>Ga0163144_10002052_pt1 | contig 46979 bp, 37 predicted proteins | sample OliLak19BULKMAT1_FD_123175 | JGI IMG/M metagenome (GOLD analysis project Ga0163144, IMG submission 123175) | Freshwater microbial mat bacterial communities from Lake Vanda, McMurdo Dry Valleys, Antarctica - Oligotrophic Lake LV.19.BULKMAT1 | ecosystem: Environmental > Aquatic > Freshwater >... | reverse complement strand
TGTCGCGAGCAGGGCCCGCTTGATGGAGGCCAGGCCTTGACATTCGGCGGGATCGAGCGCGAGGAGCTGAACGTTGACCCGCTCGCCTACCGTGAGGACCCCCGAGGGGCCGCGGACCCAGGTGTAGTCGAACTCTGCGAGCGGGACCATGACGCCGGCTCCCGGCAGAAGCTGGACGAGCGCGGAACGCGGGCCGAGTCGGAACACGCGGACGAGAACGACGTCGCCGGGCTGGTGCTCCTCGGCGATCCGTCACCAGGGGTCAGGCGCCACGCCCTTCACAGCCCCGTCGCGGCGCGGCTCGGGTGCCGCTCGGGTGCCGCTCGGGTGCCGCTCGCGGCGCCGCCGTGGTGTCCGCCGTGGTGTCCGCCGTGGTGTCCGCCACGCAGCGAACGGACTTGTCCATCCCCACCGTCACGGCGGTGATGAAGCGCTTTAAGAGCATCGGCATCGTGCGCGAACTGACGGGCCGGCGTCGCTACCGGGCCTTCGGCTATCACAGCTACCTCGAACTCCTGAACGAGGCCACGACGACGCCGCACTCCCGGGGATAACGTTCGACGCGCTGCGCACAGTTGTGTCGGCGCGGAGCATGGGTACGCCCGGCGGGATTCGAACCCACGACCCCCGCTTTAGGAAAGCGGTGCTCTATCCAGCTGAGCTACGGGCGCGCGAGTGCGTAGGGTAGCGGCGGACGGTTGGGGGTGGTACTGCGGGCTGGGATGGGCGTGGCGGGTGTGCGTTTGCGGCTCACGATGCCGCTTGGAAGAGGCGCCAGTGGGTGGCCAGGTGGACGGGGTCGGGGCGGTTTTTCGTCGTGCGGGGGAGGTCGAGGGGGCGGCCTTCGAGCGCTTTGAGGCCGTGCTGCAGCATCGGGCCGTCGTCCTCGGCTAGAAGCGACGGCTGCACGTGGATGCGCATGGTGGTCGGGTGGACGGCCAGCATGTGCGCGTCGAAGGCGCCGTGGTGGATGCGGCACAGGCTGATGCCGTTGGAGATGGTCGGTGTGCCGCTCGGGTCGCGGTCGGGAGTGATGTGCGCGGCGTCGAGCAGGCGCGTGTGGCGCAGGCGGCACATGGCGCATTGGCTCTTGTAGGCGGCGAGCACGCGCTCGCGGAACTTGGCTTGGAAGAGCCGCGTTCTGACGAGTCGGGTGGCGTAACCGCGATCGAGTTCGCGCATGTGTGCGGCGTCGTTCTCGGGCAGCGGGCGAATCAATCTCCGAGGTCACTGGCGCTCGATCGACGAACGATAGGGGTCCGTCCTTTGGGCGGAGAGGTCGAACATGACGAGGCCGCCGGGAGGAACGGTGGATGCGTCGACATCGAACGTGCCGACGCCGTCCACGATCGTCACCACAGCCTGGCCCCACGTTCCATCGAGCTTGACACCGCCGCCGTCGGACTGCGCAACGATCACAACCTCGCCGTTGTAGCTCGCGTTGATGGCGCCGAAGCGGTCCACGACCTTGACTGCGAGTTCGACTTCGTACGCCGGCAGTTGCCCAAACGTCCCGTAGTCGATGGTGGGAGTGTTGAGCATGGCGGGAATGGCCAAGGTGACGCATTCCTCGCCCCCGCTGGAGAGCTCGAAGCAAACCCGCAGCACTTTGCTGCATTTTCCGGTCACGGCGGATTGCTTGACGTCGATCGTGAACGAAGCGCCCTGGGCACCGCCCATGACGTCCCGGGCGGCGACGGTCTCATCGTTGCCGGCACATACGATCGTGACCGAGCCGATGCTTCCCGTGACGCCGCTGCCAAGCGGAGGATTGATCTTGCCCGTCCACAACACTGACGTGACGGTGCCGGAAGGGAACGGCTTCGTGCCCGTCGTGGGGCCGCCCGTCACCGTCCAGACGGGTGCGGTCTCTTGCGGGGTGGGACCGCTCGCCATTGCGACGAGACCGACGGAAGCCGTCGCGATTGCCGCGACAATAAAACGCTTCAACATCATTTACTCCGGTGCTTCTAACGACTCCCCGCTCGGGAATGGACGAGCGAGCTGCCCAGTGGACAGACGTTGAGGGTAACCCGACATTCACGGCCCGTATGCCCATATCTCGATGTGTGACGTGCGCATCGCCTCAGGGACTTTCCAGGGCCGCACAGCACGTCACGGTGCATCTCTCGTGCAACATCGCGGCGCACATCCACGGACGCGTCGACCAGGCCCACGGCGTCGAAACGCCGAGGTCTCGGATCGTGGAGTATCGACGTGCAGTAGGTCGTTCCGCTGTCGGCGCAGTGGGCGGGTAGGACCGACGAAGCGATCGCCAATCTGCTGGCGCGCTGGCCCTATGCGGGTTTCCTGGTGAGCGAGTCCAAGAGCTGATTCGATCCTTGACGTTGGACTGCGGTTGGGGTTTGCGGGCTCGCGCGGGAACGCTACCTGGCGGGGGCAAACGTGGGCGGCACGTGGCGGCCGACATCACCCGGGGGTGGGGTTCGCGGTTGCAAAGTGCGGTGGGCGCGGCGTGCCCATCGGTGTTCTCGCGGCGGGTTTGACGCTGGTCTCGATCTTCGGCGGAAAACTTTTCAGCACGCAGCTCATCTTCGAACGCGACCTCGCCACCGATGGCGATGCGCTGCGGCCGATGTACGACGAGATGTGTGTCGATGCAGCCGAATGGGCGACCCTCGACAGCACGGATGACGACGCGGTGCGCGACTTCATGGTCGCCTACGCCTACACCGAGCAAAGCGATGCCGCGGATATCCGTCGCGACGAGCTCGCGAACTTCCACGAGTGGTCGGTGCCGACCCTCAAGTGGATGGCGTCCAGCGAGCCCAGGTTCGCCGACTGGCGCACGGATCAGATCGCGCTGATGCGGGCCATGGTCGGCCAGGAATCCATGGCGGCGTATGTGATCGATGACCTCCTCCCCGTGGACATCCTGTTGGCCCTGCTCGCCATCGGTTCCGCGTTCAGCCTAGTGAACCGCCAGGGTGCGGGAGCGCCCATCGCGCGCGCCCCGTCGGACAAGGTCGACGACTCGCAATCGCCCCGTCGCGCGGCCTGATCCGCGCTAAGGCGAAAAAAAGGAGCGGGGCGGCTCTCCTTGATGGAGAGCCGCCCCGCTGTGTCGGAACAAGTGTGTTGGGCAAGCGTGCGGCGGTGTTTCGCCTCCGTTCGGCTCGCTTGGGTGATGGGTCCCGCGTGTCAGGCGGGGGCCACTTCACCCACGTGCATTTCGTAACCGCTCTCAAGGCTGCCGTCGGGGCCGGGCACGAACACCGTGGTGGGGTCCGCGGGGTCGACGGTGCAACCGAGAGTTTCGAGTTCCTCGACCGCGAGGCGCAGTTCGCGCTTGTGCGTCGCCAGCTTCGCGATGGCGTCGTTTCCGGCGGCCGCATCGTTGCCGCGCGCAGAGCGGCGTTGGGCGGCGCGGGTGAGGCGCTGGATCGCCTCGCTGCGTTCTTCGATCTCACGGGCGATGGCCTCCAAAAGAGGGCGGAGGCGTTCCGCTTCCTGACGTTCGTAGGCTCGCTTCACGGTGATCTCCTGGTGGCGGTTCGTGGGGAGAGGCTCGGGGGTGTCCGGCCCCATCCGCCAGCAGTACGTTCGGAAGGGTCGGTTGGGACTTTGCCGGACGCGCTGATTGCGGACAGAGGGACCAGCCGGCGTCTGCGCCCAATAGGCACACGACTTCTTGTCGTAGTTTCGTAGCGCGTTGTGCGCCAAGGACTTACGCACGTTCGAGCGTTTTGCCCCGAAACCGTGTGCGGCCGCGTTCGTCTTCTACGCGGAACAACTTTCCGCCTTGAAAACTCGAGCAGCGCTCGCGGGTCACCGCCGCGCTGCGATCAACACCCCGATGCGTCCCGCGCGCGTCTGTGTGCCATGGGTCACGTCGCGGCGATGCGAAGGAAACTCCGCATGGTCGCGCCAGGTGCAGCGGTCGCTCACGTCGATGATCGGGCATCCCGCGCGCTCGAGTTGAATGCGGGCGGCGGTTCGAACGTCGATGTGGGCGCGCGCGCCAAACGACGTGTGGACCGCGGCTTCGAGGCCCGCTGCGATGAACTGCTCGACCACTTCAGGCCCCATTTCGCAGTGCTCGAGCGACAGGCACGGGCCGATTGCCGCGGCGGCGGGCGCGGCACCCAGGCGCGCGAGCGCTGCGGGAATGACTCCCGCCATGAGGCCACGCCAGCCCGCGTGGATTGCAGCGACGCGGCGGCCATCCGCGCTGGCAACGAGGACCGGCACGCAGTCCGCCGAATACACCATCAACAGGTGGTGCGGGGATCCGCTGACGAGGGCGTCGCCGGCCGGCGCGGCGGGAACGGTGGCAGCGCCGGCAGCGGGGCCCGGGAGGTCTTCGCCGTGCTCCGCGACCTCCACCACCTTTGATCCATGCACCTGGCACAGGGATAACAGCCGTGCACGTGGGTCGGCTCCGGCGGCGCTGCGCAACGCTTCGAGAGTGGCTGAGTCGGGCTCGGTGAGGTCCAGGGGCCGTCCGAAGGGCCCAAGGCGCGTGGTTGCGAGGTGCGGGACGCCAAGGGCCGTAAGGGCGCTCGAGCGGTAAGCCACGAGGCCGCTTGGATGCTCCACGCGCTGCCACATAGACGCGGAGTGTAGGGCGAGGGAGGTGGGGTGCGTTCCCCAGAGCCCGCCGGTTCAGGCGGAAACCGATTCCGGACGATATCCCCAGGGAAATGCTCGTGCGCCACGCCATGGCCCGCAACCCGATCGCCGTCGCGCCGCGCGATCTATGCCAGCGTGTGCTGGTTGATTTTCGCCGCCGCAAGTTCCGCCACGCCCCCGTCGTCGAGGAAGGACGTCTCGTCGGCATCGTGTCGGAGCGCGACCTGCTGCGCGCGGTGCCGGACCTGATTGGCGGGCTCGAAGCTGAGGAGGCGGGCGGGGGCAACCTGCGCACGGTCGCAGACGTGATGACACCCGATCCGTTGGTCGCCGAGCCCAACCACACGATCGACGAAGCGGCGCAGCGGATGGAAGAGAACCGCATCGGCTGCCTGCCCGTGGTCGAGGAGGGGCGCCTCGTCGGGCTCCTGACCGTGACGGACGTCCTGCGCGGCTTCACCGCGCACCTGGAGGGCAACGGCGTGCACAAGCTGACGCTGCTGTGGTCGCACGGGGCGCAGCGGCGTTCGCCGGACGTGGCGGCGCTGACGACGGCGGCGGGTGCGGAGCTGACCGCGCTCTTGTCTAGCACCCTGGAAAACGGTTCGCGCATGCACCTGGTGCGCGTGCGGGCGGACGGTGCGGTGTTCGTGCGGCTCGTGGACGCGCTGCAGGCGGCGGGCCTGTTGGTGATCGGCCAGCGGTTCGCGGCCTGAGGGTTTCAAGGGAGCAGGCGAGATCGCGGGCGCAACGCGGATCGCGGGTGGGCGGTTCGGGGGGACGCGTGAACCCGAACTTTGCGGGGCGATTCGATTCAAGACCGCGGCGTCAACAGGTCGAAGCGCAGGCTTGGCACCGAATCTGGACCCACGATGAACGACCCCCGCATCGAACGCGAGGAACTGGCGACGTCCGGTTCGCTCTTGGCGAAGAGGCTGCGATCCCTCGTGCGCGCGGCCGAGCGTCGTTCCGCACCCGAGGACTTCCGCGACGCGCTTGGACGCGCCGTGGGAGCGCTCGAAATGGGCGTCGACAACCTCTTTGGAGAGCTGGGCGGCGGGTCCACGCGCGACGACCTGCCGGACGTTTCCGGCCGCATCGCGAAATCGATCGCGGATGCATGGGCCGATTCGCGGCTCGACGACGTCGCTGTCGCGGACGTGCCGACACCCGAGCCGATGGCCTTCGAAAACGCGCCGCTGACCGGCAGCGCGGACGTGTTCCCGATCCCCGACCTCATCGATTGGCTTGGGGTGCTCGGCAAGACCGGCGTGCTGATCGTCCAGGGTGAGGTCGAGCGCTTCACGGTCGAGTTCCAGCGCGGTCGGGTCGTGCATGCGTGCAGCGACCAAGCGCCCCAGGGGGGACGGCTCGGCGACATCTTGATGGAGCTCGGTTTCCTGAGCGCCGAGGAGCTGGACGAGTTTTTGCGCCGCGCCCGCGCAAGCGGCGAGGTGCTGGGGACGGCGCTTGAACGCGGCGAAAAACTGACGCGTCCACAGCTCGAAGCGGCGCTCGCGACGCAGGTCCAGCGCCTATTCGCGCGGCTGTTCGGCGCACGGCGCTCGATCTTCGCGTTCAGCCAGGGCGTGCTTGGGGCCGGCGACGCACGGGTGTCGCTCAACCCGCGGCAACTGCTGATGGAGAGCGCGCGTCTTGCGGACGAGCTCGCGGCGCAGCCCAGGGCCGATGCGCCGGCCACCGTGTGCCAGATCGATGGCGCTGGGTCCGCCGGGACCGCCGGTGCCGACGGTGCCGCCGGGGCCGCCGGGACCGACGGCACGGATAGCGATCCCAGCGGCGCGGTCGTCCACGCAGAGTCGGGCGCAGCCAGCGCCGTCAACGCAGGATCCGGGGACGGGGTCCGCGAGCCGCACGGTTCGCGGGGTTAAGGGGCGGGAGCGGCGTTTTTCTGCGGCGCCGCGGCGGGTTAGCGTGCGCGGGATGGCCGCTCGCGCCGTTCGGCCCACCCGCGCCCAGTTGGCGCAGCTTGCAAGGCGCGATCCGCGCCTCGGTGCCGCCATGGCGCGGCTGCCGGCCTTTCCCGGCTTTCCGGGGCCCGACCAGGCGCGGCTCTCGCGCTACGCCTACCTCGCGCGGTCGATCGTCTACCAGCAACTCTCGGGGAAAGCGGCGGCCACCATTTGGCGCCGCGCCGCTGCCCTTGGCTCCCGCGGTTTTCCCGCACCACCGCAGTTGCTGGAGCTGTCGGACGAGGCCCTGCGCGGCGCGGGTCTCTCGGGCGGCAAGGTGGCGGCGCTGCGCAGCCTCGCCGAGCACGTCGCCTCCGGTCGCCTGTCGCTCGGCGGCCTTGCGCGGCGGCCCGACGACGCCGTGGTCGAGCACCTCGTTCAAGTGCGCGGCATCGGCGAGTGGACGGCTCAGATGTTCCTGATCTTCAAGCTCGGGCGCCTCGATGTGCTGCCGTGCGCGGACCTGGGTGTGCAAGAGGGCCTGCGACGCCTCGACGGACTCGTGGAGCGCCCGCGGCCGGACGAACTCCTCGCGCGCGGCGCGCCATGGCGTCCGCTCGCGAGCGTTGCCGCCTGGACGCTATGGCGCCTCGCGGACGAGCGCGGTTAGTGGCCGCCTGAAGTCGAGCGTGCCCGCGCGGCGCCATCGAACAGCGCGAATGCGGGCCGCAGCGCGAGCGGTACCACCAAGAGATGCTCGCAATCGGGGATCACCGCGTGGATTGTCTGCGGGTGGCCCGCGCGCGCCAGCGCGTGCGCGAGCGAGCTGGCCCCAGAGCGCGCGAAGTCCCGCGCCCCCGCGGCGATCAGGATCGGCATCGCGAAAAGTTCCTGGCCCGCCTCGACCGCGCTCCCCCCACCAAGAAGCGCAAGCGCGCCGTAACGCTCGGGCGCGCGCCGCGCTTCGCGCAACGCGGCCGCGGCTCCCATCGAGTGGCCGATCAGGAAGACCGCGTCCCGATCGACGGGCCAGCGCTCGGCGACGGTGTCGATCCAACCGGCGATATCCGTCTTTCCAAAGAGCTCAAGACGCGGCGCGAGCACCATCCAGCCGCGCTGGCGCGCGAGCTCGACGACCAGGCCGCCGCCGTGACCGTCAAAAAACAAATTCTCGCAGCCGCCCATGCCGTGCAACGCGACCACCAGCGGCCGCGGTGTGCTGGGATCGAGCCCAGTGGGCGCGAAAAAGCGCGCTGGCGAAGTTCCGCGGTAGAGGCACTGGTCTCCGCTGCCGCTCGCCGACGGCAGCAACACGCGCTCGCCCCGTGCATCCGCTGCGGCGAAGGTTTCGGCGCGCGCGAGCTCACCCGCGGCATCAATGTCGAGCTCAGTCGCTTCGCCCGCGCACAGGCCCGCGATCAATTCGAGCAAACCGCGCGCGGTGTCGCGCTCGAGCGCCAGCGCGGGGCGGTTTGCGCTCGCTGCGAGCAGCGTTTTTAGTGCTGCCAAACGATCCACCAGGTGCGGCACACGTTGGAACGTGCGCTGGCCGGTGAAAAAGCCGAGATCTTGGGAGCCAAAACCAAACTCGACGGTCACATCGGCGCTCGGGCTGGCGTCGGCCATCGGTGGCAAGCGCAACTCGAGCGCCATTGGGTCCGAAAGCGGCGTCCGCGACCAATCCGTGCCCGGCAATGCCGCGACCACGGTGAAGTTTTCGAGCGCAAGAGCGCCCGGTGCAATCCGCCACTGGAACGACGCCCCGCCAAGCTCTGAAAGGTCGCCGCCGGGCAACAGCTCGATCCGTAAGGTCGCTATGTCCGTGTCCACGTCCCCGATGCGCGGGGCGAAATGCACGGCAAATACGCCCGCGGGGTGCGGGGCGGCGTGGGCGTCCGCGAGCCGCACCCGCGCGCGGTCAAGCGCGTTCGCCGAGTCCGCGAGCGCACCGCGAAAAAAGCCGCTGACCGCGTTCTCCACGTCTCTCACGACCCGCGCTCGCGCGGCAGGATCGCGTTCGGCGAGAAAGGCACGCTCCATCGCACGCACACGCAGGCCCATCTCGTAGCGCCAGGGCGCCCCCGCGGGCGCACGACCGCCCTGAAGCACCGCGCGCGCAGCTGCGGGAGCGGCATCGCAGGCGGATCCGCCAGCGATGGCGCTCGGCGGCACGGCGATGGCTGCGGCAGCGGCGACGACAGCCACGGCACACGCAAAGGACCAACCACGCGCCCACGTCGTGTGTTCCATGGTTGCAAGACTAACGCGCGCTCCGATCCACACCCCCACGATCGGACGCGAGTCGGTAACCTCGGGACATGTCCCGCGCGCAGACCGAACCCACGCGGACCTCCCGCTGACCCCCAATCCCTTCCTTCGCGATGCGAAAACTCCCCCCGATCGCCTGCGCCCTCGTGCTGGTGCTTGCTGCCCCCGACGCAAACCTGCGCGCGCAGGTCGAGCGCACACGAAGCGCGCCGCGCGCGGGCGAGTTCGGTTTGCAGCTCGCCCAGCCGACCCCCGTTGCACGCGTGGACTTTCCGCGCCAAAACATCGTCGGGACGGACCTTCGCTGGGTCGACGCGCACGGAGTCGTGCGCCGCACGGGTATGGATGGCCACGGGGTTCCCATCGAATTTGACGCCGTGCGTGCAACGGAGCGCGAACTGGGGGACGCGGCCCGACAAAAGTTCGCGCCGAGCCTGCACGCGGCCTTCGAAAGCGCGGGCACCGGCGCAACCCTCGGAGTGGCGCTTTGGCTCGCGCGCGACGTCAACGCGCCCGACACGGGCCGCTTCGTGCGCGCTGCGGTGCGCGGACTCGCTCGCGAGCAGGTCGGTGATGCGCTGCGCGCCGCCCGCCGCGCTGCGCTCGAGATCGAAGCCGCGCACAACGGTCCGCGCCAGGCGGTGGTCGCGGATGCGGCACGCGCGCTAGGCGCAACCTTGCTGGAGATCCCCGCCGAGTGGCCGTTCGTCCTGGTGCGCGCGGACGCGAGCGCAGCGCGCTCCCTCGCGGCACGGGCGGATGTCGAAGTGGCGTACCTGCTGGCCGATTCCTGGGAGGAAGAAGGCGAGTTCGCGCAAGGGACGCTGCGCTCCCATCCGCTCTTCGATCTTGGCGTCGAAGCGGACGCGAGTGTGCGCATGCTGGTCAACGACACGGCGCAGGTCCAGGTCAATAACGTCTACTTGCCGCCGATCGTCGCGCTCAATGCATCCGCGTCCGCGAGCCACGCCACCGGCGTCGCCGGCAACATCGCCAACCGCCATCCATCGCACCGCGCGCTGGCGGCCGGTTTGCCGGTGCTCTACAGCGCAGGCGGGAGCGGCGATGCGGCGGCGCCGGGCATTTGGTCGAACGCCATCGCCCAGGGCATCGACATGGGCAACTGTTCATGGTGGAACTTCCAAAGCGGTTCCATCCAGTTCCTCGACCGCTTTTTCGACCACACGATCCGCACGTACTCCGTGATGCTGTTCAAGTCGAATGGCAACCAGGGCGGGGGATCCCAGCCCTTCGCCACGACGCCGGGCAACGGCTACAACATGGTGTCGACGGGCGCCTATTCGGACGACAACACCGTCGGTTGGGACAACGACACGATCACGGATTCGTCGTCCTGGTGGAATCCGATCGAAGGCCACGAAAAGCCCGAAGTTGCAAGTCCCGGAACCTGCGTCACGAGCACCGGAACGGGCGGAGATGGCCTCCAATCGTGTTTTGGGGGCACATCGAGCGCGAGTCCGCTCGTCGCGGGCCTCGGCGCGCTGCTCGCCAGCGTTGACAACACGCTGCTCGCCCAGATGACGACGCTCAAAGCCGTGCTGATGGCTTCGGCGTGGCACAACGTCGAAGGGGCGCCGTTGCTGTCGGACCGCGACGGCGCGGGTTCCGTGCACGCGATGGCGGCGTACCAGCTCGTCAAGAACGGCCAATGGTGGCACGACGAGGTCACGGATGCCGACTTCGCCGCCGACGTGCTCGACGTGACCTTCGACGCCGTGGTGGGTCAAAGCGTGCGCGTGGTCGCGCTGTGGCAATCCCAGGCGAATGGGACGTACACGAGCGACCTGCTCGAAATGGACCTCGACCTCGTGGTGCTGGACCCGTCGGGAACTCCGCTCGCATCGTCCGCGAGTCCCTTCAACGCGTTCGAGATCGCAGGATTCGATGCACCGTCGAGCGGCACCTACACCGTGCGCCTCACGCGCCAGCGCTTCGACGGCATTAGCGAGCCCTTGAGCGTCGTGTGGTCGTTCGCGAACGACACGGGCCACGCGCAGATCGTCTACGCACCCGGCTCGCCCGCCATCAAGGTCGGCAGTCGACCGATCTTCCGCTTCCGCGACCGCTACACGGGTGCTGGGAAGCCGTACCAGGCAATCGCGTCGACGGCCCTCACGCCCGACGGCACGCCGCCTATCGGCAGCGGCTTCATCCTCCCGGTCGGCTACGACGGTTTTGCCTCCTACAGCGCGGGTTTGCCGGGGTTCGGAGGCACGTTCGGAGCGCTCGGCAGCACCCGTGCCAGCCTGTTGATCCCGCCCGACCCCACGCTCGCGGGCCTCGGGCTGCACCTCGCGCTCGTTGTATTCGAGCCCGGCGGTGCGGTGGCCACGGTGGCGCCTCCGCTCAGCTTCACCATCGATCCGTGAGAAGCTTCAGGGGCGCCCGCAGCCGGTCCGATAGGGGCCGGCACGGGGACGCCCCACCGCCCCGCCTATGCAGCCCCGCAGACATCCGTTGCGGCGCGGCCTCGACCTGCGCCACATCCTCGGCCTCCTGTTGGGGCTCGCCACGCTCGCGGCCATCGCGTTGCCACTTTGGTTTTCGCAGGCGTCGGTGACGTTGGACGGGGCTGCGCGGCTCCTGGTGCAGGACCTGCGCAGCGCTCAAAACCTCGCCGTCGTCACCGCGCGGGACACGGTGGTGTCCTTCGATCGCAGCGGTTATCGCGTCACCGACGGCGCGGGGGAGGGGGTGATCAATCCGCGCACCGGCCATCCGTTTACCCGCCACTGGCCGCGGGACGCCGTGTTCCGGGGTGTGGAGCTCGTCGCGATCGAACTGGAGGGCGGCGCCCACTCTGTCACCTTCGACCGCACCGGTTATGTGCGCCCCGGCGGCCGTGTGCACCTGGGTTTCCGCGGCGCCGAGCGCACCGTCGCCATCGAATCGCCGCGCGGATTGCTGTCGATCCCGGGCCTCGACGAACACGACGACGGGCGGTAAAGCGCTCCGCAGGCGCGGCTCCTGAAAAAAAGGGAGCCGTCCCCGGGGCAGGGGGACGACTCCGCGAAGGACAACACCAACGGGGGAGTCGGTGTGGCCGAAGTGGCGTGAATCGGGGGGGATTCTGTGGCCACCCGGCGGCCCGCGTTGCTGGGGAAGCTCCGCGGGCGCCCTCACCGCGGACGAGCCGGGTGCGGGCGGGGCGGCCTCGGGGAGAGGCCTGCGGGGTTCCGGGGGTCGGAACCGCGCTGACCAAAGCATACCGGCTCCCGCGTAGTTGGCAACCCGAGCCAGCGCATCTGGCGGGCGACGTTCAGTAGGTCGGCAGGCTGGGGTCGAGGTCCTTGCGCCAGCCCTCAAGGCCACCGCGCAGGGAATAAACCTCCTTGAAGCCGTGGCCAACGAAGTACGCGGCGACATCGAGACTGCGCGCGCCGCTCTTGCAGGCGAACACGAGCCGCGTGTCCTTAGGGATCTCCATGTACTGCTGGCTGTTTTCGTAGTCGAGCGGCTCGGCGCCAGGGATGGCAGAGCGCTCGATCTCCTCCGGGGGTCGAACGTCGATGAAACGCAGGCGCTCGCCCGCCTCCAGCCAGGATTTCACCTGGGCCGGCGGCACTTGCATCGTTTCGTCGAGCTCTTTCGCGGTCAGCAGGTACCGCACCACCTCGCTAACATCGAGGATGTTGTGGTCCTTGCAGACCTGGGCGAGTGTGTCGGTCGGTTGGAAGCCGCAGGAAGAACACCCACCCACGTGGTAGCGCTGGAAAAGTGCGCGCTGGGCGGAGGGGACCACCTCGAGGATGGCCTCCATGGTCATGGACGGAGTGATAGTCGCTTGGGTCACGGGTGCACCCGGACGCAGCCGGGCGTGGAGGAATGGATCGGGCCGCCTCGGGAGTCTGTATCGGTTCCCGGGCCTATGAAGTCTAACGTGAGGGGCCGGGTTTGGCGTCAGGGCCTATTCCTCGCGCGGGCGAATCTCGACCTGAGTTCGGCGCAGCGGGCAAACTGGGAGGGGTGACCGCTCATCCGACACGTCCGCGGGCTGCCCGCTCCCTATTGGGCTTGTGGGCGGTGGGCGCGCTGCTGCCCGCCCTCCTGATCCTGGGCGCGGGCGAAGCTTTGCTGACCGCCCTGGGGTTGGGTAGCCAGCCGCACCGGCTCGACCGGGGTTTTGACGATCGGGCCGCGTATCTGGTTCCAGATCCCGAGGTCGTCGGGGGGTGGCGGACGCAGATGTTCGACGGCGCCGCGCCGGAGCGCACGGTCGCGCCCCGCGACGGTCGCAGGCGGGTTGTGCTGTTCGGCGGCTCGAACACGGAGAGTTTCCCCCACGCGCTGCTCGAGGCCACCCTCAACGAAAGGGCCACGCCGGGTTCGCGCGGGTGGGAGGTGCTCAACCTGGGGCGCAACGGCTACGGCAGCGAGCGCGTGGCCATCCTGTTCGAGCAAGCCATGGCGCTCGAACCGGATGTTGTGGTCATTTATTCAGGGCACAACGAGTTTGTCGAAGCGGGGTTCCGCGCCGAGCTCGCGGAGGGTCTTGCGCCCGCGCTGCGTAGCGCAATCGAAGTGGCGTCCCGACTGCGCACGTTCAACGCGCTGTGCGCTGCACTGCGCCCGGAAGGCGGCGCGCGCGAACTGCGCCCGAAACCCGAAGCTTGGAACTGGGAGTACAAGCGCTTCGAAGACCTGCCCTACGACGCGACATTGGAGCGCTTCGAGCGCTACCGCGAAAACCTGGAGCGGATGGTCCGCAGCGCGAGCAAACGCGGTATCGATGTCGTGCTGTGCACGGTGATCTCCAATGCCCTCGCGCCGCCCTTCGCAACGACGGCGGATGCCCATTTGCCGGATGCGGACCGTGTGGACCTCGAACGCCATCTCGACGATGCGCTCGAGCGTGTCCCCGAGCGCTTTCGCATTCTGTATTCCAACGCCGCGTCGGACCGCCTCCACGTCAACGATTGGCAGGTACCGGCCCGTCTCGCGGGCGACGCACGCGTGCCGACGCTCCGCCGCTGGCCGGCCCCGGTTCGCGCGGGCCGCGCGCTGTTGCCCGCGCCGGAGCGCTGGTCGCCGCGGGCGTGGCGCGTGCTGGCCGCCCAGGAGGCGTTTTTCGCGCGCGAACTTGCGGCGGCGGAGCGCAGCGCGCTCGCGGGAGTGCAGACCGCGTGCAAGGCCGCGCTCGCGCTCCAATCCGACCATCCGCTCGCAAACTTTAGATTCGGATTGACAGCGTGGCTGCTGGGCGACGACGCGGGCGCAGTGGAATACCTTGACCGCGCGGCGCGTTACGACCGCGCGCCGCGCAAGGGCAACGGCGTGTCCAATGCCATCGTCCGGGCCGTCGCCCCCAACGCCCAGGGCGCGGTCCGTCTGTTCGACGTCGCCGCGTTGTACGCGCAGCGGGCGCCGGACGGCGTCATCGGCTACGAGCTGATGAAGGACGAATGCCATCTCCACGAACGGGCCTACGAAGTGCTGATGTACGACTTTGCAGATTTCCTTGCTTCAGCGCTGCCCGCGAATGGAGACGGAGAATGAGCTCCCTTGGCCGTTTCCTGCGGGAGCGTCCGCTGGTTTGGATCGCGCCTATCGTCGTGCTCTACGGCGCGCTTTTCTGGCTCGCGCTCCAGGCCGTCAAGACCCCATCCTCGCCGTTCACCTACCGCGTGGATTTCTGAGGGCGAGGTGCTACCGTGGCGGGCCAGCGCGCGAAGCGCGCAGACCCTGCGCCGCGCTGCGCGAAGCGCGCAGACCCTGCGCCGCGCTGCGCGAAGCGCGCTGACCCTAGCCCCCTGCCGAGCGATTGAGTCATGGCCGACCACCCCATCACACCCCGCGCGACGGACTACGCCCAGTGGTACCAGGACGTGATCGCGCAAGGCGAGCTCGCCGAAGCCGCGGAAGTCGTCAAGGGATGCATGGTCGTGCGGCCGCACGGCTGGGCGATCTGGGAGAAGATGCAGGCTGACCTCGACCGGCGCTTCAAGGAAACCGGCCACCAAAATGCCGCGTTTCCCCTCCTGATTCCCCAGAGCTTCATCGCGAAGGAAGCGCAGCACGTTGAGGGCTTTGCGCCCGAGCTCGCCGTTGTCACCCACGCGGGGGGCAAACAACTCGAGGAGCCCTACGTCATCCGTCCGACGTCGGAGACGATCATCGGGCACTTTTTCGCGAAGTGGATCCAAAGCCACCGCGACTTGCCCCTCTTGATCAACCAGTGGGTCAACGTCATGCGCTGGGAGCTGCGCACGCGCCTGTTCCTGCGCACCGGCGAGTTCTGGTGGCAGGAAGGCCACACCGCGCACGCGACCCACTCGGAAGCGCGCGAGGAAGTGGCGCGCATGCTCGACGTCTATCGCGACTTTGCGCGCGACGTCATGGCGATGCCGGTCGTGCGCGGCATCAAAACGGCGAATGAGCGCTTCGCCGGCGCCCTTGAGACACGCACCATCGAAGCGCTGATGCAGGATGGCAAGGCCCTGCAGTCCGGCACAAGCCACGACCTCGGCCAAAATTTCGGCAGGGCCTTCGACGTGATGTTTCAAAACACCGACGGCGTACGCGAGTACGTCTGGCAGACGTCCTGGGGAGCTTCGACGCGCCTTGTGGGTGCGCTGATCATGACGCACTCGGACGACGAGGGCCTGGTGCTGCCGCCCCGACTCGCACCCATCCACGTCGCCATCGTGCCGATCTACAAGAGCGACGACGAGCGCGTCGCAGTGCTTGAGTGCGCGGCGAAGGTCGCGGCCGAGCTGCGCTCGGATGGCCTGTCCGTGAAGCTCGACGACCGCGACGGCATCAAGCCTGGCGCGAAGTACTACGAGTGGGAGCGCAAGGGTGTGCCCCTGCGCCTCGAGATCGGGCCGCGCGACGTCGCGGCGGGCACCGTGATGGCCAAACGCCGAGTCGCAAGAATCGACGAGCGCGGCAAGGCGGTGAAGGAACCCCTCAAGCTCGACGGCATCGGCCTCGCGGTCGGCCAAATTCTCGACGATTTCCAGGCCATGCTGCTCGAAAGGGCACAGGATCGGCTCGCAAAGAGCATCCTTGAGGTCGACACATGGGACGAGTTCAGCGCCGCGTTCGCGGGCAACGAGTCGCGCTTCGTGCTCGCCCACTGGGACGGAACGACGGCAACGGAGCTCGCCATCAAGGAAGCGACCCGCGCGACGATCCGCTGTTTGCCCTACGAGGGCGACATCCCCGGCAAGGGGTCGCTCGTGGGCGCCGGCCAGTGCATCAAGACCGGCGCGCCGAGCCCCCAACGCGTGCTCTTCGCCAAAAACTACTGATCGCAGCAGCGCGCCAGCCGGAGCGACGTCTCAACCTGAGGTAGATCCGGGAGCGCGGGCCTCCAGGCCCGCCTTGGAGCGCATCCAAAGCCGCGCGGCTGCCCCGTCAGCACAGCTCGCGCAGATGGGCGAGGATTGCGCTGGCAGCGCCAGAGTCCAGTGCTTCCGTCGCCAGATCGACACCCTCCGCAAAGGTCGGCACGAGGCGCGCCGTGCGCAGAATGATCGCCGCGGCGAGCAGGGCGGAGTTGCGCGCGGGTCCCCCGTCGCCCGCCAGCACGGCGCGGGTGATCTCACCCGCCGCACGCACGAGCTGCGGATTGTCGCCCGTGCCTTGACCCTCGTCCGGCGGCCCAAACATCGGAAGCTCGGCGTCCTCGCTAAGGCCCATGCCAAAGTCCGCCGGATCGATCGTCATCGGGATCTGGTGCTGCCCGTCCAGGTGGATGCCGCGGGTGCGGCGGCGCAACGTCGGCACGAGGCCGCCCTCGAGCCCCTGGATCGCCATGCCCGAGCTGTGTCCCAGTCTCTGCATGACCTCGACGGCCGTGCCCAAGACCGGCCCGCCCTGCGCGCCGAGCACCACCGCCGATTGGCTGGGCGCGATCAGTTTCTCAACGGTTGACAGCGGAGTGCGGACGCCGATGTCGTTGCGCACCCGGCGCAGGCCCAACATCGCGGGCAGCATGCCCGAGAGGGCCACGGCGCCAAAACGCGCTTTCACGACCCAATCCTCCGCCTCGTGGGGATCCCACGTCGCACCGCAACCCAGGTGCTCGAGCACGCTGATGGCGGTCAGTCCGCGGCGCGGCGGCACGCAGCGGTCGCTGATGATCAGGACACGCGCGCCGGCGCTGGCGGCGATCAGGCCACTAACGACCTCGAGCGGCGGCACGCGGTCATACCCCTCGTGAGGCGGGCAGAGGGTGACGAGCCCCGCGAGGCCTTGGCAGGGGATTACGGCGCGCTCGCGCGCGGCGCGGGCGAATCCGACGAGCTCCTCGACCGTTACGCCCTTCCAGCGCAAGGCGATGAGGAACGCCCCCACCTGGATCTCGCTCTCCGACCCCGAAAGGATCGTCGCAAAGGCCCGATGGGCCTCGTCGATGGTGAGGTTGCGTCCATCGCGGCGGTGGGAGCCCAGGACGCGCAAAAGGTCGCGCAGGATCATTGTGGGCGTGGCAGAAGGACGCCAGCCGGCACCACTCTAGCGACCCGCGCGCCCCCGTCGCATCCCCCCAATCCCGTTCACGCGCGGCTGCGTGCCGCGGGATGGAGGGGTGCGTGGCGCGGGGGCGATCAGGACGGGTGCGTGGGTGGTTCTTCCGGCTTGGGAGCAGGCTCGTCCGGCTTGGGCTCCGGTTCCTCGGGCTTGGGCGTCGGCTCATCCGGCTTGGGCTCCGGTTCCTCCGGCTTGGGCGTCGGCTCGTCCGGCTTGGGAGCAGGCTCGTCGGGCTTGGGTTCCGGGTCCTTGCCTTCGGAGTCGTCGCCCGCCTTCTCTGCGCCCTTTGTCTCGTCGGACTCGCCGTCCTCGGCCGCCTTCGTTTCCTCCGCGGGCGGGATGCCTTCGGTGATCTTGATCGGCGGCTGCGGCCGGATGTGGGCGTAGTAGAGCTCCGCGTTTTTGTCGTAGGCGACCTCGCCCAACACAAACGCGAGCTGCACGTGCGTTTCGTAGTGCAAAAGGTCGCCGTCGGTGATGAGAAAATCCGCGTCCTTGCCGATCTCCAGCGAGCCGATGCGGTGGTCGACTCCCAGGATGCGGGCCGGTACGAGGGTCACCGACTGGAGCGCCGCGGCGTCGGACATCCCGCCGCGCACTGCAAAACCCGCGTCGAGCGCAAGGGCCAGGATGTCGCGACCCGCGATGCCGGAGAGGTCGACGTTGCCGTTCATCGCCTTGACCGCGACTTGCACACCGGCTTTGTGAAGGATCGCCGCGTTTTCGATCGACGATCCCGCGGGCCCGACCATCATCTCGTCCTTCGCGCGGCGCTCACGCGGTTGAACGATCGCAGTGACGCCGGCCCGTCCAAGCTCGTCGGCAACGATCCACCCTTCGCGGCAACCGTCGATCACGGGCCGGAACCCAAACGTCTGGGCGAGGCGCGCGATGCCCAAAAGGTCGTTGGCGCCGTCCGCCGAGAACTTCGGCCGGGCTTCGCCCTTGAGGACCCTGAGCGCACCGCTGTTCACACCGCGGCGGCTGGGCTCCTTGACCGATTTGTCGCCGGCGGCCTCCCACGCGCGAAACTCGCGCAAGTATGCCGCGGCCTTCTCGAAATCCGCGCGGACCGTGCGCCGCGCGTCCGCTCCGCCCCAGTTGAACGCCACGAGCCCGCCGTCGCCCATGACCACGTCCTCGATCTTGTCGCGGCGCAGTTTGATGGGAAGGTTCGAGGATTCGACCGACGTGATGCCGGCCGCAAGGGTCAGCACCAGGTACGAGCTGAAGGGGTCGTAGCTGTCGCTGGAGCGCAGCGCGGCTTCGTCGAAGGCCTGGGCGGTTTCGAAGTCGCCCTCCCATTCCTCGACCCAGTCCTCGACCAACTCGTCGGCCACCTTGTCGGTCACAGCACGACCGTGGACCGCATCCTCGACCGCGCTCCACGGATCGGCGCTGAGCGTGCCGTCGGTGATGCGCGTCGACGCAGAGAGCGCCACCATGCCGGGATAAACCCGGTAACCGGCGGCGTGCACGACACGTGCGTTCTCGGGGATGAACACGTCGTAGCCGATGCGGCGGATCTTGCCGCTGCGCACCAGCATGGTGGCGCCGCGCAGCACTTCCCCCGTGCCGGTGTAGATGTCCGCGCCGACGACGGCGACGTACGTGTCCTTCTCGGTGTCGACTTCGGTCGGGGCCGCTTCGCCCTCGGGCGCTTCGTCCTGGGCGCGCGCGAACGGCATCAGCGGCAGCGCGGCGAGGGACGCGGCGGTAAGGAGCGTAATCAGATTGCGAATCTTCATGTGGAGTCGTTTGGCCGTTGGGCTCACGGAAGCAGCTCGCCGCTCACGAAACGGCCGTCAAGCATCACACCCAGAAGGCGTCGCGCGGGATCGAAGGGGTCGCGATCGAAAAACACGAGGTTGGCCGTGCGGCCCGCTTCGATGCTGCCGAGCTTGTCGCCCAGCCCGAGCACGTGCGCGGGTTCGAGGGTCACCGCGCGCAACGCGATCTGTCGATCGAGCCCGTAGCGCACGAGTTCACCCACTTGGTTCAGCCAATCGCGGTGTGCCTCGACGCTGTCCGACCGCGGCGAAAGGGCGAGCTTCGCCCCCGCCTTGGCGAACTCGGCGGGCATGCTGCGCTCGCGTCGGGTGCCGGGGTGCTGGATGATGGTCGGGTCGAAGATGACCCGCAGGCCGCGCTTGCCGACTTCCTCGGCGATGTAGAACAAGTCGAGGTCGTCGCGCAGATCGCACTGCAAGTCGAACTCGAACTTGCGCTCACCCATCACGTCGAGCAGATGCAGCCAGTCGCCGGCCTTGCGGATGCCGATCACGGCGCGCAGGCGCCCGGTGATGAGGTCGAGCACCGGCCGCACGTCGTCGTCGGGCTGCGACGGCTTGAACTCGGGCGCATTCTTCTTGCTGTCCTTGTCCTTGTCCTTGTCCTTGTCCTTGTCCTTGTCTTTGTCTTTGTCTTTGTCTTTGCTCTTCTCGTTGTCCTTGTCGAACTTTTCGCGCTCCTTGGCGACCTTTTCGAGGTACTTGTCGAGCTTTTCGAAGGCGTCGGTGAACAGCTTCTTCGAGCCGCGGTCCGAGCGCAGGTAGAGCTGCAGGTACGCAGGATCCTTCAGCACCATCGCGGCGACGGTGTCGCCGGCCGGACGCACCGCGGCGGCGAGGCCGGGAATGCCGTTGCCCGGGGGATAGATGCCCAGGGTCGTCGTGCCCGTCGCCAGCAATTCTTCCCAGACGTCCTGGCGCGGGTAGAGCTCCGCGCTCGCGCGCGCGGCGATGTCGGCGCCACCGCCGCCACGGCCGTCGACACCAATGCGCGTGCGGCAGTTGATGAGACCCGGCATCACGACCGCGTCCGGCAGGTCGATGATCGGGATGCCGCGCTCGACCGGCAGGTCCTGGCCGACAACGGTGATGACGCCGTTTTCAACGAGGATCACGGCGTGGTCCAGGGTGCCCTGGCCGATGGTCTCGGCGCGGCCGACCCGCAGCGCGAACACGTCCTGCGCGGCGGCGCTGGGAAGCGCCGTGGCGATGGCGAGGAGAGCGGAGGCGAATAGCTTCATGGGAGGAGGACGGGGACTTCGATCCAAGGGTCGGGCGGCGATTAGAACCACTGCCCGTGGACGGCGCGGTCGTACTGGATTTCGCCTTCGATCAGCACCGTTTCCACACGTGAGCGGGGATCCAATGGGTCACCGCTCCACAGCACGACGTCAGCGTCCTTGCCGACTTCAAGACTGCCGAGGCGGTGGTCGATTGCGAAGGCGCGTGCGGGGTGGAGCGTGAGCGCGCGCAGGGCTTGGGACGAGGGCACACCTTGGCGGGCACTCATCGTCCCTTGCAATAGGAGCTCGTGCTGCGGGATCACGGGGGAATCGGTATTAAGCGAAAAGTTCGGCAGTCCGGACTTCCAGTAGTGGAACGCGCTGGGCTCGACAGCGCCTGTGCGGCTCACAAAGAAGTCCTGGGTGCGCGGGCCGTGGTTGACCGGCATGTCGGCGGCAGCGGCAAAGGCCGCCACGCGGTGCCCACCGAGGCTGCCGTGGCTGATCACGGAATGGGTGTCGTATTGGAGCTTCCACATGCGCACCGCGGCGGCGGTGCCATCGGAACCCGCGCAGTGGATCAGCACCGGCAGTTCGCGGCGGTGCACACGCTGCAGGGCGGACAGGGCGAAGTCCTCCACGCCCGCGGCATTCGCGGCACGGGCGCGGCCGTTGACCTCGGCGAGCACCCACGACAGCCCGGCGCGCGTCGCGCCGACGTCACCGGCCCGCCGTTCAGGGTTGTGGGTCTGCGCGACTTTCATCCCGCCCGGGTTCGCGAACACCGCGCGGTCGAACGTGGTCCGCGTGCGCGTTTTGAAGAGTGTGCCGAAGCCGCCGATGCTGGTGCCGCTGCCGGGGATCAGGAAGAGCGTCGTCACACCCGCCGCGCACGCGGTGCGAAGGAGCGGGTTGCCGGGCACGATGGCGGGTGCCGAGCGCAGCTCCGCCCCCACCGAGAACACCGAATCGTTGAGGTCGCCGAACCCGGCGGATCCGATGTGAGCGTGCAGGTCAATCATGCCGGGCACGGCCCACGTTTGGGGGCGCTCGACCACCTCGTATCCCGCGGGCACGGCGCTCGGGCGGCCGACGTAGACGATCCGTCCATCGATCGCCGCGACCAGACCCGGCTGGTGTGTGCGGTCATCCCCGTCGAGGGTGATGGCACGTCCGACGTGGATCGCGATTCCGCGCTGGCCCGGCTCGAGCGCGGGCAACGACTCCGTCTGCGCGCGACCGAGATCGGCGAACGCGAGGACAGACATAACCCCGCCGGCGAGCTTCAAAAGGGTGAGCTTCAATCTAGAAGCGCCTCCCATCGCGCGCCGCGTCGTAAAGGAGCTGGCCTTCGATCCACACCGCTTCGACGCGCGTGCGCGGGTCCGCGGGGTGGCCGCTGAGGGCGACCAGGTCGGCGTCCTTGCCCGGCTCGAGGCTGCCAACCCGGTCGGCGATCCCCGCGGTTTGGGCGGGCACGATCGTGAGGCCACGCACGGTGTCGAGGGCGTCGTCACAAAAGCCCAAGCGCACCGCGACCGACGCCTGCAGGAAAAGTTCTTCACCCGGAAGCACGGGGGCGTCGGTGTTGAAGCCGATGGCGGTGTGTCCGGCTTGCTGGTACGCCCACGCCAGGCCCTCGAGCCGTCCGTCGTGGTCGACGCCGCGGCTCTTCACCTGGCTCGACATGTTGCGCGGACCGAGGATCGCCGGCACCCCCAGCGCCTGTGCGATGTGCGCGATCTTCGTCGCGTCGAACTCGCCGTGGGCGATGAACATCGGCAGGCTGTTTTGGCCCGTCAGGATGCGCATGCTCGAAAGCACGACCTGCGCGACTTGGGTGTGGGTGACAACGCGGATCTCACCGCGGAGCAGCGGCCGGAACACCTCGTACTGCGCATCGAAGGCGGGTTTTTCGCCCTCGCCACGCTCGTAAGCCTGCCAGCGCAGCGCATAGGCCACACCGCGGCGGCTGATTTCGTCGATCGACCAGTTGAGGAAGATCCGGCCCATGCCGTAACCCCAGCGCGCGGGGTTGTCGGCTTGTGCGACCTTGAGCGCACCCGGATCGCGGATGCGGGCCGCTTCGTAGTGCGCCAGGCCCGTTTTGAGCAACACACCTTGGCCGCCCATCGTGGTCGCGGAGCCGGGGATGAACAGCACCGTCGTCACGCCGGCGGCGAGGGCCATGCGCATCGCCCGGTTGGCCGGGACCGTGGAGACGCTGGCGCGCAGTTCCGGACTCGCCTGGTAGACGGCGTCGTTGATGTCCATGCTCCCACCGATATGGGAGTGCAGGTCGACCATGCCGGGCATCACCCACAGTTCGCCGAGCTCGCGCTGCTCTGCGTCCGCCGGGACGTCAATGCTCGCGCGCGATCCGACGGATTGGATGCGGCCGTCGCGGACCAAAATGGTGCCGCGATCGATGTATTGGAGGCCGTCCGGCGCAACCGTCAGCAATTTTGCCGCGTGGATGGCGAGCGCCGCTCCACCCACCTCGCCGGCGGCCGGACGGTCGGCGGCCCCCTTAGACGACGTTACAGCGGACGACGTCAGACCGCGCGTTGCGGGAGCAGGCGCTGCGACAGCATGCGATCCCACCGCGACCGCGGCGAGCGCAAACACGGCAACCCATACACTGCGTGACGCCCGTTTGCCAAAACGCGGCCGCACACACGTCCCAAGGGACGTGCGTTCGGCGCGCAGGCGTGTTGCGGGCGCGGCGTCGATCACCAGCGCCGGACCTCCGCCGCGTCGTACAGCCGCCGACCGTCGATAAGCGCAAACTCCACGTGGCTGCGCGGGTCGGCGGGGTGGCCGGTGATGACGAGGAGATCGGCGTCCTTGCCGCGCTCCAAACTGCCCAGTCGGTCGCCGATGCCGACGGTGACCGCGGGGATGATCGTGAGGCCTCGCACCGTGTCGAGGGCGGTGTCGCGGAAACCGTGCCGAGCGGCCATGGCCGCCTGCACGGCGAGCTCTTCCTGCGGCACGACGGGCGCGTCGGTGTTGAAGCCGATGCGCTGGTGGCCGCGGGACTGGTAGGCCGCGGCGATGCCCTCCATGCGCTCGGGGTTCGAGCCGACCCAACCGATGATTCCGCGGCTCGGCATGTCGACGCTGCGCGGGCCAAGGATCGCGTTGACGCCCATTTTCTGGGCGAGTTCAGCGGTCATGAACCCGTGGAACTCGCCGTGGTCGATGAACACGTCGATGCCCATCTCGCCCTTCAGCAGCGTGATGGTCGCGAGTACGACCTGATAAACCTGGGTGTGCACGCTGGCGGGCACCTTGAGGTCGAAGATGTGGCGGAAGATCTCCAGTTGCGGGTCGACGAGCGGCTTGGGTCCCGTTCCTTCGCGGTGGTCGCGCCAGCGGTTCGCGTAGGCGCGACCGCGGGTGAAGATCTCGCGGATGGTGTAGTTCTCGAAGGTCTTTCCGACGCCGATCGCCCAGCGCTCGGGGTTACCCCACTGGGCTACTTTGATGCTGCCCGGGTCGCGGATGATGGCGCGTTCGTAGCGCTTGGGACCCGTTTTCATCAGGATCCCCTCACCGCCGACGTTGGTGGCCGAGCCGGGGATGAACAGGATGCTCGTGACGCCGGACGCGAGCGCGAGGCTCAGCGCACGGTTGCCGGGAATGATTGCGGTTTTCGCCCGCAGGCCCGGGTTCGCCAGGTACACCGCGTCGTTGATGTCGAAGGTGCCGCCCACGTGGCTGTGCAGGTCGATCATGCCGGGCATGACCCAGCTTGTGCCCACGTCGACCACCTCGTAGTCCGCGGGGATCTGTGCCCCCGAGCGCGGCAGCACCGTTTCGATCTTGCCGTCCTTGACGAGCACGACCGCGTTGTCCTGGTACTGCTGGCCATCAAGTGAGCAGATCAGCGCCTTTGCGGTCAGGATCGCAAGGCCCGGTTGCCCGGGTTCACCCGCGCGCGGAGCGTCGCGGTCGGTCTCGGCTAGTGCCTGCGTCTGGCCGTGCGCCGCCCCCACGGCAAACACCATCCAAAGGGCGCCCAGGGCGCCGAGCGCGGCGCCGCGCACCCGGTAGAACGTTGTATGTCCCATCGTCGTCGAGCTCACCAAAGTCGTCCCCCAGGCTTGCCGTGGTAGGCGACGCGCCCTTCGATCCAAATCTTGCGCACGGCCGAGCGCGGGTCGGCGGGATGGCCGCTAATGACGAGCACGTCCGCGTCCTTGCCCACTTCGAGGCTCCCCACACGCTCCGCAATGCCCGCCGCCCGCGCGGGAATGATCGTCAAACCGCGGACCGTCTCGAGCGACGTGTCCTTGAACCCAAAACGCGCGGCGAGCGCGGCCTGCAGCGGCAGTTCCTCTTGGGGCACGATCGGCGAGTCCGTGTTGAAACCGACGTCCGTGTGGCCCAGCGACTGGTAACCCACCGCGACACCCCGGAAACCGGGCTCGATGGCACCGGTGAGGCGCGCGAAGGTCGGCGGGTCCACCGAGCGCGGCCCGACGATCGCCGGCACGTCGTACTTTTTCGCGAGCGGCGCGGTGCGCCACGCGCCGATGGTTCCGTGGTCGATGAACACCCGCACGCCAAGGTCGCGGCGCACCATGGTGATCGTGGTCAGCACCACCTGGTAGATCTGCGTGTGCGCGGAAACGGCGATCGACTGGTCGAGGAGGTCACGAAAAACCTCAAGGCCGGGGTCGAGTTTTTCGACGCCGGGCACCGGATACACACCCTCGCGGGCGAGCCGCGCCGCCGCGAGGCCGTGCTCGAACGTGTTCCGGATCGTCCAGTTCATCAGGGATCGCGCGACCCCGATCGACCAGCGCTCGGGGTTGCCGGCCTGGGCCAGCTTGAGCGAGCCCGGGTTGCGGATGAGCATGCGCTCGAAGCGCTGGGGCCACGTCTTCAACAGGACCCCTTGCCCGCCGATGTTCGTGCCCGAACCGGGGATGTAGAGGACGCTGGTGATCCCGCCCGCGAGGCCCTGCCGCAGGGAGTCGATGCCAGGTACGACGCTCGCCGACGCGCGCAAACCCGGGTTGACCATGTAGACCATGTCGTTGAGGTCGTTCGTCTGAAACAACGACAACCCTGCGACGTGGCAATGCAGGTCGATCATGCCCGGCATCAGCCAGGCGTTGCCAAAGTCCTCGATCGCATAGTCCGCGGGGATCTCGATATCTCGCTGGCGGCCGACCGCCTCGATCCGACCGTTGCGCACGAGCAGCACCGGATCGTCGACGACACCCCAATCGGGCCCGCAGACAAGGGCCTTCGTGGCGCGGATCGCAAGGCCGCCGCCCCCCGGTTCACCGGCCACGGGCGCGCGCGGGCGGAGCCCTCCAAAGGGCGATTCCTGCACGACTTGGAGGGGCTCCGCCGCCGCGGCGACGCAAAGGCCCCACCACAGGGCGACCCCGAGGGCCCCCGCGGTCAGACCCACCACACGGTCACGTCGACGGCGAACAGCGATCACTTGACCTCTTTGCCTCCCACCACGACACGCAGCACCTGGGAGCGCGGGTCGAGCGGGCTGCCATCCAGCAGCACCACGTCGCCGAACAACCCCGGCGCAAGCCGTCCGATTCGGTCGCTGAGTATCAGCATGTCCGCCGCGTCCGACGTCATCGCGCGCAGAGCGGAGACTGGGCTCATGCCCTGGGCAATCGCGTACGCGACCATCAGGGGCAGGTCCCGTGCGCCGTCGGCGGCGCCCGAATGGAATCCGACCCGAATGCCGGCCCTTTGCAGGTCCGCATAGCGGTTGCGGCGCAGCACACCGTCCTCGGGCCTCGATTCGATCACTTCGTGGGAGAGCACCACCCCCGCGACACGACCGTAGAGCCGGTCGACGATGAGGTGTGCGTCGTCGGCACCCACGAGGATGGGTTTGATTCCGACGGCCGCGAACGCATCGACGCACGCTTCGATCTCGTCCGCGCGGGTGACTTCGACGAACACGGCCGCTTTGCCTTCAAGAGCGAGGCGCAGGGGTTCGAGGCGCGGGTCGGCGCGGGGTTCCTTCGGTTTATCCTTGGGCTCCTCGGCCGCGGGCTCCGGCGCCGCGGGTTGGCTGCGCTTCGCGACAGGGTAATCGCGAGTCGTTCGCTCGGCGACAAGGGCGATCAACGTGGCGCCGAGCGTGATTTCCCCAGTCAGCTTCGCTTCTTCGATCGCACCTGTGATGTGAAGCAGCCCTTCGGACCCGATGCCGGTGAGGGTCAGCTTGCCGTCGGTGAAGTGTCCGCGGACCTCGACGAGTCCTTCGGCGAGCGCCTCGGCGCGCAGGAACCCCATCACGGCGCCATCCGCGAGCTGAAGTTGCATGCGCAGCGCGGTCGCTTCCTCAAGCGGCGGCCGCTCGACCTTTGCGGTCCAGATCCCGGTGACCGGATCCGGATCGACGGGCTTCGGTTCATCCTTGCCCTTGCGACGCGCGGGTTTTTTCTCCTCTTCCTTGGGCGCATCTTCCTTCTTCTCGTCCGCGGCGGCTTCGGGCTTTGCGGCCTCTTCCTTGGGCGGCTCGGGCAGCACGACCTCGGGCGGCGTCGGAGTCGGTTTCCACGCGGCGAGTTTCTCGCGGTACTCCACCCAGCGCTTTTGATACTCGACCGCCTTCGCCAGGGCCTCGCGCACCGCCACACCCGAGCGCGCACGGTTGCCGTCGGTCCACGCAAACCGCAAACCGACCGGATCGGCGACCACCATGCCCTCGAAACTCTCCGCCGCGGGGCGGTAGGCCATCATCGGCACGCCGGTGTTGGTGTTGCCCGGGGGATCGAGCACGACGGTCGTCACACCCGCACGCGCCACGGCGCGCGCCGCGCGGTCGCCGGGGGCGACGATCTGACCGAGGCGGAAGTCTGTGGCCGGCGTGCGGCGTCCACCTTCGAGGCCCAAACGGCTCGAGAGGTCGATGATGCCGGGCATGGCCGCGGGAGCCGACACTACGACCGACCCGAGAGGGCGGCCGACACGCTCACCCACCTCGACGATGCGCCCGTCCTGCACGAGCACTTCCCCGGGGCGCATCACCTCTCCATCCCCAAGGTGCAGTTCCTCGGCCCGGATCACCGTCGCCGTGCCGCGGCCCGCCGGCGGCTCGAACGCGAGCTCGCCACCCACCCACGTCGCGCGCAACGACGAGGCGGCGTCGAGCGGATCGCCGCTGAACACCGCGAAGTCCGCGTGTTTGCCCTGGGCGAGGCTGCCGACCTTATCGGCGACGCCATAAAACTCGGCCGGCGTGAGAGTCAATCCACGCAGGGCGTCCGCGCTGCTCAGTCCACCCCGCGATCCAAGGATCGCGGCAAGCCGCAGGTCGCGCAGCGGCACGGCGCTCGGCACGGAGAACGCGACGGGCACACCGGCGGCACGCAGGCGCGCGGGCACGTCGAGGCGCGGCTCGGGCTCCTCGGCATCCACACCCCGGTCGCGTCCGGCGCGCCCCGGAATGAACGGCATCTCGTACACCACACCCGCTTTCGCGGCGGCGAGGGCTTCACCCAGTTCGCCCGCATGGTGTGCACCGTCGACGATCAGCGGCAACCGACGCGCGACGGCGACAGCGATGAGCGCGCGCACTTCCTCTTCGGCGAACGCGGTGACACGCCACGGCGTTTTGGCGTCGACTAGCGGCGCCAGGTCGCGCACCGCGAACGGGCCGTACGCCTCGACCGGGCGGTTCGCGGCCACACCGTCGAGCAGTTCATTGATGGCGAGCACCGCACCCATCAGCGAACGGGGCAGTTGTTCGAGCGGGACGCCGAGCCCGACGTCGCTGGTCGCCGGCACCGGGGGCTCCCAGTAACCGGGGGTGCGCCGCGCCTCGGCGCTGATCGCTGCGTGGATCGCGGCGGGGGCGCGCAGCACCCGGCCACCCGGGCTGGGCTCCGCCAACTTGACGACCGCAGCCTGGCCCGCAATCAAACGGCCGCGGGCGGGAGTGATGTAGGCGGACGTGACACCGCCCGCGAGCGCGTCCGTCTGATCGGCATAGAAGTCGAAGCCGTCGAGCGCCTTGAGGCTGGGCTCGGCGGTGCGCGCAGACGGCGCGCCCTCGGCGAGTGCGCTGCCGGCGGCCACAAAGCCCGGCACGATCACCGCGTCGGGACCGTAGTCGACCACGTGCGCATGCGGCGGGATCGGTTGGTTAGCGCCGACGAAGCGGATCAACCCGCCCTCGATCAGCATGTAACCGTCGTTCACGATACGACCGCCGTCGACGGTGTGGATCTGGCCCGCGCGGACCACGACCGGGCCCGATTGCGTCGATACAGCGGGCACGTTGGCGCCGAGCGTGGGTGCGCCGAGCAGCGCGAGGAGAAAAAGCGGCAGCATGGGGGCTCCGGTCAGGCGTCGGGTGCGGGGGTTCGTGGGAGCGCTCAACGGGCGCCTGCGCGGCTTGCGTCGAGCGCGCCTTCGACACCCATCGGCTCGATACCGTCGATGAGGTACTTGTTGCGGACGTCCTTCGCTCGGTCGTAAACCATCTCGCCTTCGATGATCGCGTGCTGGACCCACGCGTCGTTGGCGAGCGGGTCACCGGACAGGAGCAGCACGTTGGCGAGCCGCCCGACCGCGAGGGTTCCCACCTGATCGCCCAGGCCGAGGATCTCCGCGGGCACACGCGTCACGGCGTCGATCGCCGTCTTGCGGTCGAGGCCGAGGCCGATCGCCCGGGCCGCCTGGAACCACAGGGAGTTGCTGCTCGAGTTTTGGGAGGACAGCGCAAAACGCACACCCTTCTGTGCGAACACACCGGGGACGAACGTCTCGGTCTCTTCGCCGGTCAACGGGTCGCGCTCGATATGGACGAGCGGCGCTTCGAGCACGACAGCGACTCCGGATTCGGCGACGACGTCGGCGGCCTTCCAGCAGCTCGGGTCGAGCACGAGGGTCGTGCGGTCGAGGAAACCGTGGGTGCGTGCGATCTCGAGGGCGAGGTGAACATCGCGCGGGCTGCCGCACCAGATGAACGCCGTTCCGCGGCCTTCGACGAGATCGAGTAGCGGCGCCTGCTTTTCGTCGATCGCGCCGCGGGGGATCAGCTCAAGCCCTTCCACTTTCCAGGTGTTGCCACCCATCGCGCGGCCCGTGGCCTTTTCGCCCGTGAGGTCACGGCCCTGGAACATGGCCTCCCGGCGCGCCTTGTCACCGCCGTCTTTCGCGTCCTGGACGATGCCCTCCAAATAGCGGCGCAGGTCCTCGAATGCCGTGCGCAGCGCCTGTGCCTGGGTCGCTGCGGATTTACCGGACTTCGCGGCGGCGCTCAACTTGAGGCCGTAACCCGGGCGCACGGTCATCTCCTCGATGGTCAGTCCCACCGGCCTGACGATGCGACCCTGGGCGCCGACGACGCAGTTGTTGCCTTGCTGGATGTTGACCGTGGTCATGCCCCAGCGGCGGCAATCTTCGAAGTAGAGGTTGATCGGGTCGATCGAATCGCGCACGTCGAGAAACGGCGCCACGTCGATGTTTTCATTCGGGCGGTCCATCCCGCGGTTCGAGTGGGCCTCCACGAAGCCCGGGAAGGCGACGAACTCGGGCCCGCCAACCACGGGCGCGTCCCACGGTTTCTCGACCTCGCCCTGGCGCCCGATCGCCACGATGCGACCGCCTTCCACGACGATGATGCCGTCGGTGATCTCGGTGCTGGCGTCCTGCACGATGCGCCCGGCTTCGATCACGAGCTTTTGAGCCACGGCCTCCGGCGCGGCGGCGACGAGCAGCGCCGAGACCAATGCGGCAGGGAGGAAGCGGTCGAAGCGGATGGATTGAATCATGGGCGTGAGAAGGTGGAACGCGCGCCGCGGGACTTTGTGGCGCGCTGGATGGGTGTGTGGGAATTCGCCTGGGCGAGCGCGTCGGGCCGTGGATCCGGCCCTCGCGCGGTCGCCCCAGCGGGTTACTGCGCCGCGCGGGGGTCGACGACGAGGTCGCCGTCGAGCATCACGCCGACGACGTCGGAGGTGAAATCGAAGGGCCGCCCGCTCCAAAGGACAAGGTCGGCGTCTTTCCCGACCTCCAGGCTGCCCACGCGGTTTTCGATGCCAAGCATCCGCGCCGGGGTGATCGTGACGGCGCGCAGCGCGCTCTCGAACGAGAGTCCGCCGCGCATGGCGTATCCCGGCTGCACACTGAGGCGCTCATCGCGGTCCGTGGCGTCGCGGCCCGAAAACGCGAACACGACGCCGGATTCCTCCAGCAAAAGGGCCGTGTTCCAGGCGTGGAAACCGCGGTCGAATCCGACCCGTCCGTTCCACGTGAACGGCGGAAGCACGACCGCCGCGCCGGAGCGCACGAGAAGGTCGGGCTCTTTCCAGGCCTCGGACGCCTGGTCGAGGATCAGGTTCGGGATGGCGAACTCCTCCTTGAGGAAGATCGCCGTTCGCACATCCTGGGTCGGGCCAGCTTGAACCATCAGCGGCAACTTGCCATCGAGGACGGCGTGCAACTGCTCAACTCCGGGGAACGATTGTTCCGCGTCCTGACGCGCCACGACGGCGTCGTAGAACGCCTTGCGCCACTCCCACTCGACACCCATGCGTGTCGTGGGGCGGCGGTTGTAGAAGTCGCGCGAGCGCCCGAATGCGGGCGAGTTGCGGCGGCTGGGTTGGGACCCGAAACTGCCGCGCAGCACGGCGTCGGCTTTCACGGTGCGCTTGGCGATGGAACCCGGTCCGCCGGTTTTAACAACGACGGAAAGTCCGCCGATGACGTTTTCGTCCGGCGGTGAGCACAGGACCGTCGTGACCCCCGAGCGCAGGGCGCGGTCGAAGGACAGGGAGTACGGATCGAGGGCGTCCGCGACCCGCAGGTGCGGCGTGATCTCGTCGGACTGCTCGACCGAGTTTTGCGAGAGGTCGATGTTCGGCGAAAGGTCGATGAGTCCGGGTGTAATCGCGGCGACGCGCAGCACCCCTTCCTTGTCGCGGTCGCGGCTCGGGATCGGCCCTATGGCAGCGATCTTCCCGTCCACGACGCTGATGAAACCGCCCTCGATCGCAGCGCCGTTGGCGGTGAAAATCTGGTCCGCGTGGACCGTCCAGGTGCGCGATTTTTCGGCCGCCGGGGCCTTCGGCGCGTTGTTCTGGGCGCGCACCGCGGGGGTGCACAGACCGATCGCCAGGGTGGTCGCGACGGCGGTGGTTCGAAGCAGCGTTCTCATCGGTTGGCACCTGTGTGCTTGGTGTCCGCCTTCGCCCGCGTAGAAGCCGGCCGCGTGGAAGCCGGCCGCGTCGAAGCCGGCCGCGTGGAAGCCGGCCGCGTGGAAGCACGGTGCACGGCCTTGCCGTCCACGTACACGACGACCGGAGCACTGGAAAGCTCGAGGGGATGGCCGCTCCAAAGGACGAGGTCGGCATCAAAGCCGCGCTCGATCTGCCCAACGCGCCCACCAACTCCCGCCACTTGCGCTCCGGTCACGGTCAGCGCGCGCAACACCGCGTCGGGGCTGACCCCGCGGCGCAGGAGCTGTGCCGTGGCCATGCGCATGCCGTCGGCGTCGACGTAGGAGAAAGCGAACGGGTTGCCGCTTTTCGCGTAGTCCGCCATCGCTTCCTGGATGCGTGTATTGATGTTCGGCCCCGGCGTTTCGAACACGACCGTCCACCCGCTCTTGTCGAGGATGTCCAGCTGCTCACCCGCGAGCGCGGCGCCGATCAGCGCACCCTTAAAACCCATCTCGGCCCCAAGATCGACGGCACGCGCGACGTGGTGCCGTTCCCGCGCGGCGACCAATACCGGTAACGTGCCGCTCTTCACTTCGCCGTAGACACCTTCGCCCGCCGTGAACAACCGGCGCAGTTCGGTGGTGAGGCCGGAAAAGCTCGTCGGAAAGCGTCGGTCGTCGACTGCGGCGTTGGACATCGACAGCGCGAGGTGCGCGCGGCGCTTGAGGACGCGGCCACCGGCGGTTTTCACGACACCGGTCACCCCGCCGACGACATTGCCCTCGGTCGGTGCAAGAACCACCGTCGTCACACCCGCCGCCAGCGCCTTCGACAGCGCGTCCGACTCGGGGCGGAAGGCGTGCACGATCGCGGCATCCGGGAGGAAACCCCGCGTCGCATCGAAGCGCTCGGCAATCGGCAGCAGGCTCGAATGGGGCAGCACGAAGCCGGGCGCGAGGTGGCCGTGCAGTTGCACCGTCGGTGTGCCGCTCGGCACGTCGACGGATGCGCCCACCGCCCGGATGCGACCGTCTTCGATCAGCACCGTGCCGTTCTCGACCGTGCGCCCGTCACCCAGGTGGACGACGTCGGCGCGCAGCGCGAGCAGTTCGCGCGCCGCGGGGGCGCCGGCGGGGGATTCCGCCGCGGGGGTGACGGGTGCGTCGACCGCCACCTCGGGAGTGCCCGTGCCAAGCGCGAGCAGCGCGAGCAGGAACGGAGCTTGCAGGAACGTTTGACCGATCATCGATTCGTCTTTGGGGATGTGCGGGAGGACCGCGCTTGCCGGGTCGAGGTCCCCCAATCGGGTGCGGGACGCGAGGTGAACAAAGCGGCGGCCCTGCGCGGGTTGCGGGAGGGCGCGCCCCGTCGAGGCCGCGGCGGGGACGCGCTCAACGGCCCTCAAAGGCCACTTCGCCCGCCAGGAGGACGGCGCGGACCCGCGTGGTGGTCGCGAGCGGGTCTCCGCTCAGGATCAGCACGTCGGCATCCTTGCCGCGCTCGAGACTGCCCAAGCGGTGCCCGACATCGAGGATGCGCGCGGGCAACGTGGTGAGGGCTTCGAGCGCCGTTTTGCGCTCGAGGCCACGCCCAACGGCCATCGCCGCAAGGAGCGGCAGGTTGCTGGAGGCGTCGGGGTCGATGCCTCCGCTCCCGAACAGGACCGTGACTCCCTTGTCCGCGAGGTCCGCGGCGAGGGCGAAGCCGTCCTGGTCGAACGCGCCGCCCCGATCGCTGCGGGCCGGCACGACGATCACCGGGATGCGGCGCTCGGCCAGTTCCTCGGCCACGAACCGCCCGTCGGCGACCCCGGCGAGCACGAGCCGCAGGCGCGGATACACCTTGGTTTTTTGGAGTAGAGCGCGCAGGTCCTGGACACGATCGACTTCTACGAACAGGGGGAGTTCGCCGGTGACGACCCGCGCCAGTTGTTTGGCGTCGGCGTCGTAGCGCGGAGCTTTTGGCTTCGCGTCTTCCTTGTAGGCCTTCTCCTTGAATTCCTTTTTGGCCTCCTTGGCGTCCGCCATCTCTTTCTCGCGGGCGCGTTGGACCTTCTTGAACTCCTTTTCGGACTCCGCTGCCTTCTCGGCGATCGCCTTTTGCCACTCGGCGAGCTTCTTGTCGTACTCGACGACGGCGTCGAGCTGGCGCTTGCCCTTCTCGAGCTCGGCGATCAGTCGATCGACTTCGTCGAGCCGGGCGAAAACGTCGGTCCCAGGCTGGGGCCCGATGGCGGCGGAGACGGAGGCGTCCTCGAGGACGATCGAGGTCTCGCGGTCGAAGCGCGGCGAGTTCCGCACCAACGCCGACAGGCCGCCAATGCGTCCGTCGCGCCCGATGCCGATCCGCACCGCCGTGATGCCGGCGCCGAGGGCCGCCTCGCGGATGTGGTCCTGGGAATAGGGGTCGAGCGCATCGATCGCGCGCGCGGACGCGGTGGCCGTGCGGTCAGAGATCGAGGCAAGGTCGAGCCCCACCGCTCCCCACGGATCGATGATGCCCGCCATCACGACCTCACCCTCCAGTACCCGCGCACCTTCGGGGGCTTCGATGCCGGTGCCCACCGCGACGATCCGACCGCCCTGGATCAGCACGGCGGCGTTTTCGAGCTCGTGGCCGGGCCGCACGATGACACGCGCGCCGCGAACGAGGACGGATTCGACCCGGACCGGAGCCGGGGCGGTCGCCGGAGCGGGCGCGGTTGCCGGGGCTGTCTCGGCCGCAGGCGCGGGCGGTGTGGTGGGAGCATCCTGGGCGCCAGCGGACGCCACGCCCGTGAACGCAACGAGGGCCGCGGCCACCGTCCGAACGCTGCCACGACGGGCGCAGGTCGAGAGAGCGCGGGCGAAGTTTTTGAGGGGGCTCGACGAGCGAGCGCGTGTTGCCGAGTGGGGCATCGTTGGCGGTGCCTCGGGGGACGAGGTGGGCCGGCCGTGGCTGGGGGGGAGGATGGGTCGGGAGCGCGGCGAGCTACGCCGGGCTGTCGCGGAGATTCCGCAATGGCGCTCCCAAGGGTGTAAGAGGTGTGCGCCCCCGCAGCGGGAGCACTCCGGAGCCTTCCGGTTCGGCGGAGGATACGCGGCCGAGCCGCGCGCGGTGACTCGACGCGGAATTCCCGCGCCACCTAGGAGCCGTTCTGGGCCAGAGCAATGCGACTCTGGGCCAGAGCAATGCGACTCTGGGCCAGAGCAAATGCGACGGAGCCGAGGAAGCCCCGACGCGGTCGAGCGGGTGCGGCATAGGACGCGCCGGTTGTTTCAGCGCGCGCAGGGGCCATCCCCCGCCCCCACCCACCCCGGGTGGGCCCCTTCGAAAACGGGGTCAGCGCCCGGGCGGTTGCGGTGGACCCCACCAGGGCGCGTGCAAGTCACTGATCTAATATGGGTTACGGCGACGCATTTTACGCGTCCGCTGCCCGTGCAGGCCCCGGCTCTAGCCCGGCTACTGCTGCGCCCGGGGATTCTCAGGCGAGGTCAGTCGCTCCGCGCGGCGTCGTCGCGCGCCGCTCGCGTCGGCGCGGGATTCCCCCGGGATGCCCGTTCGGTTCTGCCCCGCTTGGGGCTCCCGCCTAGGATCGTGGTCCCGCAACCCTCTTCTCTCCACCCGCTGCTCCTCGACGCCACCTGGTGGCGCGAGCGCTTGCGGGCCATGGACCGGGTCCCGCGGCACCTTTTGGTGTTCCCGCGGCCAGAGCTGGCACCGCCCGGACGCGACGTTGCGGAGCTGTGGCTGCGCGCCCACGACGGCATCCGATTGCGAGGGATTCTGGGCCGATCTCCCATGGCGCACCCGCGGCCGGTGCTCCGCCTGGCCCTCTTGCGGCCCGGCGAGCAGGGTGAGCTTGAGTGGTCAAAGATTGCCGGGGGCCGCTCGGACCTCCTCTTCGAGCCCCCGCCGTCGCGCCGCCTCGAGGACCGAGTCCTCGACGTGTTGCGGATCTGCCAGGCCACCCGCGTCGTAACGCAGGTCCATGATGGGCCCCTGCGGCTCGACCTGCCCGGCGGAGATCCACTTCCGGACGAGCTTCGGATTGCGGATAGACTGCTCACCGAAGGTTGGATATAGCCACGAAGTCAGTCCGTTGGGGCACCTTTGATGACTTTTTGACGGCTTGCTTGGAAGGCAAAAAAAGCGCTCCAGAACGCCGTCAAGGTGCTTCTAAATACAGTATATTCCACTCCCCAAATTCGGTTAGCCCACGTGCCGGCCGAACGGATCGCCCCCTCACGGCGCGGTGTCGCAAGCACTCGGCACCACCACCCGCCTTCGCGGTGGCAACTACAATCGGAGCATCCCGCCCACGCTGGGCCTGCGACCGCCCGCCATGGAACCGAACCTCGAGCCGATCGGCGACGCCGCGCTGTACGACCGCGCGCGGAGCGGGGATCGGGTCGCCATCGCGACGCTGCTCGAGCGCCACGTGCCGCGCCTGCGCGCGTACCTGAGATTGAAGGCCGGACCGCTCGTGCGGCGCCGGGAGCGCACATCCGACCTCGTGCAGTCGGTGTGCCTCGAATTGCTCGGGAACATCGAGCAATTCGAGTACCGCGGCGAAGCGGCGTTCCGCCACTGGCTCTACACCGCCGCGCTGCGCAAGGTCATCGCGAAGGACGCGTACTGGCGCGCCCAAAAGCGCGAAGCTGGCCGGGACCACGTGGACGGTGGGCAGAGCGAAGCCGACGTGTTGCTGCTCGCGGAGTACCGCCGGCTCTCGACGCCCAGCCAAAACGCCCTCGCACGAGACGAGCTCGAGCGGATCGAATCCGCCTTCGAGCATCTGAGCGAGGAACACCGCGAAGTGATCCTCTTGGCGCGTGTCGCCGGCCTCGACCGCACACAGATCGGCGCGGCGATGGGTAGGAGCGAAGGCGCGATCCGGGTGCTGCTGCACCGCGCGCTCGCACGGCTCGCGAGCCTGCTCGACCTCGCGGATCAGGGCGGCCTCGCAAGCGACGGCGCGTGAGGGGAACGCGCCCCCACAGGCGCGCCGCACGGGAGGGCAGTAAACTCCGCGCCGCCCTTCCGCCGCCCTTCCGCCAACGTTCCACCCCGCCGTGAACGCTTACCCGCAGCCCAAAGAGCTTACCCGCGCTGCCCACCCGCTCGCCGGTGTCATTGACCACACGCTGCTGCGCGCGGAGGCAACCCTCGCCGACATCGACCGCCTGTGTGCGGAGGCGCGGACACACGGTTTTGCGAGCGTGTGCGTGAACGGCGTTTGGGTCCGGCGCTGCGCGGAGCAGCTCGCCGGCACCCCTGTGGCCGTGTGCGCCGTCGTCGGATTTCCGCTGGGCGCGAGCGCGCCGGAAGTCAAAACATTCGAAGCGCGGCGCGCCCTCGCGGACGGCGCACGCGAGATCGACATGGTGATCGCGATCGGAGCGCTGATCGGTGGTCACGACGCTTTCGTGGAGGCGGAGATTGCCGCCGTGCGCGGCGTGTGCTGCGCGGGCAGCGCACGCCTCAAGGTCATCCTTGAGACCTGCCTGCTCGACGACGCGCAGAAGGTGCGCGCGTGCCGGTTGGCGGTGTCGGCGGGGGCGGACTTCGTGAAGACCTCGACGGGTTTTTCAAGCGGCGGCGCCACCGTGGAGGATGTCGCGCTCATGCGCGCAACTAGCGGCCCGACCATGGGTGTCAAGGCGGCGGGCGGAGTGCGCACCGCGAGCGGTGCCTATGCGCTGCTCGCCGCCGGTGCAAACCGCCTGGGTGCATCCGCATCGGTCGCCATCGTGTCGGGCGAACACACACCGGACGGCGGTTATTGACGCCCGCGCGCTCGCGCGTTCCCCTCCCACCATGGACACCGTCTCCATCCCCGGCGCACCGCCCCCCGCGGGCCACTACAGCCCCGCGGTTCGCCATGGCGGGCTGGTTTACGTCTCGGGCCAATTGCCAATCCACCCGGGCAGCGCGCCGGACCCGGCGATGCCCCTCGACGAACAGGTCGAGCTCGCGCTCGCAAACCTGCAGCGTGTCCTCGTCGCGGCCGGCAGCGACTTTACGCACTTGATCAGCGTCACCGTGTACGTCGCGGACAGCACGGCGTGGGAGCGCGTCAATCGTGTCTACGCGGCGGTCCTTGGCTCAGCACGGCCTGCGCGCGCGATCGTGCCCGTGCCCGCGCTGCACCACGGCCTTGCGATCGAAGTCCAAGCGATCGCGGCGATTGCCGCGGATTGATCGGGTTCGTCGCGCTCACCGACCGGGCGCGAACGTGCGCGCGCGGTGCACAAGCGCGATCGCGGTCAGGGAGCCCCATCCGCGCGGCGCCCGGATCTGACCGCGGCGGGACAGTGGCATCGCCCGGCGGGTTGTTACAGCCCGAAGCGCAGCGAGATCCCGATCAGCATTCCCGGGTGCAGCCGGCTGCGCGCGACGGTTCTGTCGTTCTCGAGAAATGCGATTTCCCGCCAGAGGTTCGATCCCACGAAGATGGAGAGGCGCTTGGACGTCGGCTCTTCGCTCCCAAACCGCGGATCCCAATCGAGGCCTACCAATCCGGCGAACGCGCGGTCGCGCATCACCCCCTCCGGCAGCGGCCCACTGTCGTCGAGGCGGTATTGGCGCGATTGGTACTCCACCGACGCGTAGGCGCGGAACCCGCCGTCGAGTTCGCGCGACAGCTCGATCTTGGGTCCGCGCGTCGCGATCTGCGTGCGGGCGTCGATGCGCCAGTCCACCCCGATCACGGGAATGACCTGGGCGCTGTCTTCGAGCTGCGTCAAGGCGAGCGCCCCAAACGTCCAACCGATGCGCGCTTGGGGCCGGTAGGTGGCGGTGCCGAGCACGGCATAGGTCAGTGCGTCCCCAAAATCCGCGTCCACTTCACCCGCCGCGCGCACGGACACACCCGCGAGCCACTCCCAGCGCTCGCTCACCCGGCCCCGCCAACCCGCGCCGGCCCCGATTCCAACGACGTCCTCCGTCGGCGAATCCGTGTTGAAGAGGAGTCCAGTCGCCCCGCGGAAGCGGTATTCGGACACTTCGATGCCGACATCGACAAGCGCACCCTCGTCCCGGTCGCCGCGCAGGGCGCGGATATCGGCGCCGAGCCGTCGGGTTTCGAGCCGCCCTTCCGCGCTCCCGAGCTCGGCGGACGCCGCGTGTTGGGTTCCGAGCTGGAGCTGGGTCCGCCACGCCCCGCTCCGACCGGGATCGGCGCTCACGATCGGCGCCCGGTAGGGCTCGGAGGGTGCCGCGGGGCCCAGCGCGGGCGTCCACGGGCCTTCGCCGCGCAGTTGGCGGCCCAGGGCGTCGAGCCCACCTTTTTCCTGCGGCCCTTCCCCCTTCGCGCCATCCTGCGGCAACGCGCCGCGCGCGAGCGGCAACGGCTCCTCACGCGGAAGGTCGCCAAACGGCGCCCCCCGGGCGAGGAGCGGCGCGGCGGCGACGGTGGCACACAGGGCGAGCGCGGAGCGGAGGGATGGCATCGAGTTACTTCAGCGCGCGGAGGTGGGGCAGCCTAACGGGCCCAGCGCGCGGGCCACAAGGCGGCGCGGTCCCAGCGGCTACCGAGTTGCGACGGCTGCCGCGTGTCGGAGCGCCCCGTTCACCGCGCCGCGGCCAACAGACCCGGCAGGGCCGCCGTCAGCAGGCGTTGGAGCCGCGCCGCGCTCGCCCGACCTATCGCCAGGACGTCGCCGTGGTCGAGCGCGCCCGGCGCCAAGCCAGCGGCCGCGTTGGAAATGCACGCGATTCCCGCGACAGCGAGGCCCTCGGCGGCTGCGGCGAGCGCCTCGGCGACCGTACTCATGCCCACGGCGTCCGCGCCCATCCAGCCCAGCGCCCGCACCTCCGCCGGCGTTTCGTAGCTGGGGCCGAGGACACCGGCGTACACCCCACTCTTGAGGGGTTCACCTAAAGCTTCCGCCGACCCCAACAAAACGCCGTGCAGCGCCGGATCCCAGGGACCTTCAGCCGCCGAATCCCGACGGCCCTCCCCGGCGGATAGGGGCGCATCGCCCTGCAGGTTGATGTGGTCGTGGATCGCCATCAGCGTGCCGGGCTCCCATTCCGCGTGCAGGCCTCCGGCGGCGTTCGTCAGCACCAGCACCTTCACATTCAGGCGGGCGAACGCGCGCACCGCCAGGCTCACGTCCCGCGCACTGTGGCCTTCGTAGAGGTGGACCCGCCCCGACTGGACCAACACCCGCTGACCCGCGAACTCTCCCACCGCAAAAAAGCCCGCATGGCCCGGCACCCGCGAGCGCGGCAGCGCTTCAATCTCACGACCCTCGATCCGCCGCGCACGAGCGAGCCCGTCCGCGAGCCCACCCATTCCGGAGCCCAACACCACCGCCGCGCTGACCCCCTCGGCGCCAATGCCGGCAAGGGCTGTCGCCACCGCTTCGATGCGCGCTTCGAAGGCCCCGTCGCGGCGTGGTGCCGGCCTCACAGGAACGCACCCGCGATCGCGGCGGACGAACAGGAGGCAAGCGCTCCACCCACCATGGCGCGCGTCACGAGGCGCGCGATGTCTTTCGCGCGTGTGGGCGCAAGCGTTGTGATGCCGCCGATCTGAACGCCGATCGAAGCGAAGTTCGCAAAACCACACAGGGCGTAGGTCGCCATGGTCGCGGAGCGCGGGCTCGCAAAGACGAGTTCGGCGCTTCCGCCGGGAAGCATTGACTGCATCTGGCTGAATGCCACCAACTCGGTCAAGGTCAACTTCACGCCCAAAAGATTGCCGAAGACCTGCGCATCGTTCCAGCCTTCGACACCCAGCAGCAAGGCAAAGGGCGCCAGAACCCAACCGAAGATCCGCCCCAGGGAAAGCTGTCCGTCGACGTTCATCGCGTGGCCCAAGGCGCCGAGGGTCCAGTCGATCAGCGCCACGAGCGCCGTGAACGTGATCAACATCGCGATGACGTTGAGCCACAGGGTCAACCCATCGCGCGTCCCGTTTGAAGCCGCCTCAATCACGTTGCCGGCCGTGCGCTCCATCCGCAGCGGGATCGCCCCCGCGGTTTGGGAACGGCCGACTTCGGGCAACATGATCTTCGCGATCACGAAAGCCGCCGGGGCGCCCAGCACCGACGCGGTGATGAGGTGCGGTCCGTACTCCGGCCCGAGGAAACCGAGGTAGAGCGCGAGCACCGTGCCGGCGATGGTCGCAAAACCGCCGGTCATCATTGCGTTCAGCTCGGAATCCGTCATCGCTTCGATGTAAGGACGCACGACGAGCGGTGCTTCCGTTTGACCGACGAAAATGTTCGCGGCGACGGCCATTGCCTCGGCACCTGAGACACGCAGCGTGAGCATCATCGCGCGCGCAACCACCCACACGACCACCTGCATGATGCCGATGTGGTAGAGCACGGCCATCAGCGCGCTGAAAAACAGGATCGCCACGAGGCCGCGGCCCGCGAACGCAAATACGAACGCGTTCTGTGGCCCGAAGATCGGCGCCATTTTCGCTGGGTCCGCCAGCGGTCCGAACACGAGGTCGGCGCCGGGTTGTGTTTTGCCGATCAGCTCGCCCACGAAGCCTGCCACCGCGCGGAACGCAGATTGGCCGCTTTCCGTGGCGAGGAACAGGCCCGCGAAGAGGACCTGAGTTGCGATCCCGAGCAACACGATGCGCCAGGGAAAACGGCGGCGGTGGCTCGACAGCGCCCACGCGATCAGACAAATGACCGCGAGTCCGACCAGCGCGCGCAGGATGTTCATTGCCGCGGATTCACCACTGTCGCCGGCGGAAAGTGCGGGGCCGAGGGCACACCCCGATATGGCGCGGTGTCATTCGCCGACGTACCCCATGTTCTGCAAGCGCACCAGCACCTCCTCGGTCACTTCCACTCCCACCGGCCCGCGCTCGAACCGCTCGAGCAGTCCCCGCGTCCGGGTGCGGTGGTGCACAAAACGCGGTTCCTCTGCCTCCGGGATCGGATCGATGCGGCGCTCCGATGCACTGTCCGAGAACTCGGTCAGGATCCGCGCGCCGTGTTCGTCCCACAGGTAACGGTGCGGCCAATCGACCACCGCCCAACGGGTGGTTCCGTAGTGCATCGACTGGTACACGGGTCGGTCCGCGGCCTGTTGGAGCAGCGAACGGCCAGGCCCTGGGCTCACGGTCGATTCCCCCGCAAGTTCCAGCACGGTGAGCGCCACGTCCGCGAGCGACGCCGAGCGCCGATCGATCCGCGCGCCGAACCGCGGGCCGCGCACGATCAGCGGGATGCGTGTGACACCGTCGTGGAGCCCCTCGCCGTGGAGCATCTGGCCGAGCTCCCCGAACGCCTCGCCGTGGTCGCTCGTGAAGATGACCGTCGTGTCCGTGGCCATGCCCGAACGCTCGATTTGCTTGAGCAGCTCGCCGAATCCGCGGTCGAGGTCGTGCACGCCGCCGTAATAACGCCAGCGCATTTCGTCGCCAAAGCGCGCCATCAGCTTGTCGGGATCCACCCCCGAGCGCAGCTCCAATGCCTTGGGGAACGCGCTGTTCACGCGGGTCTGGAAATCCGACCATCCGGTTGTGAATTCGGGCGGCAGCGCAAACTGCGCGGCGGTTTCCGGCGTGACGTAGTAGGGCGCGTGGACGCGGAACGTGTGCGCGAACAAAAACAGCGGGCGCCCGTCGTCCGCGTCGATCGCGCGCTGGGTCATCGCCAACAGGTTCGGCAAGCTGCGCGACTGGTCGGCCACGTGCGTTTGGCGCGTCAGGTAGACCTCAAAACCCTGATCGAGGCCGAATACCGGCTCGAGGAATCCCGTGTCGGCCGTGGACTCGGTGCGGTAGCCCGCGACGCGCAGGCGCTCCGCGACGGTGGTGAGGTCGCGCGGGAGTTGGAGTTCTTCGCGCAGCGTTCCGTGCTGCTCGGGTGCAAGCCCCGTGAAGAGCGTGGCGTGGGATGGCAACGTCCAGGGTGAAGGGCTCCAAGCGCGCTCGAACAGCGTTGCGCCGCGGCCAAATGCGTCAAGGATCGGCGTCACTTCCGCGGGCGGTGCCGACGGTTGGTCGCGGTAGGCGCTCAACGCGTCGGCGCGCAGCGTGTCCGCGACGAAGAGGATGATGTCGGGCCGCTTGGGCAAAAGTTCCTTTGGGCGCGTGCCGCGCGTACCGATGTCCCGCGGCCCGATCACCGGCGATGTCACCGCGAGTACGGCGGCGGGGCCGCGCGCGCGGAACTCGATGGCGACGGTTTTGCGGCCTGCGGGCAGGTCAAGCGCAACCCGCTCGGGGCGCGGTGCGGGCACGATCGGCACCGAATAGTCGTGCGCCAGCACGCCGTCGACCCAGACTTCGAGCCGAGCCGGGATCGTCTGGGCTGCCTCCGCCGCCACCGCGTACGCCTCGACACCAAAACGCAGCGTGGAAGGCCCAGCACGTCGGCCCCAAAGCGCGATGTCCGCTCCGACCGGCAAGACGAAACCCTCGGCCGCGGTTCCCGGCACTTCGATGCGCCACGCGCCGTTTTCACGCCGACCCCGGGGCACCCAAACGGCGGAGCGTGCCGACGCGGGCGCGGCGCCACCGGTGAAAAGCGCAATCACCTGGGACGGAGCCGTCCAATCGCCGGGCCGCAAACTGGCGGCCTCCATGACGGCATCCGCCACGCGAACGTGGCGCAGGTCCAGACCTTCCACTTCGAACGTCTCGGCGGCGGCCTTCGCGGGCGGCAGCCCAAGGGCGCGCACACCCCGCGCGGCGATCCACAGGCCCGCGAGCGGACCCGCCGTCCAATCCGAGGCGACGTACTCGATCTCGAGCCACCAGCCCGCACCGCTCGGATCGTCCCGAAGGGTCCAACGGCCGGGGGTGCCGTCGGCGTGTTGCATGGCGGCGGGCCGCGCCCCAGCCTGGGGCGCGGGAGGTGCGTAGCTTTCGGCGAGGTGGTCCCACGGGGACGGCCGCGCGCATGCGGCCGCAAGCACCACGAGGCAAACCGCCACGGCAAGACCCGCGCGCGAACCGGATCGCGCCCCGGAGGCTCCTACGGCGGCGCTGACCATTGCGGGGAGTCTACCCCGCGTGCCCGACGACGGAATCGCGCGCCCAGTCACATGGAGACCGTGAACTCGTCCTGTCCACCCAGCGGGTATTGCGGTCCGCCGGGGGGACCAATGCGGTCCTGCCACGGGTCTGTGAGGGGCAGCGGCTTTACGAGAGAGCGCACCACCGTCACAGCGGCCGCGTAGCGGGCGCCGAACACGACCGCACTCACCAGCAACGCGACGAGAGAGATCGCGACAAGCAGGACGACACGCCACCCGTCGGGATGGCCGAGCAGCGAGCCGTCGATGGCGCGGCTGACCGCGCCGAGGGCACCGGACACGAGGGCGAGCTCGACGACGAACAGCAATAGAAGTGGCCGCAGCGTGCGGACGGGATGCCGCAGGAGCATCCAGAAGGCCGCAAAACCCGCCAACACGACCGAATTCGACTGCTGCACTGCACAGCGGGCGCGGGTGTAGAGCGCCCACGACAGGACGAGGCCGAGGCCGAGAGCATGCATTCCCGCTTGGCCCCAGCCGAGCCAAAGGGCGGTGGCCTCGCTGTCGAAGAGCTGGACGTCGGGGCGCTCAAGGCCAAACCCGCGCACCAGCAATAATTGCTCGTAGGGCCACGCGAACAGCACCCAATGCCAGGCCGCGAGCAGCACGAGCACGGTCAACGCGAGGCCCAAAAAGCGCCAGAAGTACCTTCCGCCGCCGGTCAGGAATCGGCGGCCCTGGGAGCGCTCCGGCCCGTCGAGCAGCACACCCAGCCAGCCCCCGGCCGCAAACACGCCCAGGAGCAGGGCGATGAGGCCCAGCGGTCCGCCCAAGGTTGCCAGGAGGTCGGCTTGGTGGGCGAGCGCGTCCGCGTGGTCGACGCGGAAGGCGACGTCGAGGTGGTGGACCGTCTCGCCCGCGCCGTAGCGCTGGCCAATCAGGTCCGCCTGGGTGCGCTGCGTGGAAAGGGCGGCGGGCAGCGCGAGGAGCACGAGCGCCAGCGCGTATAGCCCCCACGCGGCGGGTCGGCGCCAGGCGGCGCCCAGCGCAGCTAGAAAAATCGCACCGCCGCGGGCGGGGCGCAGCTCGGGGTGGGTTGCGTGTGCCATCAGCCGCCGACCCTCGCTTGGAAGTGCAGTTGACGTAGAAACTGACTGCCCGCGCGCTCCGCCCAACGCCAGGGCGAAACCGCGTCCGCTTCGGCGAACCAGCGGTTGTTGGAGAGGTCGCCATCGATGAAATAACCGCGATCGGGATCCACCGCAGCGGAGACCAGCTTCGCGGGCGTCCGTTTTTCCCAGCGGAGCCAGGCGCGCTCCTGTTGCTCGGCGCGGGTCCAGACGAAGCGTTCGGTCGTGCCGTCGGCAAACGCGAGCGCGACCACGACGGGCGCGGCCAGTCCACCGCGTTTGCGCACGACCACTTCAACGTCGTGGCCGAGCGGCGGAACCGCGTTGCCCGCGGCCGCGGTGGCCACACCGTCCATCGCGGCTTGCGCTGTTTCGGCGACCTGTGCCGCGCCCGCCGTGTCGCCTGTGCGCTGTACGAATACGCCGTCCGCGCCGGGGAACCAACCCTTGGGCTGTGTGACACGGCGCTGCTCGACGGACAGGCTCCAGTCGATCGTGCCCGTGCCGCGGAAGACGTCTTCGAAGTACCAACTCAGGTCGAGTTCGGGGTCGAAGCGCGCAGCAAGCGCGCTGAAAAAGTCGTCCGGATAGGGATGGCGGTAGCGCCAATCGAGCGCGAAGCCGCGCATGGCCCGGTGGAACTCCGCCCAACCATCGAGGCCCGGTTTAGACGCGGCGATGACCGCCGGCATGGAGCGCAGCGCGACCGCGGTGCGCCCGTAGGAGTTCGTGTAGTGGCTCGAGCGGTCGAGCGCGTGCCACGCGATGGTGTCGATCGGGTCTTTATCGGGGCTCGAAAGGTAACGCGTGCGGTCGTTCCAGCGCGGGTCCTCCCGGCGCGGTGCCGCGGTCAACCAGGGCTGATCGCGCCACCAGTCGATGAAACCCGAACCCGCGAGCGGGGACGCGCTCGTCAGACCGCGCACCCCCAGCCAGCCGAGCGGCCACTCCCGCAGCGCAAGGGCGCGTCCGGTCGTGCCCACGCCGAAACGCGCCAAGCGCACACCGTCGATCGGAATACCCGCGTAGGTCGTCGTGTCGATGCGATCGCCCCACACACGCGCGATGACTTCGCTGTCCGTGTAGGAGTTGATGCCTTCGTCGAGCCACGCCGCCTCGAATTCGTTGTTCGCGACCATGCCGTAAAACCACTGATGGCCGGCTTCGTGCACCGTGACGCTTTCGGGCACGTGCATCGAGGGGCGCGTCAACAGGCGTGTGCCCGCCGTGAAGAGCGTCGGATACTCCATGCCACCCGCGTTCGATCCGTAGGCAGGATCGACGACGGTGATGCGCTCGTAGGGGTACTCGCCGTACCACAGGCCGTAGAAAAAGAGCGCCGCTTCCGTCGCAAAGGCGTGGCGCTCGGCTTGGGCGACTCGCTCCGGTTGGAGCAACACGACCACCTCCACATCGCGCAGCTCGAGCACCACATCCGCGCCAAACGCCGCGCGGGCGCGCTCGACCTCCGCCGGATAGCGCTCGGCCCAGTCACGCCACTGGAACATGGTGCGGTGCACCGCAAATCCGGGATCCGCCGTCCAAGTGAAATCGTGCACGAGCGGCGTGCGGCCCGAAGTCTCGCGGCGGTTGCGGTCGGCCTCGGAGGGTGCGAGGAAGCGCACTTCGACCCGATCGCCACGCCGTTCGCTGCCAACACGCAACCCCGAAGCGCCGACCTTGTCCTCGTATGCCCCCGGCAGGTCGAGTGCGACGTCGTAGGTCCCAAAATCCGAGTACCACTCCGTGAACGCGTGGAACTCGTGGCAGTTCCAGCCGCGCTCGTCCTCCCACACACCCAGCTTGGGGAACCACTGGGCCATCAGGAAAAAGTCGTCCTTCTGTCCTGTGCGGCGCTCCGCGCGCGGTACCCGCGATTCCCACTGGATCCGCACGCGAGCCGTTCCGCCCGCTTCGACGGGCTCGGGCAGGTCGACCGAAAACACGGTGCGGTCATCGGTGTTTCCCGACGGGGTGCGGGGCGTGAACCGCGGGAGTAGATCCACCTCCTCCTCCCCGCGCAGCAACCACATTCCGGTGACGCGGCTGAAGCCAAAACCGTCGCCCTTTGCGTCCTCCTCGGCGAGGCGATCCCCCATCTTTGGGTCGAGCCGCACGTGGGTGGAGCGGTCATTCGCAAACGCGTTGAGGTAGAGATGGAACCAAAGATCGGGCGCGGCGCGGTCGCCGCCGTTGGTCCAGTCGAGCTCGAGTTCACCCGCGAGCGTGCGCCCGTCCTCGTCCAACCGCGCGCGAATCCGGTAGTCCGTCCGATTGGTCCCGCCGAGATCCGTTCCGCGGGGAGCGCCGCGTTGCGCCGGAAGCCGCAGGATCGGGTCCGCTACGGCGGCCTGCGCCGCCGAGGGCGGCACTGCGGCGGCCTGCGCCGCCGAGGGCGGCACTGCGGCGGCCTGCGCCGCCGAGGGCGGCACTGCGGCGGCCTGCGCCGCCGAGGGCGGCACTGCGG
>Ga0163144_10002050_pt1 | contig 47005 bp, 53 predicted proteins | sample OliLak19BULKMAT1_FD_123175 | JGI IMG/M metagenome (GOLD analysis project Ga0163144, IMG submission 123175) | Freshwater microbial mat bacterial communities from Lake Vanda, McMurdo Dry Valleys, Antarctica - Oligotrophic Lake LV.19.BULKMAT1 | ecosystem: Environmental > Aquatic > Freshwater >... | reverse complement strand
CACAGTGCGGCCTGGGCGCAGGAGTACGGCGCGCACAGTCTTCGGAATGATCTCTACCCCTGTCTTTGCCGCGGGCTTGTCAGTTGTCGGCGTTCACGCTTGTCGGAGCGTTCATCGATACTGGGCCGCGTGAGACTGGCCAGTCGGCGCTGCTGCCCGTGCCGGAGCGATCGTTCCGCACTTGCCACCGTTTCGGCGTGACCGACCTCCGCTTCGCTGGCCTGCCCGCGGCGCTCCAGCGACGCGTGGTAGCGGATCGTGTTGCCGTCCTGCTGCGGTTATCCGAGGCCGATAAAAATGTGCCGCATCAGCCAGTCTTGCATGCGCGTGACCGTGTCGGTCGGCGGATAGGAATTTCGAACCGCCTTCCCGGCAGCAGATTGTCGTGAAGTCCGCCTGAATCGAGTTGCGCACCTGCCGCGTGGGCGAGATTCCCACTGCCTTGCGCGTCAAGACCCACCCGCCGGGTGGCCACCGGCGCCGCGGGTATTCCTCCGACGCTCAGCGCCAGTTTCTCAGCAAGAGGACGCGACCATGCGCAGCGGCATGGATAAGGTCCCGTTCGTCCGCGGTGACGAGGATGGCGCTTTCATGCTCAAGAGCCACGGTGTGGTAGTGCGTGTCGAAGATGTGTTGCTTTTTGTCTGGCGCGAGTTGCACTGCCCGGACCCAGACGATCGAGTCACCGCCCACGGGCCATTCCATCGCATGCAGCTTCAATATGGCTCGATCTGCGGATCCGCCAGGAGCCACTTCAGGACGACGCTCGCATCGACGACCCCGATAGTCAGGGGCCATTGTCCCGTGGCCAATATTTCGATATAGTTGGAAATATGGATCATAGCGACGCGGTCGCCGCACTCTCCGCCCTCGCCCAGGACTCGCGGCTCGCGGTGTATCGCGTGCTGGTGAAACGCGGACCCGACGGCTACACCGCCGGCGAGCTCGGCGAACGCCTGAAAATTCCGGGCCCGACGCTCTCCTTCCACCTGAAGGCACTGGCGCAGGCCGGCCTGGTGAGCACCCGGCGCGACGGCCGCTTCATCCACTACGCCGCGCAGTTCGCGCGCATGGACGAACTGGTTGGCTACCTGACAGAGAACTGCTGCAGCCTCGGCAGCCGCTGCAACCCGGCCTGCGCACCGGTCGCGGCGCAGGCCCGCGCCACCGCCCGGCGGCGGGCCTGAGCACCGAGACGCACATGACCGACGGCAATTACAACGTCCTCTTCCTTTGCACCGGCAACTCCGCACGCAGCATCCTCGCCGAGGCGATCCTGAATCATCGCGGCGCCGGACGCTTCCGCGCCTTCAGCGCCGGCAGCCACCCGAACGGCCGCGTGAATCCGTTTGCGCTGGCGCTGCTGTCGCGGATGAGCCTGCTTACCGACGGGCTGCGCAGCAAGTCCTGGGACGAGTTCGCCGCACCCGGCGCGCCGCCGCTGCACTTCGTCTTCACGGTCTGCGACAACACGGCCGGCGAGGTCTGCCCGGTCTGGCCCGGCCAGCCGATGACGGCGCTCTGGGGCATTCCAGACCCGGCCGCCGTCGAGGGGTCCGACTTCGAGAAGACCGAGGCCTTCCGCGAGGCGTTTCGCGTGCTCGATCGTCGCATCGAGCTGTTCACCTGCCTGCCGCTGGCGTCGCTCGACCGCATGGCCCTCGACCGCGAACTGCGCGAGATCGGTCGACACTGACCGATGTCCACCTTCGAGCGCTACCTGACCCTGTGGGTCGCGGCCTGCATCGTCGCCGGCGTCGCACTCGGGCATTTCTTCCCGGGCGTGTTCCAGGCCATCGGCGGCCTGGAACTCGCGCGCGTGAACCTGCCTGTCGCCGCGCTGGTCTGGCTGATGATCATCCCGATGCTGATGAAGATCGACTTCGCGGCGCTCGGCGGCGTGCGCCGGCACTGGCGCGGCATCGGCGTCACGCTGTTCGTGAACTGGGCGGTCAAGCCGTTCTCGATGGCGCTGCTCGGGTGGCTGTTCATCGCACAGCTGTTCCGGCCCTGGCTGCCGGAAGACCAGATCGATGCGTACATCGCTGGGCTGATCCTGCTCGCCGCCGCGCCCTGCACGGCGATGGTGTTCGTCTGGAGCAACCTCGCCGTCGGCGAGCCGCACTTCACGCTGTCGCAGGTGGCGCTGAACGACACCATCATGGTGTTCGCGTTCGCGCCGCTCGTCGGCCTGCTGCTCGGGCTGTCGGCGATCACAGTGCCGTGGGGGACGCTGCTGCTATCGGTGGGGCTCTACATCGTGGTGCCGGTCGCGGTCGCGCAGCTGCTGCGCCGCCTGTTGCTCGCGGGCGGCGCCGCGCGGCTCGAGGGCGTGCTGCGTCGGCTCAGCCCGTTCAGCCTCGTCGCGCTGCTCGCGACCCTCGTGCTGCTGTTCGCGTTCCAGGGCGAGCAGATCCTGCGCCAGCCGCTGGTGATCGCGCTGCTCGCGGTGCCGATCCTGATCCAGGTCTACGTCAATGCCGGGCTTGCCTACCTGCTCAACCGCGCCGCCGGCGAAGCGCACAACGTGGCGGCGCCGTCGGCGCTGATCGGCGCCAGCAACTTCTTCGAGCTCGCGGTCGCCGCGGCGATCGCCCTGTTCGGCTTCGAATCCGGCGCGGCGCTCGCCACCGTGGTCGGCGTGCTGATCGAGGTGCCGGTGATGCTGACGGTGGTCCAGATCGTCAACCGCACCCGGGGCTGGTATGAACGCGGACCGCGGGTCGCGGCGTCGCCCTGACACCGCGTCGATCCGGCCGGGCTGGCCGCACAGCCCGGGCGACTGCCCATGCAATGGCCTCGACCGCCGTCGGCTGCCGCCGGCGCCGTGTCATCGGCTAGGATCCGCGCACCGCGATCAAGGGGATCCCCTCCGGATGGATGCTGCCGCCCTGCCTGCCGACTGGACTTCGCTCGTCGCGCTGGTGTTCCTGCTCGGCCTCAAGCACGGCTTCGATGCGGATCACCTCGCCACGATCGACGGCCTGACGCGCGTCAATTCCCGCGCCGACCGGCCGTTCGCACGCTATTGCGGCGCGCTGTTCTCGCTCGGCCACGGCGCCGTCGTGATGCTGATCGCACTGCTGGTCGGCTCGGCGACCTCGCGCTGGGAGACCCCGGCATGGCTCGAGACCAGCGGCGTCTGGATCTCCATCCTGTTCCTGACTGCGCTCGGGCTGATCAACATCCGCGCGGTGCTGACCGCCGCGCCCGACGAGGTCGTGCATCCCGTCGGCCTGAAGGGCCGCTTCCTCGGCAGGCTCGCGCGCGCCGGCTCGCCCGGTCTCGTCGCGCTGGTCGGCGCGCTTTTCGCGCTGTCGTTCGACACGGTGAGCCAGGCGGCGCTGTTCGCGCTGACGGCCACGCAGTTCGGCGGCGTCGGCCATGCGCTGATGCTCGGCCTCGTGTTCACCGTCGGCATGCTGGTCACCGACGGCATCAACGGCCTGTGGATCTCGCGCCTGATCCTGCGCTCGGACGAGATCGCGCGCGTCGCCTCGCGCGTGATCGGGCTAGCCGTCGGCACGGTCAGCCTGCTAATCGCCGCGTTCAGCGGCGGCAAGATGCTGTTCCCGGCGCTCGACGCGTGGAGCGAGGACAAGGAACTCGCGTTCGGCGCCGCCGTCATCGTCGTGGTGTTCGGCAGTTTCCTGCTCGGCCGCGCGCTGGCGCGCAGCGCGCCAGCGGACTCGCTGCCGGGGGATCGGCCGGCCTGATCCGCTGCCCTGTGGGCTGCCTTCGCACTGCCTTGCGCGTCAAGCGCTTCGCCCAGCTCATCGCCACGTGACGCGGCGTGCTGGGCTTGTCGGGTTCACCAGCCTGATCGACGGTCAAATATCCCGGGTTTGGTTTTTGTTTAGAATCGGTCGCACCCTGATCCGGCGCGCGTTTCTCAGCGTTCGACGATTTTGGTGAGCTTTTCGTCGCCTTCGAGACTGAAGGATTCTGATCAAGGTTGGCGGCCTCCCGCCATCGAGCCATGTTCATGTCACGCCTCATCCGTCGGTCGCACCTCGTCGCAACGCTTGCAGGCTGCCTGCTCGCATGTTCAGCCGGTTATGCCGCAGATCCAGGCCAAGTCCAGGCCACCGCCACGTCATCCTCACGACCCCGCGTTGGCGTGGTCCTTGCGGGTGGCGGCGCCAAGGGTGGCGCGCACGTCGGCGTGCTCAAGGTGCTCGAGCAGATGCACGTCCCTGTCGACTGCCTTGCGGGAACCAGCATGGGCGCGCTTGTGGGTGGCGGCTACGCGTCGGGCATTCCGGCAGCAGGACTCGAGAAGTTCGTGGTGGGCATCGACTGGAAGTCGGTGGTTGGCGGGGTTGGCCGGCGCAACCTGCAAACGATCGAGCAGAATCGCGCCGGGGTGACCTACAGCAACAACATCGAGTTGGGCCTGAGGGACAAGCGCGTCTTGTTGCCCGGAGGCATTGTCAATACCAGCGGTATCGAGGACTTGCTGCGCAGCTACGTCGCCCGCGCGCGTGCGCAAGCAGATTTTGATCGGTTGCCTATCCCATTTCGCGCCGTCGCCACCGACATGGTCAGCGGCAAGATGGTAGTGCTCGATCGCGGCGACCTCGCCACCGCCATGCGCGCGAGCATGGCCATCCCGGGCGCTTTCGCACCGGTAGTGACCGACTATTACATCCTTTCCGATGGCGGCATCGGTGCGCAACATCCCGGTGGACGTGGCACGCGAGCTTTGCGCCGATGTGGTCATCGTCGTCAATCTGGTCGAACAGGAACTCAAGCGCGAGAACCTGCAGTCCGCCACCCAGCTGATACTGCGCAGCTCGGACGTGGGAATCATCGCCAACGAGAACCTGCAGCTGGACTCCCTGACGGACCGGGACGTTCGCATCGACGTGATCATGGGTGACATCACCACGACGGACTTCGAGCGCGTGCCGGAGACGATTCCGCTCGGCGAGATGGCTACCCGCGAGATGGCCGATAGACCGGCCCGGCTGGCGGTTCCAGCTGCCGAGTACCAAGCGTGGCGAACCGCAGTGAACTCGGGCCAGAACATCGAGGCACGCCTCGCCGACGTCAAATACGAGTGGCTGCGGCGCGTAAATCCCGGGTTCCTGCAGCAGAGCGCGGAAGTCAAGCCGGGCGACAAAGTCGACACGGCAGCAATCAGCGCCGAGGCGCAGCGCATGTCCGCCCTGCAGGAGTTTGAGTCGGTCGAATACAGGCTGACCGGGAACCAGAACAGCCCGACGCTGGAGTGGTGGCCGAAAGAAAAGGCGTATGGACCGAGCTACCTGAAATTCGATCTCGGCGTGTATGGCTCGGAAGGCGGCGACCTCGGCTTCGTCGCGTATGGCAAGCACACGCGCACCTGGATGAATTCTCTGGGCGCAGAGTGGCGCAACGAGGTGCAGATCGGCTACTTCAACAACCTCACGACCAGCTTCTACCAGCCGCTCGACATCTCGCAGAGCTTCTTCGTCGAACCGAAAGCATTCTGGACACGATCTCGGGAGGACGTTTTCTTCAACAACGAGCGGTTGGCCCGGTACAAATTCAGCGACTTGGGAAGCGCGATCGACGTCGGTGCCAACCTGAGCGACAACGCGCAGGTTCGTGTCGGCTACCTTTACGCGCGACGCAAGGCAACCGTCGAGACCGGTTCCCCGATTCTGCCCGAGACCGAGCGCAACGACGCCGGAATGACGATGACCGCAACCTTCGACAGCCGCGACACGCCGTTCAACCCGACGCGAGGTATTGCGGCTGCGATGGAGTACGCCTACGTCGCGGACTCACTTGGTGCTGATCTCAACTGGCAACGTATCGAACTGGGAGTCGGCATTGCGGTGCCGGTGCGCAGTGACGTCGTCTGGGTGACGCTGGCCGGTGGTTCGGACCTGGACACCCGACTGCCTGCCGACCGGAGACTCCCGCTGGGTGGGCCTGGGAGCTTCCCTGGGTACGAACTTGGCGAACTGCGCCTCACTGATTACTGGACGGCAAGCGGCAGCTAACTGTGGAAGATCAAGGACATCATGACAATTCGCGGGCAGGCGTTATACGTCGGTGTGCGGCTCGAGGCCGGGCAGACATTTGGCGATCTCGCGGGCGCGGTGGTGCCGGGCTTCAACGTCAATGAGATGATCTACGGCCGCTCGCTATACCTGACGGGACGAACACAAGCCGGTCCGCTCACCGTCGGCGTAGGGCACCATCACCGACTCGTGGAGCCTTTGGATCGCGGTCGGCAGGCCAGTCGGTAACGGCACTATCCTCGAGCGAGGCATTTTTCGCTGATCCCGGGCAGCACCCTCCGGCGAGTGGAATAGTCAGTCCGACCAATGGTCCAGCAGGTCTGTCCAACGCAGCCTTGTCCGTGGAGCGACACGCGTGCGTTTCGTCACTGGGCGGGGCGGATCCCGACCGGGTAAGGGCGCGCGCGCTGCTCGAGGCCGGCTCAGTGCCGGACCGCGCGGTAGAGCGGCATCACGACCGGCACATGAGCCTGCAGATCGTTGATCCGCGAGCCGGCCGACGGATGCGTGCTCAGGAACTGCGGCGGCGCGCCCTGGTCCGTCTTCGCCATCTTGGTCCAGACACTGACTGCGGCGTTGGGGTCGTAGCCAGCGCGCGCCATCAGCTCGAGCCCGATCCGGTCGGCCTCCTGCTCCTGCTCACGGCTGTGCGGCAGCTGGAACGTCACGGTCGCCACCTGGTTCGCGAGATCGATCGTGCTCTCACCCGCGCCGGCCACGAAAGCGACACCTGCCAGTACCATCTGCTGGGCGTAGGCGCGCGATACCCGCTCGCGCGTGTGCTCGCGCAGCGCGTGCGCCATCTCGTGCCCGATCACGGCCGACAGTTCAGCGTCCGATAGCTGCAGCCTGGACGCGAGACCGGAGTAGACCATGATCTTGCCGCCTGGCATGCAGTAGGCGTTGAGCTCGGGCGTCTCCTGCACGTTCACTTCCCACTGCCACTGCGGCGCCTCGGGCCTGAAGACCGCGGTCTGGGGGATCAGCCGCGCCGAGATCCGCTTGACCCGCCGCAGCAGATCCGGCGGCGAGTTCAGCTTGCCCGCCGATCGCGCCTTGTCGAGTTCCTGTTGATAAGCCTGCGACGCGCCCTGCTCGATCTGCGCCTGGCTGACCAGCATCTGCTGCCGCCGCTCGACGCCGATCGAACCGGGGTTGGTCGTCTGGACACTGGCGCAGCTCGAGGTCGCCACCGCGAGCACTACGCCAGCGGCCACCCGGCCGATTCGCGGCCATCTGACTTGCAGCGCTCGCATCAGAAGCACCCGCCGTCGATTGGCGCCTTCGACCTGCCACGCCGTCTCACGACAGCGGGCCCGGGCTCCTGACGGGACTTGCCTACAGCGCGCCTCGCCCGCGAAAGACGCGGAGCAAGATCACGATGATCGCGAGCACTAGCAGTATGTGGATGAAGCCGCCAATGGTGTACGAAGACACCATCCCTAGCAGCCACAACACGACAAGGATGATGGCAATGGTTTCGAGCATGTGGATCTCCGAGGGGGTTTGTAGACCCCCGTCATTGTTAGGATTCGAAGCCGACGCCTCAGGGTCGCGACTTGATGTCCTTTTTGACGTCGCCATAGGTCGCCTGGACCTTGCCGACGTTTTTCTCTACGTTGCCCTTCAACTCGAGGTCCTTGTTCCCCACGAGTTTGCCGGCGATTTCCTTCGTCTTGCCCGTCGCTTCCTTGGCGCGCCCGGTGATCTGGTCTTTATTGACGCTCATGATGGTCTCCTACCTTTTGTAATCAGAACTATCCGCGGTTCCGGACTCTCAGGGAGCCGGCCAGGAAGGCTAGCTTGCGTGCAACGCGGCACAGCGTCTGTGCGGTGGCGGACTGACGGACGCGCTGGGCGGGGCCGCGCTGGTGCTGAGCGCACCGGCGCGGTCGCAACGACTCGGCGATGGCGTCAAGGATCGAGAGGAAGCTCGCCGCCGAGCAGATCACCAGCATCGGCCGCAACGACGTCGACACCGCCGCGAACCGCGTGGTCTCGCTCACCGGCAGCGGGCGCCAGGAACGGGCTGAACCATGCCGCTGCCACCCACCTCCAGCGATCCGAAGATCGTCTCGCTCGCGTTCGAGCATCCCGAGGAGACGCAGGTGGGCCGTCAGTTCGCGGACGCGGACCGGGAGCGCTTCTGGACGCTGGTCGACTGGGACGGGTCCTCGGCAGGCGGAACGCGACAGCCACCCTTTCAGGGTGATCACAACTCGATTGCTGCGGCTCGTCGACGTGACGTATCCGACGAAACCAGGCCATTCTGACGCCGGCATCTGGCTGTACAAGACGGTGGACCATTGCCCGTGCCGGAGCCCGGCATGCTTGCGCTGTTCAGAGTTGCGGCGATGGGTCTACTGCAAGTAGGGACGCAGCGCACCCTGACACCCGGTTGACAGTGTGCGCTGGAGCGTCGCGCGACTGGCGGGGCATGCCAGCATCGTTCGCGGCAAGCTCCAGCGCGGTGCGATCGATCTATGTCGAGCGAGCAAACGCATGAACTGCATCCAGCGTCGTTCGACGCCGGCGGTTCTGGTTCTTGCCGGGGTCTTGTCGGCCTGCCATGGTGAAGGCGGCGCTCAGGCGCTCGAAGCCTCGGTAAGCCCCGAGACGCTGGCGTTTTCCGCGCCCGCGCCCGGAACGGCGAGTGTCTCCGGGACAGTGACGATCAGCAATATGGGAACCTCTGCGCTGATCGTATCGCGCGTCTCCGTCTCTGGCAGAGATGCGGATGTCTTCGCGGCAATAGACGCCTGCGAGCATCCGATCGCAACGAAGGAATCGTGCACCGTCACGGTCACTTACAGACGCACAACGAGTTCCACGACAACCGCGTACCTAGACGTGACGACGAACCCGGGATCCGCTCCCACCGTCGTATGGCTGTATGGCAGCGGATTCTCCCCAGGCACGTCGCCGCTGACTCTGCTCGCGGGCCATGCGGACGGACCGGCGAATACGGAAGGGCTTGGCGCCAAGGCACGCCGCTCCTCGTGTGATCGCAACGGCGCGGCCGATCTGCTTCCAGCATGGACTACGGCCACGGCGCAGCCCATCGGCAGTTTCCGGTACGCGCAGCGACGACCCACCGCCCCGCAGCAACGCGCTCGGTGGCCAGCGCACCGCTGCGCGGCGCCGCGTACGGCGCAACCCCCTCGACCGGCGGCGGAGCGCTGACGCAGCGAGCTGGCTCAGGCCCGGCCCGCTGCCCGGCCGTTCGCTGTCGCGCTCCACCAGGCCACGTCTCGCCATCGGCCGGCGGATACGCCCCGTCGAGGACGAAACTGCGGAAGTGAGTTTGCGGAGGAGGTGTTTGGAGGTGTTGAGACGGGACTCCAGTCATCATACAAGCCGGCCCGCGAGTGATCCGCCGCGGTGAGCGCAGCGGACTCAGGACGACGCTGAATTGCGTCCGCGACGATTGCGAGACAACCCGGCGGTCAGGGCCCTGAGCGAGCTCAGCGTCAAGTACGAGGAGGCTATCTGTAAGCCTACGAGAACGGCACCGAGGCGCGCGTCGGGCTCACGTGTTTCTTGGAGAACAACACGCGCTGCGGGTCGGCGTTGCAGGCAGCTGAAACTCTGATGGCGCAGATCTGCTAGGTTGTGTGGCCCTGTCTGTAACCACCAACGTTGCGAAGAATGGTCGGCCAAATGTATCCGAACATGACAACACTTCTCATCGCCTTGGCTGCGCTGTGCGTGCCCCTCATGGGCGTTGTGAGTGCTCAAGAAATACCAGCCACGCCCGGACAGGTCTTCCGTGATTGTCCCGATTGCCCGGAGATGGTCGTTGTTCCACGCGGTCAGTTTACGATGGGATCTCCCGACTCCGAGGTGGGGCGCCTCAAGAGTGAGGGTCCGCAACACGTGGTCACGATTGCAGCGTCGTTCGCGGTCTCAAAAGTCGAGGTCACGCGTGGTCAGTATGCGCAGTTCGTACGTGACTCAAAGCACGTCTCGGGTAACGCCTGTGTCGTGTGGACCGGCAACCATCCCGTTGTCTGCATCACTTGGCACGATGCCAATGCCTACGTCGACTGGCTGACTCGCAAGACGCACAAAGCGTACGCGCTGCTCAGTGAGCCGCAGTGGGAATACGCAGCGCGTGCGGGAGCGTGTCTCGATACTGGTTTGGAGAAGGTCAAGACGACTTGTACGCGTACGCCAATGTGGCCGACCAGTCCGCGAAAGACGGTGGGGGTGGCTCGGACTGGAAATATGCGAATTGCCGAGGCGGTTTCGGCGTCACGACGGCGCCTGTGGGTTCGTTCACTCCGAACCCGTTCAGTCTCTATGACATGCACGCGAATGTGTGGGAGTGGACTGAGGATTGCTACCATGACAGCTATTCCGGCGCGCCTGTGAATGGTTCGCCGTGGGTCTCGGGCCACTGCAAATCCCATGTGGTTCGCGGTGGCAGTTTGAGCGCGCCTCCATCGGCCTCCCGCTCCGCCATCCGCGCGCCTGGTTCTGTCGAAGCGCGCGGTGAACTGGGGCTCCGAGAGACGTCGGATTTCCACAATTTCGATCTTGGGCTGCGAATTTCCAGAACATTGGAATAGGGAAACGGCCGAAGTCGCGCGGCGGATTGGACGCGCGCGCCAATTACCTGAAGCTGAGCGTTACAGGGCTGCCAACAAGACGCGCACTTTTTTAGTCGGGACCGAATTCGGCCCCATCGAAACGTCGAACTGCGAAAGCGCCTGCGTCAGCGCCTCGCGCGCTTCCGCTTTGTCGCCGCGAGCCTGGTACACCCGGCCCCACTCAAGGTAGGCGCTGCCGCCACCTTGACTTTGAGGGAAATCCTTGCAGACGCTGCGTGACAGTTCCACAGCTTCCTGTGCACTGTGGAGTGCGGCCTTGAGTTGGCGATCCTGCGGATCGGCCCGAGCCAGCTGGATCATCGCCTCGATGCGCCAGGATTCAGGCCGCTCGGAAGCATCGAAGATCGCCAGGGCTTTGCCGAGTTCTTCCCGCGCGCGTGCGGTCGAGCCTTGCACCAGGGCCAGACGTGCGTTGGCCACCGCCGCGCGGCCCAAGGCAGGGTGGTTCCCTATTAGGATATCGCCAAGCTTCCTGGCGCTGAGGTCGAGGTGTTCTTTGCATTTAGACAATCTGCCCGCGGCGCAAAGCGCTTCGGCGTATTGAAATGAACGAAAGCCGACGGCTCTGGGCTCTCCCGACCGACGGGCATCTGCCATGGCCTCTGCCAGCGTCGGCAGCGCCTCTGCCGCGCGGCCCAGCAGCGTCAGCACGTAGGCATGATTTCCTCGGACGGTCCAAGTGGCGCCGCGCGTTGTGCTGGCCCTTTTCCCAACAGCATGCTCTGCTCGATCGTCTCCGGAGCCCCCGCCATCTGGCCGGCCCGAACCAGGACGATGTAGAAGTTGTTCAAGGTGCTCGACTGAGCCGTGGCTTCGAGAACGCCCCGCCGCTTCACTTCACTCAACAATGCCTCATAGGCTTGAACGGCCGGGCCGAGCTGGTCCATCGCACCGAGCACGGTGGCCCGGGCCGCCTGCTGGTCCAGCCGGGTCGAGATCCGCCCCGTCGCGGTGACTGAGTCAACAGCAGTGCTGCATCGATGTCGGCCAATGCCTCCGCATTTCGCCCTTGCTCTTGGTTGGTTTGAGCATGCCGTTTCAAGCAGCCGACTCGGGCTTCAAGCGCGTCGGCTTGATCCCCGTGCAAGGCCGCCAAAGCTTGATCCACCTTGCGCGCGCCAGGTCGAAGTTGCCGCTGTCAGTGTCGATGCGGCTCAGGTTGCAGTCGATGCTTGTCAACGCGGCGATGTCTCCGGCTCTCTGCGCCGGGACGCGGGCGCTTTGCAGCGGAGACGCCATGCGATCCAGTTCTTTGCCGTGGCTCCAAAAATTGGCCAGCTGAACCTTCAGAAAGATCTGCAAGTCGGGCGCATCCTGAAACTGCCTGGCCACCATGACTTCGCCCCGCTCGAGCACGTCAACGACCAAAAGCGGCTTGTCAGACATCGGGCCCAAGGCATAGGCCATCAGTTCGTTCATGGCTTCTGCACGGTCGCGCGGCTTGACGGCCTGCAGCCGCTCGCGCCCGGCCCGTTGCGCCTGCGCCATCGCATCGAGCCGCGCTGCTTGTGCAACGTCGCGCCGGGCTCGGGCTTCCAACGCTTGCCACGTCGTGCCCAGCACGCCGGCCAGCAGCGCAAGCAAGGTGACGGACGCCGCACCCACGCTCAGCCGGTTGCGCCGCACGAACTTAGTGGCGCGGTAGCCCAAGGTGTCAGCCACCGCGCTCACGGGTTCGTTGCGCAGATGTCGTTGCAGGTCGTCGGCCAGTGCCTGGGCGCCGGTGTAGCGGCGGCAAGCCGCCGCGTATATCCAAGCCGTGAAATCACTGGCCCACGGCAGCCCGCTGGGGTGGCGGCCGGTGAGCAACTGGCACAGCAGCACGCCCAGTGCCCACACGTCGGTGGCCGTGGACACCGGTTCGCCACGCAGTTGTTCAGGCGCCGACCAGGCCGGCGTGAAAGCCTGCTGACCGGTGCGGGTGGCGGTCTGGCCGGCACGGTCTTCACCGTCTTCCAGCAACCGTGCAATGCCGAAGTCCAGCAACTTGACCTGGCGCTGCCCGTCCACCATCACGTTGCCGGGCTTGAGGTCGCGGTGCACGACCAGCTGCGCATGGGCGGCGGCCACGGCCTGTGCCACATCGACAAACAGCCGCAGGCGCGCGCCGATGTCCAGCTGCCGTTCATCGCACCAGCGGTCGATGGGCTGGCCGCGCACCAGTTCCAGCACCAGATAGGGCTGGGCACCGTCGCCATCGGTGACCACACCAGCGTCGATCAGACGGGCGATGCGGGGATGTTCCAGCCGCGCCAGAATGCGCCCCTCACGCTCGAAGCGCTGGTTGGCCAAGCTGCCATGCAGCCGGCCGTGCATCAACTTGATGGCGGCTTCGCGTTGTGACGTCGGTCGCTGCGCCGGGCCAGCCAGACGCTGGCCGTGCCGCCTTCGCCCAGCGGTGACTCGATGGTCCATGGCCATAATCGGTAGCCGACCACTGAACGCACCACGGTTGCAAACGCCGAGCCCGCCAGGAAACCGGCGCGGTCCACGGCGGCGTGTCGCTCGAGCAGCCGTTGCAGCTGCAGGGCGTCTTGCGGCGCACTCTGGCGTAAGCCGGCCAGCCAGGCCGAACGCTCGTGCGCCGGCAGGTCCAGTGCTTCGTCCAGCAAGGGGCTCAGCCGCGCCCAGCTGGCGGCATCAGGCATGTCGTGAGAAGGGTTCCTCCGGGTGAGAGTGCTGTTGCCAGCAAGAGAAGCAGGCCGTACTGCGGAGATCGCAGAGCATCGGCCAAACACGACATGAACGACCGATGTCGTGTTTCAGCCCGCGACTGTGCTTTACCTGGCAGGCCAGCCGCCCGCGAGGCCCTCACTTCAGGAGCGCCAACATGATCGTCGCCCCGACCGCCCTCATCGTCTCTTCCGTCGCCCTGGCCGTCGGCGCCGCTGTGTGCAGCGATGCGGAGCGCGGCTTACGCGGGTTGGCCGTTCCGCTGACGAGTGACTTCTGAGTACGCCCAAGGTCGAGGCTGCGCAGTGCGCTCCGAGCCGCCGCGCTTCTGCGCGCCGCGCGCCGCATGCTGCGTGACGCAAGTACCCCGTGAACCCTCGTCAGGTGCGTGCGCGGTGGCGGCACCAGGTGCGTGAGGATGCACTCGACCACCGGCAGCGACATCCGGCGGCGATGATCTTGATTTCGCCGCCGCAGTTCGGCAGCGCTCCAGGGCGTGGTCCTGACCGGTTTGGTGGGCTGCTTGGCGAGCCGGTGACGCATGCGTTGCATGCTTGCATTCGCCGCTTGCGCCATTCAAGAATGGGCCTAGATTCGAAGGAACCCATGCACATCTCTGGACACCGATTCGGACCCTTCTGCGCGCTCGCCGCGACCTTGATCGCAGCCTCGGCCAACGCGCAAACGGCGTTGCCACCCGACGCGCCCGGGAGCAGGGATCACGCTCTGGTGGGCCGCTACGAGGGCTCGCGGCTCAGCACCTACCAGCAGCAGGACTTCGCCCCCAAGACGCTGTTGAACCAGACCCTCAGCGGCGCCTCGCGCTACAAGCTCGATCCGGCCAACACCACCACCCGCGAGGGTCGAGTCACCCAGATGGCCTACCAGGCTCCCACCGGTCGCTCGTCGCTGGAGGTGTTTCGCAACCAGGTGACCCGCTTGACCGCGAATGGCTTCCGGACCGTGTTCACCTGCGAAGTGGCCGCTTGCGTGGACGACGCCAAGCAGGCGCGCTACATGTCGCTGAGTTGGAGCGACAGCGGCGAACCCAAAATCGGCGCCGACCGGAACATCCGCTACGCGCTGCTGGAGCGCAATCAGGGCGGCGCGCTCACCACCGTCTCGGTGCGCACGGCTGAACACGGGGCACCGAACGTGGGGCCGCGCAGCGTGGTGGTGGTCGTCGAGGCCAAGTCGATGGAAACCGACAGGATGGTTTTCGTCGATGCCTTCGCGATGCAGGCCGCCATGACCACCAATGGCCGCATTGCGCTATACGGCATCCAGTTCGACACCGACAAGGCGCAGATCAAGCCCGAATCCAAAGCCACGCTCGAAGAGATCGCCAAGTTCCTGCGGGCCAACCCTGAGATTGCGCTGGTCGTCACGGGCCATACCGACGCGCAAGGGGCCTTCGACTACAACGTGGCGCTCGCCACACGCCGCGCAACGGCTGTGGTTGCCGCGTTGGTGCAGCAGTACGGCATCGCGGCTGCACGCCTGACGCCGTTCGGTGCCGGGATGGCCGCGCCGATGGCCAGCAACGATGACGAACCCGGGCGCAGCAAGAACCGGCGTGTGGAACTGGTCAAGCGCTAGCGGCGACGACGTCCGCTGACGACGTCGCGCACCAGGCGGAACAGTTCCCAGCCGAGCTCTTCGATGGTCGTCGGGCCGTCGGGCGCGCCGCCAGCTCCGCCCCGACCGTCTGCCGCAGGTCCGGTGCGACCAATGCACGCCACCCGGTGCAAGCTTGCGGCTAAAATTGCGCCTTTCGGTGCCGCGCCCCAGTTCCTCCCGTTGCACCTCACCTGACATCGAGCTCCACCACGATGCGCCACGCCGACCCGATCATGACCCTGCAGGCCCACATCCTGGAGCAGCAGGTGCACTACCCCGAGGCCACGGGCACGTTCTCGTGGATCCTCTCGGCGTTGTCGATCTCCGCCAAGGTGATCGCCGACAAGGTGCGCCGCGCGCGGCTGGAGAACGTGCTCGGCAGCGTCGGCTCGGAGAACGTGCAGGGCGAGCAGCAGCAGAAACTCGACGTGATCGCGAACGACGTGCTGCTGCGCACGCTCGGCGGCCGCCAGGGCGTCGCGATCGTCGCCTCGGAGGAAAACGAGGAGCCGGTGATCCTGCGCGACGACCCCACCGGCGAGCGCCGCTACTGCGTGCTGTTCGACCCGCTCGACGGCTCCTCGAACCTCGACGTCTGCGGCGGCGTCGGCACGATCTTCAGTATCCTCCGCCACGATCGCCGCGCGACACGTGCCCAGGACTCGCTGCTGCAAGCCGGCGCGCAGCAGGTCGCCGCGGGCTACGTGCTCTACGGCCCCTCTACGGTGTTCGTGCTGACGATCGGCCAGGGCGTCGACATGTTCGTGCTCGACCCGGCGATCGGCGCCTTCCTGCGCGTCGAGCAGGGCATCCGCATCCCGGCGGCCTCGAAGAACTACTCCCTGAACGAAGGCAACCGCCTGGGCTTCCCCGAGGGCTACCAGCGCTACCTCGACTGGGCGCAGCGCAACGGCTATTCCGGCCGCTACGTCGGCGCGATGGTCGCCGACGTGCACCGTATCCTGCTGAAGGGCGGCGTGTTCATGTACCCGCCGACGACGAAGGCGCCGAACGGCAAGCTGCGCCTGATGTACGAGGCGAACCCGATGTCGATGCTGATCGAGCAGGCCGGCGGCAAGGCGCTGGCCGCGCCGGGCCAGCGGATCCTCGACGTGCAGCCCACCGACATCCACCAGCGCACGCCGATCGTGCTCGGCAGCCCGGACGAGGTCGATCATGTGATGGCGCGGCTCGCCGACGCCGGCTGATGCCGGCGGCGCCACGCATGCGCTTCGAGGCCGTCATCTTCAACTGGGTCGGCCACGAGCAACGCGCCGCGGCGCTTGAGCAGCAGCTGGGCGCGCTCTGCCCGGTGCGGGTCGTCAACAGCGAATCGGCGGCCGAAGGACGCCACCCTCAATGGGACCACGTCGGCGAAGACGCCTACTTCGCGGCGCAATGGCAGCGCGCCGTCGAAGGGTTCGACGCCGACGTCATGTTTCACGTGCAGGCCGACGTGACCTCGCCCGATTTCGCGCCCATCCTCGACCGCTGCCGCGAGGCGATGGCGCGGCACCGCTGCGGGGTCTATGCGCCGAACGTCGATTACACGTCCTGGGTCTACGACCGGCGCAGGCTGCAGCGCGTCGACGCCGACCTCTACGAGGTGCCACAGACAGACTGCACCTGCTGGGCGATCTCGCGCACGGTGTTGCAGCACGCGCACCCGGTCGACCCGGTGCGCAACAAGTTCGGCTGGGGCATCGACTTCCTGGTGATCAGCGCGGCGCGCTCCCTGCAACTGCGCACGGTGCGCGACTACCGCTATACCGTCGACCACCAGTGGCGCGGGTCCGGCTACGACATCCGGGATGCCGAGGTGCAGGTGCGCCGGATGCTCGAGGAACTGCCGGACCCGGTGCGCGCGACAGATCGGCAACTGCGGCGCGAGGCAGAAGAGAAACTGGGTTCCCAGCCTTGGCGGCGTCGACTGCGCGAGGCGGCGCGCAAATCCTATCGCGCGATTATTCCGCGCTGACGCGCGCGGCTGCAGCGCCGGCCCGACGCTGCGGCGCGACGCGGCGCGCAAAGATCAGACCGCCAGCACCTCCGGATGCTCGCGCTCGATGCGCGCACGCACCACCGCTGGGATTGCCTCGACCCGGTCGCTCTTGCGGCCGGCAAGCCGCCAGCTGATCACGCCGGTCAACGCGCCCATTTCCATCCACGGCAGGAAGCTGCCGAGCGTCTGGTAGTTCAGCCGACAGCCGACGAAGGTCTCGGGGCGCTGCAGCAGTTCGGCGAGGTTCGACGAGAACGTCGCGAGGGACGTCTGCACGCGTGCCGGCGCCTCCGGCGTCGCGCCGGGCACCTTCACCAGCAGTTCCTCGGTCGACCAGATCACGTCGGTGTCGACGGTGGGCGTGCCGATCGTGCCGACGTACTCGAGCCCCGGCGGGCGTTTTTCGATGATCGGCAGCACGCCGTCGCGCGTGAGCCGTGATCGCTGGGCCGAGTTGTAATGACGCGGCTTGACCATCTTTCCGGTCAGCGGATTGGTCGCTTCGGCCTGCGGCTCGTGCGTGGTGAGGTCGCAGAACCAGCCGGCCTCGCGCATCGTGTAGAGGTATGAGCCATCGTCCTGGCGCAGCATCCGCGCCGAGCTCGCGCCTTCGATGTGGAACATCGGCTGGGTGCGCTGCGCGGCGACCTGCGCGTAGAACGTGCCGTGGTAGGAGAAATAGCAGCGGCGCCCGTCCTGGTGGCCGCGCATCCGCACGTGCGTCAGCAGCGGATCGGCGACCAGCGCGGCGATCGCGGCCATGGCGGCCGCATTCGCGCCCGAACCCGAGCCCGCCTTCGGGGGCGACGCGGCGCTGCCCGCGGCGAACGACGACGACACGGGTGTCGCCGCGAGTGCTGCAGCAATCCCAAGCGACTGGCGGCGATTGATCATCGTGAAGGCTCCTGGACGGCGGGAGTGCGCGGCGGCGCCGGCTTGCGGGTGCGGATGTAGCGGTTGAGGCTGCCCTCGCTCTTGCCGGGCTTGTCGGGCGGCTGCAGGAACGCAGGCAGCCGCGTCTCGACGATCTTCGCGATGTGCGGCGGCACGTCTTCGAGGCGCGTCGCGCATCCGGTGAAGCAGTGATAGAGCAGGTGCCCGGGCGCCGCGCCCATCAGCATCCACGGCTGCCACGGGCGCACGTGCACCCAGTTGCCCGAATACTCGACGCTCGGCAGCGTGGAATCCTGGAGCTCCGCGAGGTCGCAGGCGTAGGTCATCATGTCGGAGATCTGCACCATCGGGCCGACGCTCTCGCGCACCCAGACGGCCGGGTCGAGCGGGTTCTTCGCCCACAGGTGCGAGTGGAACTCGACGAAGGCGCGCCGCCCCGCCTGCTCCCACGGCAGCACGAACGGCTCGGGCGCTTTTTCGGTCACCTTCTGCTCGTAGAGCTGCGCGCCGGCACGCACCGGCGAGATCGTCTGGTTCACCGGGTCGTTGGCGATGTGAACGACCTCGACGTCCTCGTCGGTGTAGGGATTGCGCCAGCGATCCAGCACCTCGCCAGTGGCGAGGTCGTAGAAGAAGCCGCATTCGCGCCGCAGCAGCTGCCAGCGGCCCTGCGCGTCGCGCGGCAGCGTGCGCGCGGCGCCGAGGCCGATCACGCCGATCAGGTCGCGGCCCGCGGCGCCCGGCACCACCGACATCAGGCGGCCCGTGTACCAGCCGTACTTGATGGTCTTCGGGTCGAGGCTGCCGACCAGCCGCGTCATCGCCAGTGCATTGCCCTCGCCCGTCTTCAGGTCGAGGTACGGGCCGGTGAGCGATGCCGGAGCGCGGGAGCCGGAGTTCGCAGCGGCGGCGGCGGCATCCGCGAGCCCCGCGGCCGCGAGCGTTCCCGACGCGCCCAGCAGGCCGGCGTTCTTGAGCAGTCGACGTCGCGTGGTGTGCATGGCCGAGGATTCTAGCCTGCGGCTATCGCGCGCGGCGAAACGTCAGGTTGTAGCGCAGCGGCCCGCCTGCCAGAGAATCCGGCAGGGGGTCGTCGAGCAGGTCGCGGGCCGCGAGCCGGCGCACGGCGTGATAGCCGGCGCGCGCCGGTCCGCCCCAGACAAGCACGTCGCCGTCGCGCAGCGCGAGGCGGATCGGCGTGCCGGCCCGCTTCGCGCCATGCCAGAGAAATTCCGCCGGCAGACCGATCGAGACGGACACGATCGGATGCGCCATATCGAGCTCGTCGAAGTCGCGATGCGCGCCCATCTGCGCGCCGACGGCGTAGCGATTGACGAGGCAGGCGTCGGGCGCGAAGCCGGGAAAGCCGGCTTCGGCGGCGGCGTCTGCCGCCAGCGCGACGAAGACGGGGGGCATCGCCGGCCAGCGCAGCCCGGTCTCGGGATCGCGTTCGACGTAGCGATAGCCGCGCGCGTCACTGTGCCAGCCCCAGGGCCCGCAATTGGTCATCGCGACCGACATCGTGCCGCCGCCCGGCGTGCCCAGCCACCGAAACGGTGCGGCCGCGGCGATGGTCTGGATCGCCGCGACCAGCGGCACGGTCGGCGCCGCGCGGCCGCGCAGCAGCGATACGCCCTCGGCGAGAACCTCGCGCGTCGTGGCGGATGGAGGGACGACCGGCGCCGACGGCGCGGCGCGCTGGCGCAGGCTCATTCGTCGAGGCCGAGCGGCTTCTCGCGGCGCTGGAACCAGCCTCCGCCCCGGTCCTCGAACACGTTGCAGAACGTCATGTCGCCGCCGTAGATGTGCACCGACACGGCGGGCTCTTCCGTCGGATTGCGGATCATGTGGTATTCGTGCGGCGGGATCAGGCAGCCGGCGCTGCCGATGCCGGCCTGCATCGAGCCACGCTTCTCGAATCGGAACAGGCCATCGGTCTGGCGCTCGACCATCTCGAACTGCAGCACCTCGATGCTGCCCTGCCAGACGCTCTCGACGCACCAGAGGCCCGCGTGGTCGTGCAGCGAGGTGCCCTGCCGCGCGCCCCAGGTCATCGCGATGATGGAATAGCCGCGCTGCTCGTCGCGGTGCAGAAGGCGACGCGCGTAGTGATCGCCGTGCGGCCTGCCGAGGCGCTCGGGCAATTGCACCGCGCCGGAGCGGATCAATGCGCAAAGCTGGCTGCGCAGCGTATCGACGATGTGCTCGACGCCGCCGCCATCACCGACCGCGCGATCCACCAATTCGACCAGCGGGCTGGACTCTCCCATGCGCCGTACTCTACACCCGCTCGGCGTCGGCGATAGTCCCCGCCCTACTCGAGCCGCGCTCGCAGCCAGGCAGCGACGTCGGCGATCTGCGGCAGGCTGACCTCGTGCTGCATCGGGTAGGCGATCCACTCTACCGGCCAGCCAAGCGCGAGCAGCGCGTCGCGCGACCATTCGCCGAACTGCAGCGACAGCACTGGATCGAAGCGGCCGTGGCACATCAGGATCGGCAGGTCGCGGTTCGCGGCGCTGGCCTCGCTCGCCAACCGGTCGCGCAGCGGCAGGTAGGTCGACAGCGCCAGCACGCCCCCGAGCCGCTGCGGATAGCGCAGCGCGCTGTGCAGCGCGACCGCCCCGCCCTGCGAGAAGCCCGCGACCACGATGCGCGTGGCGTCGATGCCGGCGTCGCGTTCGCGGTCGATGCAGGCATGGATGCGGCGCGCGGATTCGGCGATGCCCGCCTCGTCTTCGGGCACGTTCGGCGCGAGGCCGTAGATGTCGAACCAAGAGCGCATCCGGTAGCCGCCGTTGATGGTCACCGGCCGCACCGGCGCCTGCGGGAACACGAAGCGCACGGGCAGGTGCTTCGGCAGCCGCAGCTGCGGCACCAGGGGTTCGAAGTCGTGGGCATCGGCGCCCAGGCCGTGCATCCAGATGACGCTGGCCTGCGCCGGGCCGGCGCCGGTGGCGACCGTCACGGTATCGTCGTCGGCCACGGGGGGATCGCTGCGCGGAGTCATGCTGAATCTTATACTGACCGCCCCGGGCCCGAGTGCCTGCCCCGAATTCCAGGAGCCACCACCATGTCTTCCCGCCGCCTGCTGTTGCGTGCCGCCCTGCTCTGCCTCGCCCTGCCGGGCGCCGCGCTGACCTCGACCTCCGCCACCGCAGCCGAAGTGATCGTCTTCGGCGGCACCGGCCAGCTCGGCGCCGAGATCGTGCGCGCGCTGCTTGGCGCCGGCCACGAGGTGACGGTGTTCCGGCGCGAGAGCTCGGACCCGTCGCGGCTGCAGGGCCTGAAGGTGAAGACGGTCGTCGGCGATGCCGCGGTCGATCGCGACGTGCAGGCCGCGTTCGCCGCGCGCAAGTACGACGTCGCCGTCAACGCGCTCGCCAAGGGTCGCACCGACCCGGGGGAGTTCTACGCCACGACGCAGCGGTCGATCACTGCGGGCGCCAGGGCGAGCGGCGTGCGACAGGTGATCCTGCACAGCTCGGTCGGCGCCGGCGAGAGCCGCGCGATCTATCCTGAAGCCAACTGGCCGCGCCTGAAGGATGTTCTGATGGCCAAGGACGTCGGCGAGCGCGAGCTGATCGCGAGCGGCGTGCCCTACACGATCATGCGCAACGCAGTGCTGCGCGACGATGCGCCAGGGTCGCGCGAGAGGGCCGCGCTGACGCAGGACCAGCGGCGCTTCGGCGCCGTCACCCGCAGCGGGCTCGGCCGGCTGACCGCCGAGTGCACGATGAAGCCGGACTGCCTCGGCAAGATCTTCCACGCGATCGATCCGCAGGTCGCGTTGCCGCAGCGCTGATCGCGGGGCGGGACGCCGTAGGACGGCGCCGACAGCCGCGGCGCCCCCTGTCCGCTGCGCAGCGGGTGCGCGCCGCACCAGACTCTGCATCGACGCCGGCCTCCCGGCCGACATCCCAGGGAAATGCGCATGAACGGGAACGAACGCTCCGCGACCTGGCGGCCAGCGATGCTTGCTGCGACGCTGCTGGCCGGCGGTCCGGTCGCCCGCGACAACAAGGGCCGGGTCGAGCAAGCGGCAGAGGAGCTGAAGAAGTAGCGCGCCCGCTTTTCATCGTGCTGAACGCGGCCTCGGGCGAACACCCGGGGCCGCCGGCGCGCGATTCCATCGAGGCAGTGCTGCGCGAAGCCGGCTGCAGCTTCGAGATACTCGATGGCCAACAGCGCGGCGGTGTCGAGGTCGCGACGCGGCGCGCGGTCGCATCCGCCTGCCGGAGCGACGGCGCCGTGGTCGCCGCCGGCGGCGATGGCACCCTGAACGCGGTCGCGCGCGGCGCACTGGAAGCCGGGCGGCCGTTCGGCGCTATCGCGCTCGGCACTTTCAACTACTTCGCACGCGATCAGGGCCTGCCGCTGACGCTCGAGGCAGCGACCCGCGCCCTGCTCTCGCCGCTGCTGCGATCAGTGCAGGTGGGCCTGGTCAACGGCCGGCCGTTCCTGGTCAACGCCAGCGTCGGTCTATATCCGCAACTGCTCGAGGATCGCGAGCAGTTCAAGGCGCGCTTCGGCCGGCGCCGCAGCATCGCGGTGCTGGCCGCCCTCGGCACGATCCTGCGCGCCGACACGCGGCTGCAGCTCGAGGTCGAGAGCGCCGGGGAGCGTCGCACGTTGCGTACCGCGGCGCTGGTGGTCGACAACAACCGCCTGCAGCTCGAGCAGCTCGGACTGCCCGAGGCCCCGGCGGTGGACCACGGCCGGCTGATCGCGATCTTCGTGCGGCCGAGCGCGACCCTGCCTTTGTTGTGGCTGCTGGCGCGCGCGATGGCGGGCCACCTCGACGGCGCGCGTGCGGTCGAGCGTCTCGCGGTGCGCCGCATGCAGGTGTCGCCGGCATGCGCGGCGCGCCAAACCCTGCTGCGGGTAGCCATCGACGGCGAGACGCTGCAACTGCCTGCGCCGCTGGTGTTCGAGGTCGCGCCACGGCAGCTGCAGCTGATCGTGCCACCGCAATGACGACCCTGCTGCACGTCTCCGACACCCACTTCGGCACCGAGCGGCCGGCCGCAGTCGCAGCGTTGCAGCGTCTCAGCGAGCGGCTCGACCCGGAACTGCTGATCGTATCCGGCGACCTGACGCAGCGCGCACGCGGGCGACAGTTCCGCGCCGCCGCGCAGGCGCTCGGCGCGCTGCGTGCGCGCCACCGGCTGGTGATCCCGGGCAACCACGACATCCCGCTGTTCAACCTGGTCGCGCGGCTCGCCAACCCGTATGGCGGCTTCCGCCGCGCGTTCGGCGCCGCGCTCGCCCCCCGGGTCGAGACCGCGGAATTGCTGGCGCTGTCGGTGCGCACGACGCGCCGCTGGCGGCACGTCAACGGCACGGTGTCGACGCGCCAGATCGACGAGGTCGCGCGGCGCCTCGGCGGCGCCACGCCACGGCAGCTGCGGATCGTCGTCACGCACCAGCCAGTGCACGTGCCGCGCGTCGAGGAGCATCACAACCTGCTGCGCAATCACCGCGCCGCGCTCAGCGCCTGGAGCGCCGCCGGCGCCGACCTGATCCTCGGCGGCCACATCCACCTGCCCTACGTGCTGCCGCTGACACCCGAGCCGCATCCGACCTGGATCGTGCAGGCCGGCACCGCCGTCTCGACACGCGTGCGCCACGACGCACCGAATTCCGTCAACGTGCTGCGCTACGACGCGGCGCTGCGGCGCTGTCGCGTCGAACGCTGGGACTGCGCACCCGGATCGGAGTTCGAGCCGGGCGCGGTGACCGAGATCCGGCTGCGCGACGCTGCGCGGCAGCGCGACCCGCCGTCGTTATAGTGCAGGCCCGTCCCGACCGGAGACCGCCGTGCTGACCCACGTCCACCACGTCAACCTGCTGGTCCGCGATCTCGTGGCCGCTATCGCCGCCTGGCAACGCCTCGGCGTCACCGGGATCATCGAGGAGCGCCTGCCGGGGCGTGGCGTCGAGACCGCGCGTTTTCGCGTCGGCGAAACCTGGATCGTGCTGGTGATGCCGACCGATCCGACCGGCGTTCCAGGCCGTCATCTCGCCGCGCATGGCGAAGGCCTGTTCCTGCTGTCGCTCGGCGTCGAGGCGCTCGACGGGCCCTTGACGGCAGGCCTGACCTTGTCGCCGCCACGGCAGGGACTCGCCGACTGGCAGGTCGCGGATCTGGATCCGGGCGAGTTTCATGGCGGGGCGTTGCAACTGTGTGCCGAAAGCGCCAACGGCTGATGTTGCGCGATACCAACAAACGGCGCCTTACCGATATCCGGGAGCATGCAGTGACCGCATGGGTACTAGAATCGAACGCATAGCATCATCGGAGTTTCCGGCCATACTTGGCGTATGCCAGGAACCACAGTGGAGCCAGACGAGACGGGCATTGCTGACCTGCCCCCCGATCCCATGCGCCGCCTCTGGCTCACCGGTGCGCCAGCGGGCCTCATCGCATCGATGGCGTTCAGTGGCTTCGCGCCGCGCGCTGCCGCCGGCCGGCACGCAGATCGACTCGACCTTCATCGAGTTTCCCGACGAGCGCGACCTGCGCGACGAGGGCGAAGCGGTCTCCTGGTATCACTTCACCCTGCATGCGCTCGTGCTGGATGCGCGCCCGGATGGAGTATTCCTACTTCCGGCGCGTCGGCGACCTCAACTGGCGCATCCACGCGCACAACCTCTCGTTCCCGCGCAACCTGCAGGACGGTGCCTTCGTGTCCCGGGGCTGAACCCGCTGACGGGTGCGCAGGTCACAGTGCCGCCGATGGTGCTGCTCGACGATCCCGGGGTGCTACATTCCCCGCGTGGTCACCTGCCGCTCGGCAGTCGTCGTGCGGACTGGCTCTCCGCGTATCTGATGTTCCGCAGGGAAGGGGAACTCGTGAAGGTCGAGCCCATCCGGCCCACGCCCGAAGGCTGGCTTACGATGTTCATCGAGAGCTCGACGCCATCGGTGCCGCACGCCCAGTTCGACGATCCGCGCGTGACCTCGCTGAAGTTCCAGACCTCCGGGTGCTACGCCTTCCCGTTTCCGAAGTGGATGGGCATGGGCGAACGCCCGGGACACATGCTCGGCGCCTGGAGCGGACGCAAGCTCTCGAACGCCGCCGAATTGCCGGCGCCGTTGCGGGCGCGGGCGCGGGCGCGGGCGCGGGCGCGGGCGGAGCACACGGCGCTGCTGCAGGCCCGCTGGGCCGAGTTCGAGCGGCCGCTGCCGCAGGCGCTCAGTCGCACCTGAAGTTCACGACAGGACTGGCGTTTAGTTAAATCAAAAAAAGGGAGACGACATGACCATTCATATCGACGACATCCGCCGGCCGTTCCGCAGCCCGGTGCATCGCGCGGTCGCCGCTGCGCTGGCGCTCGCGCCGGTGGCCCTGCTCGGCTCGCCCGGCGCCACCGCGCAGGACAAGGCCGCGACCATGGGCCTCGAGGAAATCGTGGTCACGGCGCGCAAGACCGAGGAGAAGCTATCCGAGGTGCCGGTGTCGATCGCCACTTACAGTGCGGACGACATCCTCAGGCGCAATGCCACCAGCCTCAGCGACATCGCGCAATACACCGCGGGCTTCTCGTTCGAGTCGTACTCGGGCGGCGGCACGCCGGCGCCGCTGATCCGCGGCCTGACGCAGAACGCGCTGACCGACCGCAACCAGAATGTCGGCACCTTCGTCGACGGCGTGCACGTGCAGCAGCAGGGCAACATCGATTTCTCGCTGCTCGACCTCGAGCGGGTCGAGATCGTCAAGGGCCCGCAGAATGCGCAGTACGGCCGCAGCGCATTCGCGGGTGCGATCAACTGGGTGCCGCTCAAGCCGAAGCTCGGTGAATGGGACGGCTACGTCGGCGCCACCTACGGCACCGACGAGCGCCAGGACGTCATGGCCAGCGTCAACATCCCGCTCTGGTCCGACAAGCTCGCGATGCGCATCGCTGGCGTTATGTCCGAGTTCGATGGCACCTGGAAGAACAACTATAGAGGGCCCGGCGGCACCAGGGCGATCGCCACGTCGTCGCAAGGCTTCAACTTCAAGGGTACCGACGGCAACGTCGGCGGCTTCGACAACGAGTCGCGACAGATTTCGCTACGCTTCCGCCCGATCGAGGCGCTGACCGCCGACCTGATGTACTTCCGCTCGGTCACGGATAACGAGGTTGGCGCGAACTACGGGATCCAGCCGCTCGCGCCGCGGCAGAACCCGGCGCTCGGCGGCACCAACCCGCTGACCTGCAGCCCGCGCATCACGACCGACCCGTTCATCACCGGCTTCCCTGCCGGCACCAACCAGCTGTTGTGCGGCGAGGTCAAGCTCGACCCGAACCTCATCTCCGCCGACCCGCGCGGCAACGGCACCACGACGCACAGCGACCTGATGATCGGCCGGCTGGAGTACAAGATCACCGACAATCTCACGGCCACCTACGTCTACGGCCGCGGTCTCTACGACGCGCGCAACTTCGGCCCGGCGGGCAACCTCCCGGAAATCATCCTGTTCGGCGAGGCCAACCAGCCGCAGCCGGGCACCGGCCGGCCTTCGATCCAGTTCGCCGCCAACCCGATCACCGACCAGGAATCGAAGTCGAACGAGTTCCGCCTCGACGGCAAGTTCAGCCAGATCGGCTGGCGCCTGGGCTACTACACCAACAAGGTCGAGGACGTGGGCGCAGCGGGACTGATCGAACGTCGCCTGCCGCTGTCGCTCGATCCGACCGGCCAGGTGTTCTTCGCGGTTACGCCGCTGGTGTCGCCCGTCAGCGGCTTCACCCGCTTCCAGGATGACACGAAGTCAGCGTTCGGCTCGATCACGGTGCCGTTCCTCGACACCTGGACGATGGAAGCCGAGGCTCGCTATGCGAAGGAAGAACGCAGTCAGATCCCACTGAACGGCGGATTCAGGCCGACTCCGCGAGAGTTCTCGGAGTTCACGCCGCGCGTCAATCTCAAGTGGCAGCCGCGTGCGGGCTGGATGTTCTATGGCAGCGTGGCCAAGGGCATCAAGGCCGGCGGCTTCAACGCCCAGACAGCCGATGAGCCGACCTTCGAGCAGGAAGCGAACATCACCTATGAACTCGGCGGGAAGCAGTCACTGATGGAAGGCCGCCTGCAGGCCAGCTACTCGATCTTCCTGATCGACTGGAAGGACCTGCAGTTGAGCGTCCCGGACACGATCCCGAATCCGCTGCAGCCGCTGGTGCAGCAGCCGAACTTCATCGGCAACGTCTCGGGCGCGGAAGCCAAGGGCGTCGAGATCGAGCTGATCGCGCTCGCCACCGACCGACTGAGGGTGAACTTCGCCGGTTCCTACGTGGAGTCGACCTTCGACGACGACGTGATCGACACCACGTTCGGCCGGCTCTGCGAGACCAACGGCGCCTCGGTCTGCACCTTCCTGCCGCGCCGGGGCGTCGGCAGCAGCCTTCCGCTTGGCGGCTCGCCGCTCGGCGGCAACGACCTGCCGCGCACGCCGCGTTCCATGGCCTCGCTGGGCCTCGAGTACACGCTGCCGGTGGCCGCGTACGAGCTCTCGGTGCGTGGTGACTTGAACTGGCAGAGCAAGTACTACGTCGAGAATCTGAACCTCGCGTCCATCCCGGATCGCACGCTGCTGAACATGAACGTGGCGCTGTCGGACCCGGACGGGAAGTGGATCGCGAACCTCTGGGCCAAGAACCTCACCGACGAGGTCTACGCTTCCAGCGCGTTCGCGGTCTCGGTGATCAACCAGTACGGCCCGGCGCTCGGCAACGGGCGCACCGCGGGCATCACGGTGCGCTACAACTTCTGAGCAGTTGAGCCACCCGGGCAACGGCGCCCGGCCGCGACCGAACAGGAATAGTCGAGTCGATGCCACGGCCCGGGCGCAGCACTGCGCCCGGGCCGTGGCCTTTTCCGTGCCTGTGGCCAACGGTCCCCGCTGCAGCCCCAGTGCCCCCTGCGTGCACCGACGCACCGACGGCGAACTGGCCGAGATCGGCGTGATCCTGCTGATGTTCGGCATCGGCCGGCACTTCTCGATGCGCGACCTGATGGCGGTCCGCGGCATCGCGCTGCCGGGCGCGATCGGGCAGATCGCGACCGCGACGGCCATCGGCGTCGGCATCGCCCACTAGTGGGGCTGGGGCCTCGGGGCGGGCCTGGTGTTCGGCCTTTCGCTGTCGGTCGCGAGCACGGTGGTGGTGCTGCGCGCGCTCGAACAGCGCAACGCGCTCGGCATCGCTTATGGGTCGGCGGCGCTGTTCGGCGTCTCGTTCGCGCTCGGCGCGTTCTTCGCCGGCGAGATCCTCAGCGAGTCGGAGCTCAGCCACAAGGCCGGCGCCGATTCGCTGCCCCTGCAGGACGCGTTCGCGGTGCTGTTCTTCGTCTCGGTCGGGATGCTGTTCGACCCCTCGATCCTGCTGCGCGAGCCGCTCGCGGTGCTGGCCGTGGTCGCGGTGATCGTGATCGGCAAGTCGCTGGCGGCCTTCCTCATCGTGCTGGCATCGGCGTCGCGCTCGGCTTGCTGCCGGAGGAAGGTCGCGACCTGGTGCTCGCCGGCGCGCTGCTGTCGATCACGCTGAACCCGCTGACTTTCGCGGGCATCGCGCCGCTGCTGGGCTGGCTCGAGCGTCGACCGGCGTTCTACGCCTTCCTCGAATCGCGTTTCCGCCGCGCCAACGGAGCGGGGGCGGCCCCGGCGGGCATGCGACGCGCCAGTCGTTCGCACCCGAGGCCGGGCGCCGCCATCATGCGCAGCCGCCGCCTTGCGTTCCACCCCGTGCCGCGTCGCCGGACCTGTAAGATCACCGGCCCTTCCGCCCTGCCCCCACCTGCACCATGAAGACCCCTGCCGGCCTGCAGCCGCTGATCGACGACGGCATCATCGACGAGGTGCTGCGGTCGCTGAAGAGCGGCAAGGAAGCCACCGTCTACGTCGTGCGCTGCGGCGAGCAGCGCCGCTGCGCCAAGGTCTATCGCGACATGGCGCAGCGCAGCTTCCAGAACCGCGCGCAGTACCAGGAAGGGCGCAAGGTCCGCGGCAGCCGCCAGACGCGCGCGATGAGCCGCAGCACGCGCTTCGGCAAACGCGAGCAGGAAGCCGCGTGGAAGAACGCCGAGGTCGATGCGCTCTACCGGCTGGTCGCCGCCGGCGTGCGCGTGCCGAAGCCCTTCGGCTATTTCAACGACGTGCTGGTGATGGAGCTGGTCACCGACGCTACCGGCGACCCGGCGCCGCGGCTCGGCGAAGTGGCGCTGTCGGCGGAAACCGCGCGCGACTACCACGCACGTCTGATTCGCGAGGTGGTGCGGATGCTCGCCATCGGTCTTATCCACGGCGACCTGTCGGAGTTCAACGTGCTGCTCGCAGCCGATGGCCCGGTGATCATCGATCTGCCGCAGGCCGTCGACGCGGCCGGCAACAATGGCGCGTTCGCGATGCTGCAGCGCGACGTCGACAACCTGCGCGCGACCCTCGGTCGCTTCGCGCCGGAGCTGCTCGAGACCGAGTACGCACGCGAGATCTGGGCACTGTTCGAACAAGGCGAACTGCAGCCCGACAGCGTGCTCACTGGCGTCTTCGCGCGCGACGAGGCGGTCGCCGATTCCGGCGCTGTGCTGCATGCGATCGACGATGCGCGCGCCGAGGCGGCCAGGCGCGAGGCTGGCCGCGAAATGGCTGCCGCCGAAGCGGAAGCGCCGGGGCACCGCCCGGGCCGCGGCTGAACGGCACGATGACAACCCCGAACCCTGCCGGCGCAGCGCCCACGATGCGGCTGCTGCAGTTGACCGATCCGCACCTGTTCGGCGATCCGGCCGCCGAGATCTACGGCGTCAACTCCACCGAGTCCTTTCAGCGCACGCTGCACCAGGCGCTCGCCGACGGCGCGCCCCCGGATGCGATCCTGGTGACTGGCGACATCGGCGACGATCTCAGCGAGGCCGCCTACGTGCGCTTTCGCGCGACGCTGCTGGCTGCGGGCGTGCCAGTCTATTGCCTGCCCGGCAACCATGACGCGCCAGCGACGATGGCAAGTCTACTGCCAGGCGAGAACTTCCAGTTCGGCGGGCGCGCTCGGCTCGGCGCCTGGGGGCTGGTGCTGCTCGACAGCCACGTGCCCGATGCGCCCTACGGCCTGCTGTCGCCAGCGGCGCTCGCGCGGCTCGACGCCGATCTGCACGCATTGCACGATCGCCCGGTGCTGCTGGCCGTGCACCATCCGCCGATGCCGGTCGGCAGCCCCTGGATCGACGCGCTCGGCCTGCGCAATGGCGCCGAGCTGCTGGCGCGTCTCGAGCGCTTCCCGAACGTCCGCGCGACCGTCTCCGGCCACGTTCATCAGGCCTTCGACAGCCGCCGCGGCGCACTGCGGCTCCTGACGACGCCCTCGACCTGCGCTCAGTTCACCCCGAACACGCTCGACTGCGTGATGGATTCGCGTCCGCCTGGCTATCGCTGGCTGCAGCTCTCGCCCGAGGGCCGCCTCGACACCGAGGTGAAGTGGCTCGAAGGCTGGGTGCCGAACGGGCCGCAGGTGGCCTCACGCGACCTGGGCTCGGCGCAGCGCAAGCTATTTCAATGACCGGACCCTCCGCCGTCCAGCGCCTGCGCGTGCTCACCGTGAACATCCACAAGGGATACACGGCGCTGCGCCGGCGCTACGTCCTCGATGAACTTCGCGACGCCATCCGCTCGGTCGGGAGCGATCTCGTGCTGCTGCAGGAAGTCCAAGGACCCCGCTCCGGTCTCGGCAGCACACAGGCCGAGTTCCTGGCTGACAGGATCTGGCAGGACCATGCGTTTGCGCACAATGCCGTCGTGGGCGACGGCAGTCAGGGCAATGCGGTGCTGTCGCGCTGGCCGATCCTGCGCCACGCGAATCATGACGTTTCGCAGCCCGGCGCCGAGCCCCGCGGCCTGCTGCATTGCGTGCTCGACCTGGCCGGTCTGCAGCTGCACGCGATCTGCGTGCACCTGGGCCTGCACGAGTCACACCGGCTCCGGCAGCTCGAACGCATTCGCGACGTCGTGCGCGGCGTGCCCGACGGGGCGCCGCTGGTGATCGGTGGCGATTTCAACGACTGGCGCTTGCGCGCCGACGCGGCGCTCGACGGCGCAGGCCTGAGCGAGGTGCATCGTGCGACGCACGGCTGCCACGCGCGCACCTTCCCGGCTGGCTTCCCGCTGCTGCGCCTCGACCGCATCTACGTCGGCCGGGTCCGTGCCTTCCAGCCGCTGCTGCTGCCGAGGCGGCCCTGGCACGCGCTCTCCGACCATGCGCCGCTCGCGGCCGACATCACGCTCTGAGCGGCTGGCGATGCGCCCCGACTGGATCCCCGGCAATCAACTGACCCTGCTGGAGAACGGCGAAACGTACTATCCACGCGTATTCGCGGCGATCGCGGGCGCCGAGCGCGATGTGTTCGTCGAGACCTTCATCTGGTTCGTCGACCCGGTCGGCCTGCGGCTGCGCGACGCCCTGATCGCCGCGGCGCGGCGCGGCGCCGAAGTGCACGTGCTGTTCGACGGCTGGGGCTCGCCCGACCTCGACGGCGGATTCATGCAGCCGCTGCTCGACGCCGGCGTGAAGCTGCGCGCGTTCGAGCCTGCGCGGCGCCTGTTCGGCGCGCGCGTCAACATGCTGCGACGCATGCACCGCAAGATCGTCGTGGTCGACGGCCAGCGCGCCTTCGTCGGCGGGATCAACTATTCGCACGACCACCTGCGCGCCTACGGCGCTGAAGCCAAGCAGGACTATGCCGTCGAGATCGCGGGGCCGCTGGTCGAGGAGATCCACGCGTTCTGCCTTGCGACGCTCGGGACCCCGCAGCCGCGCCCTGAACGCTGGCGGCGGGTGGCGCGCCATGCCAGGGACGACTCGCGTTTTCCCCGCCTTCGCTCCGCCGCGCGCGGCCTGCTGGACCGGGTCGTAGCGTCGCCACCGGATGCCTGGCACGCGGCGTCGTCGACTGGCGCGCTAGCCGCCTTCGTGACCCGAGACAATCACTTCCATCGCGACGACATCGAGCGCCAGTACCGGATCGCGATCCGTGTCGCGCGCCAGCGGATCGTGATCGCCAACGCCTACTTCTTCCCCGGCTGGCGGCTGCTGCGGGACCTGCGTCACGCCGTGCGCCGCGGCGTCCGCGTCGATCTCGTGCTGCAGGGACATCCGGACATGCCGATCGTGAAGACCGCCGCCTCGCTGCTCTACGGCCACCTGATGCGTGCGGGCGTGCGTATCCACGAGTACTGCGAACGCCCGATGCACGGCAAGGTCGCCGTGATCGACGACGAATGGGCCACCGTCGGCTCGAGCAACCTCGATCCGATCAGCCTCGGACTGAACCTCGAGGCGAATGTGTTCGTCGTGGATCGCACATTCGCGAGCCATCTGCGCGAGCACCTGGACCTGCTGATCGCCGAGCGCTGCCGCGTCGTCGAACTGCCGCGACCCGGGCCAGTGCTCGCCGTCTGGATCTCGCTGCGCAGCGCGATAGTGTTCCATTTCCTGCGCCGCTTCCCGGCCTGGGCCTTGCGCCTGCCCGCGCAGGCGGCGACGATCGCGTCCCTGCGCGCCGACGTGCAATGACGCCGCCAGCGCCACGTGTTGCCCCGTGAAAGGCGATCCCTGGTGGAGCCGCGACTCCCGCGTCCTGCTCGCTTCGTTGTCCTCGGACGAGCGGGGACTCACCACGGCCGACGCCGAGGCGCGCCTGCTGCGCGATGGCCCCAACGCTCTCGATGACACCACGCAGCGCGCCAGCCTGCGCCTGCTGCTGCGCCAGTTCGCGAGCCCGCTGGTGCTGATCCTGGTGTTCGGCGCCGTGGTCTGCCTCGTGGTCGGCGACTGGATCGACGCGGCGATCATTCTCTCGATCGTGCTCGGCAGCACGCTGCTCGGCTTCAGCCAGGAGTTCCGCGCCTCGCGGGCCGTGGCCGAGCTGCGCCAGCGCCTCGCGCTGAAGGTCCGCGTGCGTCGCGATGGCGCCGTGCGCACGCTCGAGGCGAGCCGCCTGGCGCCGGCAGACGGCCTGCTCCTCGACTCGAGCGACCTTCTGGTAAGCGAAGCCAGCCTGACCGGGGAGTCGATGCCGGTCTAAAAGCAGCCCGGCGACGTGGCGGCGAGGCTGCGCATGGCGCCCACCGAGACCGCCGTCGCGCGCGGCGTGCGCCAGTTCGGCTACCTGCTGCTGCGGATCATGCTGGTGATGGTGTTCTTCGTGCTGGCGGTCAACCAGCTGCTCGGCCGGCCGGCGATCGAATCGCTGCTGTTCGCCGTTGCGCTCGCGGTCGGGATCTCGCCGGAGCTGTTGCCCGCGATCGTCAGCGTGACGCGCGCGCGCGCTGCGCGGGCGATGGCGATGGCGGGGCGCGGCGTGATCGTGCGTCGTCGACGTCGACGGCACCCCGGCGCCGGCGCTGCTGCGGCTCGCCTACCTGAACGCGGCGCTCGAGACCGGCATCGACAACCCGCTCGATGCCGCGCTGGTCGCGGCCGGCGAGCTGGCCGGCCTGTCGACGACCGGGGTCCGCAAGATCCACGAGCAGCCGTACGACTTCGTCCGCAAGCGGATCACGATCGTGGTCGCGGACGGGGCCGACCCGGCGCAGCACTGCCTGATCACCAAGGGCGCCTTCGACAAAGTCCTCGCCGCCTGCACGAGCCTGACAAGCGCCGCGGGACCGCAGCCGCTCGACGACGCGGCCCGGGCCCGCCTGGCGCAGTTCTATCGTACCCGGGGCGAGCAGGGATTCCGCGTGCTCGCGCTCGCCACGCGCCAACTGCCGGCGAGCGATGTGTATGGCCGGGACGACGAGGCGGAGCTCTGCTTCATGGGCTTCCTGCTGTTCTTCGATCCGCCGAAGCCGGAGGCGACGCGGGCCGTGCAGCAGCTCGCCTTGCTGGGATTGAGCACCAAGATCATCACCGGCGACAATCACTACTTCGCCGCGGACGTGGGCATCTCGGTCGACCAGGCCGTCGACGTCGCGCGCGAGAGCGCCGACGTGGTGCTGTTGCGTCCCGACCTCGACGTGCTGCGGCTCGGCGTCGAGGACGGCCGGCGCACGTTCGCCAACACGATGAAGTACATCGCCATCACCACGAGCGCCAACTTCGGCAACATGGTCAGCATGGCGCTCGCGACGCCGCAGCTGCCATTCCTGCCGCTGGCGGCGTCGCTGCTGGCGGCGATGCTCGCGATCGTGGCCGGTTACGCCGCGGCGACGGAACTCGTGAAGCGCGCATACCACGGCCGCGCGGCACTGAGGTCGGCGCGCGCGGCCTAGCGCCCCACCCGGTCGGCGAAGGCGCGCACCGGTGCCGCGACCTCGGCCGCCTGCGTCGCGAGCGCCGCGGCACCCTTCACCTGCGGCAGCTCGCAGAGCTCGCAGCCCGGAATCCGACTCGCCGTCTCCCGCGTCGCCTCCGCCAGGACCTCGTCGGCCGCGATCGCCAGCGTCGGCACCGCAATCTTCGGCATGCGCTCTTCGTACGGCCAGGTCCAGACACCGTGATACGTGAACCAGAACTCCGGCCCCGCGACCATGTCCTGCGCGAACACCCGCGTACGTTCCTGCAACGTGCGCCGCGCCGGCGCCTGGCGCACGTGCACGTCGTAGTACCACTCGACCTTCTTCCAGTAGCCATCGACGTCGAGGTCGCGCGGCAGCGCCTCGAGTCGCTGCTGGCGCTGCGGCGCGGTGCGCAGCGGGAAGCCGTGCAGCACGATGCCCGACACCAGATCGGGCCGCAGCAGCGCGACCTGCGCCGCCAGCACCGCCCCAGTGGGATAGCCGAACAGCACCGGCCGGCCGGGCGGCGCCGCGCCGAAGCCGAGCCGCTCGATCGCGAACGCCAGGATCTACGCGTAGAAATCAATGCCCTGCGGACCGTCCGGCCCGTCGGAGCCGCCATATCCCGGCGTATCGAGTGCGATCACGAGGCGATCGGTCGCGAGTTCGCGCATCAACGGTTCGAATTCGAGCGACGAGGTCGGCGTCTGGTGCAGGCAGACGATCGGCGTGCGTCGCGGCGACCCGGCTGGCGGCTCGGCCTGGCGGCAGTGCAACTGGCCACCTTCGTAGTCCATGTAATGGCGACGCATCGTCGTTCTCCCCGCGGCGAGTCGCCGCTAAGTTCTGGCCGGTGTCGGGATCTGCGCCCGGCTTGCAGAGCCCGAGGTTGCCTGGGTTCACGCGCCGAAACACAGCGTAGGCCGCGGCAGTTGCGGATTGCCCTGATGCAAGCGTCCGCTGCGGAGATCACCCTGCCACCTGGACCCTGTTTCGGAGAGCGAAATGACGAGACTCGCGGGCAAGGTGGGCGTCGTGACCGGTGGCGCGCTGGGCATCGGCCTTGCCTGCGTAGAGCGCATGGCCCAGGCCGGCGCCGCCGTCGCGATCTTCGACGTTCTGGATGAACCAGGCCAGGCCGTCGCACGAGCTCTGACGGCGCAGGGCCAGCGCGTCGCGTTCTGGCATGTGGACACCTCGAACGAAGAACAGGTGCGGGTCGCCACCGAGGCTGCGGTCGCGCGGTTCGGCGCCCTGCACGTGCTGGTCAACAATGCCGGCATTTCCGGCTCCAACAAGCCGACGCACGAACTGACCGAAGCCGAGTGGGACCAGGTGCAGGCGGTGAACGTGAAAGGCGTGTTCTTCTGCAGCAAGCACGCGATCCCGCACCTGAAACGCGCCGGCGGCGGCAGCATCGTCAACCTGTCGTCGATCTGCGGGCTCGTGGCCACCGGAGGCATCCCGCCCTATCACGCCTCCAAGGGCGCGGTGCGCCAGATGAGCAAGAACGATGCCCTGATCTATGCAGCCGACCGCATCCGGGTCAACTCGATCCACCCCGGCTACATCTGGACGCCGATGGTGGAACAGCACCTGCGCAACAACACGCCGGATCTCGAGGCCGCAAAGCGTGCAACCGGCGCCCTGCATCCGCTCGGCCACATGGGCGAGCCAGACGACATCGCCTGGGGCGTGGTCTATCTTGCCAGCGACGAATCGAAGTTCGTCACCGGCTCAGAGCTCGTGATCGACGGCGGCTACACGGCGCGCTGAGGACCCGCGCCTCAGCCCTACTTCAAGGTCTTGAAGACGGTCAGCCCGAGCAGGAACAACACGACCGCGACGATCACGGCGATCCAGAACAGCAGCTTGGCGATTCCCATCGATGCGCCCGCGACGCCGCTGAAACCGAGCGCGCCCGCGATGAGCGCGATGACGGCGAAGATGATGGCCCACTTGATCATATGTGACTCCGCGCAGATCGGACCGGAAGGCGCGGCTGCATGCCCTCGCCCGAGCGGCGAGCTGCCGCAGCCCTCATGCGCTCGACTCTAGCACTCGGCCCCTGCGCATCAGTATGCGTTTCACCACACAATGCAGCGCTCCTCCCCGCACGTCGGTGTGCCATGCACCGCGCGGACCGCAGCGCGGCACTTACCCCGCCGCCCTGCCCCGCCACCCTCGCGGCACCGAGTCGAGCAGCTTGCGCGTGTACTCATCCTGCGGATCACGGTAAATCGCGTCCGAGCCCGCCAGCTCGACGCACTTGCCCCGGTTCATCACGAGCACTTCGTCCGCCATGTACTTCACCACCGCGAGGTCGTGCGAAATGAAGATATAGGACAGGGCGAACTCGTCCTGCAGGTCCTGCAGCAGGTTCAGCACCTGCGCCTGCACCGAGACGTCGAGCGCGGAGACGGATTCGTCGCAGATCAGCACGTCCGGCTTCAGCGTCAGGCAGCGCGCGATCGCAATGCGCTGGCGCTGCCCGCCCGAGAATTCGTGCGGATAGCGGCCGAGGGCGCTCTCCGGCAGGCCGACGCGTTGCAACAGCTGCCGCGCCATCTCGAGCCGCTCGGCGGTGCCTGTGCCAACATCATGGATCGTCATCGGCTCGAGCAGGATGTGGCCGACGGTGAAGCGCGGGTTCAGCGAGGCGTACGGATTCTGGAAGACGATCTGGATGCGCCGTCGATAGGCCTGCATCTGCGCGTCGCTGAGCGTCAGCAGATCCGTTCCCTCGAACAGCACCTGACCCCCACTGGCCTCGTGCAGGCGCATGACGGTGAGCCCCACGGTGGTCTTGCCCGAGCCCGATTCGCCGACGACGCCGAGCGTGCGGCCCTTGCGCAGCGTGAACGACACGCCATCGACCGCCGGCACGTCATCGTGGCCGAACAGTCCGGTCTTCACCCGGAACGACTTGCGCAGGTCCTTCACCTCGAGCACGACCGCGTCACGCTCCGTGACGCCGCGCGGCCGTTCGGGGAGCTGCGGCGGCGCGCGGCCGTCGACGAAATCCGCGATCACCGGCAGCCGCGCCGGACGGCGGTCGAGCGGCGGGCGGCACGCGAGCAGCGCGCGCGTGTAAGGATGCTGCGGCGCCTCGAAGATCGCCTGCACCGGGCCCTGCTCGCGCACCTCGCCCGACTGCATCACGACGACCTGGTCGGCGGTCTCGCCGACCAGGGCAAGGTCGTGCGTGATGAACAGCATCGACATCTGGTGCTTCTCTCGCAGGCCGGCGAGCAGTTCGATGATCTGGCGCTGGATCGTGACGTCGAGCGCCGTGGTGGGCTCGTCGGCGATCAGCAGCCGCGGCTCGCAGGCAATCGCCATCGCGATCATCGCGCGCTGCTGCTGCCCGCCAGAGAGTTCGTGCGGATACGCTCGCGAGCGCTGCGCGGGCTTGGGGATTCCGACCTCGTCGAGCAACTCCACCGCGCGCGCCGCGGCCTGCCGCGCGCTCATCTGCATGTGCCGGCGCAGCACTTCCGCGACCTGGTCGCCCACGTTGAACACCGGGTTCAGCGAGCTCATCGGCTCCTGGAAGATGACGGCGATGTCCCTGCCCCGCAGGTCGCGTATCTCATCCGCGGTCGCCCGCAGCAGGTCGCGGCCGTCGTAGTCGACCCGACTGTCGGGCCCGATCACGGCGTTGTCCGGCAGCAGTCGCATGATCGACATCGCGGTGACGGACTTGCCGCTGCCGGACTCCCCTACCAGCGCGACGGTGCGCTGGCGGCCGACGCCGAACGACACGCCCTTCACCGCCTCGGCCACCACGCCGCGCTCGAGCCGGAACCCGACGCGCAGATCGCGCACCTCGAGCAGCGCACCGCCGGCCGCGGCATGCTCCCCGACCTCGGGACCGGCCGATTTCGCGCTGGCGGTCATCCGCTCACCTCAGCTTCGGGTCGAGCGCGTCGCGCATCGCGTCGGTAAGCAGACTCACTGCGGTGACCAGGACGGCCATCGCGAGGCCCGCGGCGACGAGCTGCCACCACTTGCCGGTGACGAGTTCCTCCTGCGCTTCGGCGAGCATCGTGCCCCACGACACCATGCCCACGGGGACGCCGAGGCCGAGGAACGAGAGGATCACTTCCGCCTTGATGAACTGCACCACGTGCTGCGAGAACTGCACCAGCATCACATGGGCAGTGTTCGGCAGGATGTGGCGGAACATGCGCGCGAAGTGACTCGCGCCGATCGCCTGCGCGGCGCGCACGTATTCGCGCCCCGAGTGCTTGATGTACTCGGCGCGCATCAGCCGGTACACACCCGTCCAGCCGGTGAGCCCGAGGATCAGGATGATGGTCCCGAGCCCGCGCGAGAGCACCGCCGCGAACGCGAGGATCAGCAGGATGTAGGGGATGGAGGTGAAAACATTGTAGAACCATTCGCACACGTCGTCGACGCGCCCACCCCAGTAACCCGCGGCTGCGCCGAGCGCCGCGCCGACCAGCACGGCAAGCAACGCCGCGACGAGACCGACGGTGATCGACACCTCCGATCCCTTGATCGTCTTCTGCAGCACGTCGCGGCCCCACTTGTCGCCGCCGAAAGGCAGCGTCGGAGCGGGGTAGGACTGAACGCTCTGGATGCGCGCGGCGCGCTCACGCCATTCGGCGTAGCGCGAGGCGAGCGGGTCGACGTCGGAGATGTCCACGGGCTGCGCGTCCGGCGCGGCCACGGCCGCGGCGTCCCGCGCCGCGCTCGCGCGCCTCGGCGCGACGACGTCGCCGGCGAAAAACGTCGGCGGCGCGTACGAAACGCCCACTTCGGCCGACCAGTTGCGGGCGACCAGCCCCAGCCAGGAAGCAAGCATCACCGCGACGAAGAGCGCGACGACCGCGAGCGACACCATCGCGACGCGATCCCGGCGCAGCCGGCGCCAGGCGAGCACCCACAGCCCCGGTGACTGCGCGGTGGCACCCGCTTCGGCCAGCAGATCACCGGCGGTGGCGATCGGCGTACTCACTTGAACTTCACCCGCGGGTCGACGAGGCGATAGGCCACGTCGACCACGAGGTTCACAATCATCGTGAATATCGCGAGGTACACCGTCACCGCCTTGATCACCGGGAAGTCGCTGCGGTTCACGGCGCCGATGATCTCGCGCCCGAGACCCGGGATCGCGAAGAACACCTCGAGCAGGAACGAGCCGACGAACAGGCCCGGCAGGTAGATGCCGATGTTGGTGAGGATCGGGATCAGCGCGTTGCGCAGCACGTGGCGCAGCAGAACACGCTGCTCCGACAGGCCCTTGGCCCTGGCGGTGCGCACGTAGTCCTGATTGAGCTCCTCGAGGAAGAACGAGCGGTACAGCCGCAGCTCCGGCGCGAGCCCGACGAGCACCGCGAGGATGATCGGCAGCGGAGCGTAGCGCGCGAGGTTGGTCCAGAAGTCGTCCGTCCAACCCTGCACCGGGAAGAAGCCGAGCCGGAAGCCGAACAGCCACTGGAACACGATGATGTAGACGAGAAAGCTCACCGACATCGCCGTGGTGGTCGCGATCATCACGGCGCGGTCGGTGAGCGTGCCGCGCACGTATGCGACGAGGACCGCGAACAGCACTGCGAGCGTGCTGCCGATGACCATCACCGGCACCATGATCGTGAGCGTCGGGCCGATGCGCGTCAGGATGACGTTCGAGACCTCCTCGTTCGTGGACCAGCTGCGGCCGAAGTCGAACGTGAACACCTGCTTCACGAAGATCAGCAGCTGAACCCAGTACGGCTGGTCCACGCCGAGCTGGCGGCGGATGTTCTCGACGGTGGCCGGGTCCGCCACCTTGCCGGCGAGCACCAGCGCGGGGTCGCCGCCAACCCAGTTGAAGAGGAAGAAGACCAGCAGGATGACCCCGGCGAGCGTCGGGATCATCTGCCACAGCCTGCGGAGGATGAATGCGGCCATGCGGGCGCGGCTTCCTTAAGGTTTCGCGCCGGCCTGCTGGGCGGCGAGGTCGATGTCGAGGTACTTGAGCGAGGTGTGATACATCGGGTGCTTCTTGTAGCCGAGCACCCACGGCCGGTAGAGGTGCGCGTAGCTGCGGTAGGTGCCCAGGCGCCACGGCGCATACGCCAGCATCAGACGGCTCATCTCGCGGTACAGCGCGGTGCGCTCCAGGCTGTCCGGCATGGCCAGCGCTTTCTCATAGAGCCGGTCGTAATCGGGCAGCTGGAAGCGCGAATCGTTCGAGTCCCCGGTGAACGGGCCATACAGCAGCTGCAGGAAGTTCTGCGCGTCCGGGTAGTCGGCGGCCCACGCCGCGCTGGCGAGCATGAACTTGCCGGCCTTGCGGTCGCGCAGCTGGTCGGAGAACTGCACGCCGCGCGGCACCAGGCGGATGCCGATGCGCCGCATCGACTTCTCCCACAGCTCGGCGAGCGCGCGCGCGGACTGCCCGCCCGTGCTGTGCATGTAGTCGATCACGAGCGGCGAGCCGTCGGGCCGCTCGCGGAAGCCGTCGCCGTCGCGATCGACGAAGCCGTACATGTCGAGCAGCGCCTTGGCGCGCGCCGGATCGTAGTCCTGCTCGGGGCCGGAGCGGAATTCCTTCTCGTAGCCCACCACCCCGGGCGGCGTCGGGCTCTGGGCGGGCACGTCGACGCCGCGGCGGATGATCGCGATCTCGGCGCCACGGTCATGCCCAAGCACCATCGCGCGGCGCAGCGCCACCTGCGTGGGCGTGTAGCCGCCGACCACCGGGTTCTCCATCTGGAACAGGTCGTAGGTGACGCTGGGCGCAACCTCGCGCTGGAACCGCACGCCTTCCTTCGCGAGCGTGAGCGCGAGCCTGCCCTCAGGCAGCACCTGGCTGATGAACGTGGCAGGCGTCTCCTGCATCAGGTCGTGCTCGCCGTTCATGAACGCGAGGAAGCGGGGCTGCTCTTCCTCGATGGGATAGATCTCGACGCGATCGAGTTGCGGCAGACGCTTGCCGGCAAGGTCGCGCACGACGGCCTGATCCACCGGATCGTCCGGATCGGCAAACGCTGTGTCGAGCGTGTCGCCGCGATAGCCAGGATTACGCGCCAGCACGATTTTCGAGCGGCGCACCCACTGCGCAAGCCGAAATGGCCCTGTGCCGACCGGGTGCGCCATCGTGTCGGCCGCGTAGGCTTCCATGACCTCGCGCGCCACGGGCGCGGTCTGCGGCATCGTGAAGATGTAGAGGAAGTTGAAGTCCGGGACCGTCAGCCGGATGCGCAGCGTGTAGCGGTCCGGCACCGCGAGGCCCGCGATCGGCGCGTCGTAGTCGAAGCGGCCGCTCTTCACAGCCTGGTCGTGTGCCTCGTCCAGCCCGACGATGCGCTTCTCGACCAGCCACGCGTACGGCGAGCGGTTGCTCGGATCGCGCAGTCGCTTCAGCGCGTACGCGACGTCTGCTGCGACCAGTTCGCGCCTGCGACCCTTGAACGCCGGATCCTCAGCGAAATAGATCCCGGGCTTCAGCCTGAAGGTGTAGACCCGACCGCCCTCCTCCGGCTCCGGGACGCGCTCGACCACCAGGGGAGTGAGCTTGACCGGACGTGCAAGATAGTCGAACTGCAGCAGCGGCTCGAAGATCTCGCCGTTCACGGCCGAGGAGTAGAGGTCGTCGACCCGCTGCGGATCGAATCCCGTCTCGACCGAGCGGAAGGCCATGCGCAATACTTTCTGACCGGCGCCCTGCGCCTGCGCGGGATCGACGGCAACGGACCCGGCCAGCGCCGCGAGCAGCAAGGCGAAACAGGCGGTGCGCAGGGTCGGGAGCAGGCTGGAGGGCATCCGATGTATTGGACGGCCGTCGGCCGCCGGAGTTTTTCAGCTCCGGAGTATGGCAGAAGGCGGTTGCACCTCGCCCGCGACTGGAAGGCAGCAGCATCGCGGCACGCCTGGCGTGCCAGCGACCGTGCGGCGCCTCAGCCCACCGGCCTCGGATTCGCCTTCTTGTAGTCTTCCATGTCGTTGCGGAAACCCTTCCAGTTCTCGACGTCCAGCATCTCCGGCGTCTGCTTCTCGATCGCGGCACGCAGCGGGGCCGGCACGTCGCTGAAGCCGTTCGCGAGCTTGTTGCCGTACGCGCGGCCGAACGTGCGACCGGGGCGATTCCCCATGCCGAGCCACGGATGCCAGCTCACCAGGTTCTGGAACTGCTGCGACGTCCGCACGGTGTCGAGATCGGGATTGGCGACATCCTCGAGGCGCGCCGAAAGCGTGGAATAAGAGTCCCAGAAGTACGTGGGGCCGGACGATTCCTTCGGCCATTCCTTCGGGCTGAACGGGTTCGGGAAACTGAAGCTCGACTGGCTGGGCACGTACACCTGGTCGCCGATGACCTGAATGCCCATCGATTCGGGTTTCACGGTCGCCTCGGCGCCGGTCACCATGCCGTCCGGCCCCAGCGTGCCGTTGATCGGCCCAGTGAGGAACGGAAACACCTTCCGACGTTCGTTCGTGAACGGGTTGTCCCAATAATCCAGGACTTCCATCGTGTTGAACCGGGTGTACACGCCCGATTCGTAATGCTTCATCGTGAACGTCGTCGCCGACGCCGGCTTCCACTTAGTCACGGTGTAGTTGTACATCGTCATCAGGGGCTTCATGTTGCCCTCGTTCAGGTACGCGTAGATGTGCAGCGCCGTCAGGCCATACACCGTCTTCTCGCGCGTACTGCCCGACATCTTGGCGCGCACGCGCACCCGGATGGCGGGATCGTCGAGATCGAGCTTCGGCAGCGCGCGGGCTTCAGTCGCGTTCGTGGGCAGGGAAGCGGCGGCGAGACCCAGCGCCGTTCCCTTGAGTATTCCGCGTCGGTTCATGATCACCTCTGGAGTGGACTGACGGCTGACGATGCCATGGCGAGCGAGCCGGTCGAGCGCTCTTCGGGAAACGTCGTTGTCGTCGCCGACCTGCTGCTCGCAAGATTATTGCACGGCAGTCCCGACGCGCCAGCGCGTTCGCATGACAATCAACCGCATGCGCGATGATGCCGCCGGTAAAGCACCGCACCGTCACTGTCGGCATGCCGCGCGAGGCCAGCCGCGACATCAGCGCGGCGCCGGCCACCTGCAGGTGGCGCAATGGGGACGCACAACTCGCCGTGCGTATCACCAGCGACATCTCATCCCGCCTCGCCTCGGAACCCGGCGCCGGGTTCAGCACATTCAGTTCGACCACCGTGGCAGGCTCGATGAAGCGGCGCACGAACCCGCTGAGACCCTGGATGCCCAGCTCCCTTGCGCGAGGCGTCGTCATCACGAGCGACAGTCTTTCTGCAGGAAGTCTGCGACCGCGGCCGCCCAGGGCTCGGGGAAATCGTAAGGCACCAGCGCCTGCGACGCCTCGAGCGCGACGTGCCGGAAATCCGGGCGCAGCGCCAGCATCCGCTGCGCATGCTTCGTCATCGAACGGTCGGCCAGTGTCAGCAGCAGCGTCGGCGCGCGCACGACGATCACCGCCTGCTGCGTATCGAACGAGCGCGAGACGAACTCACCGCCCTGGCCCGCCAGCCACCAGTTCTCCGGATCCCCCGCCAACAGACCGCCGATCATCAGCCATTGCTGCGCTTCCGGCGACGCATTCGGCATCGGCCGCGCGGCCTGACGCTGCCGCCAGCCTCCGCCGAGGTGACGCCCGTTCGACCAGATCCGCGTGTCGCGGACCGGCTCGGCGCGCTTCTCCTTCAGTTCCTCCGCGGAGTACTCCGGCGTGCTCTGCAGCACGACACAGCGCGTGCGCTGTGGATGCCGCGTCGCGAGCGCCAGCGTCACGACGCCGCCGGTCAGCATGCCGGCGACACTCGCCTGCTTCACGTCGAGATGATCGAGCAGCGCCGCCATGGCGTCGGCGTACTCCTCCCCCGACGCGGCGTGATCCGGCAGGCTCGACAGCCCGAACCCCGGCAGGTCCGCCGCGATTGCCTGGTACCCCGCCTTGGCAAGCAGCGGCATCACCTTAGCGAACTGCACTGCGAACATCGGTCCGCCATGCAGCAGCAGCAACGCCGGCCCCTTGCCGAGTTCCCAGCGGAACAGATCGCCGTCCCGTCCGATCGCCCTCACTTTGCATGGCTTCGTCCCGTCAATTGCCCGGACGGCCAGCGTATCCGGGATTGAATGCCGCGGGAATCGCCCCCGCGACGCCGGTGAATCCGAGCGCGCCGGCCCAATTGGCGCACCACCGCATCAACATCACACCTTGACCAATGACGGCACGGATTGATGCCAGGCTTCGCTCTCGCGTTCGCTGCCGAATCATTCGGCGCTAGACTGTCGGACGAGCGGATGCGCACGCGGATTGCACGTCATGCCAATCTCGGAACGCTTTGGCCACGACTACGCTGCGGGGCGGCAGTGCTTCCTTGCCGCGCCCCGGCCCGCCGGTTCGACGTTGACCAGCCTCGTCCGCGTTGCTCGTCATTTCAGGTACCCACGGCGTCGAAGGCTTGGCAGGTTCCGGCTGCCAGGTGAGACTTCTAGAGGATGAGTTGTTGGAGGTGCGTTCCCGGGATGCCTGCGTCGTACTGGTGCATGCGTCGAATCCGCACGGGTTGGCCTGGCTGCGTCGGGTCAACGAAGACGGAATCGACCTGAATCGCAACTGGATCGATTTCAGCCGGCCGCCGTCCTCGGCCGCCTACGAACCGTTCCACGATCTTCTGGTCCCCGCCGACTGGAACGGGCCGGCGTGGCGGGCTGCAACCGCCCAGCTGCTCTCGCGGATAGCCGGCGCCGAGGCCCGTGGATTCCAGACCGCGGTTTCGAGCGGCCAGTACACCCGCCCCTCGGTGCTGCCCTACGGCGGAACGAAACCTGCCTGGTCATCCCAGAGGCCGGGCGCGATCCTGCGCGACACCATTCCGGCGACCGTCCGACGGCTCGCGGTTCTCGACCTGCACACCCGGCTCGGTGCGTCCGGTTACGGGGACCCGATCGTGATGCCACGCACGTCGGCGGAAGGTGATCGGAACCGTCGCGCACGGCATCGGCGAATGCCTGCCGAACGTCGAGCTGACGTATGTGGCGCTCGAGTTCGGTACCCATCCGCTGCCGAAGGTGCTCACCGCGCTTCGAGCCGATCATTGGCGGGCCACTTCACCAGGCGCCGAGGAATCCGTGCGGACCGAGATCCGCAGGATCATGCGCGATGCGTTCTACGTCGATCAGCCCGCCTGACAGGCCACCGTTTATGGCCGCGTCGCCGATCTTGCGTATCGCGCTTGTCGTCAGCGTGGGCTGGCGCAGTAGGCTTCATGATTGCCTTAGCCCAAACGCGGCCGATTTCATCAAGGCGTTCAGCCACGCCGTGCAGGAGGAATACACCATGACGACAGCAATCATTTTCCACGAAGTTCAGGATGGCGCGGTCTGGGCTAAAGCCTGGAAGAAGGGACCCGGAAGCCGACACGAGATGTTCGGCAAGATCGGAGTCAAGTGCCGGAACTTTCGCGATCCCGACAACGCCAATGCGACGGGCGTCATGGTCGAGATACCAGACATGGCGAGTTTCCGCGAGCTTCTGCAGTCCGAAGAAGGCCAGAAGGCGATGCGCGAGGATGGCCTGAAGATCGAGACGATGCGCATGTTGGTGGAGTTCACGCCGTAGCTGGAGAAGATCTGGAACCGCCATGACCTCGTCCCAGCTCTCGGACAGTTTGCGCCCAGAGGCTAGCCACTGGTGGTCTCGCCGGTCCATTAGGTCTTGCCCAGCCGGGGCCGGCAGAGCCCACCCAATTGGAACCTCCTGAATCGAGCAATCGAAGAAGCAAGCCATTGATGCCGATTTCGCTCCGACAACGAGTCGCGGATTTTTCAGGTAGCCCGTCTGGCACCCTCGAAGGCCCGACGCAATCGGATCAAGGCTCCGCATCGCGTAACGAAGTCGGTGGACTACCTGGCGACACCGATGTACTCGGAGATTGAGCGAGTACCGTTACTACGCTTGGCCAGTTTTGCCATCGATCCCCCCCTCCAAAAGACCCGTCCCGGCGGTTAGACTCGCGCAATGAAAACACTGCTCCGCTGCATCGCCATTCTGGCCCTGGGTTTCGGCTCCGCGTCGGGGATCGCGGCCTCGCCACCGCCCGGCGATTCGCTCGTGCTGGTCGCGGGCGCCACCGGACGCACCGGCGTGCATGCGGTCGAGCATGCGCTGAAGCTCGGCTATCGGGTCCGTGCGATGGTGCGCGATCCGGCAACGGCACGGGCGCGCTTCGGCGATCGGGTGCAGGTCGTCGCGGGCGACGTGCGCGATCCGGCTTCGCTGGCGGCTGCCGTGGAGGGTGTCACCTACGTGATCGGCGCGTTCGCCTCGAACGCGGGGCGCGATCCTTCATCCAGTCCCGAAGCCGTCGACTACAAGGGCACGCAGAATCTCGTCGAGGCGGCCACGTCCGCGGGCGTGCGTCACTTCGTGCTGATCACGGCCATGGGCGTCACGCAGCCGGATCATCCGTTGAACCGCATGGCGCGCAACGTGCTGCTCTGGAAGGCGCTCGGCGAGAACAGCCTGCGATTCAGCAGCCTCGCCTATACGATCATCCGCCCGGGCGGCCTGCTCGAGGGCGAGGGCGGCGCGCGGGTGCGCGTGTCGCAGGGCGACACGTTTCGCGACTGGCAGGCACCGCGCGGCATACGTCCGGCGATGGATCGGCGCGATCTGGCCGAAGTCGCCGTGCGCGCCCTCGGCCGCGAGGAACTGTTCGGGCGCACCTTCGAAGTGACCGCCGACGCAGATCAGGGCACCCGCGACTGGGATCGCCTGTTCGCCGGGCTCAAGGCCGACGCGCCGTCGCAGTCGATGCGCTGAGTCAGCCGCCGGGACGGGGGGATCTGTAGCAGCATAGATTCCACTCCACCGCCATCGTCGCGTGGAACACCGTCTCTCTGGAACGTGCGGGCACTGCGCGGAGTGCTGGGCCATGGCTTTCCGTCCGGAATGGACGCCCCTTTG
>Ga0163144_10002048_pt1 | contig 47079 bp, 36 predicted proteins | sample OliLak19BULKMAT1_FD_123175 | JGI IMG/M metagenome (GOLD analysis project Ga0163144, IMG submission 123175) | Freshwater microbial mat bacterial communities from Lake Vanda, McMurdo Dry Valleys, Antarctica - Oligotrophic Lake LV.19.BULKMAT1 | ecosystem: Environmental > Aquatic > Freshwater >... | reverse complement strand
GAGGCGCTGCATGTCGCCGTGCCCGCCGGTGAGCACGACGTCGCAGCGCGGGCGTGGTGCGAGCTCATCTTCGTCGTCGGCAACGAGCTGTCGCGACCGACCGAGGCGCTCGGCTACCGGCTGTCGGCCGAGCTCGAGATCACCGCGCTCGGCGAGCCGCCTGCGCTGCGCCGCCGGCTCGAGGGCGTGATCGCATCGGTGCTGCAGGCCGACGGTCAGTTCCAGCTCGCGCTCGAGCACCACGAGGCCGCGCTCGCGATCGCGGAGGGATCGAACGCACCCCCGCTCGCGCTCGTCGTCATCCTCGGCAACTACGGCAACACGCTGTACAGCCTCGGCCGCTATCGCGACGCCTTCGACGCGCACCAGCGCGCGCTCGACTACTCGGTGTCGGTGCTCGGCGAGGCGCATCCGTCGACGGCGGTGGACATCGCGAACCTCGCACGCGACCTCGAGACGCTCGGCGAGATCGATCGCGCGCGCGAGATGTACCTGCGCACGATCGAGATCCGCGAAGCGGCGCTCGGGCGCGACTCGAAGGTGGTCGGGGAGTCGCTCATCAACCTCGCCGTGCTCGAGTACGGCCAGGAGGAATTTGCGTCTTCGCGCGAGCACGGCACCCGGGCGCGCACGATCTTCCGCCACATGCTCGGACCGGATCACCACTACGTCGGCATCGCGGAGAACAACCTCGGCAACGTCGCGCATGCCCTCGGCGCGCTCGACGAGGCCGAGGCGCACTATGGCGAGGTCGCGCGCATCTACGCGAAAGTGTACGGCGAGTCGCACCCGAAGATGGCGGTCGCGTTGAACAACCGCGCGAGCGTGCTGCTAGATCGCGGCGACTTCGATGGTGCGCTCGTGCTGCTCGATCGCGCGATCGCGATCGAGATCGCGAAGCTCGGCCCCGATCATCCGAGTCTCGCGTTCGAGTACGTCAACCAGGCGAAGGCGTTGCTTGCGCTCGATCGCGCCGCCGAGGCGGTCGAGCCGGCCGAGCGCGCGGTGGCACTGCGCGAGGGCGTGACTGCCGACACCGGTGAGCTGACGATGGGCTATTTCACGCTCGCGCGCGTGCTGTGGGCGGTCCACGCCGGCGATCCCGACATGCGCGAGCGCGCGCTCGCGTACGGCCGCCGCGCGCTGGTCACGTGGCGGGACAGTGGGATCGACGACCGCGAGCGGGTCGCCGAGTACGAGACCTGGCTGCGCGAGCGCAGCGGCAACACCTCGCTCGTCGGCGGGTAGCTCCTATCGCGCGTGGGGTTCTGGCACTGTTCACCAGATGCCCCGAATGCGTCGCCGTGGGTTCCTGCTGCAGTCCGCCGTGCTCGGCTCGGGTTGCCTCGTCGTGCCGAGCACCCGCGCTGCACTCGCGCCACCGGTCGCTCGCAAGCGCGTCGCGCCGATCGTCGTCGCGTCAGCCAATGGCTATCCGGCCTGCGTCACGAAGGCGTTCGAGGACATCACCGCGGGCAAGGCCGTGGTGGACGCGGTCGTTGCCGGCGTGAGCATCGTCGAGGACGATCCGAACGATCACAGCGTCGGTTACGGCGGCCTACCGAACGAAGACGGCGAGGTCGAGCTCGATGCGTCGGTGATGGACGGGCCCAGCGGGCTCGCGGGTGCGGTCGCGTCGATCCGGCGGATCAAGAACCCGAGCAAGGTCGCACTCGCGGTGCTGCGCTACACCGACCACGTGCTGCTCGTCGGCACCGGCGCGAACGCGTTCGCGAAGGCGCACGGCTTTCCCGAGCAGGATCTGCTGACGCCCGAGGCGCGCGAGATCTGGCTGCACTGGCGCGCGACGCTGTCGGACACCGACGACTGGTTGCCGAAGGATCCGAAGGACCTGCCGGCGAACGTGAAGCAGTTCTTCGGGATCACCGGCACCATCAACTGCTGCGGCATCGATCGCAACGGCGACATCGGCGGCGTCACGACGACCAGCGGGCTCGCGTTCAAGATCGCGGGGCGCGTCGGTGACAGTCCGCTGATCGGTGCCGGGTTGTTCGTCGACAACGCGGTCGGCGCTGCGGGCAGCACGGGGCGCGGCGAGGCGAACATCGTCACCGCCGGCAGTCACACCGTGGTCGAGATGATGCGCGCGGGCAAGCATCCGAAGGACGCGTGCCTCGCTGCGTGCAAGCGGATCGCCGTGTCGACCCGCGCGAAACGACTGCTGCGCGCGGATGGACGACCGGACTTCAACGTGAACTTCTACGCGGTCGACAAGCGCGGCAGGCACGGCGGTGCGGCGCTCTTCGACGGTGGTGAATTCGCGGTATGCGACGCCAAGGGCCCGCGCAAAGAGCCGCTCGTGGGGCTGTTCGAGAAGTAGCGCGAGTGCCGGCGCGCGTCAGCACTACCGCACCGCAACGAACGAATACCGTCCGCTCGCCGTGTCGACGCAGTCGACCTCGACGTGCTCGATCGCCGCGCCGACCTCGATCGCGGTCGCGCCGAGCTGGCCCGCACCTCGATCGTAGACGACCTCGGCACCGTTGCCGTCGAGGAACGCGATCGCTTGGCGCCGGTCGACGGTGCACGGATCGGCACAGATGAAGTCGCACGGCTCTTCGACGACCGGCTCGATCGCACACACGTCGTCGAGCAGCGCGAGCTGCAGCGGCTCGAAGAACTCGGAGTCCGAGCCGTTCACGCCGTCACCGGGCAGCGAGTCGGCGCTCATCGCCGCGAGCATCACGTCGCCGTCGCGACGGATCACGACATAGACGTTCGCCCACCACGGCACATCGATGTACACCGCGAGCTCGACGTGATCGCCGGGCTCGATCCCCGTCGGACCGATGTCGCTGACGTCGACGGAGTGACCGCCGTCCTCGCACGCGAGACCGACGTGCAGCGCGGTGCCGAGCGTGCCGACCCACGTGACGATGCACGACGTCTGCAGATCGGTCGGCTCGTGCTCCCAGCCGATCTTGCTGTCGAAGATGACGGCGGTTTCGATGTCCTCGGGCTGCGGATCGCAGATCGAGTGGGGGGGATCCCCGGTGGTCGAGTCGGTGTCCGTCTCCGTGTCCGACGAGGTGTCGGTCGTGTCGCTCGTCGAGTCGTCGCCGACGCTCGTCGACGAGACCGACGTCGAGCTGATCGAGCCGCCGATGCTCGTCGTCAGCGTCACGAGGGTCGGATCGGGGATGCCGCCGGTCTCGGTGAGCTGGAAATCCGGCAGATCGAGCTCGCCCTTGAAGCAACCGCCCAAGACCAGCATCCCGCTGCCCCACCACGCCGTTTGGAACGCCCACCGACGCATTGTTAGGAATCCTAGCAATGCGAGTGTTCCCCCGTCAAGGCGAGTCCGTCCCCACGTGAATCTCAGACGCCGCGGCACCCTTCGACCGGCTCGGAACAACGGTTCTAGCCGCGCGCGATCGCCCTGCCAGGTTGCCCGCCGTGGAGGGCGAGTCCACCGAGCGACCCGCGCGCGGCCCGCCCCGGGGCCGGGGCCCTTGCGTGGCAGTACTCGCGCCGCGAGGACGTGGTCGCGGCCGCACCTCGGTGCGGCACGTCGTCAGCTTCAATCGTCGCGTGGCCTGGTGAAGCCGAACGCAGCGGGTCAGCTCGAGTTTGGATCTCGCCTCGGCGAGCGTTGCGGAGCTCGAAGGTCTGTGCGCAGCGATCGTGTCGTGGCGATCGATCGAGTTGCGGCGGCGGTGCCCTCGCCGGTGACCTCGTTCCAGAGGTGCCGCGGCGTGGTGGTACCGTCGCTTCACCGTGACGATTCACCTGTCAGATCGCTGCACGTTGTTGGTTCCGGCCGAGGCTGCGCAGCTGCCGTTTCCGGCGTCGGTAGAGGCCGGTGGTGTGACGCTGGTGCGCAAGACCGAGCACCACATCACGGTGTTCGGCTTCGACATCGGCAAGGTGTTGGCAGCGGCGATCGGCAAGGCGCCGGGGTTGCGCGGTGCGATCGCGGAGCTCGTCGCGAACGCGGACTTCTCGTGGTCGTTGCCGGAGGCGCCGGTGATGTGGCGGCTGCATCGCGACAAGCCGAAGGATCTGCAGACGGTCGTGGTGCTGGTGGATGCGCCGGGGATCGCGGCGTTCTTCGGCGAGTGTGCGCGGGTGTTGCCGGAGGTCGCGGGTGGTGTGGCGTTGCCGGATTTGGATCCGCCGCCACCGCACGTGACGCTCTACACGAGCGACGCGGCGGGCAAGGATGGGATCGGGCTGCGGCGGCCGGGTGACATCGCGGCGGCGCGCGAGCGCGGTGCGGCGGGCGAGACGACGGGACTGCGCGCGTTCGCGTTCGCGGTGTGATCGCGGCGGCTTCAATGCCGCGAAATGCACTCAGGCGTCGCAGTTCGGAGCAATGAACGCCTCACTCCGCCGATCTGCAACCGTGGTGAGCATTTCGGGCGAGTGAACGCGCCCGACAACACCAGCGCACGAGATCGACGCGTGCACCGCCTCGCGAATGGTTGCGATGCCCCTCCAACCGTGCGCCGCTCCGCGTCGCGGATCTCACGGCTGCGCGATCCGGCGTTCCCTCGCCCGCGCCGCGCGTGCGTCCTTGGGCCCCACGCGCTTGGTCAGATCGTCCACCACGCCGTCGTACAGCCGCCCCGCGTAGTCCTTCTGATCCAGCGTCCACGCCAGATCCGCGCGCGCCAGCAGCGAATCGACCATCCGGGGATCGTGGGAACTGAAGGTCCCACTCAGTGCAACGTGCGCGTCGTCGTACAGCTCGAGCGCGCGCTTGGTCTTACCGTCCGCTGCCTCGACCGCTGCCAGATCCCACTGCACCAAGCTCGTGCGCGGGCCGAAGCCGAGCTTCGCCTCCGCGATCACGAGCGCGCTCTCCAACGTCTTGCGCGCCGCCGCGAGCTTGTCCGCGCGATGCTCCGCGCGACCGATCGCACACAACGCCTCGATCCGCCGCGCGTCGTCTTTCGCGAGGTGCTCGTCGAGCTCGCGTCGCGCGTCGTCGAGGCGCGCGAGGCCGTCCTTCGCCTTGCCGGTGTCGATGAGCAACGCGCCCTGCCACACCAGCGGCCACACCCGCGGCGCGTCGACGTACAGATAGATCTTCGCCTTCTCCCACGTCGCCAGCGCTCCCGTGGTGTCGCCGAGGGCAGCCCGCGCGTCGCCGACCAACCCGAGATACCAGCCGTGGTCGAGATCGTGACGCAACGACTGCGACATGATCGGCACCTCGACCGCGAGCTCCGCCGCCGCAAGCGCCTCCGCGTTCGCACCCTTGCCGAGCAGGTTCCGGGCGCGCTGGGCGAGCGCGGCACCGTAGCGGAGATCCGCGGTGCCGACCGACTTCGCGAGGATCTCGATCGCGCGGTTCGTGAGGCCCTCGGCCTCGTCGATCTCGCCGAGCATCAGCCGAGCCTTCGCAGTCTCGACGAGCACTCGCGCGACCTCGGGGTGATCGTTGCCGAGCGCGAGCACGAGATCCCCGCGCGCGGCGTCGAAGCTGGCGATCGCGGCGCCGTTCTCCGCGCGCCCGTGCATCGCGATACCCGTCGCGAGCGCGAGCGCACCGCCGGTCGGCGCGTCGTCGATGCGCGAGTCGATCGCCGCCGCGACGCGCTGCCATCGATCCGCATCGAGCGGTCGCCACAACAGTCCGCCGTGGACCTCGACGAGCAGCGTCGTCGCCTGCAGCGACACGCGATCGTGCACGCCGCCCTGGCTCGCCATCGCGGCGGCCTCGAGCGCGATCGCGGCAGCATCCGGATCGGCGCGCTCGAGATGCGCGACGCCGAGCGCGAGCTGGGCCTCGGCAATGAGCGGCGCATGACCGATGCTCTGCGCCCGATCGACGACGCGCTGCATCGCCTCGGCGGACGACGACAAGAGGCTGAGCTGCGTCAGCGCGTTCGCCATCGCCAGCTCACCACGCGCGAGCGCGACCTCGCCTTGCTGGTCCGGCGGCGGCGCGAGCGGATAGACGCCGAGCCACGCCGCGCTCTCGCACGCACCGAGATCAGGGAGGCGATGGGTCGCCCACGCGACGGCGTCGTCGACCTGGAACGTCTGCGCGTCGAGTGTCTGCTGCACGAGCGCGTCGAGGTGCGGCAGCGCGTCGGCAAGACAGCGTCGCTGCGGCTCGGCGGTCGGTGACGTAGGCGCTGCTGCACACGCTGCGGCCGCGAGGCTCGTCCATCGCGAGGCCCAGCGATCGATCACGGGCAGCGCGCGCGCGGCGATTGCCTCACCGTCGTCCATCGAGCGCAGCTGGGTGTCGAGCTTGGTGCGCCGCGCCGGGTTCCATCGACCCTCGGCATCGGTCGCACGCGATCGACACGCGGCGAGCTGCGGATCGACCGGCGGCGTCGCTGCTGGTGGCGGCGGCGTCGCTGCCGGTGGCGGCGTCGTCGATGGTGGCGCCTCGGGCTGGGTCGCGACCGGCAGCGGCAGCGGCGGTGGGGCAGGCGACGTCTGCTCGGCGGTCCACGCCAGCACCGCGACCGTCCCCGCGACACCGAGCCCCATCGCACATGCGATGCCGAGCGCACGTCGCAGCCGTGTGCGATCGCGTTCGAGCGCCGCGAGCAGACTCGACATCGAAGGATGGCGCGCCGCCGGATCGTTCTGCAGCCCGCGCACGATCGCCGCTCGCAACCACGCGGGCGCGCCGCGTGGTGGCGAGCGCAGGTTCCCGCGCATCACCTGCTCGGCGAGCGCGAACAGATTGTCGCCCGCGAACGGCCGCATGCCGAAGCACGCCTCGAACAGCGCGACGCAGTACGCGAACTGATCCGTGCGCGCATCGGCCGGCGCGCCGCGCCACTGCTCGGGTGCCATGTATGCCGGCGTGCCGACGATCGCCCCGTGCGCCGTCGTCAGCACACCACCTTGCAATGTGATGCCGAGTCCCGCTGCGGCAGTGACGACCGTGCTCGCATCGCGATCCGTGTCACCCGCATCTGGCCACGACATCGCCGGTCGCGCGAGCCCGAAGTCCGTCACGCGCGCGCGACCATCCGCGCCGATGAGCACGTTGTCGGGCTTGAAGTCGCGGTGCACGAGCCCGACCGCATGCGCCGCTTCGAGCCCGCGCCCGGCCTGCGCGAACACGCCGAGGATCTCGCGACGCTCGGGTCGTCGCTGCAACCATCGCGCGAGCGTCTCACCTTCGACGAGCTCCATCGCGACGAACACCTGCTCGCCGACGCGACCGACGTCGTGCACCGCGACGACGTTCGGATGCGCGAGCTTGGCCATTGCTCGCGCCTCGCGGAGCATGCGGTTGCGCGTGTCGTCGACGTCACCCGAGATCCCCGGATGCAGCAGCTTGATCGCGACGCGCCGATGCAGCTCGGGATCCGTCGCCTCGTGCACGACGCCCATGCCACCCGCGCCGAGCCGCCGGCCCAGCAGGTAGCGGCCGACTCGCATGCCCGCCGCATCCAGCGGCGGGAGCGACCCCGGCAACGTGCCACTTGTCGATCGCTCGCCGATCGTCGGCGCGCCGAACATCTGCGCGAGCTGGACAACGAGGGCAGCACATGCGCTGCAGCGATCGAGGTGGATGTCGAGCGCGTCGCGACGCGCCGGATCGAGCGTGCCTCGGCCGAACGCCTCGAGCACGGACGGGTCGGGACAGCCGCTCACGCCGGCCTCACGCTACCGCCTCGCGGCACACGTGTGCACGCGCGCCGCCGCTTGCCTTGCGCACGCCCGCCGTGTAGTACCCGCGCCACCCTGATGCGCGCACGGTTTCGAGGCAGAGTCGCTCTCGCGGTGATCGGTGTGCGGGCGAAGGATGTGCCCGGCGTCGCCGAGGAGGGTGCCGTTCGCGCCTGGATGCAGGCCGTGCGCGACGACCTCGAACAGGCCGCGCGCGGTGCGATCACACTCGACCTCGAGTGGCGCGGATGGCAGCCGAGCACGCTCGATCGCGAGACGCTCGGCTGCCTCCATCTCGTCGCGCTCGCCGAGCACACGCGGAGCCTCACCATCGCCGCGATCACCGGCGGTGTGATCGGCATCGTGAACTGCCCCGTGCAGACCAGCGGTGCGCATGCCCGCGATGTCGTCGTGTCGTGGGTGACCGGTGGTGGTCAGGGCGGCATGCGGCGCTGTCGCCACTGCGGTGCGCTGCACCTCGCGCAAGATGCTGCGCTGTCGCACTGCGCGGGTGCGCCCGAAGGTCGGCACGCGTTCGACGACTTTGGTGATTTCGAGCTCGCGCGGGCCGGCGAGCACGACGTGCACTACCAGAACTGCTCGTCGTGCCACGCGGTGTGGGCGTTCGACGGCAACTCGCGCGGTCACTGTCCCAAGCACGACACCGGCCACACCGGCGGCGACCGCTACGCGATCGTGCACGACGCCGACGGGCAGTGGGCGCAGTGCCAGAGCTGTCAGCGAGTGATCTCGATCGCGCTCGCCGACCGTGGATGCGTCGGCAGCACCGAGGACGCGCCTGTCGCTCACGTGCTGGTCGCCGACCGTCCGCTGCACGTCGGTCGCGAGGTGTGTCCGACGCTGCAGTGGGGCGTCGCTGCCGTCGCTGCGTCGCTCGGGGTCGATCGCGATCTCGCGAACGATGTGCCCGTGCGCAGCACCGTGCATGCGCGCTTCGGTGTGCGCGGGCCGATCCCATCGGCCGCGGCCGCGTGGACGGCAGGATGGTTGCCGGCGAGTCGCGTGACCAACGCGAGGTTTCGTGCGGGCAAGCGCATCGAGGTCGTGCTCGACGAAACGATCACGCTCGTGCAGGTGTTCGCGACCGGTCGCATCTACGCGCTCGAGCGCGACGGCGACGTGCTCGCGTTGCGCCGCTACCTCGGCCGTGGATCGATCGGCATCGACGGCTGGCGCAGCTGCGAAGCTTGCGGATCGCTCGTCGATCGCGCGAGCGACGGCTGCACCGCAGGTGGCCTGCACACGCCGAGCGAAGATGGTCTCGCGGTGCCGTTCGATCGCGGCTACGTGCGTGCGACGAGCGGCTGGCGTCGTTGCATGCGTTGCCATGGCCTGTGGCATGCCGTGTCGGCGGACGCGAGCGCATGCCCTGCCGGTGGTGCGCACGTGGCCGACGCTCGCACCGCGTACGCACTGCGTGCGAGCGAGACGACCACGGGCTTTCGCGCGTGCAGCAAGTGCCGCGCGCTCGTGGATCCGCTGCGCGTCGACGTGACGTGTGCCGCGGGTGGCGAGCACGAGCTGCGGCGTAGCCCGTACTTCACGCTCGATCTCGTGCGTCGCGGCGCCGCGGCCGAGTCCGGCTGGGCGGGCTGCACCAAGTGTGGCGTGGTCGTGTTCCGCGGCGACGCGACGTGTGCGAGCGAGGGTGGTGTGCACCAGCTCGCCGAGCGCGACCACGTCGTCGATCGGTGGGGCATCGTCGCCGGTACGACTGCCGCGTGGCACTGCGATCGTTGCGGGCAGATGTTCGCGCAGCCCGGCAAGTGTCGCGCGGGCGGAGCCCACCATGCGCGCGGGATGTTCCCCGACTTCGCGCTCTTCGATGGTGAGGCTGTGGCCCGCGAGATCGTGTCACGCGACGGCGAGGCCGAGCTGCCCGTGACCGCGATCGCGGCGGCGGGCCTCGCGTGTCGGGTCTGTCGTGCATGCGGCCTCGTGGTCGCCGGCAAAACCGGCGCATGCGTGGCGACCGGCAAGCGCCATGATCCGAGCGGTCCAAAGCTCTCGATCGGCAACGCGGACCTCGAGCGCTGGCGTGTGCTCGTCGCGACCGGCGACGTCGTGCACGCCGATCGGGACGCATTCGTGGCGCGCATCGTCGATCACGATGCCGCGGTGCTGCGCGTCGCGATCGAACCCGCGCCGTGATTCTCGTGCGACGCGGATCCGGTGTGCTATCCCGGGGCATGTCGACGCCACGCCGCCTCGCACTGACGATCACGGTCCTCGCGGCCTGTACGCCTCCCGGTCTGACGCAACCGCAGCCGCAGCCGCCGGGTCTCGCCTGCACGAAGGAGGCGAAGATGTGCCCCGACGGTTCTGCGGTCGGTCGCACCGGCCCTGAGTGCGCGTTCCCGGCGTGCCCCGGTGAGTCGAACGGCCTCGATGGCATGGGCGCCGATCCTGCGCCACCGTCGAGCCCGAACGGTGATCCCGAGCCGGTGCCGATGTAGCACTCAATCCGCGGCGCCCAGCCACGCGACCATCGCGTCGCGCTCGCGTGCGGCTGTGCCGGCTTTGTCGGCGAGCAGCTCGATCGCGATGCGGATCTGCTCACGACCGGGCTCGCGCCGGGTCGGCTCGAGCATCCACGCCTTGCCGAGCGCGAAGCGACCGGCGGCCTGCACCCGCGGATACGCGTCGGGTGTCGGCGCGAACACGGCGAGCCCGCGCTGCAGGGTCTCGATCGCGAGCGCAGGCTCACCACGCTCGAGCTGTGCGCGACCGAGGCCGACGAGCGCGAGCGCGATCGGCCGCGAGCCCTCGGGATACTTCGCGCCGAGGCGCGCGAGCGCATCCTCGAACGCATCGATTGCCTCCGTGGGTCGCCCCATCGCGAGCAGCACCTGCCCACGCATGTCGATACGACTCGTGAGATCCGGGTGCTGGAAATCGTCGGCGAGCCCGGCACCTGCCGCGAGCTCCGTGCGCGTGAGCGCTTCGTCCAGCCGCCCGAGATCGATGAGCGCGAGCGCGGTACCGTTGCGCATCCACGACTGCTGCAACTGCGTCTGCAGATCGCGGAGCACGTTGGCGATCGTCTCAGCCTCGCTCGTCGTCGGTGGCCGGTCGGCGCTCGGTCCGAGCGCTTCCTCGTAGAGTGCGAGCGCACGCTCGGGATCGCCGAGCTCCCACGCGATGTCGCCCATGTGCCCGAGCGTGTGCGTGACCCAGACCGACTCGTTGCCGAACACCTCGCGACGGATCCGCAGCGCGTCGGCGAAGTAACGCTCAGCGGTCGCGAAATCGCCGACGACGAAGTACGTCTCGGCGAGGTTGCCCGACGCATTCGCGACGACGATGTGGTGCGAGCGCAGATCCTCGGTGACGATGTCGAGCGCGCGGGCGTAGTGCGCACGGGCGACCTCGTACTCGCCGCCCCCGAACGCGAGCTCGCCGGTGTTGTTGTGCGCCAGCGCGAGCCAGCGCCGACTCGACGGGCCGGCGCGCTCGAACTGCGCAAGCGCACGCTCCAGCGGCGCGCGACTGTCCTCGTGGTCGCGCTCCATCAGCAACATCTACGACACGGCGAGGTCGATGCGGCCGGCGAGCTCCGGTGGATTGCCGAGCGCCGCTGCGGCAGCGCGCGCCCGCGGCTCGACCACGGCAGCGCTGCGATAGTCGCCGCGCGCCATGTCGCTCTCGACCGAGGCGACCAGCGCGAGCGCGACGAGGTCGGGCCGATGCGCGGCCTCGGCTGCGAGCACTGCGGCGTGCATCGTCGCGCGTGGATCGATGTCGGCACTGCTGCCGAGCAACGGATTCTGCAGCTCTGCCGACACGAGCAGCGCCTCGGCCTCGAGTGAGCGATTGCCGAGCAGCGCGGCGCGCTCGGTCGCGTCACGTGCCGCCGCGAGCCCATCGCCGAGCTTGCCGATGTCACCGAGCGTGCGGGCATTTGCGATCGCGGCGCGCAGCTCGAGATCCTGCTCGGGATCGACGGTCGGCGAGCCCTCGGTCGAGATGACGTAGAGGCACTCGCCGGGCGCTCGCAGGCCGCTCGCACCGATCGCGGTGTGCTCGACCATCGCCGCATCGGCGCGCGTGAACGCGGTCGCCATCGATTGCAGCTCGAGCAGCCGGGTGTGCAGGCAATACTGCTGGGCGATGCGCGTGCCGTCGTCGATGTCGGCATTGCATGCCGAGTCGTGAGCGGTGCGCCATTCGTCGCCGAAGCGATCGAAGTCGGCGACGAGCCGGTCGGCACGCTCGGCCGTGTGCGGCAGCGCCGTCGCTGCGAACGCGTCGCGGATCGCCGTGGCCGTCGTCGGGTTCCACACCGCGGTGAGCCGCGTCGCTGGGTCGTCGCACTGCCGCGCTCGCTCGTCGCCGGGCAGCGCGACAAAGAGCGCACCGACGCCGATCGCCGCGCCCGCGAGCCAGAGCGCAGCTCGTGGCCGCGGGCGATGCTCGAGCTCGCGAACGACTGCGGCCATGTCCGGCCAACGTCGTGAGGGATCGGTCGCGAGCCCGCGCGCGACGACGGCGAGCAGCCATCGCGGCGCGTCGATCCCCGCCGGTGGTGGGCGGCGCCTCCCGGCGGTGACGTTCGCGGCCAGGGCCATGCGATCGCGACCGAGAAACGGTCGCTCGCCGCACAGCGCCTCGTGCAACCCGACGAAGAAGCCGAACTGATCGGCGCGCGCATCGACGGGATCGCCGAGGAACTGCTCCGGGGCCATGTACGCCGGCGTGCCGATGCCGGCCGTCGACGTGATGGTATCGCCGAGCGGACCTTGCTCGGCGGAGCTGGTCTCGCGCGCGATGCCGAAATCGGACACACGCACGCGACCGTCGTCGCCGATGAGAACGTTCTCGGGCTTGAAGTCGCGGTGCACGATGCCGGCGCCGTGGGCCGCGTGCAGACCGCGTGCAGCCTGCACGAACACGTCGACGAGCTCGCGCCACGGTCGCGGCGTCCGTAGCCACTGCCGCATCGTCGCGCCTTCGACGAGCTCGAGCGTCACGAACACGCGGCCGTCGTGCACGCCGGCGTCGAACACCGGCACGACGTTCGGGTGCGATAGCTTGGCGAGCGACTTCGCCTCGCGCACCATCGCGGCGCGTCGATCCTCGAGCGCGGCGGTGTCGTGCAGCACCTTCACTGCGACGCGACGATCGAGCTGCGGATCGATCGCCGACCACACCTCACCGCTCGCGCCGCCGCCGAGCCGCGCGATGACTTGGTAGCGACCGATCGACGGCGGCGTCTCGCGGCGCCCGAACAATCGCGACGCGACCTCGCCGTGCCACTGCGCGGCCTGCAGGTCACGGCCTTCGGGGATCGCCTCGCGCACGCGTCCGCCGAGGGCGTCGTCGTCGTCGCGGCGCGGATCCGGCACGGTGATCGCATCTTCGCCCATGCCCGGCGTGCTCGGTGCGCGGGCGGCCACGAGCAACGGACGCGCGCTGTGCTGGAGCATTCGGCGGTTTCGCGGCCGGTGTGACCGCGGCCACGCCGATTCACGGCGTCAGGGACGTCCCGCGACGGCGCGAATGGATCGCGCCCAGTCGTCGAGACCCGCGAGCGTCGCGTGCAGATCCGGATCGCCGCTGCCGAGGTCCGCGAGCGCGGCCTCGAGGAGCTGACGTCCGCGACGGATCCGCGTGCGCACCGTCCCCTCGGGCACCTCGAGCACGCGCGCGAGCTCGGGCGCGGCGAGGTCCTCCCAGTAGTACAGCTCGAGCACGACCTGCAGCTCGATCGGGATCCGCCGCAGCGCCTCGAGCAGCAGGCGTTGCTCGCCGCGCTGCGCGAGCACGTTCGTCGCAGAAGGTGCGTGATCGTGCACGGACTGCGCGAGTGGATCGAAGCGCGCTTGCTCGCGACCCGAGCGCTTGAGGTGGGCGTAGAGCTCGTGGCGCGCGACGGTGAAGAGATACGTGCGAAAGCTGGAGTCGCCGCGGAACTGATCCTTGTTCTCGACGAGCGCGAGAAAGCTGCGCTGGATCAGATCGTCGACGCCGTCGCCCGCGAGCTTGTTGCGGAAGAAGCGGCACAGCGCATCGAAGTGGCGCTCGAACAGCGCGCTGCCGGAGGCGTCGTCACCCGCGCGCCAGCGCTCGAGCAGCTCGAGATCGGTCGGCAACGAGAGGGAGCGTAGCGCACGGGCGGCGGGCGTGCCCTCACCCCGGGATCATGCACGCACCGACGTACTCGTAGCCCGGCGGGGCTTGGCCGTCCTCGTACCACGCGACGCACTCTTGGCCGCTTGCGACACCGGGGCAGTTTGCGCTCGCGTTCAGATCTTCGCGGTCGCAGTACGGCGTGCAACAGCCGGTGTCGCCTTCGCAGCCGGGGACGAATCCCGCGTCCGCGCATCACATCACACCGGGATCAAGCACGCGCCGACGCCCTCGTACCCGGGAGGCGCCTGACCTTCCTCGTACCACGCGACGCATTCCTGACCGCCCGCTGCACCGGGGCAGCTCGCGCTCGCCTCGGGATCCGTGAACTCGCAGAAGGACGAGCAGCACCCGAGCGATCCCTCGCAGTCCGGCACGCCGTCGGGCGCCGCACAAAAGAGGCCCGCGTCGCACACGTTGAGATACTCGCAACCCTCACCGAACGCACCCATCTCGCCGCCCGCATCGGGCACGCACGAGAACGCGTCGTTCGTCGGATAGCACGCCTCGCCCTCGTTGCAGTCCTGCAGCAACGGATCGCAGTTCGGCAAGCAGAGGATCAGCGCACCGTCGTTGAGGATGTTGCAGCTCGTGCCCGGATCCTCGCAGACCGGGTTCGCCTCGGCGCCGCTGCAGAACGCGACGCACGTGCCCGTGTTCGTCTCGGGATTCACGTTCCAACACATCGCACCGAGCTCGCAGTTGTCGATGCCGCTGACGCCCGAGCCCTCGACGGTGCACTCGTCACCGACGACGACGAAGTCGGAGTCCAGCGGTGCGCAGCGCGTCGAGTTCCACGAGCTGCCGCCGTCGTTCGCCCACGGCATGCACTTTTCGCCCTTCATGCAGTCCTGTGCCCACGGGTCGCACTCGAACTCGCCGTTGGGGATGTCGTCCGGCACGATGAACGTGAAGCCGGGCGGACCATCGTCGCCGCTGCTGCTCTCGTCGTCGGTGGTCTGCACGGTCGTCTGCACCGTGGTCTCCGCCGAGTCGTCGCCGCTGCTGCTGCTCTCGTCTTGCGCGCCCGTGGTCTCGTCGTCGTCGGTGGGATCGACGGGAGTGGTGCCGCTCTGGGCGTCGTCCGCGACGGCGCCGCAGCCAGCAAGCAGGAGGGCGAGGGTGCCGAAGGCCGGCAGACCGAGACGAATACGGGGCGAGAAGTTGGTCATGGCAGGTTTCCTCCGATACGGGTTTCGCACAGGGCCTAGCCATCATAACCCACTAAAACGAGTAAATCAACCTAAATAAACTAACAAAACATGCTGAGCTTACAGTCTTGCGCTATGTGCGCCTTTGCCCGATCCGAGTTGGGGATCGCTGCTACGCTGCGGCCCCCCTCAGGCCCGGACGGGCCGTGAGGACTTTCGGGCGGAGGCAAAGATGGAAGAACGAGGCAACAAGCGCGACTTGGTGCTCGCGCCGAGCGAGTACGCGTACATGCAGGACGTCACCAAGGGCGTCATCAAGACCTATACCGGCCCCACGGTGATCAACCCGACGGCGCAGGAGCGGCCGGTGCGGTTCAACGCCGAGAACAAGCGCTTCGAGCCGTGCTCGCTCGAGGATGCGGTGCAGGTCAGCCCGATCGCACCCGAGGGCTACTACCTCATCCTCAAGAATCCGTCGGTGCGCGGTGATCATCCCGGCTCGGGGCAAGTGCACCCGAGTCCCGATCTCGACGTCGGCAAGAAGATCAACATCACCGGTCCGTGCAACTTCGCGTTGTGGCCCGGACAGATCGTGAAGCTCGTCTCGGGCCATCACCTGCGCAGCAACCAGTACTTGCTCGTGCGCGTGTACAACGAGGACGAGGCCGGGCGTAACTGGGCGAAGGCGGTCGTGAAGCCGGCGACGGGCGAAGGCACGGCCGAGCCGGCACCGCTCGCGACGCCGCCGGATCTCACGGTCGGCAAGCTCTACATCATCAAGGGCACCGACGTGTCCTTTTACATCCCGCCGACCGGCGTCGGTGTCGTGCAGGACGAGCAAGGTCGCTACGTCCGCGATGCGCTGACGCTCGAGCGCCTCGAGTACTGCATCCTCGTCGATCAGAACGGCAAGAAGCGCTACGAGCGGGGGCCGCAGGTCGTGTTCCCCGAGCCGACGGAGTCGTTCATCCAGCGCGACAGCGCGAGGAAGTTCCGCGCGCTCGAGCTCAACGAGATCCAGGGCCTGCACATCAAGGTGATCGCGCCGTACACCGAGGGCGGGCAGAGCTACAAAGAGGGCGACGAGCTGTTCATCACCGGCAAGCAGACTTCGATCTACTTTCCGCGCGAGGAGCACTCGCTGGTGCGCTACGACGGCAAGGACAAGCACTTCGCGGTCGCGGTGCCGGCCGGCGAGGCGCGCTACGTCATGAACCGCAAGACCGGCGAGATCCGCATGGCTCGCGGTCCGGCGATGCTGCTGCCGAACCCGACCGACGAAGTGATCGTGCGGCGCTCGCTGTCCGACAAGGAGTGCGACTCGTGGTACCCGGGCAACGCGGACGTGCTCGCGTACAACCGCAGCTTGCGTCAGGTCGCGGCTGCGGCACCGACGACGCGCGCGGGCGTGGTGTCCGAGGGCGACTACGAGCGCAGCCAGAAGCGAGGCGCGCGGCCGCAGGCCCAGGGGACGATGACGATGGATCAGTCGAGCGTGTCGCGCGACACGGCGGCGATGGTCGGCGACGTGCTCGAGCGTGGGTCGAACTTCACGCAGCCGCGCACGATCGTGATCAACACGAAGTCCGAGGGCGTGCCGACGCTCAACCTGTGGGTCGGCTACGCGATGATGATCGTGGATCGGCAGGGCAAGCGGCGGGTGGAGCTGGGGCCCAAGCCGGTGCTGCTCGAGTACGACGAGTCGCTGGAGATCTTGGAGCTGTCGACGGGCAAGCCGAAGAGCACGGAGCCGCTGTTGCGCACGGTGTATCTGCGCGTGCTGAACAACAAGGTGTCGGACGTGTGCGAGGTCGAGACGAGCGATCACGTCGGGGTCGAGCTGAAGTACTCGATGCGGGTGAACTTCACCGGTGAGCCGACGAAGTGGTTCGAGGTGGAGAACTACGTGAAGTTCCTGTGCGACCACGTGCGCAGCGTGCTCAAGGGGACGGTCAAGAAGTTTGCGATCGAGGCGTTTTACGCGGATGCGGTGGACATCGTGCGGGACACGTTGCTCGGCAAGGCAGTGCAGGGTGGGGCGCGGGTCGGGATGGTGTTCCCGGAGAACGGGATGTCGGTGACGGACGTCGAGGTGCTCGGGGTCGAGATCGGGGATCCGCAGATCGCGAACCTGCTGAGCGCGGCGGAGCTCGAGACGATGCAGAGCCACATCACGCTGTCGCGGGCGCGGCGGAATCTGGATGTGGTGCGCGAGCAGGAGGTGATCCGGCAGCAGGACGCGGAGGCTCGCAGCGCCACGACGACGAAGTTGTCGGAGCTCGAGACGCGGGATCTCGCGGCGAAGCTGGCGGTGGTGCTGGCTTCGATTGCGGCGGAGATTCGCGAGCAGGAGGAGCGGAAGGCGGCGGTGGTTGCGAGGAATGCGGCGAGTGATGTCGGGCATCACGCGGAGCTCGCGAGACGGCAGGCGACGGCGGAGCAGGGGCTGCGGGTGGAGCGGGAGAGTCAGGTGCTGCGACTCGAAGCACTGCGTGCGGAGGTGGAGGCGACGGTGGCGAGGTTCGGCGCGGCGCAGCCTGGGTTCAGCGAGGCGTTGCTGGCGTTGAGTAGTCAGGAGACGTTGGTGAAGATCGCGGATGCGATGAGCGTGCAGAGCTTTGTGGGGGGGAAGACGCTGACGGATGTGGTGGATCGGGTGTTCGCGGGGACGCCGTTGGAGTCGTTGGCGCGGCGGTTGGCGGAGCGGGCGGGGGGGAGTGGGGAGGCGAACGGAGAGGCGCGGCGGTAGCGGAGCGACTACCGGCCGCCGCACAATCACCTCGCTAACTGCCACGCCGCGATCACACATCGAGCTGTCGCGGAGGATCCAGCGGCAACCCATCGGTCTTCGCGTAGCACGCCGCGAGCTCGACCCGAACCCCGACCGACTCGAGCACGAGCTCACCCGACACGACGTCCACGATCAACCACGTCCCATCCGCCTGCCGCCGGTACACCTCCGCCCGCTGCTCGTTCGCCGCAAGCAGCACCACCTCGCGCACCGACACCATCCGCCGGTAGTGGGCAAGCTTCGCACCACGGTCGTGGTCCTCGGTCGTCGGCGACAACACCTCGACGAGCAGCGTCGGGTTGCGCAGCGACGCCGGCCGCTCGTTCGTGAAATCGAGCTCACCGCACGCGATCGCCACGTCCGGATACACGTTAGCTGCGCGTCGCCTCGACGTGGACACGCTGATCCGACCCGAACACGCGACCCGGCCCTGCGTCGAGCAACGCGGAGAGCTGGCGAACGAGGTTGCTCACGATCATGTTGTGTCGCGGCGAGGCGCCGGCCATCGCGACGACGAGCCCGTCGAAGTACTCGTGCTTCGTCTCGCTCGCGAGCTCCGCGGCGAGGTAGTCCGCGAGGCTTCTCTTCGGCGCAGCGTGGTCCATCCGCATCGAGCATAGCTCGTCTGCCTGCATGCCACCGCCCCGCGAACACCATGGCACTATCCCCCCGCCGTGCCCCGTTCGCACCACGCTGCTGGACCCTCGTCCAACGTGCATGCGCCAGCGATCCAGGTGACCCGCTCCACGCTCACCCTGCGCCATCGCTGAATCGATGCGGCGGTGTCCGCCATCGATGGCAGCCTGCCGCGGTCCGTCCGGCGTCGATGAGCGGGCACATGCTACAGTGATCGCTCGTGTCGCTCGCACGCACCCGCGCGATGATCTCGGTGGCGCTCGCGCTGCTCTCCGCGTGCGGCACCGCCGATCCCAGCTCTGGCACCTCCACCGGCACCGACACCACTGCGTCGACATCATCGACGACCGACGCACCATCCACGACCGCGCTCACCACCACAGCCGACACCTCCACCGCGACCACCTCCGACCCCGCAACCACCTCGAACCGAGATCCCACGTCGGATCCCGAAACCGCCACCGACGCCCCCACGACCGGCGGATCCGGCACCGCCTACGCGGCAGTCGCGATCCTCGGTGGCCTCAATCGCATCCGTATCACCAAGCGCAACGACGACGACCACCGTTGAGGTGCATCGGACACTCGCGGTCGTCATCGCCCGCACCGATATGCCGCGCGGGCGATGGCTCCGTCGCGACCGGCGTGCGGTCGGGCTCCGGTGCCCTCGCGGGTGCGATCGCGACCGGTGACGCGGGTCGACACGCGGCAGCGCAAGCGATGAGGTCTCGATCTACGCTGTTGCCCGAGCTAGGCAACATGATCGCGCAGGTGCGAGCCCGGCTGAACCCCCGTGACGTAGCAAGGCCACGAACGCGCTCACCACTGTGCGCCTACTCGTCATCGTCCCCGAACAAGACGCCGACGGCGAGCTCGATCTCCCCGAACGGTTCCGCACGCACGCGCTCGGATCGCTCCGCCGCGAGCACCAACAAGAATCCATCCGCAGTCCACCGGTACACCGTCAGCGTCTCTGCCTGCGGATCCACGACCCAGTAGTGCGGCACCTCGGCGCGGTGGTATCCGCGCATCTTCTTCACGAGATCGTTGCGCGCGTTCGACTCCGACAACACCTCGCATACCCAGTCTGGTCGCACGGTGATCGGCACGGTTCGCGGTAGCTCGGGGAGTCGATCGCGGCGCCACCCGGCGACATCCGGTCGATACACCTCGTGCGTCGCGAGCTCGATCTCCACCTCGGTGACGAGCCACCAGCCACCCGGAAGTCGTCCGCCGGACCTGCGGTCGTACGGGCCGCCGATGCGCGCGGCGAGTCGGGACTGCGCGCGTCCATGTGGTCCGCTCGGTGCCGCCTTGCGCAGGAGCTCTCCATCGACGATCTCGTGGAACCGCTCGGCCTCGGCGATCGCCAGCAAGTCGGCGCGCGCCGCCGCATGCACGTGTCCCGCCGCAGAGGTCATCGCAGCACCAGCATGGCACAGGTCGCGACCACTTTCGCGCAGCTCACCTCCGGCAAGTTCAAAACGGCAGGTCGACCGCCTTGTCGATGCTCCGCGTCACCACCGACTTGCCGTCGCCGAACACGTCGAGCTCCAGCGTGCCGCGAACCTTCACCTTCCCCCAGCGCGCGCTCACGCTCGTCTGCTGCTGCTGCACGACCTGATGCTGCACGATCGCGACCTCGTCGTTCGACGACAAGCTCACGTGCTCCTCGATCGGCGATGTCGCCTCGTGCTCCCACCGCTTGATCACCGTGCCCGTGTCACGCGCGACGACCTCGACGCGAATCTTCCACTTCGCGTCGGGCCCGAGGCCCTCCGGTGGATTCATCTTCAGGAAGAGCCGACTCGGCATGCCCGGTAGGTCGCTCGCAGAGACGCGCAGGCTCGGAGCGAAGCCGTACAACAACGAGTCGAGCGCGCGATGCTGCGCCCCGATGTCCTTGCCCAGATCGGTGAGCTTGCCCGGATAGCCGAACGAGGTGCCGTCGAGCGCGATGCCCATCACGCCACCGACCTTCGGCGGGTCGGCCCAACGGCTGTACGCCATGAAGAGCGCGAGCTTGTCGCTGCCGCCCGCGATCGCGGAGCCGATCGCCTGCAGCGCGAGACCGACCACCGTCATCACCGCGCCCGCTGGCGTCGCGCGGAAGACCGCGCCGCCGAGCGTCAGGTACGCGCCGACGGTGCGCATGACGTGACCGGCCTTCACCGTCGGATCGGTCGCGTTGACCGCGTCGCGGCCCGCGAGCAGCACATCGATCGCGCTCGACAACACCGACAGCTTCGATGCGATCTCGACCGCCACCGTCTTCTTGCCGATCTCGAACTGCACCTTCTCGAGACTCGGATAGAGCTTCGTGATCGCCGAGTACGCATCGATCGTCGAGCCGAGCAATCCGATCGCCGCCCACGCGTCTTTCTCCGTGCGCAGCGCCTGCACCGACACCGCGAGGTTGAACACCTCGAACCCCAGCGCCAGACGATCGGCCGCACTCTTCGACAGGCGCAGCGCCTTCACGTTCGCGGGATCGACGTCGACGTGGTAGTGGCGGGCGAGCCGCTCCACGCCACCCTTCGCCGCTCGCTTCGCCACGCCACGCCACGTTCAATCGACGCCATCGCGCGACCGACGTCGTGGGAGTAACGCTGCCGCAGCTCGAGCGCGAGACGCTTCTTCGCGAACGCGATCAGCTTCGGCAGCGACTCGCTGCGATAGGTGGCGACCCACGCATTCGCATAGCGCTCGAGCAGCAGCGACGCGATCTCGGCGCCGGTGGTCGAGCTCTTGCGCTTGGCCTCGAACAGCATCGAGGCGCCGCCATCCGCGAGCGGCAGCTTGCCGTCGAGCGCGACTTTCATGATCTTCGCCATGAACGCCTGGCCATCGGGCAGGCAGTCGAGCCGCGCCTTCACGAGCGCGACGACGCTGCAGACGCTGATCGCGATGTCATGCGGCGTGTCGGGGTGGCCGTAGTCGGCGACCATCTCGGAGAACGCGTTGTACTTCGACCGATCGGCTTTCTGCTCGAGCGACACGCCGACGGTGGTGGTGCCGATGAACCACGTGTCGGCAAACACCGTCTTGTCCTTGGTGCGGACGACGTTGTCGACGCGGCGTCGCGGCCTGCCGATCCACCACAGTAGATCTTCGAGCGTCGCACTCGCCATCGCCAGCCGCGGCCGCGCGCTCTTCTCGGCCTGTTGCAGATACCCGCCGAGCTGGTTCCATACCGGCTCCACGTACTTGTGCGGCAGCACATGGATGCGCTTCGCAAGGCGAAATTCGTCGTCGCCGGCGAGCCGTGCAGCCTCGAGCTGCCACGCGTCGAGCCAGAGGTTGTACGTGGTCGCACGGCGAGCTGCCTCCGCCAGCGGATCGACGAGGTACATCACGAAGCTCATCGGCGTGTTGCTGCGGATCTCGGCCTGCAGCTCCCACAGCGGCTTGGTCGTCGTGCCAACCGAGCCGTCGGTCCACAGCTCGTCGAACAAGCGCTGACAACGACTCGCGAGCTGCGGACCGGACGCCACCATCTGCATGAGGCGAGCCCACGCGATCGGATACGGCGCGAGCAGGAACCACTGCCAGCGACGCTGCTTCTGCGCGATCGAGCGGATCTCGACCTGGAGGCTGTTGCGCTTGGTCCCGCTCGCGGCGCGGTCGTCCTTGCCCTTGTTTGCGACGAGGTCGACGAGCTGCACGCCGCCGGCGTCGGCGTACAGCTCGCGCTCGAGCGTCATCCCGTTGCCCGCGGCGTCGGTCGACGCGAACATGTAGATCCACTTGCCCGTGATCTGCTGCGCGTGCGGGCGCGAGAAGGTCATCATTCCGTTGCCGGCGCCTTCGATCTCGACGTACTGGTGGACGCCCGGCAGGCCACCGGTGACTCGGCTGCGACCATCGTCCGCGTCGACGCGGTAGCGAGGGCCGCCGATCAGGTGCGGATCGAAGCGCCCCAGATCGTAGATGAGCCGAGGGACGCCGTTGGCGTCGACCAGGCGACGACGTTCGTGCAGCTCGAACAACGCCGACACCTCGCGGAACGACACGTCGACGTTCACGACTGCAGCCTGCGTCGGCGGTTGCGGTGCGGTCTTCGCCGGCTCGGTCATGCTTGCACCTCGTCGTCCGCTTCCCAGTCGGTGAACGGCTCGGCCTCGTCCATCTCGAACGCGAGCTCCGCGTAGCCGTGGGCCTCGACCTCGGCGTGCATCGGTCGCGGGCGATCGACGATCGTCTCGAACGGCAGATCGCGGAACACGGGCGCCGAGATCGTCTCGTCGTCGAAGCGCAGCAGATCGTAGCGGAGCCCCGGCAGCAGATCCTCGAAACGCAGCTCGAGGAACGCATTGCCGGGCACGAGATCGTCGGCTGGCGTCTTCACCTGCTCGTACGCGCCGTCGGTGCTGCGCAGCTCGTAGCGGGGGAACGGTTGATCGCTCGCGGCGTTGCCGGTGAAGACGATCGTCATCCAGTCGGCGGGCATCACGAAGCGATGCACCGCGCCGCTGCGCAGGAAGTACGTGCGCTCGGGGTCGTAGGCGACCTCGGAGCCGCTGATCGGCGCAGAAGAAGTGCTCGGCATGGCCGTGGATGGAGACTCCCGGCCTGCGCGACTGATCACGGGGAAATTCGGGATGGCGCAGTGATCATTTGGGGGGCGGCGGGGTCTTCACTCGGGAGGCCCCCGTGCAGCTGTTCGACCGCTTCGGCGAAGCATATTGGCTCGGGCCACCTCTGGCCGAGCCACCCGCGAGCTGGGGCGCCGCCGAGGAGGTCGCACGATGGTTCGCCGGCGAGCTGGTCGTCGATCGCGTCGCACGGTCGGAGCTATCGATCGATCCCGACGACGAGCACGCGATCACCGACTGGCTCGGCGCGCAGCTCGATGCGGGCAGCCTGCGGATCTGGCGGAGAGTCCGACCGGTTGCCGACTCGAGTCGGATCTCCGCGCTGGTCGACGCCGCGCCGCTGCTGAGCGAGCTGGTCGTCGCCGAACGCACGTGGATCGGCTGGGAGGTCCTCGACCCGCACGGGCGGCCGGTGCCGGGGATCGCCTACGAGCTGAACACGCCCGACGGCGAGATCCGCACGGGCGTCACCGACTCGCAAGGCCGCGTGCGCGAGTCCGGGATCGCGAACGGCACCTGCGCGATCCGTTTCATGTCGAGCGCGGCGTGAGGCGACGGGTCCGCGCTCACTTTGCTCGCGCGCGCTTGCCGGTCAGCGTCGAGCGCTTCGCGACGAGATCCGCCGGCGTCCCCTCGAACACGATCTTCTTGGCCTGGCTCATCTCGGGCGGAGCATAGCGTGAGCCGGCCGCGCGCTACGCGTCGCTCACGAACCGTGCGAGCAGCGTGCGCTCGCCGTCCGCGAACGCGATCCGCAGCTTGCCGTCGATCTCCTCGAGCACCTCGCCGCGCCCGAACTTCGCATGGCTCACGAACCGTGTAGCCGCGCGGGGCGGCGCACCGATCCTCGGCCGAAACGCCGCGCCCGAATCCAACGCACCGAGCACGACCGGCGCGTCGGCATCACTGCCCGCGAGCCGCTGCTGCACGAAGTCCGTGACCGTGCGGATCGGATGATCGCTCGACCGCGTCCACGTCTTCCAATCCCATACCTGCAGCGCCGGCGCGCCGCGATCGGGCGTGCGCGAGAAACCGACCGAGAGCGCCGGCCAGTCTCCCCACGTCTCGATCGCGACGAATGGCGCCGGCAGCCCATGGGTCGCCGAAGCGAAGCTCGCCATCGCCGACGTGTACTCCACGATCGGCGCGAGCGAGATCCCCCGCGCGATCGCCAGCGCGACGATCGCATCCGGCACCACGCTGCCGAGCGCCTGCTCTACCGCCACGAGATCAACCGGTGCGATCACCTGCGATCCCGATCCCGCACATCGTCGCCACAGTTCGGCGAGCAACGCCCGCAGCGGCGCATCGATCTCGAGCTCTCGCTCCACCGAATCGAGCATCGCCCAGCGCTGCGCCGGCGGCAACTCGATCACTCCGGCGGCGCCGGGGGGGTTCTTCCCCGCCGCGTTGGCCCCCTCGTCTGCGTACAGTGGACGCTGCTCGCCGATGCGACGCCGTCGATGAGTTCGCGCGCAGCAGCGCGAGCGGGCGGTGTCCACGAGAGCTTCTGCCTCGATCGGATCCGCCGGCTTCGCCATCGTTCGCACGCAGACGACACGTCCGCCCTTCCACCCGACGGGCGCGATCCCCATCCGCGACGTGTGCGTGTTCCAGACGAGCCGCGACTTCCCGAACGTGTCGCCTTCGGTCTGCGACCAGAACTTGCCGTCCGCGATCAGCTCGTTCTTCGTGATCGATCCGAGCTCGCCCACCCGCGGCAGTCGCCAACCCGTCACGCCGTTCACGTCGAGCTTCTCGGCCTGCACCCAGTTCATGCGCGCGGGGGTTCTTCGTGATGCGCTTGGCGGCTCACCGCGAGCCGAGGGTATCGGTCAGGCCCTCTTCGTTGCGGTCGGTCGCCGGCGCAGGTGCGGGCGACAGCGCCGAGATCTCGGCGCGTAGCTCCGGTGTCATCTCGATCTGCGCCGCAGCCAAGCACACCGCGAGTTGCTCGCGATCCTTCGCACCCAAGATCGCCGCGGTCACGTCGGGATGACTCGCAGCCCACGCGACGGCGAGCGCTGCGGGCTCGTGTCCACGCTCGCGGGCGAACGCAGTGAAACGCTCGGCGAGATCGTAGTACGCGTCGGCGCCGTAGCGCGTGCGGTACATCGGCCACCTCACGAGTCGACCGTCGTCGGGCCTCACGTCGCGCGCATATCTGCCGCTCAACAGTCCGCCGCCGAGTGGGCTGTACACGAGCGCGCCGATCTTCTCCGCACGACATAGCGGCAGGATCTCGACCTCGGCCTGCCGCTTCGCGAGGTTGTACATCGGCTGCACGCACACCAGTGGCTGCCAGCCGTGGAGCTGGGCGACACCGATCGCGCGCGCCGTCTGCCACGCGGCGAAATTGCTCACCGCGGGATAGACGATCTTCCCGCTGCTCACGAGATGCTCGACCGCGCGCAGCGTCTCGTCGAGCGCGGTGATGTCGTCGAAGCGATGCAAGAAGAACAGATCGATGCGATCGGTCGCGAGCCGCCGCAGGCTCGCCTCGACCGCGCGCACGAGGTGATACCGCGACGATCCGCGCGCGTTGGCGTCCGGCCCGGTCGGGAAGTACGCCTTGGTCGTCAGCACCACGCGATCCCGACACGGCGCGACGAGCTTGCCGAGCGACGTCTCTGCGGCGCCTTCGTTGTACACGTCGGCGCAGTCGAACAGGTTGATGCCGGCGTCCACCGCCATCGCGAACAGCTCCGCATCGACCGCGGTGTCCTTGCCGAACGGCATCGTGCCGAACGCGAGGTTGGAGACCCGCACACCGGTGCGACCGAGAAAGCGCTGCCGCATGATGGTCTCCGCTCAGGTGTCGCGCGGATCTTCGAGTCCGACGGTGTCGAGCATGTCGAGGCTCGGATAGCCGAGCTCGTCCGCGGTGTCGAGCCACCGCGCGGCCTGCTCGGCGGTGCCGTCGATCTCGCGCTGCAGCATCATGACGCCGAGCGTGCACGCGGCGCGACCGTTGCCCTGACCCGCAGCACGCTCGTAGTACTCGGCCGCCTTTCTCAGGTCGACAGCGCCACGCGTGCCCGCGGCGTGTGCAGCTCCGACGTTGTAGAGCGCGCGCGGATGGTTCGCCGCGGCCGCGTGTTCGAGCCACCGCCATGATGCGTCGGCGTCGGGCGCGACGCCGAGTCCCTGCGCGAAGAGGATGTGCAGCTCGAACATCGCGTCCGTGCTGCCCGCATCGGCGGCCGCGACGTGCGTCGCATGGCTCGCCTCGAGCTCACCGAGCCAGTTCTGCACGAGCCCGCATTGATACAGCTCCGCCGCGCTCGGATCCGTGCGCGATTGCAGCATCGCGAGTGCATGACGCTTGCTGGCCTCACCGGAGCTGCGCGACAGCCGAGCGACCTGCAACAGCGCCTCCCGATCGCCGAGCCCTGCGGCCGCGGCGAAGGCTCGCATCGCCGCCTGCAACGACGGCTCGTCGTCGACCAAGACGCTCGCCTCGCGCGACCACGTGCGCGCATCGGCGTCGGCGGGATCGATCCCCTCGAACGCACCGTTTCCGCGTAGCGCCGCGAGGTAGCACTCGCCGAGCGTGCGATATGCCGGCGCGCAACCGCGAGCTGCAGCGGCCCACAATGCCGTCAGCATCTCGCGCTCCACTGCGGGCACGTCGGCGATGAGCCCGATCATCGCGTCGCCGCGCACGAAGTTGTCGAACAGCTCGCGCCCGCGCAGGTAGTCGATGTCGTCGGCCATGGGCTCAGTCGAGCACGATCAGTGCTTTGCTGCCAGCGCCGCACGGATCGCAACCAACAGATCTTCGGGCATGTACGGCTTCTGGATGAAGCTCGCACCGAGCTGCTTGATCGCCGCCATGCTCGTGTCCGCGCTGTACCCCGAGCTCAGCAGCACCGGTAGATCCGGCCACTGCTCGCGGATGTGCCGCAGCGTCGCCTCGCCGGACAGCTCCGGCATCGTCAGATCGAGCAGCACGAGATGGATCGAGCTCGCGTCGAGCGCGAGGATGTCGAGCGCGGCGCGGCCGTTCTCGGCTTGCCGGACCAGGAAGCCGCCGCGACGCAGCGTGCGCTGGGTGACGTCGCGGACCATCTTCTCGTCGTCGACCACGAGGATCGTCGTGCCCGCGCGCGGGCGCTCGGCCTGCGCACCGCGCTGCTCCGGGGGATCGCGCACGAAGTTGCGCGCCAGGATCGGCACCGGCAGATACAGCGAGACCGTCGTGCCGCGACCCGGCGCGCTGTCGATGCGGATCGCACCGCGGTGGCCTTTCACGATCCCGAGCACCGCCGCCATGCCGAGCCCGCGCCCGTGGAACTTGGTCGTGAAGAACGGATCGAACACGCGTCGCGCCGTCGCGTCGTCCATGCCGACGCCCGAGTCGGCGACCTCGAGCACCGCGTACTCGCCGGGCGGTAGATCGGAGCTCGTGCACCGAGGATCTTCCGCGGTGAGCGTCTCGCCGTGCGTGGTCACGATGATCGTGCCCGGCTGGCCTTCGAGCGCGTCCGAGGCATTCGTCAGCAGGTTCATCACCACCTGCCGGATCTGCGTCGCGTCGGCCTCGATCACCGGGATGTCGCCCGCCAGTCGGTACACCAGCGTCGCGGTCTTCTCGATCACCGTCGCGAGGAGCTGACCGGCTTCGTCGACGAGCGCCGTGAGATGCACCGGCTCGACGACGAACTTGCCCTTGCCGGAGTACGCGAGCAGCTGGCGCGTCAGCTCGGCGCCGCGCTGACCAGCGGTCTGGATCGCGTGCACGATCGGTCGCGCCGGCGATCCCTCCGGTAGCTCGTCGAGCGCGAGCGCGGCATTGCCGAGCACGCCGACGAGCAGGTTGTTGAAGTCGTGGGCGATGCCGCCAGCGAGCACGCCGAGGCTCTCGAGCCGCTGCACCTCGCCGAGGCGAACCTCGGCCTCGTGCAGCGCTGCAGTCGCCGCGTCGCGCTCGGTCACGTCGAGCACGTAGCCGCGAAACCCCGTCACCTCGCCGAGCTCGCGTGTGACGACCGTGAAATCGTAGATCGAGCGGTACTCACCATCCGCGCGGCGCAGGCGATACGTCTGCTCGAACGTCGCGAGCTCGCCGACGACCGCCGCCGCGATCTCGCTCGCCACCCGCTCGAGATCGTCGGGATGCACGATCGAGGCGTAGGGGATGACGCCGGACATCAGATCTTCGGGCGCGTAGCCGAACTGCGCCATCAAGTTCGGTGACGCGTACTCGACGGGCCAGCCGGCTTGGTTGCGCCACCTGAGCACGACGATCGGGCCGCCGACGAACATGCCGCGCTCGCCCTCGAGCTGATCGACCGCGCGCTGGCGATCGATCGCGAATGCGGTGAACGCTGCGATCGTGATCACGACGTGGACCTGCGACGACACGAATGCCTGCTGCGACGCGTAGTAGACCGCGAGCTCACCGATGACGCGGCCAGCGCTCACGAGTGGCACGATCGCCATCGCGGCGATGCCTTCTGCTTCGAGCGCGGCGCGATGCTCCGCGAGGCCGGGCTCGCGGCCGATTGCGGCGACGAGCAGCGGCATTGCGTTCGTCTCGCCGGGCGTCCACGGGCAGTAGCCCTCGAGCGCGGCGCGATACGTCGCCGAGATGCCGCGCGACGCCTTGAACCGCGGCATGCCGTCCATGTCGAACAGCGAGATCGAGGCGCGACGACTACCAGTCGCGTGCTCGATCGCGCGGAGCGTCTCGTCGTAGTACTCGTCGAGGTGAGACGCACGGCCCATGGCCTGCGTCATCCGCCCGAGCACGGTGAGACCTTCGAGCTCGTTCATCGGCCGTGCCCGACCGTACAACGGGCACGGCATTCGCGAAAGCGCGACCGACCCATCACGTGGGCGGCATGATGATCTGGGGCGCGCGCGTGAACGCGGGCGACCGCACCGTCACCGGCTTGCCATCGATCTCGACGGTGATATCGAGCTCGAACTGACGACCGTGTGAGTCGACGCCGCCGCCGAGCTTGCCCTCGACGGTGTGCCACTCGGGTGGCGTGAGTCGATAGCTCACGTTGAGCTTCGTGTTGGCCGCAATGCGCTCGTTCCACTGATCGTAGCTCGCGCCATCTGCCCACGCGGACGGCAGTCGCGACCGGACCGGCACCAGGACGCTGTTCGACTGCACATCACGCAACTCGATCGACGCGATGCGGATGCCGGACTCGGTCTTGCCGTCGTTGCGGATCTCGAGCTGCAACGTCGACTGCTGACACGCGCGGCGCTGCGCGACCACACTCGGTGCCTCACCGGGTCGCGGTGGCATCCGTACGCCCGCGCTCGGCGCTCGCTTCGGGGCCGGTGCGACCTCGCTCGGAGCGACCACCGCCGGGCTCGCCGGCACCGGATCGGGGCAGTCCTGCTCGAGCGTCACCGAGGCGACGACGATCGCGACGGCGGGGGCCTTGTCGGTGTCGGGATCCTTGGGCGTGCCGGTCGGGTCGGTCGGTGTCTCGGGCGTGGGCTTGCTCGGACCCGTCGCATCGCGTGCCTCGAGCGACGTGCAGGCGACGAGCGTGAGTGCGAGCAACCAGGAGGATCGATGCGTGGTCATGGTGTGGTCCTTCGTTCGAAGCTAGAGCGTCTCGAGGAACGCGACGAGAGCGTCGCGATCGTCCGTGCGGAGATCGGTGCCATATGCGTGACCCGGCACCGCGTGAAGCCGGGCAGGGTCGAAGAGGAAGTCGAGCGTCGCGACGGTGCCGTCGTGCAGGTACGGACCCGCATCGGTGACCGCGACCAATGGGGCCGGTCGGTACATGCCGGTGCCGCGCGAGGTGCCGTTCGCGAGCGCGGGATCGGTGCCGACGCGCCGCGCGTCGACTGGAGCGCCGCTGTGATTGGTGTCACCGTGGCAACGCGCGCAGTCGCGATCGAACAGTGCGCGACCGCGATCGAGGCTCGCAGGATCCGCGGTAGTCGGTGCGCGCGCGGGGGCGTCGAGCGAGTAGAGGTACATCGCCAGCGCCCACGCGAGCTCGCGAGGTGGTCGCGTGCGGGTGCCGCCAGCGTGGATGTACTGGGTCTCCTGGCGGATCGCGAGCGCGAGCGGCGTCTCGTGCACGATCGTCGCGGCCTGCGTCAGAGTCCGCAGCTCTCGCACGCGCCACAGATCGGGGATTGCAACCGGATCCTGATCGTCGTCCTCGGTGATGTCCGCGCGGCCCGGACCCCAGCTCGCCATGCGGGCGTGCAGTCGCGGATCGATCGGTGTCGCCGTCGCTTGGTGCCATGCGAGGCGCATCGCGCCGAAGTCGAAATCGCGACGCGCACGGCCGACGACCAGCGTGTCGTCGACGACGCTCGAATGACACAGCGCGCACGTGATACCGACCGCGTCGCTGCCGTCCGTGTCGCGGTACACGACCAGCCCGGGATACTCGCCGCCGAGCCGGTGCAATCCGATCTCTGCCGCGCGGCTATCGTCCGTGACCGCGTGCTCCGCCGCCAGCTCGGATCGCAGCGGATAGCCGAAGAACACCCGGCGTCCGAGCTCCACCCACTGCGCCATCGTCGTCGGACGCGCGCCGTCCCACAGCACGTTCGCGTCGCTCGGCAACGTCGGTAGTCCGCGCGCGCGCAACGTCTCGACATCCGCATCGTCGAGGATTGCCGTGCGCGGATTCCACTGCGGCAGACGATCCCAGCCCATGTCGGCTCTCGCATACGCAGCGAGGCGCATCCGCGCGTAGAGGTTCGTCGGATTCGCGAGCGATTGCTCGAGCGCATCACGTCGCGCGTCGTCGTCGTCGAGATACGACCGCGTGAACGAGAGCACCCACGCGTCGCTCCATGCGGACGGCGCGGTCGCGACGTGCGGCGTCGCGATCGACTCGGTCGCGATCGACTCGGTCGCGGTCGCCGAGAGCGACCCAGCCGCGACGATCGCGGTGCACAGGGCGAGGCGCAGGCGCATGATGGCAGCCGATGGTCGCATGAACGCACCACCCAAGGCGCCGGCCTACCTCCCGACCGTCTTCGCGTTTCTTCAAGCCCGCGCGCTCGGGTCACGCCATGGATGGTGCCGCATGAGCACCGCCGACATGGAAGACATCGATTGCGACCGTGCTCGCGCTCGGCGCGACGCCGGGCAAGGCGTACGTCGTCCAGGGCTGAACGAGGCCTTGAACGAGGCCCTGAACGAGGCACCGGCCGGTGTTATACCCTCCGGTGCAATGCTCCCTCTCGTCGAAGTCGCCGCACGTCTCGGTCTCGGTCCCGACGATCTCATTCCCTTCGGTCGCGACAAGGCGAAGCTCGATGCTTCGGTGCTGTTGCGACCGCGCGATCGGCCCGCGAAAGCGAAGCTGATCCTCGTGTCCGCGATCACGCCGACACCCGCGGGCGAGGGCAAGACGACGACCTCGATCGGGCTGTCCGACGCTCTCACGCAGCTCGGTCATCGCACTGCGGTCGTGCTGCGCGAGCCGTCGCTCGGGCCGTGCTTCGGGGTCAAGGGCGGCGGCACCGGCGGTGGCGTGTCGCGCTTGCAGCCGAGCGACGACATCAATCTCCACTTCACCGGGGATTTCCATGCCATCACCAGCGCGCACAACCTGCTCGCGGCGGCGATCGACAATCACCTGCACTTTTCGTCGGACCTCGGGCTCGACGCGCGGCGGGTGTCGTGGCGACGTGTGATGGACATGAACGACAGATCGCTGCGCGCGACGATGATCGGTCTCGGTGGTGAGACCGGCGGCATTCCCCGCGAGACCGGCTTCGACATCACCGCGGCATCCGAGCTGATGGCGATGTGGTGCCTCGCGGACGACGCGGCCGATCTGCGCCGCCGCATCGATCGCACGCTCATCGGCTTCACCCGCAGCGGCGAACCGGTGCATGCGGGCAAGGTCGGGGTCACCGGCGCGATGCTGGCGCTGCTCCGCGATGCACTGTTGCCGAACCTCGTGCAGACCGAGCAGGGCACCCCCGCGATCGTGCATGGTGGTCCGTTCGCGAACATCGCCCACGGCTGCAACAGCGTGATCGCGACGCGTGCGGGCCTGAAGCTCGCTGATTGGGTCGTCACCGAGGCGGGCTTCGGCTGCGATCTCGGTGCGGAGAAATTCTTCGACATCAAGTGCCGCACGGCAGGTCTCGATCCCGATGCGGTCGTGCTCGTCGCGACGTTGCGTGCATTGAAGATGCACGGCGGTATCGCGCTCGACAAAGTCTCCGAGCCGAATGCGGCCGGCGTCGCGGCGGGGCTGCCGAACCTCGAGAAGCACCTCGAGAGCGTCGCGATCTTCGGCAAGACGCCGGTCGTCGCGATCAATCGCTTCGCGTCCGACACGCCCGAGGAGATCGCGGTCGTGCAAGACGCATGTCGCAAGCGTGGCGTCGCGGTCGCGCTGTGCGAGCACTTCAGCAAGGGTGCCGAGGGCGCGGTCGAGCTGGCGCGGTGCGTCGTCGAGGCGACCGCGACGCCGAGCACGCCGTTCACCCCGCTGTACGAGCTATCGGCGAGCGTGCCGGACAAGCTCGCCGCGATCGCGACGAAGATGTACGGCGCCGACGGCGTGGTGTTCACGAAGGCCGCCGAGAAGGACCTGCGAGACATCGCGAAGCTCGGCTATGCGGATCTACCGATCTGCGTCGCGAAGACCCAGAACTCGCTGTCGGACGATCCGAAGCTGCGCGGTCGTCCGCGCGGTTTCATGGTTACGGTGCGCAACCTGCAGATCAGCGCGGGGGCGGGATTCCTGGTCGCGCTCACCGGCGAGATCATGCGCATGCCTGGGCTGCCGAAGGTGCCGCAGGCGGGGAAGATCGATCTGCAGGACGGTCGCATCTTGAACCTGACCTGAGCAGTGGCGCACAATGCAACGATGGCGTTCATCCTTCGTTGGGGCCTTGGTTCGACCCTGGCTCTCGCCGTCGTCGCCGCGTGCACACCGCTGACGGAGGACGGCGTCGCGGACGGCAGCGCAGACTCGGGCTCGGCGGAGGGCAACTCCGCGGAAGGCAACTCGGCGGAAGGCGAGGGCGGCGAGGAAGTCCCGGACAACTCCTTCTGCGATCCGGTGTCCGCTTGGGATCCGTCGTGGTCGACGCTCGAGTCGCAGATCCTCGACATCGTCAACGCGCGCCGCAGCGAAGGCGCCGACTGCCACAGCATGGGTTCGTTCGGCGCAGCGTCACCGCTGACGATGAACCCGTCGCTGCGCTGCGCAGCGCGGGTGCACAGCAAGCAGATGGTCGATATGGCGTTCTTCGATCACGTGACGCCGTCGGGCGAAGAGCCGTGGGATCGCATGGAGGCCGCGGGCTATAGCTACACGTACGCAGGTGAGAACATCGCGGCGGGCAATCCGACGGCGGACGCGACGATGCAGCAGTGGATGGACAGCGATGGCCACTGCAGCAACATCATGAGCGCAGACTTCACGGAGATCGGCGTCGGCTACTACCCGGGCGGCGGCTACGGGCACATGTGGACCCAGGCGTTCGGCGATCGCTAGCGATCAGGACTCGACCGTCAGCATGCGCCGGATCTCGTCGGTGACGAAGCCGAGCGCCATCGGCCGCCGGATGCCCGGCAGCGGCACGACGTCGTAGAGCTCCGCGATGACACCTTCGATCCGCAGCCAGTGCACCGCATCGCCGGTGCGCAGGTCGATCACGTGCAGGCCGCAGCGCGGATCCGCATCGCGTTTCGCGAGCTCGTCCGCGAGCGCGAGGTCGGCGAACGTCTTGTTGTCGCGCGGCTTGCTCAGCCCGACGACCGCGAAGTCGCCGACAAAGCTCAAGCCCCGCGCGAACCCGGGGCAGAAGCACACGCGCTCGAACACGCCGCGCGCCGGATCGACCCAGCCGAACCAACCGCTGCCGGAGTCGAGCAGCCACAGCTTGTCGCGATACCACCGTGGCGAGTGGGGCATGCTCAGGCCGTCGACGACGACCGCGCCCGAGCCGACGTCGATGACACAACCACCCGAGGTCCGCCGATCTCGCCAGCCGTCGGCGACATCGCTCTTGCTCGTCGCAGTGACGTACGCCGCACGTCCATCACGCAGCGCGACGCCGTTGAGATGACACCGATCCTCGGGCGCGAGCTTGCTGAGAAACGGCGGTCGCCACACCGGACGAAAGCTGTGCGTGACGCTCGGTCGCGCGAGACAGCCGAACAGCGTGTTCACGAAGATCGGCTCGCCGGTGTCGTCGACCGCGATGTCGTGGATGTCGATGTCACCGGTCGTGTACGCGAGCTGCGGCACGAACAGCGCGTCGTAGCCCTCGTGCGTGGTGCCGGCGGGCAGCACGTTCTCGAAGCGCCACAGCTGCACGAGCGAGCTCATCCACAGCGTGTTGCCGGCCGAGCACAGGCCCATGCAGCGGTTGAACGTGCGCTCGAAGATCGACAGCGAACGGTCGGGCTGCACGCCGATGAAGAACAGCTTGCCGGCCTGATATGTGGTGAACGCGAGGCTCACGCGCTGCTCGGCGAGCCAGTTCGGGAGCTGACGCGAGCCGGTGAGCTCGAGCTGTGGCGCCGTGGACATCGCTGGCTTCGAGCTTGGCACGAAACCGGTCGCGCTCGCCGCAGTCATGCGAGCTGCATCACACGCGCGAAACCACCGCGCCTGCTGCCGTGTCTGCGTCCCACTCGCCGCGTCATCCCTCGTCTGCGGCCCTTCGGAGATCCCATGCTACCGTCCGCGCCGATGCTTCGCCGATTCGCAACGTCGCTCGTGTCGCTCGCTCTGGTCGCATGTCCGGCGCCGGATCGATCGACACGCGACGTCGCGCCGCCGGCGGGCGAAGGCGCCACGATGCCCGACTCCGCCGCGACCACCATCCCCGCCACGCGCACCGTCGATGCGTTCGACGAGCTCCACGGCACCAAGGTGCCCGATCCGTATCGCTGGCTCGAGGACGTGAAGGATCCCGAGGTCACGAAGTGGATGGACGCGCAAGACGACTACGCGCGCGCGCAGCTCGGTGCACTGCCCCGGCGCGAGGCACTCGCGAAGCGACTCGCGGAGCTCTCGTATCTCGACTCGGTGTCCGCGCCGTACCACCGCGGCAGCCGCTACTTCTACACGCGCAGCCACAAGGACAAAGAGAAGGCGGTCTACTACGTGAAGAAGGGGGAAAACGGCGCCGAAGAGGTGCTCATCGATCCCAACACGCTGTCGACCGACGGCAGCATCTCGGTGCACGGCACGATGCCGAGCCACTCGGGTCGCTACCTCGCGTACAAGCTGTCGCGCAACAACGCCGACGCGGCGACGATGTACGTCCGCGATCTCGACACGAACACCGAGCTCGCGATCGACACGATCGAAGGTGCTCGCTACGCGAACGCCGAGTGGCTGCCCGACGACAGCGGCTTTTACTACGTGTGGCTGCCGGTCGATCCGAAGATCGCCGCGTCGGAGCTGCCCGGCCACGCCGAGGTCCGCTTCCACGCGCTCGGTACCGATCCGAAGCAGGACCCGACGATCTTCGCCGCGTCGAAGAACCCGAAGGAGTTCGTCAACGTCGATCTGTCGCGCGACGGTCGGTGGTTGTTCGTCGGTCACCAGCGCGGCTGGACCGGCACCGATCTGTGGATGGCCGACCTCGGCAAGACGAGCGCTGCGCGCACCAAGCAGCAGGCCGCGCCGAAGTTCGCGGAGTTCGTCGTCGGACAGAACGCGATCTACGGCGTCAGCGCGTGGAAGAACAAGTTCTACGTGTTCACCAACGACGGCGCGCCGCGCTATCGCGTGATGGTCGTCGATCCGACCAAGCCCGATCGCAAGGACTGGAACGAGCTCGTCGCCCAGACCGACGACGTGCTCGAGGGCGCGCAGATCATCGGCGAGCGCCTCGTGCTGTCGTATCTGAAGGACGCCCACTCCACGATGGAGGTCCGCACGCTCGCGGGCAAGCCGGTGCGTCAGGTCGTGCTACCGGGCCTCGGCAGCGCGTCGGGCATGATCGGCAACCCCGACGAGGACGACGCGTACTTCTACTTTAGCTCGTTCACCGACACGCCGCAGATCTACCGCACGTCGATCGCCAAGGGCACAACGACGCTGTGGGAGAAGGTCGAGATGCCGGTCGACACCTCGAAGTTCGCGACCGAGCAGGTGTGGTACCCGTCGAAGGACGGCACCAAGGTGTCGATGTTCGTCGTGCGACGAAAGGACGTCGCGCTCGACGGCGACAACCCGACGCTGCTCACCGGCTACGGAGGGTTCAACGTCAGCCTGCAGCCGTCGTTCAGCACGCGCGCGGTGCTGTGGGTCGAGCGCGGGGGCATCTGGGCCGTGCCGAACCTGCGCGGCGGCGGTGAGTACGGCGAGCAGTGGCACGAAGCGGGGATGCGCGCGAACAAGCAGAACGTGTTCGACGATTTCACCGCGGCGGCCGAGTACCTCATCGCGAACAAGTACACGCGTCCCGACAAGCTCGCGATCATGGGCGGCAGCAACGGCGGCTTGCTCGTCGGTGCGGCGATGGTCCAGCGGCCGGAGCTGTACGGTGCGGTCGTGTGCGCGGTGCCGTTGCTCGACATGGTTCGCTACCACCTGTTCGGCGCCGGCAAGACGTGGATCGACGAGTACGGCTCGGCCGAGGACAAGTCGCAGTTCGAGACGCTGCTGTCGTACTCGCCGTATCACCACGTCGACGATGGCGCGAAGTATCCGGCGATGCTGATGCTCTCGGCCGACAGCGACGATCGCGTCGACCCGATGCACGCGCGCAAGTTCACCGCTGCGATCCAGCACGCGAGCAAGGGCGGTCGCACTGCGCTTTTGCGGATCGAGACCAACGCCGGCCACGGCGGTGCGGATCTCATCAAGAAGCAGATCGAGCAGTCGGTCGACACTTTCTCGTTCGTGCTACACGAGCTCGGCGCCAAGGGCTGATGCTCGTCGCCCCGCGGGCCGCTTGGTGGCAGTACGTGCTGCGCTACCGCGGCACCGGGAAGTGCCGCTGCCCCGCGCTCGCAAGCTGAGGCGCGACGTGTCTGCGTATCTCGCCGAGGAACGCCAGTCCCATCGGTGATCGCGTACGTCGATGCGTCGGTCGTGCTCCGTCTCGTGCTCGGCCAGACCCGGGCGGATCAGGCAGTGGCGCCGCGTCACCACCGACGTCGCGCTCGCGACCGCCGCGCGTGCCGAGGGCCTCGCGGTCCTCGGCGTCTGAGCGAGGGCGCTCACGATCTCGACGATCTCCGCGTCACGGCGCGCGGCGGCGGTCTCGGAGAGCTGCTGGCCCGCGCGCTGGCCGGCTGACGTCGCTCGCTGCCGGTCGCGGGATGATGCGCGGTGGTCCGTGGTCGATTCTCCCACGCTGGCGCTTGAGACCATGCGCGCTGCCTTGCTACTGTCACGCGCCCAGGGCACCGCCGCCCGGGGTCGAAAGGACCAGAGATGATCTTCGCGAAGTTCTTCGGTGCGATCCGTGCCCAGCTCAACAAGCTGGCGAACCTGTTCTGGGAAGCCGATCCGATCGCGCAGATGCAGTACGAGTACGACTCGGCGGTCGAGCAGCTCAAAGAGGGCCGCGTCGGCCTCGAGCAGTACCGCGGGCTCGTCGAGCGGCTCACCCGGCAGGTGAACGACGGCGAGGCCCACGTCGCCAAGCTCACCGCGCAGGCGAAGGCCTACCTCAAGTCCGGTGATCGCGAGACCGCGGCGAAGTTCGCCCTCGAGATCCAAAAGGCCAAGGCGCAGCTCGAGCAGAACCAAGAGAACCTGGCGCAGCACGAGGCCGCCTACCAGAACAACCTCAAGAAGATCCAGCACGCGAACAAGCGGCTGATCGAGGTCCGCGAGAAGATCCAGCGCTACGACGCCGAGATCAAGATGAGCTCGGCCGAGGCCGAGATCGCCGCGTTGTCGCAGACCTTCGAGATGAACGTGACGACCGACTTCGGTCAGCTCGAGCAGGTCATCCAGGGCAAGATCGATGCGAACCGCGGCAAGGCCCGCGTCGCCGCCGATCTGTCGCAGCAGGGCATCGCCGAGATCGATGCCGAGCAGCGCATGGAGGCATCGATGGCCGAGGACGCGCTGCGCGACCTCGAGACCGAGCTCGGCATGCGTGCACCCGAGGTCGCGCCTGCGGTGTCCAGCGCGAAGGACCTCGGGCCGGCCGAGCGCGCGACCGAGACCGAGACCTGATCCGATTTTCCAGTCCGAAGAAACGTTCGAAGCCCGAAGCGAAGGAGCGAGAGTCCGATGTCCAATGGTGGCAGTAAGCCGAAGCCGACGTTCTTCGTCGTGGTGGGTGTGGTGATCGTGGCGCTTTTGGGCCTCGCGTTCTGGCGGTGCTCGGTGAAGACCGACACCGACGGTGACGGGGGCAAAACCGGCGGCAAGACGGCCGGCAAAGGCGACGAGATCGACATCACGAAGATCAAGCAGGACGCCATGGGCGACCTCGCGGTCGAGAAGGTCGAGAACCTGACCGCGAAGGAGTTCAAGGAGGTACCGGCGGTGCGTCTGCCCGAGGTCACCGGCGCGTCGAGCTACCAGGCGCTGGGTGCCAAGCGGAAGGTCCGCATGGCGATCAACGTGTGGGCAGGCTGGGCGCCGGTCCTCTTCGCGAACGAAGGCGGTGCGGCGAAGAAGGTATGGAAGGACGCGTCGGGCAAAGATTTCGTGCTCGAGCTCGTGCTGATCGACGATCCGACGACGATGGCCGACAAGCTCGCCGCCGGCGAGATCCACATCGGCTGGGCCACCGTCGACATGTTGCCGCTGTTGGTCCAGCGCCTGAGCCGTGATCCTCGCACCATGCCGCGCGTGTTCCACCAGGTCGACTGGTCGAACGGTGGCGACGGCATCGTCGTGCGCTCGGACATCGCCGAGGTCTCGGATCTGCGCGGCAAGGAAGTCGCGCTCGCCCAGAATTCTCCATCACACTACTTTCTCCTGAACGTCCTGCTCAACGCGGGTGTGCAGCCCTCCGAGGTCAAGATGCGCTTTTACGGCGACGCGTTCCAGGCGGCGCAGGCGTTCAACCAGACGCCGAGCATCTCCGCCGCGGTCACGTGGGCGCCGGACCTCTACAAGCTCGCCGACGCGAAGGGCAACAAGAAGCTCATCTCGACCGAGACGGCGAACAAGCTGATCGGCGACGTGTGGTTCGCGCGTGCCGACTTCGCGCGCGACAACATGGACATCCTCGAGGGGCTGACCCGGGGCTTTCTCGACGCCCAGATGGCGCTCACCGATCCCGACGCCGCCAAGTCGCAGGCGAACAAGACTACGGCCGGCGGGTACATGGACGAGCTGTTCGGCTTTCCCAAGGGCGAGTCGTTCGGGATGCTCGGCGACGCGCACTGGACCAACTACGCCGAGAACCGCGACTTCTTCCTCAACGCGAACAACCCGGCGAATTTCGAGCGCACGTACAACACCGCGTACCTGCTCTATCGCGCGGCGCGCATCGTCGACACGAAGATCGATCCGGCGGACATCGCCGACGGCTCGATCATCAAGAAGCTCGAGAGCGAGCCGAAGTACGCGAGCCAGAAGAACGAGTACGACTACAAGTTCACGCCGGTCGCGGGCGTCGACATCAACGTCGAGTCGTCGGTCATGACCAAGCGCGTCGTGATCGAGTTCTGCCCGAACAAGAGCGACCCGATGCAGATGGACGACAAGAGCGGGCAGTCGTGCGACCCCAACGCCGACACGACGATCGAGGAAATCGCGAAGCTCGCGGCGCAGTACGGCCGCGCGCACATCCAGATCGAAGGCCACGCCGACTCGTCGATGAAGACCGAGGCGAAGGGCGCCGCGTTCGAGGCGGGCGTGCGCAAGCTGTCGCAGGATCGTGCGGCGGGCGTGAAGCAGGCGCTGGTCAACAAGTTCAAGACGCTGTCGCCTGATCAGTTCGTGACGGCGGGCTTCGGCTGGGATCGCCCGGCCGATGCGGGTGACCCGGACAACCAGCGCAAGAACCGGCGCGTCGAAGTGAAGGTCATCCCGGTGGAGGCCCAGTGACGCAGCCCGCGGCGCAGCAGAAGCCGCCGCCGTGGTGGCGCACGCTGCGGGCCGACCCGCCAGCGCACCTGCGGATCGCGATCGGGGCCGCGATGGTCGGCGTCATCGTGTTCGTGTGGTGGTTTCTGACGCGCGGCGAGGCGACCGAGGCGATCATCTCGCCCGGACGTCTACCCGCGCCCGGCGGTGTGTTCGCCTCGACGGGCAAGCTCGTCGAGAACGATCTCGAGACGCACATCTGGGCGACGATGAAGCGCATCCTCACCGGCGTCTCGATCGCGGCGGTGGTCGGCGTCACAATGGGTGTGCTCGCGTCGTCGTATCGCGTCATTGCGGCGGCGATGACACCGATCGTCGTGTTCTTCCGATCGATCCCGATGGGCGCCCTGTTCCCGCTCGTGCTGCTGTTCGCGGCCGGCAACGCGGAGCGGCAGAAGACCGTGTTCGTGGTCCTCGCGGTCATTCCCTTCATCTTCTCCGACACATTCGCGTCGATCTCGAGCGTGCCGCAGCGCTACATCGAGACCGCGCAGACGCTCGGTGCGTCGCGGCAGCAGATCATCCGCAAGGTGCTGTTCCCGATCGCGCTGCCCGACATCATCACCGGGCTACGCTTCCAGTTCGGGCTCGCGCTCGGCTACATCATGTTGGTCGAGACCAACGAGCTGCAGCAAGGTGGCCTCGGTGCGCTCTTGTGGACGACGCAGCGGTCGTACGCGGTCGACAGCATGGAGCGCGTGTACATGCTGCTGTTCGTGATCACGGCCCTCGCGTTCGCGCTCGATCACCTCATTCGCTTCTTCCAGCGCGGCTTTTTCCCGTACCGCTCGGATCTGTAGATGGCGACGGACGACGAAGCACCAGCAGCGGAGACGCCCGCGAAGCCGGAGACGCCCGCGAAGCCGGAGACGCCCGCGAAGCCGGAGCCCGAGGCAGCGCCTGCGAAGCCGGAGCCCGAGGCCACCCGGAAGCCCGTCACCGCGCAGGTCGGCGAGCCGTTGCTCAAGCCGCTCGCACCCGCGAAGCCGGTGCCCGTCGTGACCTTCGAGAAGGTGACCAAGAGCTTCGGCAACTTCACCGCGATCAAGGACGTCAGCTTCACGATCGAGGACCACCCCGGTCGCGGTGAGTTCGTCGCGATCCTCGGTCCGTCGGGCTGCGGCAAGTCCACGGTGATCCGTCTGATCGCCGGTCTCACGCCGCAGTTTCCCGCATCGGGCGGCAAAGTGCTCGTCGACGGCAAGCACATCACCGGACCCGGCCCCGATCGCGGCATGGTGTTCCAGGACTACACGTCGTTCGACAACCGCAGCGTGCTCGACAACATCGCGTTCGGCCTCGAGTGCCGCGGCATGGCGAAGGACGAGCGCAACGAGCTCGCGCGCAAGTGGATCAGCAAGGTCGGCCTGTCGGTCGATCGCGACGCGGACAAGTATCCCCACCAGCTGTCCGGCGGCATGCGCCAGCGCGTCGCGATCGCACGCACGCTGATCCTCGAGCCGCGCATCATCCTGATGGACGAGCCGTTCGGCGCCCTCGATCCGCCGACCCGCAGTCGCATGCAGGAGGCGATGATCAAGCTGTGGCGCGAGCTGTCGCCGACGATCTTCCTCATCACGCACTCGATCGAAGAGGCCGTCTATCTCGCCGATACAATCATCATCTTTTCTTCATCGCCCGGGACCGTGCTCGAGGTGATGCACCTCGAGCCGCCGTACAAGCCGGCGCTCGAGGCTCAACGGGATCCGCAGTTCCTCGACACCGTGTTCGGGATCCGCGAGACGATCGAGAAGCTCGAGTCATCGACGCGGGCAGGGGACTGACACGCCAATGTCCGCCACCGGACCGAAGAAAGCCGGGCTGTGGAGCTACATCGCTTCAGCGTTCACATTCCGCTGGAACCTGCTGTTCTTCGGCGGCGCGATGGCGGCCGCGCTGCTCTTGCCGAGTCCCGACATCATCATGCCGATGCTCGTCGCGGCTGAGCTCGCGTATCTCGGCATGCTCTCGAGCAACCCGCGCTTCCAGTCCGCGATCGATGCGAAGGTGCACGCGAGCGGTCGCGAGACGACCGAGGGGCCGCCGGTGCCGGCCCAGGTCGACGCGCAGCGCAAGCTGCAGGAGCTGCTCGCGAGCCTCGAGAACCAGCGGCGCAATCGCTTCGTGCAGCTGCGTGCGCGCTGCGTCGAGATGCAGCGCATCGCGGACGCCGTGCGTGGTGACACGAACGACGCGTCGGGTGCGGTGGCCGATCTACGCACGCCGGCGCTCGACCGACTGCTGTGGATGTTCCTGCGCCTCTTGCTGTCGCAGCAGGCCGTCGAGCGATTCCTGCGCGCGACCGATGTGAAGGCGCTCGAGTACAGCCTGAACAATCTCAAGCAGAAGCACACCGCCGCCGTCGCGAAGAACGACGAGCGCATCATTCGCTCGGTGACCGACGCGATGGCGACCGCGCAGATGCGGATGGAAAACTTCGAGAAGGCCCGCGGCAACCTCGAGTTCATCACGCTGGAGCTCGATCGCATCGAGCAGAAGATCCACGCGCTCACCGAGATGGCGGTGAGCCAGCAGGATCCCGATCAGCTCACGATCCAGGTCGACGCCGTCGCCGAGGGCATGGCGCAGACCGAGGCGACGATCCGCGAGCTGCAGGCGATCACCGGGCTCGGTGCCGACGTGGACTCGACACCGCGGATCCTCGGTGGTGATCTGACCCAGTCCATGACGCAGGGGGTGGTGAGGCAATGAGCGAGACCGAAGCGAAGAGCCTCGCGGGCATCGATGGCGTGACGCGAGTCGCCCAGCTCCCCGCGCATTTTCCTGCGTGGGCGGGCAAGCTCGCCGAGCTGTACTTCTCGGGCACGACGTCGACGTTCGTCCTGCACGGCAACGTGTTCGACGTCGTGCGCTCGGGTGGCGAGACCGACCCGCGGTGGACCGGGTTGTCCGAGTTCCTCGCCGAGCAGGTGTTCGGGCGCTGGGATCTGGTGCTGCACTACGATCTGGCCCGCGGCCTTCGCTGTCTCGCCGGCGGCAACGGCAAGCGGCTCAAGAAGATGGTCGAGGTCGTCAACAAGTGGCTCGGCGATCTGACGAAGATCGCCCGCGACCCGACGACCGGCCTCGCGGCGATCGATCTGTTCGTGCGCAAGAACGTGATGGCCGAGCCCGGCGAGCGCGTGCGTGCGGCGATCATCATCGACCATGCGTCGTACGTCGCGCTGCGCGGCGATCGCCTCGGGCTCGCCGAGCAGACCCACCTGGTCACGCTGCTCAACTGGGCGACCAGCCCGTACGTGAAGCGACTCAACCTCGCGTTCGTGCTCGTCGACGCGCGCCTCTCGGACATGAACGAGCGGCTGGTCGGCAATCCCCACGTCGCGACGATCGAGGTGCCGCTGCCCGACCAGGGCCAGCGGGCGGGATTCCTGACCGCGACCGCCGGCGGCAAGGAGGCGACCACGTTCTCCGATTACTCGATCGCCGAGCTCGCGAAGCTCACCGCCGGCATCTCGCTCACCGATCTCGAGGTGCTCGTGCGCTCGTCGATCGAAGGCGGCCGTCGCCTCGACCAGAAGTACTTCAAGGAGCTGAAGAAGCGGCTCATCGAGCGCCAGGCGCAGGGCATGCTCGAGTTCATCGAGCCGCGCTGGGGGCTCGACACGGTCGTCGGGCACGAGGCCGCGAAGCAGCGGCTGGCACAAGACGCCGAGCTGATCCGTCGCGGCGAGCTCGACTCGGTGCCGATGGGGTATCTGTTCTGCGGGCCCGTCGGTACCGGCAAGTCGTTCTTCGCGACGTGCATGGCCGGGACGATCGGAATCCCGTGCGTGATGCTGAAGAACTTCCGTAGCAAGTTCGTCGGCGAGACCGAGGGCAACCTCGAGCGCGTGCTCGGTGTGCTGCGATCGATGGGCCCGGTAGTGGTCGTCGTCGACGAGGCCGATGCGATGCTCGGTGATCGCGATCAGGGCGGCGACAGCGGCGTGTCGGGTCGCGTGTTCGGCATGATCGCGTCGCAGATGGGCGACACGCAGTACCGCGGCAAGATCGTGTGGATGCTGCTGACGGCGCGGCCCGATCAGCTCCCGATCGACCTCAAGCGCCAAGGTCGCGCCGAGGTGCACGTGCCGCTGTTTTATCCCCACGAGGATGCCGAGCTGCGCAAGATGTTCACGATCCTCGCGAAGAAGGCCGGCACTACGCTCGCCGACGAGGATTTGCCGGCGGACATCAAGCACAAGGGCAACCTGTCGGGTGCCGACATCGAGGGCATCGTCGGCCGTGCGTGGCGCACGTCGCTGCTCGCCGGCTCGCGCGCGATCACCCGCGAGGCGCTAAAGAGTGCGCTCGAGGGCTTCATGCCGTCGACGCAATCACTGGAGCGCGAGGCCCAGGAGCTCGCGGCGATCATCGAGTGCACCGATCTCGAGTTCCTGCCCCCTGCCCAAAAGACGAAGATGGACGAGCTCGGCGGCCGCGAAAAGCTGCAAGAACGTCTCACCGCGATCAAACAGATCCTCGAAGGAAGGTAAGTCATGGCCCGCGCGAACTGGATCGACGACGACAACCACCCCACGCTGGACGCCCACGTGCAGCAGCTCGATCACTTCACCAAGTCGATCGCCGACGGCGTGATCGATGCGCAGGAGCTCGCGACGCAGGAGCAAAGGCTCGTCACGGCGATGCGCGCGGCCGAGGCCGGGCTCTCCGATGATCAGCACGCGAAGGTCACCGCGCTGCTCGCCGAGCTCGCTGCGTACACCGTGATGGAGACGCTGCACTCGATGACGACTGCGAAGATCCAGCAGGCGATTCGTTGAGCTCGCGCCCCACCGACGATCGCTTCCGTGACGTGTTCAACGTGGTCTCGCACCGCGTCGAGCAACGGTGGGGGATTCCCGTGCGCGTCGCCGATGTGCCGAGCCCGTTCACGGGTGACCTCGACGGCGCGGAGATCCACGTCGACCACGATCTCAGTGCCGAGGATGCGTGCTTCATCCTCGCGCACCTGTTCGGGCACACGGTGCAGTGGAACACGAGCGAGGCGGCGCGGAAGCTCGGCGAGATCCGTGGGGCCGGGCACTCGCCGGAGATCGTCACAGCGCTCGTGGAGTACGAGCGCGAGGCCTGCGAGTACAGCCTGCAGCTGCTGCACGAGTGCGGGGTGCACGATCTCGATCAGTGGCTCGCGGACTTCGCCGCGTGCGACCTCGCGTATCTCGTGCACTACTACGACAGTGGGGTGACGGCGGACTTTCGGAGCTTCTGGAAGGATGGGCAGCCGTTGTTGCGGCCGCGCGCGATTTCGGAGTTTCACCCGACGCGGTGGGTGTCGCGGTACGAGGGGATCGTGATCTAGAACTGCTCACTCCGAGATGCAACGTGAGCCCGAGCGGCCCGAGCATCAGCACCAGGAAGAGGATCGGTCCGCTCACCCACGGCGAGATGCCGCGCTCGGTCGCGTCGTTCCACACCCAACGCCCGACGAACGCATCGAACGCGAGAAAGTGCGCCCATGACTAACCGCTCGGCGCGCCCGCCGAGCTCAGCGCGAACCCAGTCATGTCGCTGTACGTGTACGCGCCGACCAGCCCGTCGAACGTGTCGACGATCGCGGTCGCCGGATCGACGCGGTACGCCTGGCTGCCGCCGAACACCACGCCCCACACACGACCCTGGAAGTCGATGCTCACGCCGTGCACGTACGCGGGGATCGCCAGCTCGCTCACGATCGTGACCGTGTCGGTGTCGATGCCGACGAGCACACCCTCGGAGTAGCGGCTGTGCCACAGGATGCCGTCGGCGTCGACCATGCATCCACCGATCGCCGCTTGTCCGCTGCCGACCGCGGTCTGATACGTGCCGGTCGCCTCGTCGAAGCGCGCTGCACCACCGCCGCCACACAGCCACGGTCGGCCTTCGAGATCGATCGCGATGCCGTAGCTCGGCCCCGCGGGCGGCGTCGGCCACGTCTGCACCGTGAAGTCGTCGAAATCGACGCGGATGAGCTGCGAGCCCGATTGGTTGCCCCAGAAATTGCCGTCACCATCGACGGCGCCGCCGTACACCAGCGTGTTCACGCCGGGGATCGGAATCGTCTGCTCGGTGACGCCGGTGTCGCCGTTGAGCAGCAGCACCTGCGCCTGCGCGCCGCTCCAGCACTCGGTCCACAGCTTCGCGTTCTCCCAGCGACACGTCGCCTCGGAGAACTCGCCCTTGGTCCATGCCATCGGGCGATTGCTCGAGCAGGCCATCGGGTTGTGCCACGCGACGCATTCTTCGGTGCCCCACGCGAGCAGATCGTTGCCGCCGCCGCTGGTCTGGATGCCGGGCATGCCGTTGCTCTCCACGCAGCTCGCCGGGTTCGCGTAGACCTTCGTCACGCCACCGCTGCGATTCGCGATCGCAACGTCGCCGTTGAGGTTCACCGACGTGCGCGACGGACTACCCGCCGAGTCGGCGCGCACGATGTAGCGCCCCTCCTCGATCATCGTCTCGGTGTTGATCTTCGACATCGAGCCCTGGCTGCTGTTCGCGATCCAGATGTACGAGAGCAGCGCATCGCCGCCACCGCCCTTGCCACCGCCGCCGCACGCGGTGCCGCCATCGGGCACACCGAGATCGAACACCGTAGGTCCTCCGTCGTCGTCGTCGTCGTCGTCGCTCGGACCCGGGCCGTCGGCGCTCATCGGGCCGCTCGGATCGGTGGCCGACACCGACGCGTCCGCACTACCGCTGCCGCTCGCTTCGCCCGACTCGCCGATGTCCGTCGCACCGGCGCTCGTCAGCGAGGTCATCCCCGCCGATCCGTCGCCGCTGTTCTCGCGCCCGTCATCGGCGTCACCACATGCGAACAGAGCCGTGATCGAGAGGGTCAGTCGTGAGCGTTGCATTCGGTCATCCACCTCAGACTCGCCCGAGGTCCCCACACCAGGCTCGCACCGGCGACCGAGGGTGTCCACTCACCTGAACCCGTGGATTCGCCCCGGTGCTAGGAGGGCAATCGCCCCCAGGTGACACTGCGGCAGGCGGGCGGTGTTGCACGGCGAATGATGCCTTACCCCGCGCGCGCCGCCGCCCTGCTGCTCGTCACGTTCGTCACGTTCGCGACCATCCCCGGGTGTCGCGACGACGACGACGACTCGTCCATCGCGGACACATCGTCCGGCGCGGACACATCGTCCGGCGCG
>Ga0163144_10002047_pt1 | contig 47087 bp, 45 predicted proteins | sample OliLak19BULKMAT1_FD_123175 | JGI IMG/M metagenome (GOLD analysis project Ga0163144, IMG submission 123175) | Freshwater microbial mat bacterial communities from Lake Vanda, McMurdo Dry Valleys, Antarctica - Oligotrophic Lake LV.19.BULKMAT1 | ecosystem: Environmental > Aquatic > Freshwater >... | reverse complement strand
GTCGTTAGGCGGCATCACGCGTCATGCAGCACATCGCATCACAGATTAGTCGGGGGATTCTGATGGCGATTGGAGTAATTGCCCCCACCGTGCTTTTCTTTCTGTTGCCGCTCGGCTTTCACCACATCTACGCGATTGGCATTCTCGGCCCAGTCGTTCTGAACGGCGAGACGCCACCGGAGGCAGGCGACTACGTTTGGGGAGAGTTTGCCGTGAGATTCTTTCCCGGTCGCTTTGCCGTTAGTCTTGCCTTGTGGTCGTTAGCAGTATTTGTTGTATTCAGATTGTTAAGGAGTCGAGCAAATGCCACCTCCTGAGTAACAGGGACCCTAAACCATTAGAGATCAACGTCACGAATCCTCCTGTTAATCCCGCGCCGGCAAAGGTTCTCCTCCCTGTTCTGCTGCTAACCATGCGCTGCAGCGCAAGGCTGCGGGCCGTCGCGGTTGCAGTCGGCGCGTCCTGTGGGCCGGGTCGCTGAGCTTGGGTCGTTAGGCGTCTCTGCCCATGTGTCGTTCGAAAATCATCATCGCCGGGATTTGCGTCGCCATCGTGGCCACCGTTCTGATTTGGCCTCGCGGGGGCACAGCGTCTATCTCGGCGACGTTCACTCACTACGGCATGTATCGAGATTTCACGAATGAGCCGTTCGGCTACTTTGTCGTCAGCAACACTGGTAGCCGTCAGGTATTTTGCAGAGGCGTTGCTGATTCATCGTCCCGACAGTTCGCACAGGTGTCCTCGCAGCACGGCTGGGTTGACACAGACCCTTGGCTGTCCACAGACGCGACGTTTTATCTGTCCTCCGGCCAATCGCGAAAGGTCGCCGTCTGGGTGGAGACAGACCAGGCGTGGAGAGTGGCTTTTCGATTTCGTGAGACCGGGTTCGTTGACCGTTGCCCTTGGTTTGTGTGGCGGATGCTTCCTGACCGGCTGCGGCACATTTCCGATTTTCGAGAGGTCTGGAGCGAGCGAGTTGCAGCGTATGCGAAACGATGAGACGCCTCCTGAGTAACAGGGACCCTAAACCATTGGAGATCAACGTCACGAATCCTCCTGTTAATCCCGCGCCGGCAAAGGTTCCCCTCCCTGTTCTGCTGCTAACGATGCGCTGCAGCGCCTATGAGGGTAGTTAAGAGGGTGATGGGGTTTCCGACAGGTTTTCTTTGGTTGAGGTGATCGTCGCGCGGAGCGCAGTGGAACTAAGGTGTTGGCACACGGCCCCGTCGCGCGCGGTTCTGTGGGCTTGCCGGGAACGGGGTTCGGGGTTGAAGTCGGTGACATCATGCGGGATTCGAGGAAGTCTATTTTCATCGACACCACCCGGCCTTCTTTGGCCGGGTTCCTCAACCCTTCACGGCATCCAATCGCTCCTCCGTTGCTGAGCTTGGGGTCGTTCGGCGGCATGACACACGCGGCCAATTAAACACTTTCGAACACTGACCTAAAACCGAAACAACCGAACCTATGCTATACACGATTGCGGTTATCCTGATTGTCCTGTGGCTGCTGGGCCTGGTGTCCTCCTACACCATCGGCGGATTCATCCACGTCCTCCTGGTCATTGCCGTCATCCTCGTTTTGCTGCGCATCATCAGTGGCCGGAAGCCGCTCTGAACTTCCACCAGCCAAAGGACGCATGAACAAGGGCATTTCTGTCGCTCTGCTTGTCGGCGGGATAGTTTTGATGGTTTGGGGCATGAACGCCTCGGAGTCATTCAGCTCCGACGTCTCCCGCTTCTTCACCGGTTCGCCGACGAACAAAGCGATGTGGCTTCTCATTGGCGGCATCGGGGCCGCGGTGGTCGGGTTGTTTGGTCTGCTGCGTGGGGGCAAGAGCAGCTGAGTTCGTCCCCGTGCCGCCTCCTGGGTAACAGGATCACGAGGCTGTCAGGCTGGAACGTGTTTCATGTCCAGGACGCGCGCCTGGTTGTGGAGGTTTTTGATCCGGCGGGCGGTGGAGCCGTCCCGGTCGTTCAGCGCCGGTTCACATCGGCGCACCGCTGCGCCACCCGCAGCGTCCCGGCCGACCGCGCGCAAACGGATGCTGGAGCGGTGGCCAGCACCTGATACGTTGTCGCGACGTTATGTCCGAAACCGCCGCAGTTCCTGAAAAGCCCGCCGCCGCTCCGGCCTGCTCTTTGCCCGAGCTTCTTTCGCCCGCAGGCGATTGGGAGTGCGCGCGCGCGGCCGTCGAGAACGGCGCCGACGCCATCTACTTCGGCCTCGACCGCTTCAACGCCCGGATGCGAGCGAAGAACTTCACCGAGGCCGATCTGCCGGAGCTGATGGCGTTCCTGCATCGGCGCGGGGTGCGCGGCTACGTGACCTTCAACACGCTCGTCTTCGCCAATGAGCTGGCGGACGCGGAGGAGTATCTCCGGTCGGTCATCGCCGCCGGAGTCGATGCGGCCATCGTGCAGGACATCGGCATCTGCCGTCTCATCCGCCGGCTCTCGCCCGACTTCCCGATCCACGCTTCGACGCAGATGACGATCACGAGCGCGGCCGGTGTGGAGTTCGCCCGCGAGCTTGGCTGCAACCTCGCCGTGCTCGCCCGCGAGTGCTCCATCAAGGAGATCGAAGCGATGCGAAGCGCGCCGCTCAATGACGAAGCACGGAGGCCAAAGGCCGATGGGGCCGGAGCCGATTCGTCATTAGGCCCTAGTCATTCGTCATTCCCATTGGAGGTCTTCGTCCACGGCGCGCTCTGCGTGGCCTACTCGGGCCAATGCCTCACCAGCGAATCGCTCGGAGGCCGGTCGGCCAATCGCGGTGAATGCGCCCAAGCCTGCCGCATGCCCTACGACCTGATCAGCGACGGTCGCAAGGTCGAACTGGGCGACCGTCGTTATCTGCTGAGCCCGCAGGATCTCGCCGGTCTCGAAGTGCTGCCGGCTCTCATCAAGGCCGGTGTCCGCTCGCTGAAGATCGAAGGCCGCCTCAAGGCGCCCGAATACGTCGCCAGCATCACCCGGGTTTACCGGAAGGCGCTGGATGCCCTTCGCGACACATCGCTCGCGGGTGACTCCGCGCCCACCGGGCCGGGTGATCGTTACGAACTGGAGATGGCCTTCTCCCGCGGCCTTTACTCCGGATGGTTCCGCGGCATCAACAACCAGGAACTCGTCCACGCGCGCTTCGGCAAGAAGCGCGGCGTCTATCTCGGCGAGATCACGGAGGTGCAGGGCCATCGCGTCGGCATCCGCCTGGAAGCGCCGCTCAAACTGGGCGACGGCGTGGTCTTCGACGCCGGCCGGCCCGACTGGGTGGAGGAAGGCGGCTCCATCTACCACATCGAACCCGACCGCGAATTCACCTGGCTGGCCTTCGGCCATGGCGCGATCGACTTCAGCCGCGTCCGTCCGGGGAATCTTCTCTGGAAAACGAAGGATCCCGAGCTCGACCGGAAACTGCGCCAGACCTTCGAGGGCGACCAGATCCGCCAGACCCGCCCCATCACCATCGATGTCCACGGCTCCGCCGGCATGCCGCTGACGCTCATCTTGCGCGACGAATTGGGCAACGTAGTCGAAGCCGCCTCCACCATCGTGTTGGCCACCGCCGAGAAGCAGCCTCTCTCCACGCAACGACTGACCGACCAGCTCGGCCGCCTCGGCGGCACTCCCTTCAAGCTCGGTGCCCTGCGAAACCACCTCGAAGGCGACGTTATCCTCCCGGTGAGCGAGTTGAACCGCATCCGTCGCGACGCCGCGCAACGACTCGACGCCCTGCGCGCTGCACCGAAGCGATGGAAGCTGGAAGAACCCTCCGCTTCGTCCACCGGCATCAATCATCAGGCTCCAGGCATCGAGTTGCCCAATCCCGGATCCCGGATTCCAGATGCCGGATCGGCAGCGCCAGAACTCATCGTCCTCGTTCGTTCGCTCGTGCAGCTGGACGCCGCGATCCAGTGCGGCGTGAAGACGGTTTACTGCGAATTCGAGGACCCGAAGAAGTATCGCACCGCCGTCACCAACTTCCACACCGCCCGTGGCTGTTCCGTGAGCGACGCGACCATCTGGGTCGCGCCACCGCGCATCTACAAACACGGCGAGGAATGGATCCTCAAGCAGGTCCGCTCCAGCGATGCCGACGGTTACTTGATCCGCAACCACGAGCATCTCCGCCATTTCGCGGATTGCCGGCGCATCGGCGATTTCTCGCTGAACGTCGCCAATCCTCTCACCGCCGAATACCTGCTCCAACGCTACGGCTTGGAGCGGCTCACCGCTTCCTACGACCTGAACATCACCCAGCTCGAAGCGTTGCTCTCCAACGCGCCGCCCGATTGGTTCGAGGTCACCATCCATCAACACATGCCCATGTTCCACATGGAGCACTGCGTCTTCTGCGCCTTCCTCTCGAAGGGCACCGACTACCGCGACTGCGGACGCCCGTGCGACAAACACGACGTGCGCCTCAAGGACCGCGTCGGGCAGGAACACGCGCTCAAGGCCGATGCCGGTTGCCGCAACACCGTCTTCAACGCCCGGGCCCAGACCGGCGCGGAATACACCGACAAGCTGCTCCAGCTAGGCTTGAAGAAGTTCCGCATCGAGTTCGTGTCCGAATCCGCCGGCGACGTGGTGAAGACGGTCACGCAGTATCGCAGTCTCCTGCGCGGCCAAACCTCCGGCGCCGATCTCTGGCGCGAGCTCAAATTGATCAACCAGCTCGGCGTCACGCGCAGCACGATCGAGAAGGCCTAGGCTGAACCCTCATCCGCTCGTTGATAAGGGCGTCTCTCAAATCCAGCTCCTTCTCCCAGCACCGGGAGGTGCGGCAGAAAGTAGCCCACAGCGGGAGCTATGGGTGGGTTGTGCAAGTGCTCCAAAGCTCCGGAGGAGCGGCACAGTCCCTTCTGTCGCTCCTCCGGAGCTCGTTCATTCGATCACAAAACCCCGGGCTTACGCCACGGGGCTACTTTCTTACGCTGCTCCGCAGCTCGGTTTGATCCAGAGCGTAGATCAACCAGGGCGCAGCGGTAATACGACATCGCTACTCGAGGCAGGCTGGAAGCCCGCCCTACCTTCAGTCCCATCCCGGAGTTGCTTCGCCCGCGCTTTGCCGTCTCATTACTTCCAACGAACAGGCCTGCCATGATCCAGCTCACCTATCCCTTCACCGAAGCCCAGGTCCGCGCCCTCAAGGTCGGCGACGAAGTCTCCATTTCCGGCGTCATCCATACCGGACGCGACGCGGTCCACAAATACCTGCACGAGGGCGGCAAGCTCCCTGATGGCGTGAGCCTGAAGGACGGCATCATCTACCACTGCGGCCCCGTCATGATGCCGCAGGCCGACGGCTCGTGGAAATGCACCGCCGCCGGACCGACGACGTCCATCCGCGAAGAGCCTTACCAATGGCAGATCATCCGCGACTTCGGCGTGCGCGGCGTCATCGGCAAGGGCGGCATGGGCGACCGCACGGTCAAGGCCTGCCTCGAACACGGCTGCGTCTACCTCCACGCCGTCGGCGGCGCGGCCCAGGTGCTGGCCGAGGCGATCAAGAAAGTCCGCAACGTGTATCTGAAGGACGAGTTCGGTTCGCCCGAAGCCATCTGGGAACTGGAAGTGGAGAACTTCCCGGCATTCGTCACCATCGACGCCCACGGCAACAGCCTCCACCGCGACGTCTTCGCCGCCAGCCAGGCGGAACTGCAGAAGTATTTAAGCCCGGCGGGGCATTAAGAGAGTAGTTCCATGTCGGCGCCGACTTTATCTCAGGTCATTGGAACTAGAGTAGAAGATGTCTTCACCACGGCGGCTGGCTCGCATCGGTTGCCCCTGCCGCAGCTACCTCTTCATCGGCCTTCTTCGTGGGCGCTTCGCTCGGGAGAATCCGGTGCAGCGTCTTGCGGGGCTCGGGTTCCTTGTAGTGGCGTTTGAGGCCGCTCTCGGTCAGCGCGGCGGCGGTGACGCGAGCGATGAACTCGGCGAAGGTCTTCTCAACGCGATCCCGTTGCAGCTTTTGGCCGGTCTTGGTCTGCCAGAATTCTTCCTCGATCTTCGCCAAGGCGCGCATGGCTTCGTCGGGCCCGAAATCTTCGCGCCTCGCCAGCAGCCAAATGAGTTCGGGATCTTCGGGAAGTGAAACGGGAAAAGGGACGAAGGGCGTCTTCACCTCTTCCTCCTCCGCTTCGCCCGGCGGCACCACTTTGATGCGATTGGTGATCTTCTTGTTGTCCGGAAGCGCGATCTCCACAGCCACGGCGTCTCCCTTTTCGTTCGGGGTCACGGAGACGTTCTCCGCGCCGAAGCGTTCCGCTAGATGGCTCTCGTATTGGGAGACGGTGGCGGGTTCGAGATCGGGCAACGAGCCGGTGGCGCAGAACTTCTCGAAGGACTGGACGCTGTTGATCAGGCGGACCTCCTCGGCGACGCGTTCGTAGATGGACGCGGCGAGGCGCTCATCCTTGGTGGCCTTGGGCAGGACCTTCTGGAGGAGGTCGAGGAACTGCGCGTCGGACATGCCTTTGGTCTTCATCGTGTCGGTAAAAGTCGTCGGAGAAACTTCGGGGGCGGGGTTGTGCCTCCTCGCCGGGGAAAGCGCAACGGGATTGAGCGAAGAGGGGAAAGGTGGCCACGATAAGGCGCAGAGGACACAAAGCCGGAAAGATCCTAGTCACGGGCGACGGGAGCAGATTGGCGCTCCTTCGGTGTTTTGCCGATTGGGGCAGGCAAGATGCCCGCCCTACCAAGGAATCGTGTCCAGCTTGTCCAATAAAACCGCGTCGGCCGCCGGAAACGGATAGCTGCGGAAGTTGTCACGTGTCACCCAGGCGAGCGCGTGGCAGCCGACGGGTTTCGGTTCTCCGGAAACAAGCCGACACCGGAAGAAGCGGAGGAGCACCAGTTTGTCGGGGTAGTCATGGGAGATCTCTTCGATCAGTTCGCCGACCTCAACAGTGATTTCCAACTCCTCCTGCAATTCACGGACAAGGCAGGCCTCGAAGGTTTCACCGGGTTCGCGTTTGCCACCGGGGAATTCCCAGAGCCCGCCGAGGTGCGCTTCCGGCTTGCGCTGGGTAATGAGAAGCCGGCCGTCGTGGAACACGAGGCCGGCCGAGACTTCGACTCTTTTCATGATCCCGGATGGCGGATTCCCGATACCGGATTCCCGACGCGTCAAACAATCCGGCATCAGGAATCAGGTATCCGGCATCGGTCCTCACCTACCAACGCTCTTGTAGATGAAGCCGAGCGCTTCCATTTCCTTCGGGTCGAAAAGATTTCGGCCGTCGAAAACGATCGGATGACTCAGGGCCTTGCGCGTGCGGGTCAGGTCGAGCTTCTTGAACTCGGGCCATTCGGTCGCGATCACCAGGGCGTCGCAGCCGTCGGCCACGGCGTCCATGTCGTCCACGTAGGTTACGGTGTCCTTGAGGAGGTCCTTGGCCTTCTCCATGCCCTTCGGATCATAGACGCGGAGCTTGGCGCCTTCCTTGAGCATCTTCTGGCACAGCTCGATCGCGGGCGAGGTGCGGCAGTCGTCGGTGTTCTGTTTGAAGGCGAGGCCGAGGACGCCGATCTTCTTGTCGCGAAGAACCCAGAGCGTGTCGGTGATCTTCTTGAGGAAGCGGTTCATCTGGTCGGCGTTGATCCGCTGCACTTCCTTCAACAGGGCGAAGTCGTAGCCGAGCGTCTCGGAGATCTTGATGAAGGCGCTGAGATCCTTCGGAAAGCAGGAGCCTCCAAAGCCGATGCCGGCGTTGAGGAAGCGGCGGCCGATGCGGATGTCCATGCCCATGCCGTTGGCTACTTCCTCGACGTTGGCTCCGGAGGCCTCGCAGATATTCGCGACGGCGTTGATGTAGGAGATCTTGAGCGCGAGGAAGGAATTCGCGGCGTGCTTGATCAGCTCGGCGGAGTTGATGTCGGTTACGATGATGGGAGCGCCGAAGGGCGTGTAGACCTCCTTCATCGCGGCAACGGGCCGCTGGCTGGTGGTGCCGATGACGACGCGGTCGGGCTTCATCAAGTCCTCGACGGCGAAGCCTTCGCGGAGGAACTCGGGATTGCTGACGACGTCGAACTCCACCTTGGACTTGCAGTAACGCTTGATCGTCTCTGCCACCTTCTCGCCGGTCTTCACGGGGACGGTGCTCTTGTCGACGATGATCTTGTAGCTGGTCATCGCGCCCGCGATGTCCCGGGCCACGGTCTCGATGTAGCTGAGATCCACGGAACCATCCGGCTGGGGCGGAGTGGGCACGGCGATGAAGACGACGTCGCCCTTCTCGACGCCTTCCTTGGTGCTGGCGGTGAAGTTGAGCCGGCCGGCGGCCACGTTCTTCTTCACCATCTCCTCAAGACCCGGCTCATAGATGGGGATGCCGCCCGCCTGGAGCATCTTGACCTTCGCCTCGTTGTTATCGACGCAGTAGACCGTGTGGCCGACTTCGGCGAAGCAAGCTCCCGTTACCAGACCGACGTATCCCGTCCCGATGATTGTTAGTTTCATGCTTTTTGCTCTGATCGACTGACGGCTGATCGGCTTCTGCCCAATTGATTTTCAGTTATTCATCAAGCCCATCCCGGATCGTGGTCCGAACCAAAATTAAGAAGCTCCAGGCTCCCCTAGAAGATGCCTGCCAGATTCTCTGGGCCGTTCCCCAAAAAAAGCAAACAGCAGACCAGGCGAGCCGGTCTGCTGTCGAAAATCGGCCGCTTCTTACTTGCCTGGGACGATGGTCATCGGCGCCGGTGTTGCAGCGGGAGGGGTCACCACACTCGGCAGCGCCTTGACCAACTCCGGGTGGCGGGCCAGCAGATCCTGGCGGCGGGACTGGGCTTCCTGCGCCCAGATGTCGGAGGCGATGTTGCGCGCCAGGCTGTCGTAGATCGTCAGGGCCTGGTCGTTCCGGCCGGCTGCTTCGTGGATGCGGCCTTGGGATATCTTCGCCAGCGAGGCCACTCCTTCGGCGGGATACCGGTTGGCGACATCGCCATATTGCGTCAGGGCTTCCGTGGGCTTTCCCTGGGCGTCGAGCGAGGCGGCCGCGCCGTAGGCCGCCGTGGCCTTGATCGAAGCGAATTCGGTAATGTCGATCACCTTGGAGAACGCCGCCTGGGCCTCGGTGAACTTGCCCTGATTGTAGAGCGTCTGGGCTCCGATCAACTGGGCGCGGACGGCTGATTCGGTTCCGGCATACTCGGCGGCTACCTTGAAGAAGCTGTCGGGGTTGGCGTTGGTCGCCGCCATTCCTAACGACGAACCGGGCAGCGCCAGAAGCGCGCCGTTGGCTTTCAGCTCCTTCTCGCCCTTCCACCAGGTGTAGACGGCGAAGGTCACCGAGAGACCCACCACCACGACGACCCCGAGCACTAGATTGCGGCGGTTCGCGTCGATCCACGCCATCAGATCATAGACCGTCGTTGACTCGGTATACGTCTGGCTCTGGGCCGCCGCCTGAGCGGAATCGGCTGATGACTGCGACTTTTCTCCGTCCATAGGGCTGGGAAATCAATCGGTCGAGAGGTCAAAACGCAAGGTTGAAAACCTTGGCCTCCTTCCTCGGGGCTCACAACTGCACTCTTGCCTCAACGGTCGCGTCGGCTAGCTTCGCCGCTCCCTGGAGCACAACGCCCGGGTAAAACACTCCTCCGACAGTTATGGCATCAGCTAACGACCTCCGCAAAGGCATGGCCATCGTCCTGAACAACGATGTCGCCGTTGTTCTCGAGACCACGCACCGCACTCCGGGCAACCTCCGCGCCTTTGTCCAGGCCAACCTCCGAAGCATCAAGACCGGCAAGACCTTCGAGCTCCGCTTCAGCTCGTCGGAGACCATCCAGGTCATCCCCATGATGACCACCAAGATGGAGTTCAGCTACAAGGACGGCGACGACTACGTCTTCACCGATCCTGAGACCTACGAGACCGTCCAGCTAACGCCCGAGCTGGTGGGCGACGCCAAGAATTTCCTGATGGAGAACGGCGTTGTCACCATGACGCTGATCGACGACAAGCCGGTCTCCATCGAGCTCCCGGCCAGCGTCGTCCTGACGGTCTCCGAATCGCCAGAAGGCATCCGCGGCGACTCCGCCAACAACGTGCAAAAGACGATCACGCTCGAGACCGGCATCGAAATCCAAGCCCCCCTGTTCATCAAGAAGGGCGAGCGGATCAAGGTCGACACCCGCACCGGCAAATACATGGAACGCGCCTGATCGGCCGTCTCTCCTTAACTTTCCTTCGCTACGCCCGCCTTTCCGGCGGGCGTTTTGCTTTTCCCTTGGTGCCTAGACCCTAGCCGCCTTTGGCTTTCCAAACCGCCGGCAACCCGTCCTTCGTCTCTTGGAGGATTTCGCGGATCGCTGTGCGTTCCGACGCCGGCAGATGGTTGAACGGCTCGGCCGGCTTCTCGGCGGTCAGGATCGTCCATAGGCGGTTGAGGATCGTTTCCCTCAACACCGGCGGAAGACTGTCGAATGCCCCGCTATAGACCATGTGGCTGCACCGGTTCCGGAACAGGCGCGTCTTCAGATCCAGATCCCGCAGCGATCTCCCTTTCGAGTCGGCTTTCCTGGTCGTTTCAAACGCCCTCTTGTAGTTGGGGGCGCCTTGGATGCCTCCCTCTGGCAAGGGCGCTTCGCCTACGAAGAGCAGCTGCTTCAGCACTTTCTCAGCATAGTGGTTCACCACGCTCAGGGTCGATCCGTAGAGCGGCTGGTTGGGATCTTCCTTCAGCGCTTCGCAGAGTCCCTTCCACCGATGCAACGCCAGCCGCGTCTGGAGGTTCGCTTCGCAGAGCGCGTTGTGGGCACCCACCTGATGCTCGAAGACCATCAGCGCCACGATGTCGCTCTGGGCCAGCGGATAGGGCTTGGGATCGAAGAAGCCGTCCAAGATCGAGAGATTGGCTCCCGTCTCCCGGTTCAGTTCGGCTCCATCCTTCGCCTCCTTGGCAAACGCGTTGCCCATGTGACGGACGGTTCCATGGCCGCCTGTGACATACCAGCCACCCCACCTCTCGGAGATCGGTGTTTCGTGGGTGATGAACGTGGAACCGGCGGAGAAGATGGGTTCCCCGCGTTCATCGGGGAAGACCGAGCGCGCCAGCAGTCCGGGGACATTGCCCGTCGATGAACGCGCGTGGCAGCTAAGGCAATCATCCGCGCGGGTGAACTTGGGCCGCACCAGTTCGTCGTGCGGATCGACCAGGTAGAACGTGGCTCCCAGCACCGGATCAAACGTCGTCAGCTCCATGGCTCCACCCGGCACCCAGCCGACGTAGCAGTCGTGGGAGAAATACATCACACGCGGCCGCGTGGGGCTGATGATCGACCGCTGCTTGCTGGTCTTGGAGAAGACCATGATCTGCGATTCGACCGGCACCTTCAGCTCCTTGAGCAAGGCCAGCAGCAGCGTCTTGTCATCGCTTGGAGCGAAGCGGAGTTCGCCGGACTTGATCCGTTTCTCGATGCGCGTGACCGCGTCGTTGGGAGCCGTCTTGGAATAGCTGATGGGTGGTAGCTCGAAGTCTTCCTGGTCCGCCCTTACCCACCACGTGCCCAGCCAGAGCAACAGGCAGGCGAGGAGGGTGTGCGGTTGAAGACGGCTGGCGTTCATGGGCCTGAAGGGTGGACGACAGCTTCCCGTGTTCCTTGATCTCCGACAAGGTTTCGGACGAACCGTCCCTTGGTCTTTGTTCAACCTCTTTGCCCGTCGGCTCAAGAATCTCCAAAGCCGGGCCTAAACCCTGAACAGAAAACTCGTTCCATCATAACAGTCTAGTGATCCTGCTACTCAGGAGACGTAGCGGCCATATTCAGGAACCAGCCAGCCAAGCGCCAAACTGGTGCCATGCGGCGCTTGGCCCGATTATGGCCGCTCGAAGATTACTCCAGATGAAAATTGCCACTGCTCCCCACACCGAGACAGGGTGGAAGCGACCAAAAGAAAGGCGGTCGTAAACCGCATGGCTCACCCAGAGCAGAACGAGAGGCACAAGAATAATGGCAGGTTTGTCGCGAAGTGCCGGGACGTGACCGATGACGTGAGCAAGAGGCGCCGACATGAGCCCGCCAACCATCGCCAAAAACATCATTCGCTTGTGAATATCCGGTCGCTGGCGATACGCGACCCCGAGCCCCACCAGAACGGCAAAGGCAACTAGGTCGCCCAGCATAAAGACGAGCTGCATCATCGGGTCGGCAGCCGCGTTCAGATCCCCGCTCAGATCGAAGCCCCGGCGAGCCATCGAAATGGCTGTAGAATAGCCGGTGACAATCATCAGCACGGCTAGGAGAGCGCCTGCATACCCCAAGCGCCTATGAACGCCGACCTTTCTGGAGGTTATCAGTGCTGTCTGCACCATGAACAGCACAAGCCAAGCGGTGAACACCAAGCCGTGCAGCCCGACCATTAGCGTCAGCGGTGCAAGTCGGGTGCTTGTGTTGACAATGCCTGGCCCAAACCCTGCGATCACTATCGCAAACAGGACGATGGTCATCCCGACATAGAATCTGGAATCAGCCCGGCGGCGTTGCTGCGTGGCCGCAGCGGTAAATGCTTCTGCATTCTTCACGAACGTCCCTTCGCCTGGTTTTCGGTCTGGTTGTTCGTTTGTCATAGAAAACAGGTAGCGACGCCAAACGATCCAAAGCTCAGAGACCCGGCATTCGCCTGGCACCTATTTCAAGCTGCCCGTTATTGCCGGGTTGGCTCAGGCGCTCGGTTATCTTCGTCATCGTTGCTATCTCCGAGGAGCGGTCACCGGATTATGCTGCGCAGATCCGGCGTCTATTCGCACATTCTGGCCGTGCACTATCCTCCAGTAGCCTCCGGCTTTGGTGAAGATGTAGCTGAGTTTGTTCTGATGCTCCGGCACTACGTTACCAGAAGGCGTGGTGAACTTTTCCTGGGTCTGAGTGACCACCGCGATGACGACATCTGCGCCAAGCGGACGGAGGGCTATGGCATCGGTCTTCATGCCGTTGTTCTTGAAGATGGTTTCATGGTAGGCCGCATGTGCTGCGATGATTTCCGCCTGTCCGCGCCAATGCATCCCTACCACATTGATGAACTCGGCGTCCTCGCTGAATACCTTGTCCAGCGCTCTCATGTTGTGGGTATTCCACGCCTCGTCGTAGTCCGCCAAAACCTTGCGAATTCCCTCGTCGTCCGCTTTGGAGAGCGAAACTTTCGGTTTGGTGGTTTGAGCAACTGCAATCGAAGCCAAAGCAACGACGACAGCTACGGTGGCTAAAATGGATCCGGGTATCTTCATTTTTAGTTGTTCCTTTTCGCTGACTTAAGAATGCGTAAGAACTCCAAAAATTGGTTTTTCGGTGGGCCGTTTTCTCACCAGATCCAACCACAGTGCCGCCTCAGCTCAACCGCATCGGCATGACGACGTAGAGGAAGGGTCCGTTGATCTTCAGCACGCCGGGGCTCAGTTCGTCGATCAGCTCGATGAAGACTTCGTCCACGCCCAGGGCGTTGAGCGGGTCGAGCAGGTAGGCCGGGTTGAAGGCGATGGCCATGTCCTTGCCCTTGTAGTCGATGGCGAGGCTTTCCTTGGCTTCGCCGACTTCGGGGGCGTTGGCCGTGATCGTCAGGTTGTTCTTGGTGAAGGCCAGCTTCACCGAGTTCGACTTGTCGCTGGTCATGATCTCCGCGCGGCGGACGGCCTGCTGGAGTTCCTCACGCTGGATGGGGATGCGTTCCTTGGCTTCGCCGGGGATGACCTGCCGGTAGTTCGGGTAGTTGCCTTCGACGAGCTTGGAGATGAGCAGGACGCTGAAGCCGGCGTCGTTCTTGAGGGTGAAAGCCACCTGGTTGTCGGTGAAACGGATCTCGACGTCGCCCTTGTCGCCGAGGAGGCGGGAAAGCTCGTTCACGGCCTTGGTAGGCACTATGAATTCGCCCTGGCTGCCTTCGCCGATGTCGGCCTCTTCCTCGACCAAGGCCAGACGGCGGCCGTCGGTGGCCACCATGGTCAGCTTGTGGTCCTTGAGCGACAGGAAGACGCCGTTGAGGACGTAGCGGGACTCGTCGGTGGAGATGGCGAAGGAGGTCTTCTTCAACATGCTCCGGATCTTCTCCTGGTGCAGGACGACCTTCTTGTTCTCCTTGAACTGCGGAAAGGGAGGGAACTCTTCGGCGGCGAGGCCGTTGATCTTGTAGAACGACGCACCGGCCGAGATGGCGGTGGTGTTCTTCTCGTCGACCTCCAGCTCGATCTCGGGGCTGCTGAGCTCGCGGGCGATGCCGAAGAGCTTCTTGACCGGGATCGTGGTTGAGCCGGGCTTGGAGACCTTGGCTTCGACGCTGCAGGAGATCGTAACGTCGAGATCGGTCGCGGTCAGCTCCAGGCGGTTGTCGCCGGCCTTGAGGAGGACGTTCGACAGGATCGGGAGCGTGGTGCGTGAGCTGACCACGCTTTGGACTGACTGGAGTCCGAGCAACAATTGATCTTTGGCGATCGACAGGTTCATTGGCGCGTTAGTTGACTGTCTCTCTTTGAAAAAATCTACCTATTAGTAAGGGCTGTGGATAAGTGGAATAACCCCGTCAAATCAATCGATTGGCGCGGGGTTGGGCAACGAAGAGCGATGCGAACAAACCCGCTGTCGGCAGCCCAAAGTAAACCGGCAAGTCGGCGATGGACCGACTTGGCCGGGTTGTTCACGGCTGGCAGGCAGTTGTTCACAGCGTGGTGCACAGGCTTATCGACAACGGACCTGCCGGAGAACCGACGGCAACAGTTCACAAACGAAGTCGACCTCAGCCGCGGTCGTTTCCCGGCCAAGGGAGAAGCGGACCAGCGAATTGGCCCGGTCGTGCGGCTGGCCCACCGCGAGAACGACGTGCGACGGCTCCAAGGAACCGGCCGAACAGGCCGAGCCGCTGGAGGCGCAGACACCTTCGATATCGAGCGCAGCCATCAGGGCGATGCTGTCGGAACCGTCGAAGGTGAAGGCGACGGTGTTGGGCAGATGAGAAGGTAGGTAGGGCATCTTGCCTGACCCGGAAGCGCCCGTGGGCAGGCTGGAAGCCCGCCCTACCTTGCCTTGGCCAAGGAGAGTGACTCCGTCGATGGCCGTAGCGGCCGAAGCCAGCTTCTCGGAGAACGCGGCCAGCGAGGTAGCAGGAAACACCGGTTCGCGGATGAACCGCTCGACGGCTTCGGTAAGGCCGATGATGGAAGGAAGGTTTTCGGTTCCGGCGCGGCGTTCCGTCTCATGTCCGCCGCCGAAGAGGATGGGATGAGGTTGCAGAGGAGAACGGATGAAGAGAGCCCCGGCGCCCTTAGGACCATGGAACTTGTGGGCGCAGACGGAAACGAGGTCGGCGTTGAACTGGTCGATGTTGGCGAAAGGCAGTTTGCCGAAGGCTTGGACGGCGTCGCAGTGGAAGAGAACGCCCTGATCCCGGCAGATGGCTCCAATCTCGGCGACAGGCTGGACGGTTCCTATCTCGTTGTTAGCCGCCATGACCGAGACGAGGACGGTATCAGGCCGGATGGCTTTGCGGACGGCATCCGGATCGACACGGCCTTCGCCGTCGACTGGAAGGTAGGTGACGTTGAAGCCTTCATGCTTCTCCAGATACCCGAAGGCATGGAGCACCGCGTGGTGCTCGATCTGGGTCGTGATGACGTGGCTACCTTTGGGGCGGAGCAACCGGACGGAGCCGAAGATGGCGAGGTTGTTCGACTCCGTGCCGCCGGATGTGAAGACCACTTCGCTTGGTTTGCAGCGGAAGACCGTGGCCACTCGGTCGCGCGCATCGTCTAACGCCGCCCGCGCTTCCCGGCCGACACGGTGGACGGACGAAGGGTTCCCGTAGATCAGATCGAGGAACGGCGCCATGGCCTCGCGCACACCGGCGTCGAGCGGCGTGGTGGCGTTGTAGTCGAAGTAGATCGTCCGCACGAAGAAAGGAGGTGCCTTGGATTCAACGGCGACGCGGATCGGGTTCCGGCTGCTTGGGCGGCGGAAAGGTGACGGCGGCGTAGATCTCCTTCAACGAAAGCGTCACACCCAGCTGAGGCAGGATCAAATGTCCGTCCAATCCTGAAGCGCTGCGGAGCAGCCATTCATCCGCGTCCTGCCGGATGAAGAGGTCCAACGACGGCTCCGACTGGCTGATGACGAGATACTCCCTCAGCGACGCCATTCGGCGGTAGAGATTGAACTTGGCCCCGCGGTCGTAGCCTTCCGTCGTGGGCGAAGCCACTTCGACCAACAGGGAAGGATTGGTTATCGTGTCCTCCTGTTCGTCGTCGAACTCCAGGGGCCCGCAGACCACGGAGACATCGGGATAGGTGTAGAAGGGAACGCCAGGCGGGCGCACACGGAGATCGCTGTTGAACGGAAGGCAAGCACTGCCTCGAAGCTTGTTCCTGAGTTCGCCAGCCACATTGGTCCCGATCAGGCTGTGCATCGGCGACCCGCCGGCCATGGCGAACGCCTCACCGTCGTAGAACTCGCTCTTGAACGCGGCGGCTCGTTCCAAGGCGAGGTATTCCGCTTCGGTCATGCGTTGGAGAGGTTGTGCGAGGCCCATAACGGAATCAGTGAACCACAGCGTCCGGATCAAGAGAAGCGGTCTTCGGTCCACGGATCGGCCGTGTTGCTGTAGCCGCGCAGTTCCCAGAAGCCGAGGATGTCGCGGTCGAGGAAGACGATCTCGCGGATCCATTTGGCGCCCTTCCAGGCATACTTCTTCGGCACGATGACGCGGGCGGGTCCGCCGTGTTCCTGGGCGAGGGGTAGACCGTTCCAGGAGTGGGCGATGAGCACGTCGTCATCCATCATGACGTCGAGCGGATTATTCGTGCTGTAGCCGTCGTAGCTTTTGAAGAAGACGTGCGAGGCGTGGGCCTTGGGTTTCACCAGGTCGGCCAGGGTGAAGAAGGAGACGCCTTGGAACTCCATGTCGTATTGGCTCCACGTCGTCACGCAATGGAAGTCGCTGACGTCGGTGAACTGCGGCAACGCGTTGAACTGCTCCCAGCTCAACGTCACCGGATTCTCCACCAGCCCGTGGATCTTGAGGGCCCACTCCGGCAGCGGGACCTCTGGTTTAACGCCGAGGTCGAGGACGGGAAAGTTGGACACCAGCCGTTGGCCCGGGGGCAGGCGGTTCTCGGAGCGGACCGAGGGCTTTTCCTTGCCCGCCATCTTGCGCGCCCAACGTTCCTTGGCCGCGATATAGGCTTCCTTCATGGGCCGGAAGATAGCGGGCGGCGGAAGAAAGTCACCTAGGGCCAAAGGAGGGGTGGTTGACCTGCCGGCGAAGAAGGCCGCTCAATAACCCGGTGATGCCGACAGAAAGAACCCGCAACAGCTACGACGTCCGGCCCTACCCCCAGGGAGATATCAAAATGCTGATCAAGGACGGTGGCTCACTCCCCCCGTTGAAATGGATGCAGGCCATAGGGAGGCCGGGAGAGAAGAAGCCGAGAAGGATTCTGGTGGCGGGTTGCGGAGTGGGAGTGGAGGCGTTTGTCCAGCGAGGGCAGCATCCGGAGGCGGAGATAGAGGCGGTCGACTTCAGCCGGCGATCGATCGCGGAGGCCAAGCGGCTTCAACAAAGCGCAGGGAAAGCGCGGCCGATCCGGTTCAGCGTGGCTGATCTGACCGACCCGGAACTGCCCAAGAAGACTGGCGGTGAGTTCGATTTCATCACGTGTCACGGCGTGCTGAGCTACATACCGGAGCCGGCTAGAGTCCTTAGGAATCTCGCCCGAAGCCTTCGTCCTGATGGAGTTCTCTACCTAGGCGTCAACGGAGCTGCCCACCCATCGGCACGACTGCGGCCGTGGCTTGAAGGATTCGGGCTGGACGTGAACGAGATGGGGAACGAGCCCAGGCTGCGTGACCTTCTAGGGCTTTGGGACAGCCTTCGCACCGACGAGACGGGGCCGCTGGCCGGCAAGCCGGCGAGCTACCTCGCAGGAGACATCTGCGGGCCGCACTTCAACAACTGGCCGCTGAGCCGGTGGGCCCGGGAAGCGGCGAGTGAAGGATGGGAAGCGGTTGGAACTTGGCTTCTACCGCTGGCGCTTCGCTTGGCAATGGAAGGAGACCATCACCACCAGCTGTATCCGTCGGGCGTCTCCGAGGTGGCTGTCCGAATTGACGAAGCCAGGCCAGCCGGTTTCCATCGCATCCTGCTCCGACGATCCAACGGGACAGAGGCCGGTAGCGGCCGGTTTCGGTGGACAGGGCTCTACGCAGTGCGGGTAAAGAGTGGAGAATCCAAGAGCACCAAACGGGTGCTTTTGACGAGCAAGACTCTGGGTCTAAGCGCGGAGTTCCGATTGAAGACGACGCAGATCGAACCGCTGCGGAAACTTGTGGGAAACCAAAACGTGTCCGAGGGGTGGGTTCAACTTTTCGGGAGGAATGACGAAGCCCGAAGACTGCTTTGGCTCTGGGAAGGTCTAGGAGTTGTCGTAAGCCAGCGACGCTGAGTCCGGGCTTCCGCCAGCGGTTGTTTTGCCGCAAGTGTTCTCGCATGCCCTTCCGCTTTTCACTCCTGCTGCTGCTTGGAGCGTTGTCCGTAGTGGCTGCCGACAAGCGGCCGAACATCCTCTTTGTTTTCGCCGATGACTGGGGCCGTTACGCCAGCGCCTATCGGGCGGTGGACGGTCCCGGGACGTTGAACGACGTGGTGCACACGCCGAACTTCGACCGCGTCGCCAAGGAAGGAGTCCTGTTTCGCAACGCCCATGTCACAGCGCCTTCGTGCACGCCTTGCCGGAGCTCGCTGTTGTCGGGCCAGTATTTCTGGCGGACGGGTATGGGAGCCATCCTCCAGGGAGCCAGTTGGGATGCGTCGATCCCGAGTTATCCATTGATGCTCCGCCGATCGGGCTACCACATCGGCAAGAGCTACAAGGTGTGGAGCCCCGGCACACCGGCCGACGCGCCCTACGGCACGAACGCCTTCAACTACGGCAAGTCGGGATCTCGCTTCAACCAGTTCTCCCAGAACGTAACGAAGATGGTGGCCGCCGGAAAACCGGTCGAAGCCGCGAAACAGGAGCTCTACGCGGAGGTAATGGGCAACTTCGAGTCGTTCCTCGGAGATAGGAAGGGCGGCGAGCCGTTCTGCTTCTGGTTTGGTCCCACCCATACGCACCGCAAATGGGAGAAGGGTTCGGGCAAGGCTCTCTGGGGCATCGAGCCCGAAACGTTGAAGGGACGGGTGCCCAGGTTCCTGCCCGACGTGCCCGAAGTGAGGGAAGACCTGGCCGACTACTTGGGCGAAGCCCAGGCGCTCGATGCGGCGCTCGGCCTGCTCCTGAAAAAATTGGAGGCCATCGGCGAACTTGAGAACACGGTCATCGTCGTGAGCGGCGATCACGGAGCTCCGGGTTTCACCCATGGCAAATGCAATCTCTACGATTTCGGAACCGCCGTTGCGCTGGCGATTCGAGGCCCCGGCGTGAAGGGTGGCCGGGTGGTGGATGACTTCGTCAACCTCATGGATCTCGCTCCGACCTTCCTTGAGCTGGGCGGTGTGAAACCGACCGAATCTATGACCGGCCGTAGTCTTGTTGGCGTTCTGGGTTCGACGAAGACGGGTTTGGTCGATCCCGCTCGGACATGGGTTGTGACCGGCCGCGAACGGCACGTGGCGGCGGCGCGCGAAGGACAGGTGCCCTACCCTCAGCGCTCCATCCGGACCAAGGACCATCTCTACATCCTCAACTTCGAACCGACCCGCTGGCCGATGGGCGATCCGATCAATCTCGATGGCCGGACACCCGGCGTCGCCGAGTTGACCGAGGACACCATGGTGACCTTCATGGACATGGACTCGAGCCCGACCAAGGCGTGGCTCGTGACCCATCGCAGCGAGCCGGAGTGGAAACGCTACTTCGACATGGCCTTCGCGCCCCGGCCCCGGGAGGAGCTCTACGTGTTTGCCGAAGACCATGACCAGATCCGCAATGTCGCCGCCGATCCGAAGTATGCGGTAATCAAGACAGAGCTGAACCGGCGTCTGATGGACGAACTCCGCCGCACCGGCGATCCGCGGGTAACCGGCGACGGCAAGACCTTTGAAAGACCTCCGTTCACCGACCCGAACCCGGCCGCCCGTGTGAACAAAGCCAAGAAGGCGAAGTAAGAACCGGGGCACTTACGCTTTCTTGAGACCAAGGGCCTTGATCCGGGAGGCCAGAGTGGTGGGTCTCATCTTCAACGCCTCGGCGGCGCCGCCAGGTCCGAAGATCTTCCCGCCGCATTGGCGCAAAGCGGTCTGGATGCTTTCCCGCTCGCGACGCTTGAGATCGTCGCGCGTAAGCAGTGCGCCAGGATAAGCCGAGTCGTTCGTAGGGGTCGCAGGTGGGGCTTCAGCGACAGGGGCGAGATCGAATCGAAGCGGCCCGCCCTGCGACAGGATGACGGCGCGTTCGACGGAGTTCTGCAGCTCGCGGATGTTTCCCGGCCATGAGTGGGCGGACAGTTGATCAACGTGGCTTTTGGTGAGTTTGGGCACAGGCCGGTTCATCTTGCCGGCGGTGTGGCGGACGAAATGACCGGCGAGCTGAGCGATGTCCTCCTTGCGTTCCCGCAACGGCGGAACGTCGATGGGGAAGACGCTGAGCCGGTAGAACAGGTCCTGCCGGAAGCGCCCGGCTTCGACCTCGTGCTTCAGGGTCCGGTTGCTGGCGGCGACGATCCGGACGTTGATCTTGCGCGCCCGGGTATCGCCGACGCGTTCAACTTCCTGTTCTTGGATCACGCGGAGCAGCTTGGCCTGCATCGCCAGGGGAAGTTCCCCGATCTCGTCGAGGAAGAGCGTCCCGCCGTCTGCGAGTTCGAAGCGGCCGGGCTTGTCCTTCAACGCTCCGGTGAATGCGCCGCGGGTGTGACCGAAGAATTCGCTCTCGAAGAGGTTCTCCGGGATGGCGCCGCAGTTGACCTTGATGAGTGGGCGCCCCTTGCGGAGGCTGCGTTCGTGGATGGACCGAGCGACGAGTTCCTTGCCAGTGCCGCTTTCGCCGTGGATGAGGACGGCGGCATCGGTCGGAGCGACGAGCTCGATCTGTTGGAGCATTTTCCGGACGGCGCTTCCCTGCCCGACGATGTCGCGGGAGCCAAGGGCGGCGGAGACTTCCTCGCGGAGATAGACGTTCTCCTCTTCCAGGCGGGCTTTGAGGGAGGCGATCTCAGCAAAAGCGCGCGCATTGGCGATGCTGACGGCGGCGTGGTCGGCAAAGACCCGAAGCCATTCAAAGTCATCGTTGGTCAGGACACCCGTGTCGAAAATAGCGAGCACGCCCAAGGTTTCGCCGTGAAAAAGAAGCGGCTGGGCGGCAAAGGTCCGGATGCGCTCCGCCGCGATCCATTCGGGTTTGGCGATCCACGGTTCATCGCCGCACAGGTCGGGCAGCAGCAGGGGTTCGCCCGACTTCGCCACACGCCCGATCTTCCGGACTCCGAGGGGGAATCGGCAGAAAGCACCGTCGATCCTCGTGTAGTCGGCCGCAGGGTCGGTTGGGTTGCCCGCGCTGGCCACGAGATGGAGGCAGCGCGTTTGGTCCGGACACTCCGGGCGGACACGGCAACGATCACAAATATCCCCCGGGTGGGTCAGCCAGATGCGGGCAAGGATGATGTCCTTGCACTGGGCGATCCCAGAGACGACGGCCTTGAGCAGATCAGGCAGCGCGAGGTTCCGGGCCATCGAGACCATCACGAGGGGGAAGTCCGCGCAGTGCATGGGGAGTCGCTACGATAGTTCATAACAGACCGCAACGATTGTTCGTAGATCACGGGAAGTCGTAGCGAATAATTTGGAGGAGATTCCTTAAAAAGCCAATGATTTTGGCTTAACTGCCCAAAACCGGCCGTTGGCACGAAGCATGTGACATGGGGGTCAACGCTGCACAACGCAGCAACGAATCAAAACGAAAGAACAGACCATGAACCGCATCACCCAGCTCGATCCCTCCACCGCCACCGGCAAAACCCGCCAGCTCTTTGATGGCGTAAAGGCCAAGCTTGGCATTGTCCCCAACCTCTTCCGAGTCCTTGGCAACTCGCCTGCGGCGCTCGACGGCTATCTTGGATTCAGCGGCGCGCTGGCCGGCGGAGTCCTGAACGGGCGCATCCGTGAGCAGATCGCCCTCGCGGTCGCCGAGACCAACCTGTGCGGCTACTGCCTCAGCGCGCACACCTTCGTCGGCGGCAAGCTCGGGTTGACCGAGAAGGACATGGCCGAAGCCCGGAATGCGATCGCATCGTCCGACAAGACCGACGCGATCCTCAAACTCGCCCGCAACGTCGTCCTGCAACGCGGCGAAATCGGAGATGCCGACCTCAACGCGGCCCGGAGCGCCGGACTGAACGACACCGAGATCGTCGAAGTCGTCGCCAATGTCGCGATCAACCTCTTCACGAACTATGTGAACCACGTGGCCCGGACGGTCGTGGACTTCCCGGAGGTGAAACCCGGCGAACCCGCGTCCGCCGCCTGTGCCACCCACTGCGGCTGCGAGAGCTGAGCCGAACAAATCAGCTGGAGCCCTCAAGTGAACACCCGCCCACCCTTGCCGCCGTTCAGCGAAGAAACTGCGCGCCAGAAAATCCAGGCCGCAGAAGACGCTTGGAACACCCGCAACCCCGAACGCGTCTCGGCCGCCTACACCGAAGACTCCGAGTGGCGCAACCGCTCGGACTTCCTGACCGGAAGGCCGGCGATCGTCGAGTTTCTGCGGTGCAAGTGGGCCCGCGAACTCGACTACCGGCTGCGCAAGGAACTCTGGGCTTTCACAGGCAACCGCATCGCCGTGCGTTTCGAGTATGAGTTCCACGACGAGGCCGGCCAGTGGTGGCGCGCCTACGGCAACGAGAACTGGGAGTTCTCCAGCAACGGCCTCATGCATCGCCGCTTTGCCAGCATCAACGACCTAGCCATCGCCGAAGCCGATCGCAAGTTCCGTTGGGAACGCGCGGCGCCAGCGGTCTGAAGACTACTTCAACCAACTCCTCCTATGGCCGGACGATATCTCGAAACCCTGTTCACTCCCGCCGTTCACAAGGCACAGGAGAAATACTTTGGACGGGCGCAACAAATCGCGCCGCAGCCGGAACGTGATCCCCTGGGCGCTGAAGAGGCCGAGTTCATCGCGCTTCGCGACAGCTTCTACATGGCTACCGTTTCTGAGAACGGGTGGCCCTACATGCAGCATCGCGGCGGTCGCCCGGGGTTCCTCCACGTGGTCGATCCTGTGACCTTGGCCTTCGCCGACTACCGGGGAAACCGGCAGATGCTCTCCACCGGCAACATCGCGGCCAACGATCGTGTGTCTCTGTTCCTCATGGATTATCCGAGGCGGGAACGCCTCAAGATCCTTGGCCATGCCCGGGTCGAAGACGCGCGGGAACATCCTGAACTCGTCGCCCAGTTTGCCGGGACGGACGTCCAGCAGATCACCGAAAGGATCTTCTTCGTGGACTTGATCTCCTTCGATTGGAACTGCCCGAAATACATCACGCCCCGCTACACGGAGGACGAAGTCCGCGAAGCCGTGGCTCCGCTCAAAACCCGCATCGCCGAACTCGAAGCGAAGCTGTCCTCTCTCAACTCCTGACCCTTCAACCAAAGAACACCCGACTCCATGAACAACTTCCCCGCACCTGACCTGACCCAACGTCCGCCCCGCAGCCCGCGTGTCCGCCTCGGCGGGTATGCCGTCCTTCCCCGCGTCCTCGACAAGGCCCGCGCGTCCCTCGTCGGCAAGGCGGGCGACTACAAATATGGCAACCCGCTCGACCAGGCGTTCTTCGGATTCACAGGCATCACGCCGGATGGGCTTCTCGGACACGTGAAGACCGGAGCGAGCGACTGGGACCTGCTCCTGTGGGTCAACGCCAACGCCAATCCCAAACGCGCACCACACGAGATCCGGGCCTGGTCTGCCTATATCGAGACCATGCCCATCGGCGATGCTGAGGACTTCGAGTGGTTCACCGGGCAGGTTAAACGCCTCAACCCCGCGCGCACCGACCTGCACACCGTCGTCGACTACCTCGACGCCGACGACCACGTCTCCTTCGGCGGCCGAGCGTGACCGGATTGTCAGACGACCAGACAGCCTTGCCGATCGGCTGGCGTGATCACCGCCCGTGAACCGGACCGGAAGTCGAGGAAGTCCGCCTCAATGCCGTCACTGAAGAGAACGCCGTTTTCCGGCATCTGCGATGTCAGGGTCAGCGGCTGGTTGGTCGTGATGCGACCGAACACAATGCCGAGCTGAAGACTCAAGACCGTCTCTCTGAGAAAAGTCGCCGGATGATGTCCTCGATGGGGACTTCCTGGATGTCGATGTCCTGCACGGGCAAGCGGTCGAGGAGGGTCTTGCAGACATGGATGACGCGGTCGCGCTTCACCTTGAAGGTAATGCTGACGGGCGTGCGCTCGGTGATCTCGCCGTAGCTGGCGAGTTCTTCTTCGGAGCAGGTGCTCTGGCCGGTGAAGCGGATGGTGATGAGTTTGAAGTCGGCGAAACGGTCGAGGACGGTAGCGAGCTTGCCGTCGAAGAAGACGGTGCCCTTGTCGATGATGATGACGCGTTCGCAGAGCTCCTGGATGTCGGCCATGTAGTGGCTCGTCAGCAGGATGGTGGTCTTCCGGGTGGCGTTGTGGTGTTTGAGGAAGTCGCGGACGGTCTTCTGGGAAACGACGTCGAGGCCGATGGTCGGTTCGTCGAGGAACAGGACCTTGGGTTCGTGCAGGAGCGAGGCGATCAGCTCGAACTTCATCCGCTCGCCGAGGGACAGCTCGCGGACCATGACGTTGAGCTTTTCGCCGACGCCGAGGAGGGAGGTGAGTTCGTCCACCGTCTTGCGGGAGTGGGCGGGGTCGAGGCCGTAGATCTTGGCGTTGAGTTCGAGGGATTCGCGGGCGGGCAGATCCCACCAAAGCTGGTTCTTCTGGCCGAGCAGGAGGGCGAACTGCTGGCGGAAGCCGTCCTTGCGCTGCCAGGGGGTGTAGCCGAGGACCGTCGCGTCGCCCCGGGTCGGATAGAGGAGGCCGCTGAGCATCTTGAGGGTGGTGGTTTTGCCGGCGCCGTTGGGGCCGAGGAAGCCGACGAACTCCCCCTCCTCCACGGTGAAACTGACGTTTTTCGCGGCTGAGGTGGTCTCGTAGGTCCGTTTGGCGAGGCCGCGGACGGCGCCCCAGAAGCCCGGGGCCTTCTTGTAGGTCCGGAATTCCTTCGTCAGCCCGCACACTTCGATGACAGCCATGCGGGTAGGCTGCTCAGGTGACCGCAAAAGGAAAGAGGCCAATGACGAAGACCAAGAACGCAGCCAGGCGGTCGAAAATCGGCGGCGCATCTTGCCAGCCCAAAGCACCGCCGCATGGAGCCAAATGGCGCGGGCGTTCGAGGACGGGGGGCGGTGAGGATTCTCCGTTCAGCACAGGGCAGGCTGGAAGCCCGCCCTACCCGGAACAGCACCGGTATGGCTGGGGATTCGGAATTTGGCCCACGGCGTTCGGGTTTCCGGGGCGTCGCTCGGGTCCGCTGTGCGGGCAGACGCTCACTTTGCCCCTACGGAATGAAAGGCTTACGGTCCCGCACTCCAACGAATTGGCTAACCGGCACCGTTTAAGCAGTGCCCGAACGCCGGGCGGGTTTGGTGGTCGAAGAGACCTCAACCTGCTTCGCCGTTGGCAAACAGTTCCGGGACCTCTAAGTTCCGGGGCCTGTTTCCGAGCATTAGAAGAAACCAATAGATGCGACAGTTCGTCACCATAGCGGTCAATACGTTCATGGAGCTGATCCGTCAGCCCGTGTTCCTGCTGCTGGCCACGGCCTCGACGATATTCTGTGTCTTCCTGTCGTGCGTGAACTACTTCGGCTTCGGAGACGAACCGAAACTGGTTCGCAACTCGGTCCTCGCCGTCATGCTCCTGTCGGGGTTGTTCGGCGCGGTGTTGAACGCCTCGGCTGCGGTTGCCCGGGAGATCCGGACGGGCACGGCACTGGCGGTATTGTCCAAGCCGGTGAGCCGTTTCCAGTTCCTCATCGCCAAGTTCGTCGGACTCATGACGGCGTTGGCGGTGATCACCTATCTGAACCTGCTGGGCTGTATGGCGGCGTCGAAGATGGCCTTTGATTCGTATGGCTCGGCGGACTACGTGTCGCTGCTGATTTTTGTCGGGTCGATCGCCGCGGCCTATGTGGCGGCGGGATTCTCCAACTTCTTCCTGCGCCGCACGTTCATGTCGGACGCGGTCTTCGCTCTGACCCTTCTGTTGACCATCGGGTTCATCATCATCTGGCAATACGACCGCGAGGTGCCGTGGACCGTGGCCAAGCCGGAAGTGAACTGGCAGATGATCCCGTGCGCGATCCTGATCCTTCTGGCCCTCTGGGTGCTGGCGGCGCTGGCGCTGGCCTGTTCGACGCGGTTGGAAGTGATCCCGACGCTGTCGGTCTGTGTCGCGGTCTTCGTGCTGGGGCTGATGTCCGACTACCTTTTCGGCCGGCCGGCCGGGGAGGGTTCGGTGTGGGCCAACGTGGCCTATGCCGTCACGCCGAACTGGCAGCTGTTCTGGGTGGTGGACGCCTTGGACATGGGCCAGAAATCGATTCCCTGGGGCTACGTGGCCCGGGCCGCCGGCTACGCCGTGGCCTATTGCGGAGCCGCACTGGCGTTGGCGATGATCCTGTTTGAAGAGCGCGAGCTCAATTGAATCACATGGAGAAGAACAACCTCAGAATCGGGCTGGTGAACTGGCTCATCCTCCTTGCGGCCGCAGCGGTGACGTTCGTGGTGGCGCGGTATGTGAAGTCGGCGTCCGGCCTGGTGGCCGGCATCCTTCTGGCCGTCGGCTTTCTGGTCGCGCTGGTGGCGTTCTTCCAGATGCGTCTGGAGGAGAGGGAAAGGCTGGAGAAGCTCGAGTTCGACGAGCTGAACCGCCAGAAGGGCTCGACCAACCTGTTCAGCACCGACGAAGCGGACACCTTTGCGGCCCGCCAGTCGCGCGAGATGTTCGAGAAGTATTTCGTGCGGGTCTTCGCGGTCCTTCTCTGTGCCGGAACGGGGTTCGGGACCTGGTGGTTGTGGAGTTACCTGGGCACGGCGGTGCTGGACGTGAGCGAGGAGCGCTCGACGATCGCGATGACCACGACCGGCCTGTTCGGCCTGATCCTGTTCCTGATCGGCAAATACACTTCGGGCCTGGCCCGCTTGGACGACCAGAGGCTGCTCCGGCCGTGCGGCAGCTACATGTTGTTTGGGGCCTACGTCTCGTTCCTCGTGGCCGCGGCGCTGGCGTTGAACCTGATCGGATATCCCCGCTACGACCTCGACCTCGCACGGGTGCTCCTGGTGCTCCTCGGGCTGGTTTCCGCCGAGACGCTGCTGACCCTGGTGGCCGAGATCTATCGGCCGCGGGTGAAGGGCAAGGTCGCGCGGATCCTTTATGACAGCCGCCTCGTGGGGATAGTCGGCCAGCCCGAATCCCTCTTCCGCACGGCCGGCCAGGCGCTCGACTACCAGTTCGGCTTCAAGGTGTCCGAGACGTGGTTTTACCAGACGGTGCGCGAGAAGATCGGGCAGTGGGCGGCGATCTGGGTCCTTGTGCTGATCGCGTCGACGAGCGTCGTCTTCATCGAACCCGGCGAACAGGCCGTGCTGGAACGCTTCGGTGCGCGCACCGGCGGCCTCCTGGAACCCGGCGTCCACTTTAAGGCGCCCTGGCCGGTCGACGATGTTTACCGGTTCAAGACCCGTGAAGTGCAGACTCTCAACGTCGGTTTCGTCCCCAAGGACGACGACCACGGCAAGACCATCCTGTGGAACGTCGCGCACTACAAAGAGGAGTTCAACCTCCTGGTCGCCAGCCGCGAATCGGGCACCACCAATGTCACAGGCGGAGTCTCCGTCCCGGTCAGCCTCCTGACCGTGAGCATCCCGGTGCAGTATCAGATCCGGGACGTCGACAAGTTCGCATACGCCTATGCGAACTCGGGAGAGATGCTGGAGAAGGTAGCGACACGCGAAGTCATCCGCTACCTCGTCGGCGTGGACCTGAACGAAGTCATGTCGACCGGCCGTGAAGAGGCCGCGAAGAACCTCCTTTCGACGATCCAGAAACGCTCCGACGAACTCGGGTTGGGAGTCGAGATCCTCTTCGTCGGCCTGCAGGACATCCATCCACCGACCAAGGTTGCGGAAGCGTATCAGGGCGTGATCGGGGCGCGGCAGGAAGTGGAGGCGCGCGTGCTCATCGCCAAGGGATACGCCATCCGGACGGTGCTGATGGCCGAGGCGGAGGCGCAGCAGAAGATCAACGACGCCGAAGCCTTCGCGGCCCAGCGCGTGACCGGCGCCGCGGCGACCGCGGCGAAGTTCACCAACCAGATCCAGGCCTTCAACGCCTCGCCCTCGGTCTACCCGATGCGCGCGTATCTGCAGACCTTCGCGAAGGCGATCGGCCCGGCCCGGAAATACATCGTCACGACGACCAACAGCAGCGAGGTCTTCCAGATCAACCTCGAGGACAAGATCCGCGAGGACCTCGGTGACGTCTACATCCCGGCGACCCGTGACGAGCAGCGTGCGCAGCAGTTGAAGCAACAGCAGCAACCGCAGATGCCGAAGGCCCCCTAACCCATTTCCAAAGACCCTCCATCCGCCATGAACAAGAACCGTCTCGCGCTCACCGTAGGGCTGCTCCTCATCGTCCTGTTCGCCCTCATGCTTTTCACCTTCCAGGTGAGGCAGACCGAGGTCGCGCTCGTCACGACCTTCGGGAAACCTTCCCGCACCGAAACCGAACCCGGCCTCAAGTGGAAGCTCCCCTGGCCCATCCAGCGCGTGCTCAAGTTCGACAACCGCGTGCAGAACTTCGAGGGCAAGTTCGAGGAGACCCAGACGCGCGACGGCTACAACCTGCTGATCTCCGTCTACGCCGGATGGAAGATCAAGGAGCCGACCACGTTCCGGAACGCCTTCGCCGACGGAGCCACCGCCCGCGCAACCCAGACCTTCGAGGAACGCCTCCGCAGCGAGAAGAACGCCGTCGTCGGCCGCCATCCGTTCTCCCATTTTGTCTCCACCGATCCCAAGGAGATGAAGTTCGCCGAGATCGAAAAGGAGATCGAGGAGGCGGTGAAGAAGTCGCTCCTCGACAGCTACGGCGTCGAAATCAGTTTCCTCGGCATCAAGCGCCTGGGCCTGCCCGAAAGCGTCACGCAGAAGGTCCTCGAACGGATGAAGGAGGAGCGCCAACGGTTCGTCGCCAAGCTCCAGGCCGAAGGACTCAGCGAAGCCCAGAAGATCGGTTCGGGCGCCGACCTAGAACGGACCAAGCTGCTTACCGCGGCCGAAGCCAAGGCCAGCGCGATCCGCGGCCAGGCCGAATCGGACGCCGCAAAGTATCTCGAGGTCTTCGAGAAGAATCCCGAGCTCGCCCTGCTCCTCCAGAAACTTTCCGCGTTGGAAGCGTCATTGAAGGATCGTTCCACCCTGATCTTTGATACGCGCACGCCGCCCTTCGACCTGCTGGAAGGATCCAAGGTCAAAACCTCTCCCGCCACCCCCAAGTGAGGCGACCATGAGCGACAAAGACCACCACAGCCACGGACACGGGGATGGGCACGACCATGATCACGATCACGATCACGATCACGGAACCGAGCCCAAGCTGGTGTTGACCAGTTCATCCGACGGCGCCCCCGTGCCCGATCCGGATCAAAGCCTTTTGATGGAGGACACCGGGTCGCGCGCATTGGCCGAAGCGCTCAAGAGCAGTTTCGTCATTGTCCGTGGCTTGATGGTGGGCCTGATGATCCTCTTCTTCGGTTCGGGCATCTTCATCGTCGAACCGAACCAGAAGGCGCTCATCTTGCGCTTCGGAAAGCCGCAGAGCGTGACCGAGGACCAGCTTCTCGGCCCCGGATTCCACTTCGCGTTTCCCTACCCGATCGACGAGGTCGTGAAGATCCCGATCAGCCAGGTCTACCAGGTCCGGTCGACCATCGGCTGGTTCGCCACGTCCCCGGAAATGGAGGCCGCAGGCGCCGAGCCGGGCGGTAAGGCCACGCTCGATCCTTCGATCGAGGGCTACACGCTTTCAGGTGACGCGAACATCATGCACGTCCGGGCGACAGCGCGTTACACCATCAACGACCCCATCAGCTACGTCTTCGGGTTCACCGCGACCTCGAACACGATCCAGCACGCGCTAGACAACGCGATCCTGTTCGCCTCCGCGCAGTTCCCCGTGGACGGCGTCCTGCGTCTGGACCAGGCGGGATTCCGTGAGCGGATTACCTCCCGTCTCAACCAGCTCATCAACGCCTCCAAGCTCGGCATCCGCCTGGAACCGATCGACGTCGTCGTCCGTCCGCCGATGTTCATCAAGGGCGACTTCGACGCCGTGCTTGCGGCCGAGGCCGACCGGAGCAGGGCCATGAACGGCGCGCGGGGTTACGAGAACTCCATCCTGGCCAAGGCCAAGGGAGAGGCCGAGGCGTTGATCAACTCCGGCGAAGCCGACCGGTCCCGGATCGTCCAGACCGCGCAGTCCGAGGCGCGCTATGTGAACGATCGCCTTGCGGAATACCAGAGGACGCCCGGGCTCTTCCGCGAGCGGATCCTGGCCGAGGCCATGTCCCGCGTTTTGACCAATGTGCAGGACAAGTTCATGCTGCCCGATCGCGGCGGCACGGCCCGCGAGCTGCGGCTCCAGTTGAGCCGCGAGCCGAAGAAGGCCACCCAGCCGCAGGCTGCCGATTCAGCGGCCTTCCTGTCCAAATGACCTGATCGCAACCCGAGAACGCTATGCTCAGCAACCGCCTCAAACACGATCACGACCATGATCACGACGACAGCCACGGCCACGGTCATGGCGACGGGCATGATCACGACCACCATGACCACAAGGCCGGCGAGAAGTGCGAAAGCTGCGGGCACGACCATTCGCACACCCAGATCAAGCTGGGGCAGACCATTCTGGGTCTGATCCTCGTCCTGAATTCCTACGTGGTGGAATGGATCTTCCCCGGAACAACCGTAGTGGCCGACTTCAGCGCGATGGCCGGAGCGCTCATCCTAGGGGTTCCGATCATTCTCACCGCCATCAAGGATCTTCGCCGCGGCGTCCTCAGCACGAACGAACTTGTCGCGCTCGCGGTGCTGGCCTCCTTCGGCACGCACAACTACCAGGAGGCCGGCCTTGTCGCCTTCTTCATGCTTCTTGGCGAAATTATCGAGACGCGCACCGCTGACGGCGCGCGCAACTCCATCGAGTCGTTGATCAAGTTGACCCCGACCAAGGCCCGCCGCATCACGCCCACGGGCGAGGAAGAAGTGCCGGCCCGCGAACTGAAGATCGGCGACGTCATTCGCATCCGGCCCGGCGACAATGTCGCGGCCGACGGCCTCATCCTCACCGGCCAGGGCTCCATCAATCAGGCCAACATTACCGGTGAATCGTTGCCCGTGGACAAGAAGACCGGTGAAGAAGTCTTCGCCGGCACGACCAACCTCACGGGCGTCCTCGAGGTTAAGGTCAACCGCGCCGGCACCGACACCACGCTCGGGAAGGTGCGCGAACTCATCCTAGCCGCCGAGAAGACCAAGCTGCCGATCATGCGGATCGTCGACCAATACATGGGCTTCTACACGCCGCTCGTGCTGGTCCTGGGAGCGTTGGTCTGGGCCTTCAGCAAAGACCTTTCCCGCGTCATCGCCGTCTTCATCGTCGCCTGTCCGTGCGCCTTCATTTTGGCGACGCCCACGGCGATGGTGGCCGCTCTCTCCGCCGCCGCCCGTCTCGGCATCCTGATCAAGAACGTGGCCGACATCGAACTGGCCGCGAAGATCAACGCCTTCATCTTCGACAAGACCGGCACGCTCACGCTCGGCAAACTCGTCGTCAGCCGGTTGAACCCGCTTCACGGCACCGCCCCTGCGGACCTGCTGCGGCTCGCCGCTTCCGCCGAGCGTTACAGCAACCACCCGACGGCCAAGGCTCTCCTGACCTTGGCGACCGACGCCGGAGTGAAGCTCGTCGAGCCGCAGGATTTCTCCGAAGCCGCCGGCCGCGGCATCAAGGCCGTGGTCGAAGGATCCACCATTGTCATCGGCCGGGCCCAGTGGCTGAAAGACAACGGTGTAACCGAAGATTTCCTCAGCACCGTGGACCTGAACGAGACCGAGGGCTTCAGCATGCTCTATGTTTCCAGAAACGGGCAGTGCATCGGCTGGGTCGGCCTGCAGGACCAGACCCGCAACGAAGCCAAGGAAGCGTTGGCCGACCTCAAGGCCGCCGGCGTGCGCCGCATCGCGATGGTGTCCGGAGACCGTCAACCTGTCGCCATCCGCGTGGCCCGTGAGATCGGTTGCGAAGAGGTGGCGGGCGATTGCCTGCCGCAGAACAAGGTCGAGTTCGTCCAGGCCATGAAGAAGAAGGGCTACCGCGTGGCCGTCGTCGGTGACGGTGTGAACGACGCCCCGGCTTTGGCCGCTGGTGATCTCGGCATCGCCATGGGCGCGGCCGGATCTGAAGTCGCCATCAACAGCGCGACCATCGCGCTCATGAACAGCGACCTTCGCCGGTTGCCGTTCCTTATCCGGCTTTCCAAGCAGACCCGCTCGGTCATCAACCAGAACTTCCTGCTTGGGATCCTGTTCGTGATCGGCGGTCTGGCGCTGGCCGCGACCGGCTACATCAACCCGATCGTCGCCGCCCTGATGCACGTCGTCGGATCGCTCATCGTCGTCTTCAACAGCTTCCGCCTCGTCCGTGAAGGCGAGGAGCTGGAACCCTATCAGCCCGTCGTCGAAGCCCCGGCTCCCGCAGCACCTGCGCCAGGCCAGCCGATTGGTTTCAAGCCCCGCGCCGCCTGAGCGATTGTTGAACCATGAGTGCGACCGAGATCATCGCCGAGTTCAAGAAGCTGCCTGTCAGCGAACAGCGGACCGTGGTCCAAGAGCTGTCGGGCTTCCTCCGCGCGGGACAGCCGAAGACCACCGGCGGCGAAGAGTTCAACCGGTTGGCGGACGAGATGTTCGCCTTGAACGCGGAGTTGTTCCGCAAGCTAGCAAGTTGAGGTGGAGAATCTCCGGTTCATCTCGCTTGCGGAAACGATGGCTCTGCATTCGAAGTCATTGGAGCTCTTTGGCGGTAGCGAGGGAGTTCGAGAACCGGGACTGGTCGAGTCCGCCTTGGCGTCAGCGGTGAACGAAAGTGCCTACGGTGGTGGTGACAAGTTTGCAGTGGCTGCGGCATACGCCTTCCATCTGTCGCAGGCGCAGGCCTTCGTGGATGGAAACAAACGAACGGCAGTAGCGACGGCGTTGATGTTTTTGCGCCTGAACGGACATCGGTTCTTTGTTGATGATGGTTCGCTTTATGACGCGCTGATCGCCGTGGCCGAGCGACGGATGACCAAAGCCGGTTTGTCCGATGTTTTGCGGAAGTTGAGCCAGAAGATTTGAAGCACATGACAACCTCGACCCAGACCCAGCAGACGGGCGGCGCAAACAGCGCCGCCGAGACCGTCGTCGCCGTGCGCGGACTGTCGAAGGTGTTCAAAGATTTCTGGGGCCGACCCAAGGCCCGCGCCGTCGACAACGTCGACTTCGAAGTCCGCAAGGGCGAGGTCTTCGGTTTGCTCGGGCCCAACGGCTCCGGCAAGTCCACCACGGTCAAGATGCTCCTCGGCCTGCTCAACCCGACCAAGGGCCACATCGAAGTCTTCGGCCACTCCCCGCGCCATGTTGCGACCAAGGCCCGCATCGGCTACCTGCCGGAAGAATCCTACCTCTACCGTTATCTTGATTCAGCCGAGACGCTCGAGTTCTTCGGCAATCTCTTCCAGCTCGGCTCTTCCGAGCGGCAGAAGCGGGCCGAGCAGTTGATCGATATGGTGGGTTTGAGCAATGCGCGAACGCGGCTCGTCGGTGAATTCTCCAAGGGCATGCAGCGGCGCATCGGGCTGGCCCAGGCGCTGATCAATGATCCCGACCTCGTCATCCTCGACGAACCCACGGCCGGCCTCGACCCGATAGGCTGCCGCGAAGTGAAGGACTTGATCGTCGCGTTGGCCAAGCGTGGCAAGACCGTCATCCTCAGCAGCCATCTTCTCGCCGACGTGGAAGACGTCTGCGACCGCGTCGTCATCTACTACGGGGGCAAGATCCAAGCCTACGGCACGTTGCAGGAACTGCTGACTAACCGCGATTCCATGCGGATCACCACGCCGCCTTTGTCGCGTGAAACCACGGAGAAGGTTCTCGCGATCATCCGGCAGGACGTGAACGAAGACAAAATCCGCATCGATAACCCGACGCAGAACCTAGAAAGCTACTTCCTCGGCGTCGTCCAACGTGCGCGTCAGTCGGCCGAGACTTCCGGCGCCACGTCCGGCGGCAAGGTCGCCGCCTACTTGGCCGGCGAAGGCGAAGCGCCGTCGCCCGAAGCGCAGACGGCCCGGCTGCTCGAACGATTGACGGCACCCGCCGCGACCGAGGAGTCGGCCTCCGCGATTCCGACGCAGGGAACCAAGCCCGCTGAATCCAGCGTCGACGTGTCCAGGCTGGACCTGCTCACCAAATCCCCGCCGGTGTCTCCGGTTCAAGCCGCATCCGCGACCACCAGTCCGATCGTGTCGAGTCCCGCTCCCTCGGCCGAAGAAGTCGCCAAGGCCAACGACAAGCTTTCGTCGCTTCTCGGAGGCAAGAAGTAACCCGTCATGGCCGAAGGGAAGCACAAGTTCGGAGTGTTCGAGGATCCGGCCGGCGGATTCCGGGCCGTCCCTGTCGGCTTCAACTGGGCGGCCGCGTTGATCCCGTGGATCTGGGCGGTTGCAAAAGGCCATTGGGGCCCGGCGCTGGTGTTGGTCGTGTTGGACCTGATTCTGGCGTTGGTCCTGTTCCCGATCGCGGACCTGCAATCGAGCGTGACGGTGTTCCGGGCGGTCTTGGCTGTAGGAGTGGGGTATTACTTCGGCACCCATGGAAACCCGTGGCAGGCGGACAGGCTCGAAGCGCGGGGCTTCAAGTTCCGCGGCGTGATTGAGGCGTTGTCCGCGGGATCATCCGTCGATCTTGTCAGGACCGGCAACGCCACGCTCGTCCGCCATCGCGCCCTGTTGTCGGCGTCGGCGGTCACGCTCGTTCCCAAGTCCCTTCAGCCCATCGCGGCCATCGCGGCCCTGACTTGGAAAGCGGCGTTTCGTTTCCGGCTTTTCTGGGTGTTGCTTTTCCTCCTGATGGTGACGGTCACGGTGCTGCCGGCGGTGATCAAGGACGACGGGACCCCGCGCGGGTTCGTGCAGATCATGCTCACCTACACGTTGAGCCTGATGACGGTGCTTCTCGGTTTTTCCACCCTCTGGCTGGCTTGCGGCACGTTGGCGCGGGACATCGAGGAGTGCCAGATGCAGGTCGTGGCGACGAAGCCGGTGGCGCGATGGCAGATCTGGATGGGCAAGTGGATCGGGCTTTCGCTGCTCAATCTGGCACTGCTTTCGATCGCCGGGGCGAGCGTGTATTTCTTCCTGCTCTACCGTGCGTCCGGGCTTCCGGCCGAACAGCGGGCGGTGCTCAACAACGAGATCTTCGTCGCGCGCGGCAGCCTCAAGGAGCCGATGCCGGATCTGAAGGGGGACGTCGACAGGATTGTGGCGGAGCGGATGAAACTTCCCGAAGTGGCGGCGTCCGTCGACCGCGCCACCCTTCGCATGATGACGGAGAACCAGATCAAGGCCCGGCACCAGGTCGTGATGCCCGGGTTCCTGCGCCAGTGGAAGATCGACCTGGGATTCCTCCAGGACCGCCTGAACAAGGAGCAGTTGTTCGTGCGGTTCAAATTCTTCGCCGCGCAGACGAACGAGGCCAACCTCTACCGCGGCGTCCTGAAGATCGGTCCGTCGGAGACGCCCAGGGTCCAGAAATTCGACCGGACCTTCGCGGCTGAAACCTTTCATGAGATTCCTCTTCCGATGGGGATGGCGGACGAGAAAGGAGTTCTCACGGCCGAGTTCCACAATTTGAGCGACACGACGATGATCTTCCAATTGGAGGATGGCTACGAACTGCTCTATCGCGAGAGCGGCTTCGGCCCGAACTTCGTGCGCGGCCTGACCGTGATCTTCTGCTGGCTGGTGCTGTTGGCCGCGGTTGGCCTGGCCGCGGGCAGCTTCCTGTCGTTCCCGGTCGCCGCGCTTGTGTCGGTCGCCGTCCTGCTCGTCGGCCTTTCGGGCGGCACGCTCCAGTCCGTGGTCGAGGAGGGAACGGTCCTCGGTGCGGACCACGACACCGGCAAACCGATCAACAAGTCGGTGGACGCCGTCATGGTGCCCATCTTCCGCGGGCTTCTCGTCGTCGTGAACGTGGCCCGGGACTTCTCGCCGGTGGATTCCCTCAGCTCCGGTCGGAGCATCACTTGGCTTTCCATGGGCACCGCCGTGGTCCAGATCATCGGCCTAGCCGGCGGCATGTTCGCCGTCGTGGGGATCTATGCCTTCCATCGCCGGGAACTGGCGCGAACCCAGGCGGCCTCCTGAAATGAACCGCTCCGGCACCATGCTCTTCAAGGCCTCGCTCATCGCGCTCATCGTGCTGTTGCTGGTGGTGGCCGGCCTTTTCCAGAAAGGCCTCAACACGGAACGCACCGCGCTTGGGATGAACCGCTACGTCGAGCTCAAGGGCGCTCCGCCGGTGCTGGCCCTGACGACCGTCGCCCTCGGCGGATTCCGCGGCCTCGTGGCCAACGCGCTGTGGATCCGGGCCATCGAACTGCAGGACCAGGACCGCTATTTCGAGAAGGTTCAACTCGCCGACTGGATCGTGAAACTTGAGCCCCACTACGCGCACGTGTGGCGGGTGCAGGCGTGGGACATGGCCTACAACGTCTCGGTCAAGTTCACCGACCACAACGACCGTTGGCGCTGGGTGCAGAAGGGCTTCGAGCTCATCCGCGACCAGGGGCTCCTCTACAACCCGGATGAAGCCACGCTCTACCACGAGCTGGCGTGGATCTTCATGCACAAGATGGGGCAGAACCTCGATGACGCCCACAGCGTCTACAAGCTGAACTGGGCCCGCGAGATGGATGTCGTCCTGGGCACCAATTTCGTCTCGCTCATCGACCCGAAGACCGACGACGAAAAGGAACGCGCCAAGGAACTACGTGAACGCTACAAGCTCGATCCCGCCTTCATGAAGGAGCTCGACGAGCGCTACGGGCCGCTTGAATGGCGCCTGCCCGAATCCCACGCCATCTACTGGGCGGCGCTCGGCCTGAAGAAGACCGTCGCCAAGGATCCGATGGCCCTGCGGCGGATTATATACCAGTCCATGCAGCTCGCGGTCACCCGCGGCCGGGTCATGCCGGACCTGGCCACCGGGAGAATCATCCTGGGTCCGAACATCGACATGAGCGAAAGGGCCAACGAGACCTACCTCGAGAGCCTGAAGTTCGACCCGGAGAATTTCGCCCAGGTCCAGACCTCCCATAAGAACTTCCTGCGGAACCTTCCCTACTACTTCTACCTCGAAGGCCGGACGAAGGAGGCCAACCGGTGGTTCAACTATCTGCGGGAGCAGTATCCCGGCGCCGTGCCCGACGGCATGGACCTCGAGGCCTACTCGGTCAGCAAGATCTCGGAATACGCGGGAGAAACGAGCCAGGACAAGAGCACGGCCATTCTCAAGGGCCTAGTCACCCGCTACTATCTTGACCTCGCCACCGACAACGACGACCGCGCGGCGACGATGCTCCGTTTGGCGCAGAAGGTCCGCGCCCGCTACATGACCGAGATCGGTAAAGGCCAGGATATCCGCGTCTTCCTGCCAGAGGTTCCTGACCTTCTGCGGACCGTGAGGGAAGAACTCCTCGGCCAGCAGTCAGGGGTGATGCCTGAAGTCCAGGCGATGCTCCGCACCCGGCTTGGACTGCCAGTGTCCACCAACTCCGTCGCGCCGGTGCGGATTCCGATGGCCCGCCCGCCCGAGGCCCCGGCGGCCACCAACGCGCCTCCCGGCAAGGGCGCCTGATCCGGCGGGAGTTTTCCGTTGCCTGTCCGTTCCGACGCTACCTAGGCTGTTCCATGCAGGGGCTGCCCCAGCCTGCTGTTTCCGGCCAGCCATGAACTCGAAAAAAAAGCCCGCGAAAAAGACGCCTGCCGGAAGCAATTTATCCACGTCAGCCGCTCCTGTGCCCGTTGCCGCCAAGCCGTTCGTGAAAGCGCCCAAACCCAAGGCTCCGCTCAAGCTTTCGATTCCCCCAATCCTTCTGGAGGGTGATCCCGATCCTTCGGCCTATCGGAAGGTGGCGCCAAAGGGCGTGTCCCCGTCCGTGGCGGAAGTTCCCAAGGAAGTCGGTGCTGAGCCACCCAAGCAACCGATTGCAGCTCCGGTCATGGCCGTCGTCGGTGGCGGTTCGGAAATGCTGAGCCTTGGGGAACTTCGCCTTCTGGCGCGGGATCCCTACACCCTGTTCGCCCAATGGGACTTGGCGGAATCAGAGATGAACCGGGCGCGCGGCCGGGCCGCCGATGGGATGATAGTTCTCCGCGTCCATCGTCGCTCGGTCGAAGGACCCGTGGTCGTGGAGATCCCCGTGCTTGGCGGTGAACGCCATGAGTTCATCCCGGTGCCGCACGCGGCCACGCCCTACGCGTGCCTGCTGGGCTACCGGTCGGTCGAAGGCCGCCAGTGGTTTTCGTTGGCGCAGTCGGAGACGGTCGTGACCGCACCCGACCCGTTGGCCCACCGGACCGGAGCCGCCGCCATGATGATGGGGCGGTGGAGCGCCCTGGAGGACTTTGCGTTTCAAGTGACCGAAGTTTCTTCCGAGACGCCGGTCCGGGCTCCGGCTTCGCCAGCCATCGCGCCATCCTTTGCCGCTCCGCCGTTCGCCGCGGTTCCCGCAGCCGTCCAACGGCGGGTCGAGAATCAGCCGCACTTGGAGGCGGCGGATCTTTTCGCCGTGCCAAGCTCGGCTGAGCTGATTTATCCGCCTGAGGAGTCCTGGCATCCGGGTGCGGTTCCCAGTTCCGCAATTCCGATGGCCGAACTGACCCGGGCGGCATCGGCTGACCTTCCGTCGAGCCCCGTGGTGTTGCCTCCGGAGATGCGGAAAGGTTTCTGGTTCGCGGTGAACGCCGAAGTCGTGGTTTACGGATCAACGGAACCGGACGCCGCAGTCAGCCTGGCCGGCCGGGCCGTCAAGCTGCGGCCGGACGGATCCTTCAGCTTCCGCTTCAGTTTGCCCGACGGTCATTTTCAGCTTCCCATCACGGCGTCCTCCGCCGACGGGATGGAACGCCGCGGAGCGGAGCTGCTTTTGTCAAGGGCGACGGGAATCACGGGCGAGGTCGGGGTGCATGCGCAGGACAAGTCGCTGCGCCCGCCGGCCGCCTGATTTCGGAGTCGTTGCGGAAGATGAAAGCAATAGGACAAGCGGCACGCACGGGCCTCCTTTCGGACGGGGTGTCCGCAGGAATTACCGGTCGCGGTGCGGTTGGGCGGGGTTAGGGTCTAACCGGCATGAATCCGTATCGCAGGGCCGCCACGTTCCTCATCCGCATCGTCGCCATCTCGATGATCTTTTTCGGGGCGACCTTGTTCTTCTTCGACGGCGCGAAACAAAAAGTGTCCCGGCGGACGCCTGCACGCGTAGCTCCGGGCGCCGAATCGGCCGAAGCCCGGCCGGGGTTGGTCAATCGAATCGTCTCACGATCACTGCCATGGGCGCTGGTGATCATTGGGGTGCCATTGCTGGTCGGATCCTCGGCCCTGGCACGACGTCTCACCGAGGATCTGGACGACGAGGAACCATCATCGGAAACCTAGCCCTCATCCTTCACGCCCACCTGCCGTGGGTCCGGCAGTCGGCCCACAGACGCTACCTCGAGGAAAGCTGGCTACACGAGGCCATCGCCGAGTGCTACCTGCCGCTTCTCCTCGTGTTGCGTGGATGGGTCCGCGACCGGGTGCCCGCGCGGATCACCGTGTCGCTGTCGCCCACTTTGGTCGCGATGCTCGACGATTCGTTGCTGCGCGGACGGTTCGTGAAACGGCTGGAGGAGATGGAAGCGCTGGGCGAACAGGAGCGTTTCCGCACCGGCTGGCTGGGCGAATTCAAGGAAGCCGCCGAATTCCACGCCGATCGCGTCGACCAGCTGGCCCGGTTGTATCGCGAGATCGGGGGCGACATCGCAGGCGCCTTCGCGGAGTTGGCGAAGGCCGGTGTGGTCGAGCTCATCACGACATCGGCGACCCACGCGCTGTTGCCATTCTTGCTTGATCAGCCCGGGTCGCTCAGGGCCCAGGTCGTGACCGGCGTGAACTCCTTTCGGCGCCGATTCGGCTTCAAGCCCGCGGGGTTCTGGGTTCCCGAATGCGCGTTCGCCCCGGCTTTGGAAACGGCTTTGAAGGCAGGCGGTGTCCGCTGGTTCGTCATGGAGACGCACGGGCTGAACGCGGCTGAACCGCGCCCGCCGTTCTCGCCGCTGACGCCCGCGCTCACACCCGGTGGCATCGGTGTCGTCGCGCGCGATCCCGAGTCGGCCCAGCAGGTATGGAGTCGCCAGGGCGGCTACCCGGGAGATCCGGCCTACCGCGAATTCTACCGCGACGTGGGCTTCGATCTGGACCTTGACTACGTGGAGCCCTGCCTGCCCGCGCCGAAGGTCCGCGGTTTCACCGGCTTCAAGTATCATCGGGTCACGGGCGGCACGAACGAGAAGCAGCCCTATCGTCGTGCTGAAGCCATGGCGACGGTCCAACGCCATGCGGAACACTTCATCGCGGCGCGCCTGCGGCAACTGGATGCGGCGCGAATCGCCGGGTGCTCCGCTCCGCTCGTGACCGCGCCATATGACGCAGAACTGTTCGGGCACTGGTGGTTTGAAGGGCCCGAGTTTCTCGACGCCGTGGCCCGAACGGCGGCAAAGGAAGGCCGGCTGAAGCTGGTGACTCCGACCGACCATCTGCAGTCGGCGCCCGAGTTGCCAGTGGTCCAACCCGCCGCATCCAGCTGGGGTGAAGGCGGCGATTGGCGGCTGTGGCTGAATTCTTCCAACGCCTGGATCCAGGAAGAACTTCTCGCTGCCGACCGGGCGATGACCCGCATCGTCTCCACGTGCGTCGCTGCGGACGAGCCGGTCGAACGCGCTCTCCGGCAGATGACCCGCGAGCTGCTGCTTGCGCAGGCCAGCGACTGGCCTTTCATGCAGCGGACGGGAACCAACAGCGACTTCGCCCGGGGGCAGGTTGAGCTGCGGTTGTCGCGGTTCCGTTTGCTCGAAACGATGCTCTCGACCAAGAAGCTCGACTCGGCGGCGATCACCGCGATCGAGGTGGAGTCCCCGATCTTCCCGGGGAGCATGGCGGATCCGGCGGCGTGGATCCGGGTGCAATGACGAAGAACGAAGGCCAAAGGCCGAACAAACCCAGAAGAGCAAAGCCTTCCTCTGGACCGAACGACTTGTCGGTGCCGAGCAACCAAACGCTTGGGAGAGGTTGAGCGTCGGCCGTCGGACCCCGGGTTTCTTTCGGTCTTCGTCCTTCCCTTGGGCAATTACTTCCGCCGATCCGTTGACTTGATCGGGTCGACACCTATATTGCGAATCGGACAAAGTTAATCCGCTTTGTCTTTAGACCATGCAAATCACCAAAGCAGGCGAATACGGAGCGCTGGGCCTACTGGCCTTGGCGCGTCGTCCTTTTGGTGACGTGGTCATGTTGGAAGCCATCGCGCAGGAGGAGAGCATCCCCGCCAGTTTCTTGGGGAAGATTTTCCAGAACCTCGCCAAAGCCGGCCTAGTCCGGTCGGCCCGTGGTTCCGGCGGAGGGTTCGCCCTCCTGAAGACGGCCGAAGAAATCACCGTCCTTGCGGTCATCGAGGCGATTGAAGGCAAGATCGCCTTCCAGCGTTGCCTCGAAGAAAAACCCGACTGCACCCACATGGCCGGCTGTGCCTTGTGCGGCCTCTTCTCCGAAGCCCAGGACCGTGTGAAGGAAGTCTTCAGCCGGACGACCATCGCGAGCCTTTCCAAGAAGCACACGTCCTTCGCCGACCATCAGGCTGAGAACGGCCTTACCGGTCCGAAACACCAGCCCGGCAAACCGCTGCCCAAGATTCTCCCGAAACTTTCCAAGTCTCCCCAACCCATTTAACTGATCCAGCACTATGAGCGACACCTACACCCTCTACAACCAGACGGTCATGGACCACTTCATGAACCCCCGCAACATGGGCGACGTGAAAGATGCCGACGGCATCGGCGAAGTCGGCGCGGCGGCCTGCGGCGACATCATGAAGATCTCCCTCAAGATCAAGGACGGCAGGATCGAGGACGCCCGCTTCAAGACCTTCGGCTGCGGCTCCGCCATCGCCAGCTCCAGCATGGCCACCGAGCTCATCAAGGGCCGGACCATAGCGGAGGCCATGAACTTCTCGAACCAGGAAGTCGTCGACGCGCTCGGCGGCCTGCCTCCGGTGAAGATCCATTGCTCCGTCCTCGCCGAAGAAGCCCTCAAGGCCGCCCTCGAGGACTACGTGAAGAAGCACCCGGAACTGGCGGCGCAGATCAACAAGTCCGAGCCCGTCGCGGCCTGAGGCCTTCGCCCCGCCCCATTTCATTCCCTGCGGCTGGACCGGTGCCAACCGACAGCCGCAGGGTTTTTGTTTCGCCCGTTCCTTTCATCCCAGTCCACTGCCTACTCCGATGCGCCACGTTTTCCTCGACCACCAGTCCAGCACGCCCGTGCTGCCCGAAGTCTTCGACGCCATGAAGCCGTTCTTCATGGAGGCCTTCGGCAACCCGTCGTCGCTCCACCAGCACGGCCTGCGCGTGCGTGACGCGCTCAAGAAGGCCCGCCAGCAGATAGCCGCGCTCATCAACGCCGACAGCGAGGAGGAGATCTTCTTCACCTCCGACGGCACCGAGTCGTCCAACCTCGCCATCAAAGGCGTGGCCTACGCCAACGAGCGGAAGGGCAAGCACCTCGTCGTCTCCGCCACGGAACATCCGAGCGTCATGCAGTCGGTCGAGTTCCTGGAGAAGCAGGGCTGGACCTGCAGCCGTGTCAGCGTGGATCCGGAGGGGATGATCAACCTTGAGGAACTCAAGGCCGCCATCACGCCGCAAACCGTCCTCGTGGCCGTCCATCATGTGAACCACGACATCGGCACCATTGAGCCGATCGTCGAAGTCGGCCGCATCTGCGCAGAGAAGAACGTCCCGCTCTACGTCGACTGCGAAGCGAGCGCCGGTTGGCTGCCCGTCGATGTGAAACAGTTCGGTGCCGCGCTGGTCAGCTTTTCCCCGCACCGCTTCTACGGACCCAAGGGCGTCGGCGTGCTCTACCGCAACAAGAAGGCCCGCATCGTTTCCATCATGCACGGCGGCGTGCAGGAAGGCGGACGCCGCGCCGGGACCGAGAACGTCCCGGCCATCGTCGGCGGTGGCGTCGCGGCCGAAGTGGCCCTGCGTGAAATGCCCACGCGCATCGCGCACACGGCGGAGTTGCAGAAGCGCCTGTGGGACGGCCTCAAGACGAACATCAAGTTCATCAAGCTCAACGGCCCGGAACCCGGACCCAACCGCGTTTCGACGAACCTGAACCTCTCCACCGAGTTCATCGAAGGCGAAGGCCAGCTGCTCCTCTGCGACATGAACGGCATCGCTGTGGCCAGCGGTTCCAGTTGCGTCAGCAAGAGCCTGAAGATTTCACACGTGCTCGGGGCCATCGGCCTCGATCACGCGCTGGCCCAGGGCAACATCATCATGTCGCTGGGCAAGGACAACACCGTCGAAGACATCGACTACGTCGTCGAAGCCTTCGGTAAGATAGTCATCAAACTCCGCGGCATGTCGCCCATGTGGGACGAGTTCGAGCGGGGCGTGATCGACTCCGTCATCAACCCCACTGGGAGGGGAAAATCTTTTAGCCAGCACGCGGCCGACATTTCCGGCAAAGCGGCTCACTGATCGGGTTGCGCTGGCCAATCCTTTTTCCACAGAGTTGAACCGCGTTCCCCAATGCTCACCCAAGACGTCATCCTCGAAGCCCTGAAGACGGTAAAATACCCCGGCTTCTCCCGCGACATCGTTTCATTCGGCATCGTCAAACAGGCCGAGGCCGATGGCGGCAACATCAAAGTCCAGCTCCAGCTCACGACGGCGAATGCGCCGGTCGCACTGCAGTTGAAGGCCGAATGCACCAGGGCGTTGACCGGGCTGCCCGGGGTCGAGGGAATCTCCGTCGAAGTCCTCGCGCCCCAGACAGCAGGTGCGCCGACTCCGGCGTCCAACCGAGTCGTCGGAATCAAGAAGGTCGTCGCCATAGCGTCCGGCAAAGGCGGTGTCGGCAAATCGACCGTCTCCGTGAATCTCGCGTGTGCCCTGGCCAAGCTTGGCGCGAAGGTCGGCCTGCTCGATTGCGACATCTACGGCCCGAGCATTCCCTTGATGATGGGTGTTCACGGCCGGCCCTACGTTAGCGAGGAGGAAAAGCTCATCCCGCCGGTCAACCACGACGTGAAGCTCATGAGCATGGGTTTCCTGATCGAGGACGACCAACCCGTGATCTGGCGCGGGCCGATGATCCAGAAAACGATCCAGCAGTTCGTCGGTCAGGTGGACTGGGGTGAACTCGACTTTCTCCTCGTCGACCTGCCGCCGGGCACGGGCGATGCGCAGCTTTCACTTTGCCAGACTGTTCCACTCGACGGCGGCGTCATCGTCACCACGCCGCAGGAAGCGTCGCTCGGCGTCGTGCGGAAAGGCATCAACATGTTCACCAAGGTCAACGTGCCCATCCTCGGCATCGTGGAGAACATGAGCTACTTCACCGCTCCGGACGGTTCCCGCGTCGAGATCTTCGGCCATGGCGGTGGAAAGGCCGAAGCCGAACGCCAGAAAGTCTCGTTTCTTGGCGAGATCCCCCTCTTCACCTCCATCCGGGAAGGCGGCGACAAAGGGGTGCCGGTCACGGTCGGGGATCCAACAGGCGCGCCCGCGCTGGTTTTTCTGCAGATGGCAAACAGGCTCCGGGACCTTCTCGGGGCGTGAGGCTTAGGGCGGGGTGGAGCCTTGTGCCGGGGAGCAATCGCAGGTTTTGATCAACCCTTGTCGGCAAATACCGATTGAACACTGGCAGGTGATCGATACCTTGCGTCACCGTGTTCCTTGTCTCCGCTACCATGGGCAATCAGATCCTAGAGAACGTTTCAGGAAATGACTTGGTCCGGAAGTCATCCCTCTACCGCGAGTATCAGGCGGAGCGTGAGGAAATCCTCCGGCACAAGTGGATCGAATCGGAGAAGGCCGGCTACGACGTGGGCTTCGAACGGGCGCTGACCGACTGGATCATCAACTATCGCGCCCAGTGGCGGAAATCCAGGATGCGGCGGCTGCAGGAAAACAAGTGATCCTAGGCAGGCCCCTGCTTTGGCCCGTTATCCCCAGTGTGGGATAGCCATCACGGATCCCAAAGAATCGACGGATTGTTGGTCCTCCCCTCGTCCCGTTTCAGATCCCAGTAGTCTCCCAGTTTGAACCCCTTCACGTGTCCGTCGAAGAAGCCGAGATGCGCGGCCTTGTTGTGCGCGTTCGTGTGGACGGCGTTCCGGGTTCCCCAAGCTCGACGGTGCTGGTTGTCGAACATCCAGGTGGTGGAAACCGGCTTCTTGATCTCGAACAGTTTCGTTTCCCTGCCATTGGCGGTGCGGTTGTTGATGTTCCCGTTGATCGCATAGTGGAACAGGTTGATCCCGTCCGACCGGTTGGTGTTACCGGGACAAAGCCAGATGGTCGTGGACACCTGGGTCAGCGGGTTCGTCCTCCAATCCTGGCCGCTGTAGGGCGTCACGTTGACCTCCCTTGGAAGGAGGCTCAGCCAACTTCCCTTGGGTTCGCCGGCCGCGGGATATGCCAGGCCGTCGGGCGGCAGGAGATCATTGTTGCCTTGGGCGTAGAGGTGAGTGGCCATCAACCACTGCTTCAAGTTCGACTTGCAGACCGTGGCGGCCGCCCGGCTTCTTGCCGTGCTGAGTGCCGGGAGCAGCAGAGAGGCAAGGATCGCGATGATCGCGATGACCACCAGCAACTCGACGAGCGTGAAGGCGGCCTTCGCCTTGCGGAGCATTCGTTCGAAGTGATCGGCGGCCTTCACAGGGGTGTTTTCTAGCAGAACCCCGGGGTTTCTGGAAACTCCGTTTGCGGCCGCGGCGCGTGTTCCCTAGCTTCCGCGCTCCATGGTCCGACTCGTCCTTTTCGACATCGACGGCACACTCATCCACACCAACGCGGCCGGCATCACCGCCTTCGGCGAAGCCTTCCGCGAAATCTTTCACTATCCGGCGGCCGTTCGCGACGTGTCCTTCGCCGGGAGGACTGACACGGGACTGGCTCGGCAGATTCTCCGCGCCCACGGCTTTGAACCCACGCCGGCCGACTTCGACCGCTTCTTTGCCTGCTACCTCCGGTGGCTGCACCACATTCTTGGACGGGTTGGCGGTGGGATCTTCGATGGGGTGGGACCGTTCATGGCCGGCCTCCGCGCGCAGCATGAGCGTCCGACCTTTGGCTTGTTGACCGGCAACATCCGGCGCGGAGCCGAGATCAAGCTGGCCCGCTTCGGCATCTGGAACGACTTCGAGTTCGGGGCCTTCGCCGACGACCACGAGAACCGCAACGAGATCGCCCGCGTGGCCCAGATGCGCGGGTCGGAGCTGCTGGGCCGCCCGCTGGCTGGCGACGAGATCCTGGTCATTGGCGACACGCCCCTCGACATCGAATGCGGGCGAGCCATCGGCGCCCGTGTCCTCGCCGTGGCCACGGGCCATTTCACGGTCGACCAGTTGAATGCGCACAAGCCCGACTGGGCCGTGAAGTCGCTTGCTGAAGTTCCGGCCGCCGAAGTCCTGCGGTAGGCCGGAGGCTCCCGTGCTTTATCGGCTTCGCGTTCCTTCGCGCCCTTGGCGGATGGCCCTTCAGCCTCACCCCACCCGCTTCGTAAGCCAGAGACCGATTGCGCTGAAGGCGACATTCGGTGCCCACGCGGAAATGCCCGGCGGCAAATAGCCGCCCGTGCCCAAGGCCAGCGCGAGCCGTTGCACGATGAAGAAGG
>Ga0163144_10002045_pt1 | contig 47110 bp, 33 predicted proteins | sample OliLak19BULKMAT1_FD_123175 | JGI IMG/M metagenome (GOLD analysis project Ga0163144, IMG submission 123175) | Freshwater microbial mat bacterial communities from Lake Vanda, McMurdo Dry Valleys, Antarctica - Oligotrophic Lake LV.19.BULKMAT1 | ecosystem: Environmental > Aquatic > Freshwater >... | reverse complement strand
TAGCTTTCGCTAGCTTCCGCTAGCTTCCCGCTGCGGGCGGTACTGGGGTTGTGCCCGGCACAATCGCGTCGCGCACTTCGGGCGGCGTGAAGCCGTCAGCGGGTGCGCTGTCCATCAGACCTTGCAGATCGAACAAGAACGGACTGTTCGACGGGATCAGCGCCAGCGTCACGTTGTCCGCCAGCGATTGAATGTATTGATATTGGATCAGCGCCGGGTTCGCCGCGATTTGTTCGCTGACCAGTTGCAACGCCTGCGCTTCGGCGCGGGCGCGCAGGACGATGCTTTCCGCTTCACCTTCGGCGCGGGAAATCGAGGCATCGCGCTCACCTGCCGCGACCGCGCGGGCTTGTTCCGCTTCTTGCTGACGCTGCTGGACTATGAACGCCGCTTGCTGCGCACGCTGTTCGGCGGCGATCTTGTCCTCGATGGACTGGCGGAACTGCTCGGAGAAGCTCAAGCCGCGAATGTCGACGCTGTTCAACAGCAAGCCTTCGGTCTCGAACTCCACCGCCATGCGCTCGTTGACCTGCACCTGCATATTGCCGCGTTCTTCGCCGTAGATCGCTTCGGCACGGAACTGCGAAATCACGTCGCGGATCACGGTGCGCGAGGTCGAACGCACAAAGGTTTCCACGCCATTGGGCCAGCGGGTATGCAGGAAATTGATTTGCTCCGGGTTGAGACTGTAGAAAATCGTCACATCGAGACCGACCGTCTGCCCGTCCACCGTGGTGGCATCGACTTCATCGTTGCCCGAACGCGACCCTTCAGTAGAAGCCGCGGACATGGTGTATTCTTGCTGCGTGGTGTCGTAGATGCGATACTGAAAGATAACCGGCGTGATGATGTGCGTACCGGGACGGCGCGGTATGTCCAGTTCGCCGCTGACGGTGTTCCAGACGACTGCCACCTGGCGCGGCTCCACGATCAGCAGCCCTTGGCTGACGATGCTGAACAGCAAGCCCGCCACCAAGCCGATCACCGCCAAGATAGCGCCGCCACGCGCCGAGCGCCCTTGCGATGCGCTCGCCACCGCCAAGCCAATCCCACCCAAAAAGAGCAAGAAGCCGAGCAGCGATACTGCTCCAAACAATCCACCTATACCCATGATTGCCATTCTCCAATGTTGGTATCGTTCTTATGTGTAATTACGTGCATTATAGCACGCGGGTTGCGCGTCCTCATGTTTGAGAACACCCAAAAGTTGGGGGGACGCAATGCGGATTGCGATGGACTTGGTGTACGATGTACAATAAAGGACATGAAAAACAACCTCAGCCCACACTTGCCGCTTCCCCTAGTAAGCAGGAGACTCGCCGCTATACCGCTGAGCGCATGGGTCGATACCGCCATCATGGCGCTGTGCGGTGCGGCGCTGTTTGGTCGTGCGGGTCATGTCGCGCTCCAGTGGGACTACTTCGCCGCGCACCTCGATGAAGCATGGCGGCTGAACGCGGGCGGTGTCGATTGGCACGGCGCGGCACTCGGCGGGCTGATCGGCGCATGGATCGCGGGACAGATTCGGCGTTGGGTCGGCGCGCGAACACGACAAGAACGGGCGCGGCACGCCTTGCCCCTACGATTCGCAACTGTTTTGGCGCTGTACGCGCCGCTGGTGCCGTTGATCGCGCTGTGGACGTGGATCGGCTGTGCGTCGTCGGGCTGCGCGTCGGGCGCGGAAGTCGATACGTTGGCGAATTATCCGGCGCTGATCGTGCGTGAACTGCTGGATGTATACGGCATCGTCGCGCCGCGCTGGAATACGCCGCTGTTCGGGATCGTCGGCTCGACGCTGATTTTCGCGCTGATGGTTGGGCTGCGCTGGCGACGTGGGGCGCACGCGCGGCAGTTCTGGCTGGCGCTGGCGCTGACGGCGGCGCTGATGCTGGCGATTGGCACGGTGCGCGGGGACGGCGTGGGGATGATTCGAGGCCTTCGAGCGGATATGGTGTTGGATATTGGAGCGATCATCATCGGAGCGATGGGCACAGTATGGATACCAAAATCGTTGAGCTAGCCGGTTACATCAGCGGCATTCGATACCAACCGACACTATCTGCACCATTGATAACCTATCCGTTAAGCGATTTCGATGTGAATGCTGCTAAACCATCTGGATTAATCGAATTTGCTGACGGGGACACCCTCGCGTATTCCAAATGGAAAACCCCTAAACGCACACGAACCTATCCCTTTGCGCGCATTTATAACACCTATCATCTCAACACGAAAAAGGTCACGATCATTCCGATCATCAAAGATGAAGGAGCCGATACGCAGAATAATGATCGCATCAACTTCATCACCTATTCATGGATGAACTTGATGAACGTCTATATTATCCTCGCATGGTATGACGATGCAACTGCTCGACGTGATGATACAGGGCGGATTACAAATCAACATTTGCAGACTGATTTCGTGAAGCAGGCGTTAAACGAGCTGCAATATTACCAAGCATCCGCGTTACATTGGAACAAAATGCACTTCGAGCGTGATTTTGAGTTTGTGTATCGACAAGCTGTCGGTGCTTATGAGCGTATCGCACACGATAAACAAATTCGCTTGCACTCAATTCAACAACATCTCACTATACTTGGAAATTACCTCGTCAACGATCATTTTTTGATTGAGGCATTTAAAGTCGATTCGCTACCGCGTACGGCACAGGCGGCACGGCGCGAACTGTTGACAACACATCGTTACGAATTACTGCGAGAAGGTGGAAAAGGGCTGTTTACGATCTCGAACTATTTGGGGGGCGAATACCATCTGACCGCCGATGAAGTGTTCCTATCGGGCGATAAAGTTATTATCCAAGAATCGAAAAATGGGCGTGGTAAGTTGCCAAGCATTGACGATATCAAAGATGGTTTATTCAAGCTCATTTTGTTCGCCAATTTGGAACGTTTGGAATTGGACGGCGAGGCGGTCGGATTTTCAGCATGTCTCAATCTAACGGGCAATCTCATCGGACAGATTCAGCTACCAGCCACATCTGATGAAATCGGACGTTTTTGCGTAGCAAATCAGTTCTCTGCGCGCCAACTGACGTTGATTAGTGTACTTCAACAAGAGGCGACCATGAATTTAGGTCTCCAAATTCGCATCGGTGGACAATCATGATGACCTACAAAAGCCCCCTGCGCTATCCCGGCGGCAAGTCGCGCGCCGTCGAGCGCATCATGGTACAAATTCCCGCGACCATCCGCGAATACCGCGAACCGTTCATCGGCGGCGGATCGGTCTATTTCGGTGTCCGGTCGCTATTTGGACAGTCGATTCAATACGCCATCAACGATTTAAATCCCGATTTGATCCATTTCTGGCGCATGGTGCGCGATGATGTAAAGACGCTGGCAAACGAAATCGAGATATACCGCGATCATTACAGTGACGATGGGCGTGGGTTGTACAAATTCCTGTGCGACGACAAGAACATGCGCTCCGACTTCGACCGCGCCGTGCGCTTTTTCATCATGAACCGGATCACGTTTTCCGGCGTGATGGACGCGGGCGGCTATTCGCAGCAGGCATTTGACAAACGCTTTACCGCATCCTCAATCGGACGCTTGCGCGCTCTGGATTGTGGCTTGTCCAGCGTCGAAATCACCTGTGCCGATTACGAAACGCTCGTGACCCGTCCAGGCAATGGCGTATTCCTGTTTCTCGATCCGCCCTATTACAGCGCGACCGCCTCCAAGTTGTATGGCAAACGCGGCGATCTGCATACATCGTTCGATCACGAACGCTTTGCGTCGGTTATGAAATCCGTTCCGCATCAATGGCTCATCACCTATGATGATTCGCCCTATATCCGCGATTTGTTCGCGTTCGCGCACATCGAAGCGTGGGAACTGCAATACGGAATGGGCAGTTTCACAGGCGGCACGGTCGAAAAAGGGCGTGAACTATTCATCCGCAGCAATTGAAAGGACAAACACCCTATGCGCATCACCGTTGGTCTCGCTCAAATTTATCCCAAACTGGGCGATGTGCAGCACAATCTACACAAACATGTGGAGTACACCGAGCGCGCCGCCGATCAGGGCGTCGATCTGCTTGTGTTCCCTGAACTCTCACTGACCGGCTATCAGGTGCAAGACCTTGTGCCAGAAGTCGCCATCCAGACGCGCGCCGATGATCCAATCTACGGTGCGCTGCTCGCTGCCAGCGCCCGCCGGAACGTCGATATCGTGTTCGGTTTCGCCCATCAGGACGCGCGCCAACGCTTCTTCATCGCGTCGGCGTATGTGTCCGGCGGCGAGACGCAGCACGTCCACCATAAGTTGTATCTGCCGACCTATGGCATGTTCGATGAAAGCCGCTACTTCGATCAGGGTGAGAGTGTGCGCGCCTTCGATACGCGCTTTGGGCGCGTCGGCTTGCTGATCTGCGAGGATTTTTGGCACGTTTCGCCCCCCTATCTGCTCTGGCTCGACGGCGCGGACATCCTCATCTTCTCTAGCTCCAGCCCCAGTCGCGGACTCGACAGCGGGGATCGCTTGTCTGGCACGCGCTGGGTCGAACTGGTCAATCAAGCGTATGCCAGCATGTTCACCAACTACGTGATCCACTGTAACCGCGTCGGCTACGAAGATGGCAAGAATTTTTGGGGTGGCTCGTCGGTCGTCAACCCCGACGGCGATTTCCTGCTGCACGGCACCTATTTTGATGAGACGCTGTTGACCTGCCAAATCGACGTCAATCAACTGCATCGCACACGCTCGCGGCTGCCGCTGCTGCGCGATGAACGTCCGCTAATGGTACAGCGCGAATTGGCGCGCATCATGGGAGAACGCGAACATGACTACTAACGCCAGCAGCGGCTTGAACGACACCATCGCCGCGCGTATGGCGATCAATGCCGATATCGGGCGGCGGATGCTGGTCGGCTTCATCCGCGATGAGATCGACAAGGTTGGGCTGAAACGCTGTGTCCTCGGCTTGTCCGGCGGCATCGACTCGGCGCTGTCGGCGTATCTGTCGGCGGAGGCGCTCGGCGCGGAGAACGTGCTGGTCGTGCGAATGCCGTACAAAACGTCGTCGGAGGACAGCCTCACGGACGCGCAAAAAGTGATCGACGCGCTCGGACTGCCGACGCTGACGATCCCGATCACCGAGATGGCTGATCCGCTGTTCGCGCGCTTCCCCGACATGAGCGGACGCCGCAAAGGGAACATCATGGCGCGGTTGCGCATGACGATCTTGTATGATCAATCGGTCGATTGGGGCGGACTCGTCATGGGGACAAGCAACAAAACCGAGATGCTGCTCGGCTATTCCACGATTTACGGCGACAGCGGCGTCGCCTTGCAGCCCATCGCGGACTTGTACAAGACGCAAATCCGCGCGCTGTCGGTCACGCTGGACATGCCGGAGTCGATTTTGACGAAAGCGCCGTCGGCTGATCTGTGGGTCGGGCAGACGGACGAGGGCGAACTCGGCTTCACCTACGCCGAAGTCGATCAAGTGTTGTACCTGCTGGTCGATGAACGCTACACCATCGATGAAGCCGTCGATGAGGGTTTCGCGCGTCCGTTCGTGGAGGATGTGTGGCGGCGCGTGAAGGTCAATCATTACAAGCGCACGATGCCGAATGTGGCGAAACTAAGCAAGCGCACGTTGGGACACGACTTCTTGTATCTGCGCGATTACGTTTAAGGTCACGCGCATCGATGGAGGCGTTTGGCGTTCGATGGGATGCTGTTCAGGCGCACTGCGCTATAATCGATGCGCATAGTATTACGGAGCGCCATTATCCCAATCAATGCGATATGGGAAGACGAAACACAGACGATCTATCGGCTCGACATCAGCACAAACTGGGGTTGGACTGAATTGGAACCGATCCTGATCCACGGGGTGGAACAAGGAAATCGAAACGGCTATGCCATCGTCTTGAACTACATCGGGCGTTTGCACATGCCAAGTGATATGCTGGCGATTGGCGGGCAAGCGACCAAACTGATTGCGCCGTATTTGTTTGCGGTCGTGAGCGTTGTCGGGAGCAATTTGGTTTTGCAAACGATTAACGCGGCATTTCGGCTGCTTTATGCAGCTCAACTTGAATGTCAGTTCCTTGATGTGAAGACCTTAGACGACGCGCGCGCTTGGATCCGCGAATATGTGAATAAGGCAAATAAAAAGGCAGCCCCATGATCGATCTCAAACCGATGCTCGACGCGGCGCGTCAAGCCGCCTCCCTAACCAAGCGCATCCAAGCGGTGGGCTTCGACCGCGTGAACAAAGACGCCGACGGCGATCCCGTCACCGTTGCCGATTACAGCGCGCAAGCGATTCTGTGCCGTGCGCTCGCTCTCGCCTATCCCGATCACGGCGTCCTCGCGGAGGAAGGCGGCGACCAGTTCGCGTCCCTGCTCAACGATTCGCAGCGCGAACACGTCGCGCGCCTCGTCGGAGATGCAATCCGCGCGTCGGTGTCGGTCGATCAAGTTGTCGCGTGGCTCGATCACGGACGCGCCGTTGCGCTGGCGGGCGGGGGCGAGACCACCTGGATCATCGACCCTGTTGACGGCACGAAAGGCTTTGTCGCCGGACGCCAATACGCGATTGCGATTGCCGCGTTAGCCGATGGCGAACCCGTCGCGGGCGTGATTGCGTGTCCCGGTTACGGGAATGGACTGCTGCTCTATGCACAGGGAAGCGGCGCCTACGTCGAAGATTTGAACGGCGGACGCAAACCATCGCGCATCGCCGTGTCGAGTGTGAACAAATTCAATGCCGCGCGCATCGTCGGCAGTCTGGAACGACATAAGGGCGATCATCCGGGCATCGACGCTGTGTATGCGGCGCTCGGCATCCGCCGCGATAACGTGCAGCCCGTCGATTCGCAGGCGAAATACGCGATGGTGGCGTGCGGGGACGCCGATATCTTCATGCGCCTGATGACAGCGGATGCGCATAAGCATTACGTCTGGGATCATGCGCCGGGCGTGGCGCTGGTGCGCGCGGCGGGCGGCGTGGCGACGGACATGGATGGTTCGCCGCTGCGGTTTGCGCCCGGTCAAACGATGCCCAATCGCGGCATGGTCGTGACCAATGGGCATCTGCACGATAAACTGCTGGAAGCGATCCAACCGTTGTTGAAGGACTAATTTGAACCGCCAAGATGCGGGGAGCGCCAAGCAATAAAGAGGAAACTTGGCGTCCTCCGCGTCTTGGCAGCTAAAGGAATTTTATGGGTATGCTTCGCGTGCTGCATTTTGCCGATGTCCATATCGGCATGGAAAATTTCGGACGGCTCGATGCGGAGTCCGGCTTGAACACCCGTGTGCGCGATTTCTTGCGCCGCATGGACGAGGTGATCGCCTTCGCAACGGAACATGCCGTCGATCTGACGATCTTCGCGGGCGACGCCTTCAAAACGCGCACGCCTTCCCCGACGCTGCAAAATCAATTCGCCTACCGCATTCAAACGTTGGCGAAACTCGCGCCCGTCGTGATGCTCGTCGGCAACCACGATCTGCCGCCCGCCGACAAGAAATCTTCGAGTATCGAAATTTACGATACGTTGGATGTCCCCAACGTGCATGTGCGCGATGAATTTGGCGTCTCAAAAATCGAGACGCCCTCCGGCGCGGTGGTGGTCGGCGCTGCGCCGTATCCGCTGCGTCAGCGCCTGCTGCGCGATGAACAGACAGCGGGCATGACCATCGCGCAGATCGATGAGCTGCTGCGCGCCACGCTCAACGCCACCTTGGACGAGCTGGCGGCGGAGGCGGATGTACTGGCGTTGGAGAACGGCGATTGTCCGCGCCTCTTGACCGGACATTTCACCGTCGATGGCGCGGTCTGGGGCAGCGAACGGGGCGTCATGTTGGGGCGCGATATTTCCGCGCCGATGGCGGCGATGGCGGATGATCGTTGGGATTATGTGGCGATGGGTCACATTCACAGGCATCAGAATTTGACGCATGGACGCATCGACGCGCCGCCGGTCGTCTACAGCGGCAGCTTGGATCGCGTCGATTTTGGCGAAGAGTCCGAGCCGAAGGGCTTCTGTTGGGTCGAACTGGAACGCGACCACACCCAATGGGCGTTCCACCGCGTACAGGCGCGCCCATTCGTCACGATTCGCCTCGATTTGCGCACGAGCAGCGACTCGAAGAGCGAACTGCTGGAGGAAATCGAGGCACACGAGCATCTGCGCGAGGCGGTTGTGCGCGTGCGGCTGCAACTGACTCCAGCGACGAACGCCGCGCTCGATGAGAAACTGATCCGCGATGCGATTTATCGCAAAGGCGCAAATTTCGTCGCGCCATTCCAGAAGGACATCGATCAGGGGACGCGCGCGCGGCTTGGCAGCAGCCCGGAAGGCTTGTCCGACGAACAGTTGTTGGAACGTTACCTCGCCAGTAAAGAAACCCCGTTGGAGCGCCGCGCGCGCTTGATCGACGCGGCGAAACCGATCTTCGCCGGGTTGATCGAGGCTGGAGAGGGGTAATCGTGGCGAAACATATCGAACGAGAGAAACGAGATACCCTTCAATATCTGCCTTTCCCCTCCACGCTGACCGACGATCAGCGCGCGTCCGCCAGCGCCACCGTCGAAGCGTGGCGCGTGGAACTGGCGCGGCAGCGCGACTCGGCGTAAAATCGGGGCTGATTTTCGGCTAACAAGTGAACGATTCATGCTGCCACTGCGTTTAGAAATCCGCAATTTCATCGCCTATCGCTCGCCCGACGTGTTGGTGTTCGATGGCATCCATCTCGCGTGCTTGACGGGCGCGAACGGCGCGGGCAAGTCGTCGCTGTTGGACGCCATCACATGGGCGTTGTGGGGCGAGGCGCGCACCCGAAGCGACGACGAACTGATCCATCAGGGTCAGACGGAAATGCACGTCATCTTGAAGTTCGAGCAGGACGGCACGACCTACGAGGTCGCGCGCCGTCGTCAGCGCAAAGCGCGCGGCAGCACCCAACTCGACTTCTACGCCTATAACGCGAAGGGCGAACGCAGCATCCTCAGCGGGGCGTCGGTGACGGAAACGGACAAAGTGATCGAGCGCGCGATCAAGCTGAGTTACAAGACGTTCACGCAGTCGGCGTTTCTCAAGCAGGGCAACGCCGACGCTTTTACGCGCTTGGGCAGCGGCGAACGCAAACAGATGCTCGCCAAGATTCTCGATCTCGAACGCTACGACGACTACGAGGACAAGGCGAAAAAACAGTCCGCTGCCTTCGAGAAGGCGATGGACGTTGCGGCGTCGCTGATCAAAGGCTGTGACGACGAACTGCGCAAAGAACCGAGCATCCGCGCCGCGCTCGAACAAGCGCAAAAAGCCCAGCACGAAGCGGCGGACGCCCTCACCGACGCCGACGCGCGCCTTGCGGAGGTGCAGTCTGCGCCCGACGCGCTGAAAGCCGCGCAGACGACCAAGACGCTGTTGGGGGGGCGCGCCAAAGAGCATGAGCGCGATCTCGCTGCCGCGAAAGGCGATATCGCCCGCGCTGAGGCGCGCTTCAACGAGGCGGAAACGCTGATCGCGCAAGCGGACGCCATCGCGGACGGTTTCCGCGCGCTGCAAACGGCGATTGCCGACGAAAAAATCTTCGCGGACAAATCGCAGCAGCTTCAAACGGTCAACGCGCAGATCAACGCGCTCGAACGCGATATCGCCAAGGCGCGCGCCGAATACGATGCGCAAATCCGCGCGGGCGAGACGAAAATCACGACGCTGCGCGCGCAAATGGTGGACGTGGACGCCGCCGAACTTGACCGCTTGCTTGCCGATGCTGCGTCGCTGGCAGACGCGGAACGCGGGCGCGACGACCTGAACGCCGGGCTTAAACCGTTGGAGAGCGAACGCACCGAATTGACGACGCGCAACGACGCGCTGAACAAAGACCTCGAAAAACTGCGGACGCGGTTGGGCAAACTGAATCGCATCAAAGCGGGCATGTGTCCCGAATGTGGACGCCCGCTCACGCCCGAACACCGCGATCAGATGCAGCAGGAAATCACGGGTGAGGGCTTGGCGCTGAAGGCGACGGTTGAAACCAACGGCGCGCGCCTCGTGGCGCTGCAACAGCAGATCAAGCAGATGAGCGTCGATTTCGAGACGGCGCGGACGACGATCACCCGCTTGAGCCGCGCCCGCGAACGCGCGGCGGCGCTGCAAACCCAAGCGGAGAGCGCGGCGCGCGCGCGCATGGAGATCGATGGCGCGCAAACCGAACTCGATGCCGTGCTGTCCATCGTCGCGCGCGAGGATTATGCGCACGATGCCCGCGCACGCTTGACGACGGCGCGCGCCGAACACGATGCCATCGGCTACGATGATGCGCGCTACACGGCGGCGCGGCGCGATCTCGACCAGTACCGCGATTATGCCAGCCGCCAAACGCTGCTGGACAAAGCCACCGCCGAACTGCCCGATCTGCAAGCGGCACTCGCGGATGCGCGCGCCCGTCAGCACACGGTCGAGGACAAACAGCGCGCGACAGCGGCAGAGTCGGCGCAAGTCGATGTCGAGATCGTGACGCTGACGGCGCGTGTCGCGGACTACCACGCGCGCAAAGAGGAAGCCGACCGCCAGCGCCGCCGTGAACGCGAGGCGATGAGCGCCGTGACCATTGCGGAACAAGAGTTGTACGCGCTCGCTGTTCAGCGCGAACGCAAAACCGATTATGAGCGCAAATTGGGCGACGCGCGCGAACAGAAGGCGGTCTACGACGAACTCAAACTCGCCTTCGGCAAGAAGGGCATCCCCGCCATGATCATCGAGACGGCGATCCCCGAACTCGAAGTGGCTGCCAACGATCTGCTCGGACGGATGACCAACGGGCGCATGAGTTTGAAGCTGGAGACGCAGCGTGAGCGCAAGAGCGCCGACGGCGTGATCGAGACGCTCGATATCCAGATCGCGGACGAACTCGGCACGCGCAATTATGAACTGTACAGCGGCGGTGAAGCGTTCCGCATCGATTTCGCGCTGCGCGTGGCGCTGTCCAAGATGCTGGCGCGGCGAGCCGGCGCACCGCTGCATACACTGTTCGTGGACGAGGGTTTTGGCACACAGGACGACGATGGGCGCGAAAAACTGGTCGAGGCGATCACGGCAATCCAAGACGACTTCAAGCTGATCTTGGTGATCACCCACATCGAAGAACTGCGCGATTCGTTCGAAGTCCAGATTCAGATCAGTAAAACGGGCGAGGGCAGTCGCATCAGCGTGCGGTAAAAAAGGATACTTCGTTCATATCGATAGCGAAAGCGACGACGAATGGCTGACCATGCCGCCGTATTTCGACCGCCCCAACTGCACACCGGCGAAGAAGGACATCAGCGCCGCGTCACTTGGATGGAGTTGTTCTATGATCTTGTGTACGTGGCGACGCTCGTCCAACTCGGCAATTTCCTCAGCGACTGTTGTTCGTGATGAAAGCGGTGATGATGATGCGTTCTCAATATCCGATGCGAATTGTAGTCCTATCCGTTGCGCTGCTCATCGGCGGGCTGGCGCTGTGGCTCAGCGTCCCCGCTGGACTCGCGCAGGTTCGCGCGGACGACTCCGCGCAGATCGTCTCGACCACGCTCCCCACACAACCCGCGCTGCCCGCTTTCCCGACGGAAACAGGCATCCCCATCGCGCTGTCGGGCGTGTGGGGGATCGCCGGAGGGCAGCCCGTCGCCATTCGGTCGGGTCCGAGTACGACGTTCGCACGGGTCGGGGTCTTGCGCGCGGGACGCAGCATCGATATCACGGGGACGAACGGCTTTAGCATGGCGCGCCCGTGTACCATTTACTTCGAGAATGACCTCGATATGTGGGTGGAAGTCCGCTTCGGGGAGCAAGTCGGCTGGATGGCGCGCTGTGCGCTGACCATTCGCGGCGACCTGAGCAAGCTGCCGGTCGAAGCGCCACCGCCCGCGAATTTCGCGCCGCCCGTCCCGACGGTGTTTCCCGGCGCGCAAGGGTGAGCAGAAAAAGGACTGAGAGAAAAGACCCGATCTGGTTTTTCTTCTCAAGAAAAAACGCAGAGAACGCGAAGAAAAAGGATCGAATCCGCCTGCTTTTCTCTGCGTCCTCTGCGGTGAAGTTTTGTTTTTCGATTTGAATTTCTCTCTTTCGCGCGCGCTATAAATCTTTTCGGCGATCCATCGACATTTCGCATCAAGTACGCGACAGGAAACCTACACATGGTCACGGCATTGGTCACGGGCGCGACGGGATTTGTCGGTTCACACGTCGCGCGCGCGCTGGCAGACGCCGGACACCGCGTGCGCGCGCTGCATCGCGCCGCATCGAAATTGGATGCGCTCAACGGCATCCCCTACGAAAGTTACATCGGGGACATCCTCGACAGCGATGCGTTATGCGCGGCGTGCGCGGGCTGCGACTGGGTGTTCCACGTCGCCGCTGTCGCGGATTATTGGCGTGCGGATCACAACCGCATGATGGAAGCGAACGTCGAAGGGACGCGGCGCGTCCTGGCGGCGGCGCGCGCAATGGGCGTCCGGCGTGTCGTCTTTACGTCGAGTGCGGCGGCGGTTGGCGGCTATGGCATCGGGCGCTTGGCGGACGAACGCGATCCATTCGATCTGCCGCCGGATCTCTTTCCGTATGGCTACAGCAAATGGCTGGCGGAGGGCGTGGCGCGCGCAGCGGCGGCGGCGGGGCAGGACGTGGTGATCGTCAATCCGGTGGTCGTGCTGGGACCCGGCGATCTGAACGTGATCAGCGGCGCTTTCGTGCTGAAAATTCATCGTTATCGTTGGCTCTTTCCCGTCACATCTGGCGGCGTCGCCGTGACCGACGTGCGTGATGTGGCGCGCTGGCATGTGGCGGCGGCAGCGCGTGGTGTATCGGGCGAACGCTACTTGCTCGGCACGGCGAATCTGTTCTATCCGGCGTGGTACGCGCTGATCGCGGATGCCATCGGCGTGGCGCGTCCGGGTATCCCCGTTCCGGCGTGGCTGCTGCCCCCGCTGGCAGGGCTGATCGATACGCTGAAGGCGCGCGGGATTCAACTGCCCATCGACGGGGATCAGGCGCGTTTGGGCGCAAAAATGCTGTACTACGACTTCAACAAGGCGTGGACGACGCTCGGCGCGCCCCAGATCGACATGCGCCAGAGCGCCCGCGATACGTTCGCGTGGTACGCGGCGCATGGATACGTGAAGGGTGCTGAGTAAGAGCGTGTCACATCAAGCCCGCCTGAGATACAGAGCCGTAAAGCAGGCTGATCGTCGCGTGCGTTTTTAGCCTGCTTCCGCCCTGTATGGCGCGCGGGCATGACTTCAATAGCTTGTGGCTTTGAGTCACAGGCGGCGGCTGAATGGACGATTCCGCGCCGCTGTTTCCTTGACTTGGTGCCTATGCGCGTCCCACCGGCACGCCCCGACATGATTTGATTTTGTTTCGGAAAATCGATCAGCCCTCAGTCCTTAGCATTTCTTTTCTCCGCTCCGTCCCCTTCATCCTTTTTCGGGCGATGGGCGCGCGTGATTTCTTGCGAGTCCAACAGCGTATTGAAATCGACTGCCGGAATCGAGCGTCCGCGCCCAATCGGGAACGGATCGACGGGCTTGTTGCTCGCGCCCATCATCCGCTGAATCGCCAGCATTTCGACGGTGGTGAGGTTGCCCATCACGCCCGCCTCATTGTCGTGTTCCGCCTTGCCGAATGCGCGATGAAAAGCGATGCGCTGAAACTGCGCGCTCGATACATCCCTCAAGAGCAGCGTATTCGGGTTGAAGCTGCGCGCGGGTTTGCTGTCGCTCGTCCGCAGCACGCCCAGACTGACCATCAACACGATCACGCCGCCCACTTGGATCGGCGTCAGGCGGTCGCCCAAGATGACGAACGCCACGAGCAGCGCGAAGCCCATTTCGCTGATCGCAATCACCGTTGTCCGCAAACTGCCCAAGAAGCCGACGCTGGCGAACAGCGCCAAGCGCGACAGCGCCGTTGTGATCCCTAACGCCAGCATCGACGGCAGTGCCGTGAACAACACGTCTGACGGGATCGGCTGTCCCACCGCGCCCCACACCATCGCCACCAACAGCGCCATCGTCGTCAGCACGTACAGCGCCACCGTCGGGGACGGCATTTCGTACACCACATATTGACTGAGGATCATCGTCCCGGCGAACATCAGCGCGTTTGCCAGCATCAAGCCGACACCGAGCCAATTGGGCGTCGAACTGCCGAATCCGGTCAGCATGACCAGCGCCGCCAGCACGCACGCGATCCGCAGCAGGACACGGCGATCAATCGGTTCGCCGTCGATGCGCGAGAGCAGCAGCGCGAATAGGATGTAGCTGCCGTTGAGCATCTGTGCCAGCGACGCATCGAGCAAGCCCAGTCCGCCGTAGTAGAACAGCGATCCCATGCCATTGACGAAGCCCACGACCATACAGCCGAGCAAGCCTGCCGGATAGATGAAGATATAACGCGGGAAGAACAGCAGATAAAGCACCCACAAGAAAACGACCGCGATGAGCGTGCGCACCGCCGCAACGCCGAACGGCTCGACGCCCGCTGTGATCGCCAGTTTGCCGAAGATCGGCGCGACGCCCAACAATATTGGAGTGAGCGCAGCGGCGACAACCGGACGAAAATCGCGTTTCAACTCACCCTCCACTGTCTAGATGGGTAGGGGCGACACAACTCTTGCCCGAAGGGGGAACGATCTGGCTTCTCAACCCATCGCTCATACGATCCGCCGCGCTTCGCGCGGCAGCACGACGATGAATTCGCTGCCCGGCAAGCGGATCGGATCATTTCCGGCGCTCTCGACCCAGATGCGCCCGCCATGTGCCTCGATGATCCCCTTGCAAATCGCCAAGCCCAAGCCCAAGCCACCGCCCATGAACGCTGTCTTGCTGGTGGTATGGAATTCGGGGTTATTGATGGTGCTAAACCGCTCGAAGATCGACTGGTGATGTTCCTTAGCAATGCCAATGCCGGTATCGCGCACGCTGAAGCGGAGCGCGTCCTCGTGTCGTCGAACGTGCAGGGTGATCAGTCCGCCGTCGGGCGTATATTTGATCGCGTTGCTGAGCAGATTGTTCAACGCCAACTTGAGCAGTTCCGCATCAGCGGTCATGCGCTCCGACCAGTCTTGACGCTGAAAATGCACCCGCAGTTTGCGCTCTGAAAAGACGGTCTTGTACGGTTCCATCGCGCTGACAGCGATATCGCCCAAGCTGACGGGACCCAACACCAGATCGATCTGGTTCGTGATGATGCGGCTGATGCTCAAAATCTCGCCAATCATGCCGTGCATCCGTGTGATCGCGCTGGACATCCCCTGCATCATCCCGCGCAGCGCCGGATCGCGCAGCACTGCCGCCCGCAGTTCTGGGCTGTCCTCCAACAAGCGGTAGTAGCCCAACACCAATGTCAGCGGGGTGCGCAGTTCGTGCGCGGTCAATTGGATGAAACTGTTCTTCATCGCGTCCAACCGCCGCGTATCGGCGTTGGCATTCTCTAGCGCCCGAATGCGCGCTTCGAGCTTGACGGCGATCTCTTCGGTGTGGCGCTTGTGTGCATTCGCTTGCGCAGCGGTGTCGGGCTGATCGCGCCCACCCGACAGATAGTACGCCACCTGTGCGGGCAGTGCCTCTACATCCAGCGGCTTGGTGAGGTAGCCGTTCATCCCGGCAGCGAACGCCATTTCGCGGTAATCGGACAGCGTTTGCGCGGTCAGCGCGACAATCGGCGTCGTCTTGAAGCGCGGATCAGCGCGCAAGACGGTGGTAATCTCGCGTCCGGTTAGATCGGGGAGGTTGATATCGATCAGGATCAAATCGGGCTGCTCTCGCTGTGCCAAATCGATCCCAGTCAAGCCGCGCTCCGCACACACAACGCGATAGCCGACATGACTCAATGACCGCTCGACCAACGAACGGCTGCCCGCGTCGTCCTCGATGTATAAGATCGTCGCCGTCACAGTTCGCGCTTACTCCAGCTTATGTACGAGGCTCTCGATCAATTCGTCGTCAATTGACGATCCTTTTTGCAGCAGCATTTCGACTTGCCCGTTCAGGCGTGTCCGCTCACTGACGGTCAAATCTTTTGCTGTCAGCACGATCACGGGAATGCTGCTCAATTCGGGATCGCCCTTGAGCGTGTCGATCATAGCAAACCCATCCAAGTTTGGCATCATCAAATCAGTGATGATCAGGTTCGGATGTTTGTCTTGGATCAATCGTAAACCATCTGCGCCGTTATCTGCCAAAAAGACTTCTTCGACGCCACGCGCTTGCAGCAACCGCCGGATCAGCCGCGCCGCGTCGTAGTTATCCTCGATCACAACCACGCGCCGCGCGCTGGACATGCGCTCGACGGCTGCCAACAAGCCCTCTTGCGGGACGACGGGCTGCTGCGCACGCTGTGACAGTTCAATCGTGCGCTGCCATTGATCACCCAACAACTGCGATTCGACAGGCAGCGTATTGCCAGAACAATTGACGACGACCACATCATCACGCTTGATGACGCCCTGCCGCACCATCTTGAACAGACATGCAAACGCCACTGCCGTCGCAGGTTCGACAGCAATCCCATCGTTGCGCGCCAAAACGCGCGTCGCGGCAAAGGCTTCTTCGTCGGTCGCGCTGGTGAAGTGTCCACCATGTTCGCGCACATAATCGTACAGCAGTTCGTAGGCGCGTCCCGGATTGCCGGTCGCCAGCGTCGCAATGATGGTTTGCGGATTGTCGATGGGGGTGGCAATGCGCTGTCCGCGTGCGAACGCTTCGACCATCGGCGCACAGCCCGTCGATTGTGCGATTCCGAGCGCGGGCATCTTGTCGATGATGCCGAAATCGACCATCTCGCGGAAGCCTTTCGCCACGCCGATGGGTCCCATGCCGCCGCTGACGCCCTGAATGAACCAATCGGGCGCCCGCCACCGCGTCCCCATCGTAAATTCATCGCCAAGCTGCTCCGCGATTTCGTATGCCATCGTCTTCATCGCTTCGATGGCGGCGACGGATTTAATGCCGCGATCCAAGAACAGCCCTTTGCGCTTGGCGAAGCGCGCCGCGATCTCTTTGGTCTGGTCATACGTTCCGGCGATCTTGACCACTTCTGCGCCATACAGCGCCGCCTCGCGCATCTTCTCGACGGGCGCGAGACTGGGGAAGAATGCCCACACCTTGATCCCCGCGCGCGCGCCATACGCTGCATAGGCAATAGCAACATTGCCCGTGCTGGCGACGACCACCGAATCGACACCGATTTCCTTCAACGCGGAGATCGCCACGGTCGCCTGGCGATCCTTAAAGCTCGCCGTTGGACCTTGGCGTTCGTCTTTGATATACAGATTTCTGAGACCGAGCGTCGCCGCCAGCGCGCGCGATTTCAACAGCGGCGTGCCGCCCTCGCCCAAGCTGACGCAGTTGCGCAGGTCGTACAGCGGGAGCATTTCGTGATACCGCCACAGCCCGCGCGGGCGCGTCTGGAGCGAAGCGCGCCACGCCGCCACATCGATCTGCTGCATGTCGTAGCGCGCTTCGAGGATATTTTCGCCACACGCTGGGCAGCCCGCGATATTTTTATCGAGCGGGACGCGCGTCCGACAGTGAATACATTCCAATTCGATATGTTTCAACGACGATTCCATCGATTTTTAGACCCTCAATTTAACGCAATGAGTGATGGATAATGAGAAAAGCGCATCAAGCGTCGCCTAGAACCTCATTATCCATCACTCATGACCCATCGCTTTCCGTACCTGACGCCGCTCAATCTTTCGTGAGGCGTGTCCGCACACCTTCGATGAAGCGCCGCGACTGCGCGTTGATATCCTGTTTGGCGATCACTTCCAAGTGATTGAGTTGATCGCGCTCGGCAGAGTCGAGTGTATCTGCCGTCACCACCATGATCGGGATGGTAGCCGTTTCGGGGTTGTTTCGCAACTCACGAATGACTTCAAAACCGTCCATTTCCGGCATTCTTAAATCGAGGATCACCAAGTCAGGGCGGCGGCGTGCCACTTGGGCGATGCCCTCCGCGCCGTTACTGGCGCTGTAGACGCGGTAGCTGCCGCCTTCGTTGAGCGTGTGTTCCAACATGCGCACGCTCTCGGTTTGGTCGTCGATGATCAAGATGCGGCTGATACGGCTCTCTTTTTCCGCCGCGCGCACGGCGTCGGTCAACTGCTCTGGCATAAATGGACGCCCGACGAAATCGAACGCGCCCATGCCCATAATCTTCTCGTTCTGATCGGTCAGCGAGACGACCACGACCGGAATATCGCGCGTATCGTCGCGCGACTTCAGCCATTCGAGGATTTCCCACCCCGCGCCGCCCGAAAAGTTCACGTCTAACACGATCAGCGTGGGGCGCAGCCCGCTCGCCATCGGTTTGGCTTCGAGCGGGATCGTCGCGGTATAAATCTCGAAGCCCTCACGCTGTAAGACGCGCCGCACTTGATCGACCATCTCTGGGTCGTCTTCAATCAGCAGCAGTTGGCGCTTGAGCGGACGCACGAAGCGCAGCGGACCCGTCTCCATTGTGTCGCGCGCATTGGGGACGGCTGCGACGGGCAGTTCGTCCGTCTCGTCTTTCCCTTTGCCCAGCGATCCGGTCGCCGGCTTGCGTTCTTCAGTGATCACGGGTTCGACGGGCAGCAGGATGCTGAAGGTCGAGCCAGCGTTGATGCGCGAGGCAACGACCATGCGCCCGTTCTGCATTTCGATCAGCGACTTGGCAATCGGCAAGCCCAAGCCCGTACCGCCCTGCGTGCGCGTCAGCGAACTGTCCACTTGACGGAACGCCTCGAACAGCAAGCCCATGTCGCTCTCTGCGATGCCGATGCCCGTGTCATTCACATCGACGCGCACCATCATTTGCCCGGTTTCGGGGTCGGCTTGGGTATAGCCCACGATGTTGATTGCCCCTTCGCGCGTGAACTTGGCGGCGTTGGAGACCAGATTGAGCAGGACTTGGCGCGTGCGGAACTCATCGCCAAAGGTCTTGGGCATTCCCGCCTGCACATCGACAAAGATATCGATGGGCTTGTCTTTGACCAAGCCAATACCGATGGAGCGTACCGCGTCAACCACGCCCTTCATGTCGAAATAGTCGCTCTGCAAGTCCATCTTGCCCGCTTGAATCTTCGCCTGATCCAAGATGTCGTTGATCAGGTTGAGCAAGTGCTGACCGCTGTTATAAATCGTGGTCAAGTCTTGTTCCTGCATCTCGGTCAGGGGCCCATCGATGCCCTTGATGATCACGCGGCTGAAGCCGATGATCGAGTTGAGCGGTGTGCGCAGTTCGTGGCTCATGTTCGCCAAGAACTGTGATTTGAGTTGGTCGAGTTCGAGCAACTGGGCGTTGGTTCGTTGCACCGTTTCCAACAACGCTTGGTTTTGAATGACGGCGGACAGCGACCCGGCTAATGTCAGCAACAGCTGCAAGGTATCATCGCTGTAGGCGTTGGGTTGCGCCGATTCCATCGTGATGACGCCCACCAACTGACCGACGACTGCCAGCGGCACAATCGCGGCAGAACGCGCGCCCGCGACGACGGGCAAATAATCCGGCTTGTTCTGCAAGTCCGCAATCACGAGCGGATGGCGGTCGTTGGCAACGTCCGCGATCATGTTGGTGCTTTCCAAGGGGATTTCGCTCACTTCACTCATCGGCTGATCCGTGCCAGAGAGTGCCGCCGCACGCAGCAGGACGAAGGTATCCCCCGTTTTGGGTTCGACGTAATTTTCCGGCAGATAAATCGTGACCGACAGCGCCTCCATCGAACTGCGCAGTTCGTCCGCGATGTTGCGCAGCGCATCCACCAGTGTGGACGCGGCGGCGGCGGCGGTGGTGGTGCTGAACAAGAAGCTCATCTCGCTGGCGCGGCGTACCGACCCTTCGTACAAACGGGCGTTGTCGATGGCGACGGCAATTTGGTTCGCCAACGTCGTCAACACCGCGATATCGTCCTCGCCAAAAGCGTTGGGCGAATTGGACTGCACGTCGAGCGCGCCTACGACTTGGTTCTTGAGCAACAGCGGGATCGCCATTTCGGAACGCGTGTTGGGCAGATACGGGTTGGGCTTGTGAACGACGCGCGCATCGGCGGTATCGGAGGCGACGAACGGTTCGGCGCGCTGTGTCACCTGCCCGATCACCGAGTACGAGCCTTTTTGCAGCCGATGGCGAATGGACAGCAGTTGGCGTCCGGCTTCGCCCGTGCTGGCGCGCAGTTCAGCGTAATCGTCGTCGCCATCCATCATGAAAATCTGCACGTGATCATAGCCGAACGAGTCGCGTACCAAGTTCACGATGCGCGGGAACAGATAGCTCAAGTCCAAGATCGAACTGGCGATCTGGCTGACCTGTGCCGACGTAACCAACTGGCGCGCGCGGCGTTCGGTCTGTTCCAACAGGCGCGTTGCTTCCATACGCAGCGACGCTTGTTCGGACAGCGATTGGTAGATACGCGCATCTTTGTAAGTATGCTTGTAGGGCGTCTGCGATCCGATCACAATCGCGCCCAAATCGCGTCCGGCGACGCGCAGCGGCAAGACCGAGATCGCACGCATGTCGAGGCTTTCGACGCCGATGCGCTCGATCAGATCCACACTGTCGTCCAGCGTAATATCGTCGATCATCAGCACCGATGACGATGCCAACAAGCGCCATGCCGGGAACTGCTCGGCGTTGAGCGAGACGCCGCCCAACTGAATGCCCGTCGTCGGATCGGACTGCCAGAAGGCGGCAACGTGCGCCATCGTACCACCGTCATACCAATCGTCGGTCGTCAAACGCATGACGAAGATTTGATCGACGGGACGATTGGTCAAGTGATCGACAACCGCGCGCAAGACATCTTCGGGCGTCACCGCGTCCGCCAGTGCGCGGCTGGATTCGTACAGGATGCGCGTCTCGGAGAGGGCATCCTCAATTTGGGCGAACAGCGCGATGTTGTTGATCACCAACGAGGCGCTGTCGGCAATCGCGCTCAAATAGCGCGCCTCGCCGCTGGTGAAACGATGTTCCTGATGGAAGCCAACGATCAAACAGCCGCCTACACCGTCCTTCGCGCGCAGCAGCACGAGCGCGAAGCCGCGAATGCTGCCGATGGCGATCAAATCTTCCTCTAGCGGCGTGAGGGCGTCCGACGATTTCACATCGTCCAAGATGATCGTCGGCAGCCCGCTCAGCAGATTGTGCCGCTCAATCAACGTCTTGAAATCGGGCGCGGCACTATCCAGATCGAGGTTGAAGAGTTCGGTCAATTCGTCTTTGTTGAGCAGATAGGCGGCGTGCATATCTGGCTTGAGCGCGTTGAGGGCGTTTTGCAGCGCCAGCGAGATCTCGCTGGCATCGCGCGAACGGCTGATGGCAGTGGTCGCGCCGTACAGCGACGCCGTTTCGCGCAGCGCCACTTGGGTACTGCGGAATAGATAGCGGTTATCCAGCGCCACCGCCACCGCGTCGGAGAGCGTGGTCAAGAATTGTTCACGCTCGATACCAAAGACCATCGGGTGTTTATAGGTCATGACCAGCCAACCGAGCGGGACATCACGGCGTGCGCGTGAGCGCATGGGTACGGAACAGAGCGCGCGCACGCCCTGTAACAGCAGCCGATCCGCCGCGTCACGGTCGATGGGGAAGCGATCCCGGCGCAGTTCGTCCAGCGGCGCAGTGGTATTTTCGATGAACAGCGCCCGTCCGGCGTCCAAGATGTCGTTCGGCAGCGCGAAAATGGTGTCGGGGTTCATCGTCCGCGCGACGCGCGTGCCTTGCAGTTCATCATCTAACAACAGCACGTAGGCTTCATCCGGCATTTGCAGGATCAGGCGGTTGATCGCCTCGTTCAACACATCGTCGATCTCCTCCGCTTCTGCCAACGCGCGCGTGGTGTCATAGAGGATGGTCGTCTCTTGAAGGTTGGTTTGGAGCGTGCTTTCCAGTTGGCGCAGCGTCGAAATATCTTGGAACGCGGCGACGATGGCGATCACCTCGCCGTTGCTTCCCAGAATGGGCGCGGCGTTGATCAGCAAGCTGACCATCTCGCCGTTAGGATGTCTCACCGTCAGATCGTCGCTGGCGGTGGGCAAGCGCGACTGAAGCGTGCGATAGATTGGGAGCGATGGATCATCGTACAAACTCGACGACCCAGTACGCGACAGTTGATAGCGCGCCGATGTGAACGCTTGATCAAGCATGACGGGTTTACCAAGCAATTCAGCAACTTGCTGATTCACTTGAATCGGGTGGAATGTCTCTGGATCAAGCACCAACACGCCCGCCGGTAGGGTGGCGAGGATCGAACGCAGCGTTCCACGTTCGTTCTCGGCAACTTGGAACAAGCGGCGGTTCTCGACGGCGATGGCGATCTGCGTTGCCAGCGTGCGCACCAGTTGAACATCGGGTTCATCGAGATCGCGCGCATTGAGCGCACGCCCGACCATGACCACGCCAATCGGCAGACCATCAAGGATGATGGGCGTCGCCAGATGCTTACCAATCGTTTCGACAAATTCTGGCATGACCGACGTATAGATGCCATATTGGTGCGGCTCGTTGATCGTCAGCGTTTTGTTCTCGACGAATGCATCAACAAAGCTCAAGCCCCGATTGTCCAGCGCAAAGTAATCCGCGCCGCCCAAATAATACGTCTCGCCCGTCCCGGCGAAGTTGAGCAGGCGCGTGTCGAGACGTGTGCGTGCCTCGTCTGCCAGCAGCAGCGCCCAACGGTCATATCCGGCGGCTTCAGCAACGCGGCGGAACACTTCCGCGATGCTGCGCTCAAATTCCTCACCGATTTGGCTGGCAAGCTGTCCGGCTTCTACCAGCGCGAGGGCGCGTTGAGCTTGTGCCTGCGCTTCGCGGAACAGCGCGAGGCTGTCTACCGCGATGGCGACTTGATCCGCGATAGCAGTTAAATAGCGAGAGAAACTATCACTGAAGGCGTTTTCCGTCCCTGCCTCGACGAGGATCACGCCATACCAATTTTGGCGCGCCCGTACTTCCGCAAGGGCGACAGCGTGCGACTCGTTGTGCTGCATCATCAAGCCGAAGGCGGCGAAATCACCCGTCAACTGCTGCTGTGCCTGATTGAATACGGCGAACTGTCCGTCTTGCGTCGCTACCATGCCCGCAAACGAAATCAGCATCGACGGCATCGTGTCGCCCAGCAACAAATCGGACATAGCGTCGGTGTCGCGCTGCCACAGATAGGCGACATCAATATATGCCGCATCGAAAGTGGGCAGTGGACCCGCCAACAACACGCTCACGCGCGTCAGATCGGGCAGCGCCAGCGCCAAATAGCGCGCCGCTGTCGCGTAGATGGTCTCGGAGTCAAACGCCGCCGCGAGCGCACGGCTGGCAGCGTACAGGCGGCGGGTTTCGTCGAGCGCGTCTGCGGTCGCGTCGAGCAAGCGGCGATTTTGCAGCACGGTACTCATTTGCCCGGTGAGTGCGCGATAGACTTCGTAATCCTCGGTGGTCAGATCGCGCGGTTCGGGCGCGGTGATGAATAACAATGCAATCGGTTGGTTGGCGCTGAACAGCGGGAAGATCACCACGAATTTGCGCTCGCGTTCGCGCAAGAAACGCTGAAGCGACGTCGGATCGGGGCTGTCGGGGTTGCGGTCAACTACAATCTGCGGTTCGCGCTCGCGCAGTGGGGAGTCGGGCGCGATGAGCAGATCGTAGACGCGGTTATCTGCCAGTGCGCGGTCGCCCTCCGAACTGGCAAGGATGCGCACTTTCGTTGACCAACCTACCGCATCGAGCGCACCCTCTAAGACGCCCAACTCGAAGTTGAACATCGGATCGGTGGTGGTAGCAATCGCCGCCAAGATCAGATCAACGGGTGTTTCTGCCATGTTGGTGATGCGGCTGGCGGCGTACAACCGCTCGATCTGATCGAGCGCCACTTCGTTTTCGCTCAACAACATCCGGTTGTCGATGGTCACGCCCGCTTGGTCGATCAGCGCCGTGAATACGCGCCCCTCAAGATCGTTGAACTGCCGTTCGACCGGATACTCTGCAAAGATCAAGCCCCGCCAAACGGTGCGCACGACGAACGGAATGATCACCAGCGCCTGCGCGCCTAAGCTGTATAAGATCGCGCGCAGCACCTCGTCCAAGCGATTGTCGTGTTCGACATCGTGAACGAGGATGATCTGGTTTGGCTGCATGGTGTTCAAAATCGGGTGATCAGCGAGCAAGAGCTGGACGCCCGTCAGCATCGCCGCATGTCGATTTTCGGCTTCCAAGTTGACATCCGCCGTAAACGTCAGCCACAAGGGGCGCGCGCCAAGCGCATATTGATCGAACAGGGTGACTTGTCCGCCGCTGGTGCCGGGCATGATCGACGTGAGAATGGCGCGGATCACATCCTCTTGCGATTCGGTTTCGTTGAGGGCGCGGCTGAGGTCATAGAGCGTTTTGGACTCTTCGAGCGAGCTTTGCGTTTCCTCAAACAAGCGCGCGTTTTCAATCACCAGCGAGACGCGATCCGCGACCGCGCGCACGATTGACCAATCGCCCTCGCTGAAGCCTGTTTCGGGCGCGCTGGCATCGAGCGAACCGACGATTTCGCCGCGAATCGAGATGGGCAAGCTGATGTTCGCGTTGGTGCCATTCCCATTCGTTCCAAGCACATCCTCAGGCGACAGATGCCCGTTGCTACCGTTGACTTCTTCCGCGCTTTCGATGTCGCGCACATCGAACAAATCGTAGCGGTAGGCGCGCGGCGCAACGCGGTTTGCTTCTGCCCACGCGATGGGGGACGCGGCGGACGACGTGCTGAGGGCGGTTCGCTGGTCGCTCACCTGTTGAAGCAAGCGGGCGTTGGACACCGCCAGCGCAATGTGATCCGCTAACAGTTGGAAGGTGCTGAGTTCATCGTCGCGGAAGCTGTCGGGGACGCTGTGCTGAATATCGAGCGCGCCGATCACCTCATCACCGAGCGCCAAGGGCAGCGCCATTTCGGTGCGCGTGTCGGGCAAAAGCGGGTTCGCGCGATGGGCGCCCGGTTCGACCAAAGCGGTATTCTGAATGATCACCGGCTGTCCAGTGGCGGTCACGTGACCGATCACTGATGCCGATCCGACGGGCAGACGGTGATTGCCTTCGAGCAGCTTCGCACCGCGCTCGCCATAGCTGTAGCGCAAGACGGCGTTGACGCCCGCATCATCGATCAAGAACACTTGCGCATGATAGAAGCCGTATTCGGCACAAATCAGGTTGATCGCGCGGTTAAGCAGGGTGTCGATATTATGCAGCGTCGCCGTTTGGTGGCTGATGCGCGTGGCGATATCGAGGTTGCGCGCGTAGCGTTCGACTTGCTGCTGCGAATCGCTGGTGAGCTGCTGGATGTGAACATCCACCGCGCGGAATGCCGCCACCAACCCTTTGATGTCATCCGCCGCGCGATCCATCTCAACCGAATTAAGCCGAACGGCACCCGCTGCGGTACTGGACAGCCGCTTGGGTCGCGCGGCTTCGGCACGCCGATAGGTACCCGTTTGCAGTGCCGCGAACATATTGTCCGGGCTAAACGCTGCTGGCGTGATGCCGTCGTTCGGTTGGGGCGGTGCGAGCCACGATTGGGCTGCCGCGTTGACCGCTTCCATCGGTCGCACTGCGCGCCCGATCAACAGGTTCAACAATAAACAGATCAGGGTGCCGCCGCCAATCACCAACGCCATTAGCGTCGCGCCGTTGATGACGAAACCCTGTCGCGTGAACGCTGCATCTTCGACCACCAGCAGACGCCAGCCGAGATCGACTGGACTGCCCAAGCCGACCACGCGGCTCGAGTAAATCACATCGCCCGCATCGACTGCCAATTCATCGCCGCTCATGACCACATTGCCCATGCTTGGCACTTCGACGCCGACAGGAATGCCGCTGCGATCTGCCAGCGCGCGCAGATAAACATCTTGCCGATCCGTGCTGTCGAGGATGATGCGCCCAACGGTATCGATCAAAAACAGGCGGCGCGCGGGATTATTGGCAGAGACCGCGCTGTAGTCCAGCAGCAAGCCGTACAGCAAGCCATCGGCGCGGACATCAAGCTGAACCAAGCCGAGCGTATCGTTATCGACGGAGACGGGCGAGGCGAAGCGGATGAATGGGATGAGTTGGTCAGTGGAGCGCGTCTCTGGCGTGTTGTAGAACGACAGCGGCAGCGCGGCGACCTGTCCCGGCACCAGCGACAGCGACGAGAGCAACGTCGGATCGTCGCGGAAGTAGTTCAAGCCAACTTGAGCATTGGGCGACGGCGTGGTGCCAGAATAATTGGTCACGGCGCTCCAAATCGACCCAGTTGCGGTCACATAACGCACGGCGAGATATTCGTTCGACCGTGATTCGAGCAGCGCGGTGAAATCGCCCAACAAGCGGTTCTGTGACTCGTCTAGCCCGCTGCTGCGCACGTTGACCAGGGTATCGCGCGCGAAATCGCGGCTGGAGCGGCTCTCGGCGATGCGGCGCGCATCGTTGGCGTAGATGCCCAAACGCAGCGCGATATCTTCCCCGAACTGGTCAAGCGTCACTTGCTGTCCGCGCACCAACTGCTGCTGTCCATTGACGAGCGCGCCACCGAACAAGAGCGCGCCCAACAGCACCGATGCGCTCATGATAATCAAAACCACACGGCGCATGATCCGCGTGTGGAGCGTTCGTTTTCTGAGTGTCGTCCGCATCATGACCTCACAAAATAGAGTACTGCGTGCTGAGTACTGCGTGTTGAGTGCAAAACAGGGTGCGCTCCATCTTCGTATCGCTGCTCAAGCGGACAGCGATTGGACGCCTTTTCCTTATAATCGTCTGTCGCTTGGCATTCAGTAAATCGCATTTTCTTTTACTCATCACTCAGTACTTATCTCTCAGTACTGTTTTTCTTCGGCGTTCCCAAGCGAATATCAACAGCGGGCGCGCGTACTGCTTGCCCCACTTCACGCACAGCGGTTTTTAACAGATCGTCGAGCGTCGTTTGCTGTGCCAATCGTCCGGCAATCGAGTTCACCAAGCGTTCGCGCTCGACGGCGCGGCGGCTCTCTTGGAATAGACGGGCATTATCGAGGCTGACCGCAAGGCGCTCTGCCAGTTCTGCCGCCAGTTCAATCTTATCTTCGCCAAAACCTTGCGCGGGCAGTTCCCACTCGACCGATCCCAATATTTGTCCGCGCAATATAATCGGGACAGCGACCGGGATCGTACCGTGAATGGTGGGCGCGCCGACCAAGATGCGCCCTTGGGCTTGCGCTTGCTGACGCAGCTCACTCAGATCGGTGTCCGTTACGACGCCCGCTTGGCGCTGAATCGTGGCGGCACGTTGATCACGCATGAACTCGGTCCATGCGCGCAGCGTCGATTTGCGATTGCTCTCCTCGATTTCGGCGGCGCGGCGCTGCGATTCCTCGTACAGACGCGCGTTTTCGATGGCGACGGCGATCTGATCCGCCATCGTTTGCAGCACGCCGATCTGTTCTTCCGTGAAGGCGTTACCGAACTGGCTCTGCACATCTAACGCGCCAATCAAATTATCCCCAACGCGCAAGGGAATCGCCAGTTCGGCGCGCGTATCGGGCAGCAGCGCATTGCGCCGATGGATCGGGCTGGCAGCCGTATCACGCGCGACGATCACGCGCCCTTGTCCCGTAACTTGCCCGATCACGCTCACGCTGCCGACCGGCAGTCGGTGTCCGCGCGCCAACAATTCTGCGCCCGCTTCGCCCGTGCTGGCACGCAAGACGGCGTACCCACCGTCCGGCTCGATCAAGAAGATTTGCGCGTGGTAGATGTTGGCGAAGCGCTGCGCGATTAATTCCACCACCTTATCCATCAACTGCTGGAGATCGCGCTGCGTCGTGGCGAAGCGCCCGATTTCCTGCGTGGCAGCAAAATCGCGCGAACGTTCTGCAAGGCGCGTCTCTTGTTCGTTGATTTGTGTGCGTACCGCATCGCGCATCGAGACGAACGTGTTTGCCAACTGTCCGATTTCGTCGCTGCGCCGCGCGTCGGGAACCGGGGCGTTGAAATCGCCGCTCGCAAGCGCCTGTACCGCACCACGCAAGCGCGTGATCGGCGGGACGATCAACTGATTGAACACCAGCACGAGAATTGCCACCAACGCCAAGACGCCGATGCCGACGACGAACACGCTCACGTCGAAGAACGAGAGCGCGGCGACATAAGCGGAGCCAGATTCGGTTTGCACCACCAATCCGAGCGGCGTTCCCGGCACGGGCGCGTAAAAAGCGACGATTTCTGGCTGCGTCGGCGCGCGCCGATAGACGGTGACGCCGCTTTGTCCGCCCAACGCGCGCAGTGCTGGCAGCGAACTGCGCGCGTTGGCAGCAGCGGCGCGATCTTCAGGCAAGCTGATCAACGCGCCTTGATTACTGGTCAAAAAGATCAACGGATCGAACGTAAGGGCATCTTCATCGTCCGCAACACCGAGATTATCGCTGATTAGACGGTCATAATTCAGGCGCGCGATCAAATAGCCAATCACGTTGCCATCGCGCCATGTCAAGATTTCGACCGCCTCAATCGCGGTTAATTCATCCGTCGAGCGCCCAGTAACGGTCAAGACCCGCGATTGCCCTTGCAGGTTGGCGTTGACGGCGGCGAGGTACGAGGGATCATCGGTCACATCGCTGGCAAGGACGCCGCCCGGAATCAAGCTCGATTGGGCAATCACGTTGCCCTCTCGGTCGATCAAGCGCACATAATCATAGACGCTGGTGGCAGGATTGAGCAGCGTGGTGCGGAACAGGCGCGCGATGTCGGACGGGCGCGTTTCGGGCAAGTTGATCGACGCGCGGTCGATGCCCTCGCCCAGCAGCAGGGCTTGAAACAGCCGTTGATTGGAGGCTTGGGCGACGAACTCCGTCAGCGTGGTGGTGGCATCTTCGATAGCAGAGGCGATGCGTTCAACGCGCTCTATCCCCGTGCCAGAGACGAACAACTGCGCGCTTTGGATGCCCAGTTGGTAGACGCCAGCGCGCAAGACAATCGCCGTTGGGATCGTCAGCAAGAGCGCCGCGATGCTGATGCCGACTGTCAATCGGAGCCACAGCGGCAGGATGAAACGTCGTCGTGTCATGGGCGCTTTCCGTTCCGTTCGGGATCATGTCCGTTGTGATCGGTGCCAGCACCGTTGGCGTGATTGCCGTTCGTGGCGCTGCCGTTCGCTGGACTGCCATTGGCAGGGAGTTCGCGTTCGATGTCGGCAAAACGGCTCGGTTCGAGCGTCACGCGCGTCGTGACCGCGCCCAACGCCTCATTAAACGTGCGGGCTGCCATGTTCAGCACCGACTCGATATCGGTTGCGGTAATCAGGGCGCTGCCGATCTCCCCGACTTTGCGTTCGCGCGTGGCTTGGGCTTGGCTCTGCTCGAACAGGCGGTTGTTCTCTAACGCCACGCCCAGGCGCGTCGCCACCGTGCGCAGCAGTTCAAGCTGACGGTCGTTCAGCAGTCGATCCTTGGGGACGCGGAAGCTGAGCGCGCCCAACGTCTGATTGCGGAACACGACCGGCGCGCGGACGATTTGGACGTCGGCGGCGCGCTCGATGTGAACATCGCCGGCTGCGAGCGCGGCTAGAATATCGGGCGGCAAGTCCGACGCCGGGGTGAGGGTCGCGCCATCCCGTTCGGTTTGCGCGAGGTCGAAGCCGAAGCCCGTTGCCTCGCCCGTTGCCGTCCGCCCCTGCACATAGCGATCCCATGCGCTGACGAACATTTGCTGTCCGCGCTGTTCGGTTTGGACGATCTGCCCACGATAGCGCAGCAGTAGTTCTTCTTGTTCGCGGTTGATGCGGCGCAGTTCGCGGAAATCGCCCGCCTCGACCAGCGCCCCTGCGATCTGATCGACCAAGATGCCAAATGCCTCGCGCTCGTCGTCGCCAAACCCCTCAGCGTGTTCCGTTTGAATGTCGATCAAGCCCAAGAGAACGCCATTCCGCATGACCGACAAGCTGATACTCCAACGCGCGGGCGGGAGGATGTGCGAACCCAAGATGCCGCTGTCAAAGGCATTGGCGATGACCGGCTGTGACCGTCGTGCTGCTTCGCCAACCGCCGACGAATCTTCATTGAGGCGTATTTCCGAACGGGATACAACATCCTGTCCGATACCGCCAAGCTGCAAGCGCGTATACGTGCCGCCTTCGTTCAAGCGATAGGCGGATGCCAACGTATAACGAAGATCGATTTGCAGCAGCTCAAGCGAGCGGATGAAAATGCGGTCATCATCGTAGATGCCCGCTACCAAGGCGCGATAACTGCCGACCGAGCGTAACAACGCCGTCGTGCGCCCCGTGCGCTCAATGAGACGCAGATTCGCACCGCTCGAAACGAGCAGGAACGCCGCGCTCACGCCAATGGCAGAGCCGAGCAGAACAATATCTTGAGCCACCTCATCCGACGGCGTGAGACGCACCGTGCGCGGGTAGTCGCTCTGCAAATACACGCGCACGCCCAAAACCGCGATCACGAATAATGCCAGCAGCACTTGTTGACGCCGCCGTAAGAACGCCGCGCCTGCCGTGAGCGGCAGAACGAGCAGGACGGGGATAACGGGCGGTTCGTAGCTGCTCAAAACGGGATAAATGACCGCCAGCGTCATCAGGATCAACACCCGCACAGCCGCTTCGATCCTGCCTAACTGTACCAACACGTACAGCCCGACAAGGGGAATGATGAAAGACAAGCCGAACACGATGGACAGGAAATTCGGCGCGGGCTGAAGCAGACTAGGGATGGTATTCAAGAATATACTTGCCAACCATGCCGCAATCAACAGAAGATTGATCGACAGGATGCCGACGGCGCGTTCGCGGTCAAACTGCGTTCGATAGGGATAGCGAACGTTGAGCAGTAAGCGGCGCAGGGTCTCGATCATCGTCCGTCCCTCCCGTTGGCGTCGGCGTGTTCGTTGGAAGCGCCCTTGTCCGTTGGGCTGCCACTCGCGCTGTATTCGTTTTCGTTGGCGGGCGCAGTGGCGGATTGCAACCGCGTCAAACGGATCGCGCCGTGTTCTGCGCCCAATGCCGTACTCAATTCCGACAAGGTGATGCGCAGTAAGTCATCGATGTTGGTGGTCTGCTGAAAGCGCGCGGCAATCGCGTTGATGCGCTGTTCTTGCGCAGCGGCATAGCCGGTTTCTTCGTATAAGCGCGCGTTTTCGAGGCTGACGGCTAACTGTCCGGCGACGGCTTGCGTCAATTCGACCACCTGCGACGACGACGCATCGGTGCTGCCTTCGACCTCAATCGCGCCGATCACCTCGCCGCGTAAGATCAACGGCACCGCGACGATGGGTTTGTGCGCTGTCGTCTGCGCATGGACGGGTTGGCGGCGCCGTCCAGCGTCGTTCAGTGATGGTGACCATTCCGTCGAGGCAGTCAGGCGGTCACCGTCAAGCGTAATGCCGGGTTCGCCATGATCGAGACGAACGCGGTTTAAGTACGACTGCCACGCGACGCCCGTCAACTGACGGTTCAGACGTTCGATTTCTTCGAGGCTCTGACGCGAGGCGGCGGCGAGGCGGCGGTTGTCTTCCGAGACGCGCACTTGTTGATCAAACGAGCGCGTCGTGCGGATCGCGTTGGCGACCTGGGAAACGGCGATTTCGAGGGCTTGCACGTCGGTAGCGGCAAAGGCATCGTCTTCACGGCTCTGCACCTCCAATACCCCGACGAGCTGATCGCCGTCCATCAGCGGGAACGCGGCTTGGGCGTGGGTGTGCAGCAGCCAGCCCTCACGCTCGATATTGGCGTCGTTCATGCGCACGATGTTCATGCGCGCGCGCAGTGCCGCCTGTCCGACCGCCCCCGGTGCGCCCACCGCTATCGGCTGTTCGCCGCGTGTAATGGTCTGTGAGGTGGTGTCGCCGCTGGCAGCGTTCAATTTTAACTGTGCTGTCCCTTCATCCATCAAGAAGACGCGCACATAGTACAGATTGAACCGCTCCGAGATCAGATTCACCATCGCTGGCAGCAGGGCGCGCAAATCCGTCATGGCGGACGCCACCTGCCCGATCTCCGCACCCGCTTGCAGGAAGGTCGTGCTGCGTTCAGCGCTCAGGGCGGCATTGCGCGCATTGGTGATGAAATAGCGTGTGATGACGGCAACGAGAGTGAGCGCAAACATCGATGCGAGTTCTTTGGAGAGCGATGTATTGCCATTCAGGATCATGCCGGGGTTGTTCAAAGCCAGATTGATCGTATCGATGGCAAAGCGAACAATCACAATTGCTGTTGTTACAACAAAGGGAACACTTGGCGCAAACGCCGCCGTCATCATGACTGCCAACGTTGCAGATACGAGGGGAGCGGGGAAATTCGGCGCAACCGTTGAAATCATGTTGATCACGGCAAGCGCGATCATGCCTTGCTGGGCGTAGCCGCGATAGATGATCGATAGGGCTATCGATTCCAGAATGGTCACAAAACCCACGATGAACACCGGCGTAAAGTTGAGCGTATCCAACGACAGCAAGAGCGCTGGCACGAAGCCAATCCCAATCGCAGTGATACTTGCCCATGCCAACACAAGCGCGAAATTTCGATTGAGCGCCGTGGTGCCGGATACCGCACCTTCGCCTTGAAATTGTACCTGACGCGGACGAGAGTCAATCACGACCCGCTCCTTTCATCGGCGTAAATTTCCCCAAGAGCGGGGACGCCGTTTGGCTCGGTAGGGGTTCCCAACCGGATGGCGATGCGCTGCACGCCAAGCGCACCTTGCAGCCCGCGCGCCGCCTCGCCTAACAGCGTATGAATGTCATACGAGGTTTGCAGCCGTCCGCTGATTGCGTTCACAAGCGCCTCGCGCTGTGCCAAACGGCGGTTGTCTTCGCTGGCGCGCTGCGACTCGATCATGACGCCGAAGCGATCCACGACATTCATGGCGAGGTCAATTTCGTCGTTGGACAGCGGCGCGCGATCCGGTAGTTCCAGTTCCAACGCGCCCAATGCCAACCCGCGCACGCGCAGCGGGATGGCGACCACCAAACCCGTCGCCGTCGGACGTTGCAGCGGCGCATTCTCGTTCATCGCATCGCGGATGATCGATGTCAGTTCACCATTCCACGCTGTCGCTTGCGTGGACAAAATACCGTTCGCGTCGTGTTCCAACGTCACCTCGACCCCGATCTGCCCGCTCATCGACTCAAGCTGACGGCTCCATGCGCCTTGCGTCAATTGTTCGTTCAACGTTTGGACTTCCTTGGCGCTGCGTGTCAGATCGTCGATCAGCTTTTGATTGTCGCGCAGACGATCTTGGGTCAAGCGGAAGAGTTCGCCGTTGTCGAGCGCCACAGCAATCGTGTTCGCCAACAACTGAAACACGGGAATGTCCTCGTCATTGATGCCGTTTGCAAATTTGCTCTGCAAATCGAGCGCGCCAATCGTGCGGCTGCCGATGAGCAAAGGGAACGCCATTTCGACGGCAGTATCGGGCAAAAATTCGTTGCGCCGCAGCACCGACTCCGCCACATCGGTACGCGCGATGACGGGTTCGCCCAACGCCGTCACCTGTCCGATCACGCTGCGGCTGCCGACCGACAAACTGTGACGACGCTGCAAGAGCGCGCGTCCAGCATCGCCTGTGCTGGCGCGTAAGCGCGCTTCTGACCCGTTTTCATCAATCAGGAAAACTTGCGCATGATAGATGTTTGGGTAGATTTCGATCACTTGATTGATCGCGTTATTCAAAACTTCATCCGTCGAACGGCGCTGGGCGATCTGCTGGGCGACGGTATCGACCACACGAATGGAGCGCGCGCGTTCCGTGAGGGAACGTTCCGACGCCTCGCTGCGTTGGGTACGGATATTGCGCAGATAGAACAGGTTGATCAAGACGATGATGATCAACTGCGTGATGATATCCACCAGCGGGCTAGGCGCGCCGGGCGGCAGATTGCGCGCCAACCCGATCACAACCAGCACGATGACGGCGGCGAAGGTGATAAACACGCCCGCCCGTCCTAACAGCAGCCCGCCAAGCAAAATCGTTACCGACAATGCCATGATATCGCTTGCCGTGCCAAAGCCATTGGAGGCGTCGATCACCGCGGCGAACAGCCATGTCACGATGGGCAGCGCCGACGCCCAACGCAGCCCGCCGCGCCGCACGCCGATGAATGTGGCGAACGATAATCCGAGCAAGCCGACGAGAAAGATGAGCGCGCGTGGATCGCTGCTCAACAACGCACTGAGGGGAATGCCGTTCGCGCCGAAATCGACGAAGACGAAATACATGCCGAACAGGGACAACAGCAGCATGGTGATGATGTAAACGATCCGTGCGCGGTCTTTTTCCGATGCGGATGAATACGCTGCGGTGCTAAAAAGGTTAGAAATCATCACACCTCCGCCTAGATGCTTCTCTTACGATGTGGGAGGCTGATCGCTGACGTTGATCGCCGCGCGCACGCGATTAGCGCCCAATGCCTGTCCGAGTTCGCTTGCCAGCACGCGCAGCATCTCATCGATGCTGGAGCGTCCTTGCAGCTTGAATAAGATTGCGTTCATGGTGGCTTCGGCAGCAGCGGTGCGGCGTTGCTGCGCGCTGTCGAGGCTGACGCCAAGTGCCACAGCGATCACGCTGACCAATTCTTTAAAGATGGCTTTTTCAGTTTCTAAATAACGGTTGGCGCGCAGGCTGCCAACGGCGACCACGCCGAACGACTCGGTGCGTTTGGTCGCGCTGGCGCTGGCGAAGGCATATTTCATCGGCGCGACCATGATCGACCGCACAACCGACTCATCACCGCGGCGGACGCTCGACCCGCCCAGCGCATCATCAACATAGAGCGGCGCGCCATAATTGACGACTTGCACTTCCATCGACGCGAACGGCGAAATGAGCGTCGTGCCGGTGCCAGCGCGGCTGATCGTCACGCGGTTGCCCTCGCGCAAGCCGATGACACGCAGCACGCCCACCGCCTCGTCGCGCAGCACAATTGACATGCGCTCCAACGGCAAAACGACAGGCGCTTCGTTCAAAATGAGTTGTACCAGATCGTCGGTCTGGCTGACCGTGTGCAGCGTGCGGCTGAACGTGACGAGCCGGTGCAGCAGGGCTGCTTCTTCTTCGCGTCTTACTTCCATTCCCAGACTTCCTCGCCCCGGAGCAGCTTACGAATCTGGGATGGAAAACGATCCGGATCGAGCGGTTTGCCCAAGAAGCCGTTGAAGCCCGCTTTCTTGGCGCGGCGCATCTGATCTTCGCTGGCTTCGGCAGTAACCGCGCATACGACCGTATCTTTCAGACGCGGATTGGCGCGCAATTTTTGCAACGCCTGATAACCATCTTCGTAGGGCAGCCGGATATCCATCAGGATCAGATCGACGCGCGGCAGTGTGTCCGCGAATTGAACAACTTGCCAGCCCGACGTTTTCCATTCGCAGCGTTGCACGCCCATGAACGCCAACATGCGTGCGATCAAGACGAAATTCGGCACGTTATCTTCGACAACCAATACATGCGCGTCACTCGGTTCAATCGTCGCGCGCGCGGGGGGCGTCGGGGCAGGTGCAGCGGGGGGCGTCGGCGCGGCGGGGGTTGTCCCGGTCGCTACGCTTGTGGTTGTCCCCACACCACTTTCTCCGGCGCCCGTGCTGGACGTGGCTTTCGTATTGGTCATGTTTTTGGGGTTTTGCGCCTCGCTCACTTCACTCTCCTGACGTATTGTAGGATTTCCTCAGGAAACTTATCGATATCGATAGGTTTACGGATGTACCCGTCACAGCCTGCTTCGAGGCTGCGGTCGCGGTCTTTTTCCATCGCGTTGGCGGTCAGCGCAACAATTGGGATATCGCGCAGTTCCGGGATCGTGCGCAGCAACCGGGTGGCGCTTAAGCCATCCATCTCCGGCATACTCAAATCCATCAGGATCAAATCAGGCGGATTGGCTTGCGCCATCGCAATTCCCTTCGCGGCGCTGTCCGCCTCGTTGACGACGAAATCGGCGTTGTCAGCCGCCATCAACACCCGACGCACGAGCATCCGATTATCGGCGTTGTCCTCGATGTAGAGTACGCGCAGCATGGTCTCACCACCACTATAACGATAAATGCCCAAACGTAGCGTTGGGATTTGTAGGACTATATCTTATTATAAGGGCGAGAGCATACCAAATTTTCGTGGAGAATCTGTCAGAGAATTGAAACATTCGCTGACAACCTTCACTTTATCCGATTTAGGAAGGAACAAACATGGCAAAAGAATACAACGGCGTCCCCGATATGGTGATCGATCCGAAGAAAAAATACGTCGCCCACTTCGAAACTGATGCAGGCAGCTTCGATATCGAATTGTTCGCCGACCGCGCACCGCTGACGGTTAACAACTTCGTCTTTTTGGCGCGTGACGGTTTCTACGACGGCTTGCAGTTCCACCGCGTCATCGCCAGCTTCATGGCACAAGGCGGCGATCCGACTGGGACGGGACGCGGCGGTCCTGGCTACAAGTGGGACGACGAAGCGGCTGCCCTGCGCATCAATCATGAGACGGGCGTATTGAGCATGGCGAACGCCGGCAAGAACACCAATGGCTCACAGTTCTTCATCACGCACGAACCGCAGCCGCATCTCGACGGCAAGCACGCAGTTTTCGGTAAGGTGACGGGCGACGGCATCAAGACGGTGCTGAAGATCAAGCAGGGTCAGAAGATGAGCAAGGTCACGATCACCGAGGCATAATCTATCAATCATTCACCTCACCCCCCGACCCCTTCTCCGTACCAGAGCGGGGGAGATAGCCCACCAAACGACTCCCCCTCTGCAAAAGGCATCTCTTCGGTGCGGAGCTGAGGGGGCTGGGGGGTGAGGTTGCTTTAATGCACTTTCTTGGCGGATGACTAGACGGGCGATACCCCACGCGCCGTGATCACTCCCGCCACGACTTCGGCAGCGGCGCGCGCGGCGCTCGGACGGAAGCTGAACGCGCAGATGTATGTCCCCACACCGTCGAACGCCGCATTCGCCAGTTCATACGGATCGCGCAGCGCCACCACAATCGGATGGATACCCGCCTTCAGCAGCTTCTGAATCGTGGCGGCTTGCGTCGATTGGTCGAAGTCCATACCCGGCAGCGCATAATTCTCGGTCACGGCAATCACTGGCAGATCGCGCCATGCGGACAGATCGCCGTCCAATGCAGCATCCGTCGCCTCGTAGATGCGCGCTTGGGGATGCGTTTCAGACAGCGCGCTGTAAAACGTGTCGAATGCGGACGTCGTCTGGTTGGGTCCAATCCCGCGCGTCTTGCCGAGAACCGCATACGCGGCGCGCTGCGTGGTGTTGACCACGATATAAACGCGATCCTTCGGCAGCGGGAGCGCGCCATCTTGATCGCGCAGCAGCGCGACCGCCGCGCGCGCGGCGTCCAATTCGACGGCGCGATTCGGCGGGCTGCCTACCAGCGCGCGCGCCATAATTTCGTGCGCCACCAACGAACGCCGCGCCAAATGCCGCATTTTCAGGTTCAACACGCGGCGCACCGCATCGTCCACGCGCGCCATTGGCAAGCGTCCATCCTGTGCCGCCGCGATCACCGCGCCGATTAGCGCCTGCTGTGACGCGAGATACTGCTCTGGGCTGTGGTCGTAATGTTCCTCCGCCAGCATCAACAGATCGACGCCCGCATTGAACGCGCGGATCGCGGCGTCTGCCGAGTCAAAAACCTTCTTAATCGCGCCCATATTCATGCTGTCGGACAAGATCACGCCGTCAAAGCCCATTTCGCCGCGCAAGAGGTCGATCAGGATGCGCCGCGAGAGCGTCGCGGGGTTCTCCGCGTCAAACGCCGGAAAAATGATGTGCGAGGTCATGACAATCGGCGCGCCCGCCGCGATTCCGTCCGCGAACGGTTTCAAGTCGATGGCGCGCAGTTCGTCCGCCGTCCGCTCAACCGTCGGCAAGCCGCGATGGCTGTCCATCTGGGTGTCACCGTGTCCGGGAAAGTGCTTGAGCGTCGGGATGATGCCGCCCGACAGCGCGCCCTCGACTGCCGCGACGGTCTGCGCCGCCACGCGATCCGGGAACGCGCCGAATGAGCGCATCCCGATGATGGCGTTGTACGGATTGCTGTTCACGTCAGCACAGGGCGCGAAGATGGCGTTCAGCCCGACCACGCCGAGTTCGTCGGCAATCGTGCGATACATCGCACGGGTGAGCGCCGGATCGTTCGCCGCGCCGAGCGCCAGATTGCCGGGACCCATCGCAGAGCGTTCGCGCCCCTTCTGTTCGCGCGTCATGACCGACCACGCGCCCTCTTGATCCGCGCCAAGCAGCAGCGGAATTTGCAGCCGCGTGTTGGCGGCGTAGCTTTGCAGCGTGTTGGTCAGGCTGGCGGCGGTGGCGGCATCCGGCAGATTGTCATCGCCCAAGTACGCCGCACCGACGAAATGTTCCTCGAACAAGACGCGCGCTTCATCGAGCCGCGTCCCGGCGAACGCCAACAGGAACATCTGCCCGATCTTCTCTTCGAGCGTCATAGTCGCCAATAATTCGTCGTTGTTCATACCCGCTCCTCAATCGATGCACGCCGAGCAGTCCATCGTTTGATATTAACCCAAAATCGGCATAACCGGACTTTTTGGCTATGCTCATGGGTTGTTCACATCAACACCGTCTCGTTTATCGCTGTACCTTTGGGAGAAGGAATCTAGCCATTGATTTTGTGTAAATATGTGTTGTATGCACGGATATGTACACGCTATTAGAGTTTGCAAAAAAATTGGCGTCACCGTTCACACACTACAGCGATGGGATCGTGAAGGACGCTTGATTGCCAAGCGCACCCCTACGAACCGACGTTATTACGTTATTACGCGGACGAGGACGCACATCGGGTCTTAGGGGAATCGCCCCAACCATCAAAAACAACGGTCGTTTATTGTCGCGTATCAAGCGCAGCGCAAAAACCCGATCTTGCGAACCAAAGACGGATGCTTGAGCAATTCTGCTGCCGCGTCGGGTCGGTTGCGTCTTCGAGCGTGACGGTGAGGCGCTTGCGGACGGCGCTGGAATTGCCGATGCTCAAGCGCACTTCGAGCGGCGTGAGCGCGGGGATCGCCACGCCTGTCGTCTGGCTGATCGCGCCGCTGGTCGAGGTCGTAGTGCGGTAGAACTCCAAGACGCCGCTTTGGACGCGCGAGACGAGATCGGCGGAGGTCGTCCATGGGGAGAGCGCGTCGCTGGCGAATGTGCCGTTGGTGATGAGATTATCGGGGGTGGGATCGATGATGACCACAGAACCGTTTCCGGCACTATAAGCGAGTCGTTGTGAATCTGGACTCCAAGTTATCGTACTGGAGAAAACATTGAAGCTGTTCAACACTTGTCCGTTGGTTGCATTCCAAATATATACCTTGCCGGAACGATCAAGGCTGGCAATTTGCGCCCCATTCGGACTCCAAGCGACCGATATCACGACCGCTGTATGCGATGAAAAAACAAGCGTTTGTGCGCCTGTGGAAGTATTCCATATGCGCACAGCGGCATCTGATCCGGTTGTGGCTAATTTTGTGCCATCAGGCTTCCAACTGGCATCGAAAACATCGCCGCCCGGAACAGGAATTCCGCGAATAAATGTTCCGGTCAAGGGGTTGAACGTTCCAACACCACCTACCCCTGTTCGCGCTGCGGTTTTTACCCCTGACGTATTCGTATAAGTATCTAAACTATATCCGAATGCAATATAAGTATAAAATACATTAAGCGTATTTATATTCCAAATTGTTCCTAACGATTCAAATACTCCCATTGCTAAAACCGTCGTATTATCAATAAATTCTAATCCGGTAATTATCGAATTGAGTGATCCCAGTGTAGTAGATGCACCTGAACTCAAAGTCCAAATTTTAACTGCATTATCAAAACCTCCACTCGCAATTTTTGTGCCGTCGGGACTCCACGCTATTTCTGTGGCACCACCTACATGTGCGGAAAAAGAATGAGTGATAACACCAGTCGCAGCATTCCAAATCAATACAGTTCCATCGTAGCGTGCGCCCGCAATCTGCATACCACTATCAGAGTAATTAACCTGAGTTTTGGATCGGCTCTCAACCGTTCACCTCACCCCCAACCCCCTCCACGCTGTGGAGCGGGGGAGCAGGACAGGTCACAACGGGTTTGAAACCCCCTTTCCGAACCGGAGCGGAGGTTGGGGGGTGAGGTTTCCGAGTTTGCAGACAGACCCTAAATCCCTTCCCGATTTAATTTCTCGCCTTTGGCATGGTCTAGCATCGCTAGGTGGCATTCGTCCACCTGCTCACTTTCATGATGCTGCATAATTGGTGAAGGTATTGACCTTAATCCTGAAATAAGTTTAATACATATTCCGGTGACAACCCCTGCTGTTCTAAGTGCGCGCGCAGTTTGCGCCGCGCGTCGTGCAGCAGCTTGTAAAGCGCGTTGCGATTGGTGTTCATCTGCTCCGCGAGGACTTCTAGCGGGACGCCGCGCACCGTGTGGGCGATCAAGGCTTGATACTGGCGCTCGGTCAGCGCATTCTCTAACGCCGCGTTGATCTTGCTGATCGCGTCGTCTTGCTCGGCGGCGCGTTCCGGCGCGGTTGGCGGTTCGCTGGCGACGGGATTGGCGGACAGTGGGAGTAAATCGCCATCGGCAGTGATATCATCGAGGCTGAAATCGCGGTAGCGCGCGCGGCGTAAATCGCTGATCGCCAAGCGCACCGCGATGCGCGCCGCCCATGTCGTGAACAAGCTGTCGCCGCGAAAAGTGTCCAAGTTCTCCAACACGCGCAAGGTTGCGTCTTGGGCGAGGTCTTCCGACATTTGCGTCAGTTCATGATTCGAGAGGTTGGTGAGGTCGCTGCGTTCGCGGCTGAGGTAGTAGAAGATGCCGCGTTGCAAGCGCGCTTGCAGATCACGCAGGGCGTCCGCTTGGCGCTCCCCGTCATCGGCTGCTGCTTTCAAATCTGCAATCCATGCGTCGTTGGTGCGTTCGATCATCACGTTCATGCGTCTACTCTAGCGCGATAATGATAGCACGAACGGGCGCTGACAGACATATTTGCGGTCGCTTCGGTACGGTCAGAATGGCTTGGGCGGCACGTTGGCGAATCCGGGCTTGAGATCGACGAATGTCCCCCATACGGGCGAGTCGAACGTTCCATCAGCGGCGAACTTGCCCAACAAGGCGTATTTGCCCGCGCGCAAGACGTAGACCTGGATCGTATCGTCGTCGGCATCTGCCACGACGATTTCCCCTTCGATGCATTGGACGAATCCGCCCGTGGATTTATCTGCCAGCCAATCTTGATCGGTCTTAGCGCCCGTTTTGGCTGCAATCTGTGGTTGTGCGACTATATTACAATCCCCTTCCACACCAGCGCGTTCAATCAAACTGTATTCGGGTCGCGTCCGTCATACGCCAGCAGCGCGCGCCGTGCATCAGCATTCAGCGGATTGATGGCGACGATGTTCTGCAAACACGCGCGCCGATCCGCGTCCGTCTCGACGACGCCCAACAGCGCGCGCCAAATCCGTTCGTCATAGGGCGCGAGCGCCGCCGCCGCCCGCCAATAATCATGTGCGCGCCGCGCATCTCCGCGCACGTAGGCGCGCTCGCCCTTGCGTAACAATGCTTCGACGCCGCGCGAGTCAACGGGCGCGCGCGGACGCGCCAAATCGCGCGCCATCAGCCGCGATAAGCCCAACCAATGGATTGACAGCAGCCAGCGCGCAACCATGCGACACGCCTCATCCTGTGTCTAAAATCTTGGACTCTATTGTAACCTGAGTTTTGGATCGCTTCACCTCACCCCTAAATCCCCTCTCCACCGCGTGGAGCTGAGGAGAGGACACCTTTTCAAGAACCTCACCCCGAACCCCCTCTCCACGCAGTGGAGAGGGGGTTCGGGGTGAGGTGAACAGTTTAGAGCCTATCCTAAACTCAGGTTACATGCGGATCATTTTCACCCTTCCCAACGATCTAAAGGCGCGCGTCCAACGAGCCAACCGCTAATGCAGCGTGTCGCCCTTCGTCGGATCATCGATGTAACGCCCCAACTCGATGGAACGCAAGACTTCTGCCCACACGGGCGCAAACCGCTCAACATCTTCTTCCCACAAGCTGAACGTGATCAGCGCCGCCACATCGAAGCCGCGCGCAACGGCGTGCCGTCCGAAGGCAGGGCGTTTCTCTTTCGGGTCGATGAACTTCACTTCCATCCAGCACAATTCGATGTCCGGGCGCGTGATGGTCAAGACCTCCGAGCGCCACAATTCCTCACCGTGCTTCTCGACATCGCGTTCCTCGTTGGTCGATTGTTCCAGAAGCTGCTTGAGCGGAAGCTGCTCCCAATTGACGTGCGGCGGTAGATGGAAGATGGTCACACTAATTCCGGCAGTATCGTCAGGCGGCTTGTGGTCGTACAACTGCAAGTGATTGTCCTTCCAGTCGGTATGCCAGCCCTGCGGGATGTTGAAACGCACCGCACCGCGATCCAGCATGAGGATCACATAGCCATCGGGCGCGTTCCACGTATGGTTATCATCCAGTCGCAGGGTTTGCTTCTTCCATTTCGGCTTGGACTCGCGGTGACTTGGCGTTGGCTTGGGCGCAAGCAGGTCTTTGGGTAAGGTGTCGCCCAGTTTGCCGAACAGCGGATCGGACGCGCCGCCCAGTCCGAAGGGGTCTTTCGGTACATACAGCTTCTTGGGCAGCGGAATATCGACAGACGCGGGGTCAGACAAATGGGGCACGTCCTTGGGCTTGACCGGCTTCTGCATTTGCGATTGTTTTTTCGGTGCCATCGAAAGGATCTCACGCTGAAAATTTTGCCTTGATTCTAAGCGAATCGCGCAAAATCGCAACTGTGACCAGCCCATGTGACAGGGAAATTTGTATCAAGATCATCTTAAAAATCGTGAAAACTCATACCGGATGGGTAGGCGCGCGATTTTTGGCATCCGGCATCGCTGACAGCCAGATACGAACGGTGCTACGAACGATGACGGGTACACCCATTACTTCGGGGTTCCGTTCGGGAAGATACGCCAATTCGCAAAACTGCTATACTTCAAGGGACGACACCGCCGCGGTGGTGTATGACATTCAGGAGTCTTGCTATGTCCAACTCGCTTTCATTTGCAGATCAGAATCCGGCGCAAGCCTATCAAATGTATCTCGTCCCACCGCTTTTTCTCCCCGCCGCGCGTATCCTGCTCGATGATGCGGAGCTACAAACAGGCGAGCGTGTTTTGGATGTTGCCTGCGGAACGGGTGTGGTCGCGCGCGAAAGTGCGCCGCGCGTGGGCGCACAAGGACGAGTGACGGGGCTGGATATCACACCGCCGATGTTAGGGGTAGCGCGCTCGCTGCCGCTGACCGACGGCGCAGCGATTGAATGGTCTGAGGGCAGTGCGCTGGCGCTTCCGTTTCCCGATCACAGTTTTGATCTCGTGGTCTGTCAGCAAGGATTACAGTTCTTTCCAGATCGTGCCGCCGCGCTGCAAGAAATGCGGCGCGTGCTGGCGACAAACGGACGGGTACGGATCAGCGTTCAACAGTCGCTCGACCGTAATCCGATTTACGCTGAACTCAATCGACTGCTTGTGCAGCATCTTGGCGTGCCAGCGTTAGGGATGCCGTTTTCGATGGGTGACGTGGACATGCTGCAACGGCTGCTGGCAGACGCAGGCTTTCACAACGTCGAGATCGTTCCGAGCGCGCATACGGTACGCTTTGCAAATCCTGAAACATTCCTCCCGATCACGCTGTACGCTTCGAGTGCCGCCGTCCCCGCGCTGGCGCAGATGGATACGAAGCAACGCGCGGCATTGAATGACGCGATGCACGACGACGTACAAACGATTATGAAGCCCTACATTGAAGCTGGGGCGTTGGTGTTCACAATGGCAGCCTACATCGCGCGCGCGACGGCGTGATCGGCGTGGGTTATAGCTGCTCACCCATCGGTCGAAGTCCGACCAAAAATATCCGGCTTTTCGGCGGCTGTTGCAGCGCGAATAACACAGCGTCCGCCACGTCCTCGTTGTCCAAATACGTCTCTAGCTTCGGATCGCCTTGCGTGCGCCCCGTCCCGAACGCGAAATAGCTGTTGACGCCACCGGGCGCGATATAGCTGACCTTGACGTTATGCGGGCGGCATTCGTGATCGAGCGACCGCGCGAAGCCGTACTGTGCGTGCTTGCTGGCACAATACAGCGTCTCGTTGGGCAGCCCGTTCAGCCCCGCTACCGAGCCGACGAACGCGATCCACCCCTCACGCCGCTCGATCATGCCGGGCAAGAACGCCTTCGTCGCCAAGAAGGTGGCGCGCATGTTGGTGTTCATCATCCAGTCGTAATCGTCGATGGTCAGCGTATCGAGCGTGCCGAACTTGCCGACACCCGCATTATTGACCAAGATGTCTACGCGCTCAAAGGTCGCCAGCGCCGCTTCTGCAACGCCCAAAGCCTGATCGGTATCGGACAGATCGCCCGCCGCTACCAGCGCGCGCCGACCCAACGCCTCAATTTCTTGCGCCAGCGTGTCGAGTTCCTCGCGGTTGCGCGCGGTGACGACGACGTGCGCACCTGCCCGCGCCAGTGCCAACGCCGTCGCCCGTCCGATGCCGCGCGATGCGCCTGTGACAACGGCGATTTTGTCGTGGAGTGAAGTGGTCATGTTTATTTTCCTTTTTGGGACGGGATTGTAGCTGATTGTGCGTTGTCAATGAAAATTTGGCGAAATTGGCGCGAAAAAACGCTACAATACGGGAAAATTGGAGGGAGTGCGATGATTCTGCACATTCAAGCATCGCCCGCAGACGTGTTCGAGATGGTGACGCAGCGGTATCCAGATCGTCGTTTTGAACTGATCGCCGGGGAGACAATCGAGAAAGCGCCAAACTTCACACACAGCATAACGGCTTATATTCTGGGCGGCTTTTTGTTCATTTATATTCGCGCTCACCCGATTGGCTGGGTGCTGCCAGAGGCGCGCTATAAACTGCCCCACGACGACGAAAATGATCGGATTCCCGACTTGTCGTTCATCAAGCGGATCAAAGGTCGCGCCGTGCCACCCAAAGCGGTGATTCCGTTCATGCCCGATTTGGCGGTCGAAGTCCAGTCGCCGGGACAGAGCAAAAATTTCATGCGCGAAAAGGCGCAGTATTACTTCGCCAACGGCACGCAAATCGTCTGGTTGATTTATCCCGATCCCGAAGAAATCGAGGTCATGACGGCGGTGAGCAGCCACACCCTGACGACCGCCGATAGCTTAAGCGGGGGCGACTTATTACCTAGTTTCTCGCTGGCGGTCAAAGAAATATTTACCATCCAACCGACATTGGAAGATGAATAACGGATTGGATTTACCTCACTCTCCGACCCCCTCAGCCACATGGAGCTGAGGGGGTCGGGTGAGGGTGCTTTGAAAATTTTCTTGACGGACGATTACACCGCTGTTTTGATACGAAATCGTGCTTACTCGCTGACCGTGCCTTCGCCAATCGTGTTCTCTATCGGTGCGGGCGCGACGATCAGCGGCATTTCAGCGGGCGAACTTGGTTCAGCAAACGAACCCGGCGGAATGTACGGCGCGCTCACGACAGGCAGTACGACACTCGGCGCAGACGGTGGCGCGGGGATCAAGGTTCCCGGCGGATAGCAGGTCGTGCCGAACGATGCCAGCGAGGGACGTTGGGTATAGGTCACATTGTCCAACTGAACGAAACCCGCATCGCTGACCGTCGAAGCGTAGAACGAGATCGACGCCGCGTCCCACGCCAGCGTGGTGTGCGCCCGCACTGTATACGATTGCAGCGCAAAGTTCGGCGGGATCACGAAGCTGCACGCTTGCAGATCGCTGAAGTCGCGCGCGTGCAGCAGCACCGTCAGGCGCAGCGGCAGCGACGGATGGCTGTTGCGCAGTTGGAACGTCGCTTCGAGCGTGGTATCGATAGGGACGGCGACAGGCGTATCTTGCAGCACGACGCCCACCGGGTTATTCGCGGTGCTGTACATCTGGAACACGCCGGTTGCATTGTCGCTAACGAGGTTGCCAAACGTCTTCCAGTTATCCGGCGCGCCAATGGGCGCGCTGAAATCGCCGTTGACGACCATAGTGGTGCTGTCCGCGCCGGTGCCGACGGGCGGCGCGTTCGGATCGATGCAGTCGTTGCCGTTGACCGTCGCATTCGATACCACTTGTATACTCACGTCGTCTACCGTGATCGCCGCGCCACCATTGGCGGTCGAGGCAAAGATAGACACCCATGGGTTATGCCACGCGATGAGACTGCGCACATTCATCGTATAGGACGCTGCCGCTTGTCCAGCATCGAGCCAGAATGTACAGAACACGAGATCGTTGTACCCGTCGTTGCGCGCGATAACGGTCACGCGCTGGCGGTTGGCGCTGCTGTTGCCGAGCTTGAACGTCAATTGCAGCGGCATCGCGGCAGGCAGCGTAGCGAACGTCTGCTGTTCCATCACTGCGCCGATGCCCGCTTGGCTGCCGTCATTGAAAATCTGTGCCAGATCGTTAGCGACGCTGAAATTGATGGGTCCATATTCTTGCCAGCAGTCCTCACTATCCGTGAAGGCTGGATTGGAAAGCAGGTTCGGCATCACAGCGATGCAGCCCGCGTCGATGACCAAGGCGTCGTAGTCGGCAATCGTCGGCTCGATCATATTCTCGGTCGAGGTCACTTGAGGCAGGAAAATCACGCCCAGATCACCGACCGCGCCGCCACTGTAGACCAAATTCACCCATTCGTTGGCGGACGAAAAGCTGTTGTCCGCCGCGCCGCTCTGGTTGACATCGCGGCTCACATCACCATCGGCAGTATCGCCGTCGCAGTTCCAATCGAACGTCTGCACGACCCCCAACACATCTTGGCTGCCGCCACCTTGACAGTAGTAGCGCGTGGCATAGGTTGCCACCGCCGCGCCCGCGCTGATGCCGTTGGTTTCGTTGAGCGCTGCTTCGCTCAATGTTGGCAAGTCCGCCGTACCGAAACGGGAGTAGTCGAGATAGCCCGCGTCATAGGTGTAAAAGACGAAGCCGAATAAATTATGTTCCGTGCGGCGGCGCAGCCCGGCGGTCTGCCATGTATAGTTCATGATGCTGAAGTGGTTCGGCTTATAGTTAACGTGATC
>Ga0163144_10002044_pt1 | contig 47119 bp, 36 predicted proteins | sample OliLak19BULKMAT1_FD_123175 | JGI IMG/M metagenome (GOLD analysis project Ga0163144, IMG submission 123175) | Freshwater microbial mat bacterial communities from Lake Vanda, McMurdo Dry Valleys, Antarctica - Oligotrophic Lake LV.19.BULKMAT1 | ecosystem: Environmental > Aquatic > Freshwater >... | reverse complement strand
GCCTTGCGCGAAAGTGCCCATAGTGCCGGCGCGCATGCTGGTGAGGCTAAGCCCGAGTGAGGCGTTCGGCTTGGGGCCGGTGGCGGTGAGCGTCTCCATGGTCAGGACGCCCGCGGCACTGTTGCCGTAGTCGGCGTTGAAGCCGCCGGTCATCAGGTCGAGCCGGCTGATGGCGTGCAGGTCGATGATCGCGAGCGCGCCGTCCACGTCCTTCAGGTGAAACGGCTCGAGCAGGTCGGCGCCGTCCACGCGGACGAGCAGCTGGCGGTTCGGTGCGCCGCGCACCCAGAACTTCGCCGTGAAGTCGTCCGCGGCCACGCCGGGCAGGCGCGCGATGGAGCGGAAGAGATCCTCGCCGACCTGCGGCAACGTCTCGAGGTCCCGCTGCGTCAGGGTCGCGCCACCGACGCCGCGGGCGCTGAAATCAAAGTGGCTTGGCGTGACGACGAAGCGCTCGAGTTCCAGAGGTTTTGGCACCGGAGCAGCGGTCTGGGCGGACGCCGGCTGGCCGAGACCAAGGCCGAGACCAAGGCCGAGCAGCACGGCGCGGACGGCCACGGCGGGGCGGGGTAGGGCGCACATGGGCAGTCTAGATGCCCGCGCGGGGTGAAGGAAGCGAACAAAATTCGGTTGGCGGGAAGCTCGAAGCACGCCAATCGTCAGGCATGCGGATTTACTTCATGGGCCGCCTGATATTTGCTCTGAGAAATGAACTCTATTATGCATCAAGTGTCTCAATCTCACAAAAATATGGTAACAGAAAACGTGGGATTAAAAGAGAGTGTTTGGGATTACGGGACGGGAATTCCGCAACTCGTGCGGCACCGTAACTCCGGGCGCTATTACACGCGCACGAGCGTTTGTGGTCGTCGGAAAATGATCGCGCTCAGGACGGATGATTGGACCGTAGCCAGAATGCGCCATGCCGATACTTTGGCGAAGGCTGAGAAGCAGCGTCTCTCGCATCGACGGATGGAGATGGGCACCGGCACGATGGGTGATCTGCTGGACAAGATTGAACAGGAGTATGTCGCGAATACGGCTCTGGCGCTCCGCAGCAAGGAGACGTTACGCAGCACCATCGAACGCATCGTGACCAATTGGGATAAATGTTTTCTCACCGAACTCAGGTCGTTGCGGCCAGACCGCATCACCCTCGACAAGGCCAGGCGCTTTGCGAATTACCTTCACGGCGAGGCGAAGCACCAGCAGAACAAGGCCCGCCGGAGTAAGCTCGGCTACAAGGCGGCCACGGTGAACACGACAGTTGAATTATTGCATCGTTCTCTCCGGCTGGCGGTCGAGGCCGGTCTCTTGCCTTCGCTCCCGTTCGAGCTGAATCCGGTTAGCGGTGGCCCGTTGCGCAAGCCGGAAACCCCGACCCAGCTCAGGTTGCCCTCGACGGCACAGATGAAGAAAATCTTCGAAGTCATGCAGGCTGTGCCCGACCCGCTGCCCGAAAACCTCGTCGATGTGCGCGAATACCTGGCGGAACGGGGTGCTGAGTCGTCTGAATTCGCCCAGTTCATGGCCTACAGTGGCGCCCGGATGGGTGAGGCTACGGCCTTTGTATGGGAGGACGACCTGACCAACTCGATTATCCTGCGAGGGACCAAGACTGCGTCATCCCTGAACCGCGAGGTTCCCAAGATTCCCGCGTTGCGTGACCTTTTGCAGCGGATGCGGGAACGTAGGAAGGCGACGGAGCGACCGCTCAAAGGGAAGGCCTTCGATATCAAGCAGTGCCGGGAAAAGCTCGAATACGCGTGCAAGAAGGTGGGGGTTGAGCGGCTGACGCACCACTCGTTGCGGCACTTCTTCGCCACGATCTGCATTGAGGCCGGAGTGGACATCCCGACCATCAGCCGCTGGATGGGCCATGCTGACGGGGGAGTCCTCGCGATGAAAACCTATGGGCACCTGCGCACGGAGCACAGTTTTGCCGCCGCGGCGAAAGTAATGCTCAATTAATCGGCCAGTCTGGCGACCTTGTCGTTTCAGTCGGTATATACGCCGCTTATTCCGGATGGCGTCGTAGTTGGACTTAACCTCTCTTTCCAGATGCCGCGGAAGTCCACCCGAGTTCGAATCCCTCCATCTCCGCCAATTAATCGGCTGCGAAAACCGCGATTTTCGCAGGACCGGTATTAGTTCTAATTTTGAATTCCAAATTCGCGGAAAACCCGCCGCGGTTTTGCGCTCGGTATTCGTGCTGTTAAAACTTCGTCTGAAAATTCCCGGTTTGTGCGATATTTCCCTCCGCACAAATAACCCAGGATCGAGGCCAATTGGATCGTCCTCCCAACTCAAATATGGAGGAACTATGCAGACGATCCAGTCACGCAGTCAGACGACCACTCGCCGGCCACTGTGCCGGTTGCCATCTATACCCGCGTTTCCACGGCCAACCAAGTCGGCGGCCGATTCGATTCCTGTCAAAGCCAGGCGGTGATCTGCCGGGATCACATCGACATGCACACCGCCGAGGGCTGGCTGGAGGTGGCGTGTTTTTCCGCCCCGGCGTATTCTGGGAGTTTAATGAATCGGCCGGGCATCCGGGCGCTCTAACGCCAGATCGAGGCCGGGAAAATCAAAGTGGTCCTGATCTTCAAGCTCAAATTCACTGACCAGGGCTCGCCAGGGCTCACCGTTGCGAAGGCGGGCGTCCGTACACCCGCTTGAACACCCTCGAAAAATGGTAGGGATTAGCGAAACCGAGGGCTTCGCTCACTTCCTTCACGCTTTGGCCGCGGTAGCGCAACATTTCCTCCGCCCGCCGTAGTTTTAGTTGAAGTAAAAAACGCGCGGGACCTTTGGAAAACATCTCTCGGCAGAGAGATGTCAAATGGCGAGGGCTCATTTTGGCGTCGGCCGCAAGCTCCACCACCGTGGGATTGCCCATAAGGTGGCGATGGAACACAGCGGTGATCATCTCCCGTTGCGCCTCCGTCTGCGGCAGGCGCCGGAAAGCCTCACTAAGAGCCGACTCAGGCAAGCCGCGGGCGATCCGCCAGAACAGCGCCTCCAGCAGGCTGTCCTGCACTGCGGGCGAATGTCGCGCCTCCTCCTCCGCTTCCCGGCGGAGCTCCCGCATGAAAAAAGCATCATGCGAATAATCTCCCTGGCAGAGCTGGGAGGAAGGACGGACCTCGTCTCGGAACAACGGCGTGGCTGGTTCACCCGCCGTTGTGCCGATCAGCCGGAAATGCAGGACATAGTGACGCTGTCCATCGCGCAGATGGTCTTGATGCCAGTCGCCCGGTTTGAGCACCAGTACCTGGCCATCCACCAGCGTGAGTTGCTCCCCGTTGAGTTCACAGCGGTAGGGTCCGCGGTCGACCAAGATCACTTCGTAATTGGTATGGCGGTGACGGGGATATTCGTAGTCGCCTTCCATGCGTAACAGGTGAAAATCCTCGAATACCGGTCGAATTCGGGTTCCGGCATCGACCGCTTGGGGGCGGCGAAAACGCTGCTTATTCACGCGCATAGCTGTGGTATGAACACACGCGTAAATAGATACGCGCTACAGTGGAAGAGCAATTGCGCAAATCGATATTCTTTTGCCTTCAGGGACATGGCCAGAGAGCCCCGCGATCTGCTATGGTCGTGGTTCCACCCCATGACAGAACCCATTGTTGCTATCGTCGGAACAGGATTTATCGGCCCCGTTCACCTTGAGGCGCTGCGGCGTCTCAACATCACCGTTAAGGGCGTGCTGGGCTCAACGCCGGAAAAGTCTATCGCTGCTGCCCGCCAGTACGGCTTGAAGCTCGGCTACGCTACCTATGCCGACATCCTGCGCGATCCCGCGATCACGGTCGTTCACCTCACTTCCCCCAACCGGCTTCACCATCGGCAGGTCCTCGACGCCTTGGCGGCCGGCAAGCACGTGGTTTGCGAAAAGCCGCTCGGCATGACAACACAGGAGACCGCGGAGCTGGTGGCCGCGGCCGCAGCCCACCCGCATCTGATATGTGCTGTGAATTACAATATCCGATTCTATCCTTGCATGCTCCATGCTCGCTCGCTGATCCAGCGCTGGGAGCTGGGCGAGGTTTTCCACCTGCACGGCAGCTACGAGCAGGACTGGCTGCTGCTGCCCACCGATTTCAATTGGCGGGTTCTGGCTGAGGAGGGTGGGGAACTCCGCGCCGTGGGCGACGTCGGGACTCACTTGCTCGATTTGGCGCAATTTGTAACCGGCCTGGAGATCGAGGCAGTCTGTGCCGATCTGCGCACGGTCCACCCTGTGCGCCAACGCCCGGCCCAAGGCTCGATCGAGACTTTTTCCGGCAAGAAAAGTGGCGCGCCGCCGGCGAGCGAGCCGGTCGCAATTACCACGGACGACTACGCCTCGATTCTGCTGCGCTTCAAGGGCGGCGCCAGGGGTTGCGTAATCGTGTCGCAAGTGACCGCGGGCCGAAAAAACTGTCTCCGTTTGGAGGTTGCCGGCTCAAAGCAGGCCCTGGCCTGGAACAGCGAGCGGCCCGACGAGCTCTGGATCGGACAGCGCGGCGCCCCCAATCAGATCATGTTGCGGGACCCGTCCCTGATGGATGCTGAATCAGCGGCCTTCTCGAACTATCCCGCCGGGCATGCCGAGGGATTCCCTGATGCCTTCAAGCAACTCTATCGCGCCATCTACTCCGACATCCGGGCCGGGCGGCGCTCAGCCTCTCCATTGTATGCGACCTTTGCCGACGGCCACCGCGAACTCCTGCTCTGTGAAGCTATTGCCCACAGCCACCGCACCGGCGCGTGGGTCAAGATTGGCTCCTGAGCTTCATCCGTAACGACCCCTTATCCCCATGAAATTAGGATTTGTCTCCGCCATCTTGCCTGATCTGACCTTTGACGAAGTACTCGTCTTCGCTCGCGACCAAGGCTTTCAAACCGTCGAGGTCATGTGCTGGCCCGTCGGCAAGGCCGAGCGGCGCTATGCCGGGGTTACCCACATCGATGTCTCCACCCTCAATGCCGCCGCCGCCGCCGCCATCCTCGCCCAATGCGACGCTGCCGGTATCAGCCTGTCCGGCCTCGGTTATTATCCGAATCCGTTGGCCGCAGACGCAGCCGAGGCTGCCATCTATATCGACCACCTGAAAAAGGTCATCACCGCCGCCGCGCTGCTGGGCGTGAACCAGGTCAATACCTTCATCGGTCGCGACCCCGCTCGCTCGCTGGCCGACAACTGGAAGGTGTTCGACGAGCGCTGGCCCGCCATCGTGCGCCACGCCGAGCAGTCTGGGGTGCGGATCGGCATTGAGAATTGCCCGATGTTCTTTTCCGCGGACGAGTGGCCCGGCGGGAAGAACCTCGCCACCTCGCCGCGCAACTGGCGGGAATTGTTCCGTCGCATACCCAGCCCGGCCCTGGGCCTCAACTATGATCCGTCCCACTTGGCTTGGCAGATGATGGATCCGATCGCGCCGTTGCGGGAGTTCGCCAGCCGCATCTTCCACGTTCACGCCAAGGACGTGCTGATCGACCGGGCGAAACTGAATGACGTGGGGATCATGGCCACGCCTCTTGAATTCCACCAGCCCGTGCTGCCGGGCCGCGGGATGATCGATTGGCCGCTCTTCTTCAAGACTCTCGGCGCGACCGGCTACGACGGCCCCGTATGCATCGAAGTCGAGGATCGCGCCTACGAAGGCTCCCTCGATTCCCGGCAACGTGCATTACGAGAGAGCGGTGCATTCCTAAGGTCGCTGCTGAACGCGTGAGTGCTTTCCCTCCATCCTTGTTTGTGGGCGTTGATCTCGGCGGCACCAATTTCACGGTGGGCCTCGGAGAAGCCAACGGCCGGATTCTCGCGGAGGCAAAACAGCCGACGGCAAGCCATGAAGGCCCGGACGCTGTCCTCGAACGCATTGCGGCCACGATCGACCACTTGGTCGCCGGTGAGGGACGCCCGCTGGCGGCGGTCGGGATCGGAGTTCCCGGGCTGGCGGATGCCGCCATGGGCGTGACGCGTTTCCTGCCCAACCTGCTGACCCAGTGGCGCGATGTGCCCGTTTCGGCGATTCTCTCCGCCCGCCTGAATTGCTCCGTGCATCTCTTGAACGATGCCCGGGCCGCCACCTTGGGCGAGTCGATGTTTGGCCACGGCCGCGAAGCCCGCACCATGATTTTCTTTACGCTGGGCACTGGCGTCGGCGGCGGAGTCGTGATCGAAGGACAACTCCGCCTGGGGCGGCTGGGTGCGGCGGGTGAAATGGGTCACATTTGTGTTCAAACCGATGGCCCCTGGTGCGGCTGCGGAAGCCGGGGCTGTCTGGAAACATTTGTGAGCGGTCCGGCCCTGACCGCCGAGGGTGTACGCCTCCTCCTCAGTGGCAACGCTCCCCGGTTGCACGAGCTTTGCGGCGGCAATCCGGCGCGAGTCAGTTGCGAAAAATTGGGCGAGGCGGCGCGGGCGGGAGATGCGGGCGCACAGGCCGCACTCGAACGGGCCGGTAGCTTCCTGGGCCAAGCTGCTGCGGCGGCGGTGCAGACGCTGCATCCCGATCTTATCGTCCTCGGTGGCGGCGTGGCGGTGTTGGACGACCTGCTGATCGCCCCGATGCGTCGCACTCTGCTCCAACGCGTCCGCATGTTTCCCGCCGAGGATATCCGCATCCTGCGCTCCCAACTCGGGGAGCGCGCCGGCGTTTATGGCGGTCTGGCCGCTGCGATACGCGGCGGAATACTGCCGGTCCTAGAAAATTCTCTATGAATATTGCAACGTCCGATGCCTTTCCCTCGACCGCACCCAAAGCGGTGGATCACTACATTGCCGGCCAACGCCAACCGGGCTCAGGCGGGCACGCCTCGATTCTGAATTCGCCGGTGGATGGCAGGCCGCTCGGCACCGTCCATCCGGCCTCAGCCGCCCTTTTGGAGGAGACCGTGGCAGCCGCCCAGAAGGCCTTCCTCTCCTGGCGTGCCACGCCTGTGAAGGATCGGGTGCAACCCCTCTTCCGTTTCAAGCAACTTGTAGAGGAGAACATCGGGGAGCTTGCGCAGCTTGTCACCAGGGAGAATGGTAAGACGCAGGCCGAGTCCGAGGCTGGCATCCGCAAGGGGCTTGAGGTGGTTGAGTATGCCACCTCCCTCCCGCAGTTGATCACCGGAGAACTGCTGGAAGTGAGCACCGGCGTCGATTGCTACTCGCGAAGCTATCCGCTCGGCGTCACCGCCGGCATCACCCCTTTCAATTTTCCGGCGATGGTCCCGCTATGGATGTTCCCGCTGTCGATCGCGGCGGGGAACACCTTCATACTCAAGCCCTCGGAACAGGTGCCTTTCACGCCGGTGCGACTGGGGGAACTGCTCAGCGAGGCGGGGCTACCCGCCGGCGTCTTCAACGTGTTGCAGGGCGATCGCACGACCGTCGAGGCGCTCCTTGATCACCGCGGCATCGCGGCGGCGGCCTTCGTCGGATCGACTCCCGTCGCCCGCGCAGTCTACGCCCGCGGCACGGCCGCCGGCATGCGGGTATTGGCCCTCGGTGGTGCCAAGAACCACCTGGTCGTGATGCCCGATGCCGATCCGGAAATTACCGCGCGCAACGTGGTCAGCTCCGCCATGGGTTGTGCCGGTCAGCGCTGCATGGCGGCCAGCGTCCTGTTGGCGGTCGGGAATTGCGATCGAGTGATCGACGCCGTTGTGGAGGTTGCCCGTGGCCTGCGCGTCGGATCGGACCTCGGTGCCATCATCAACCCCAAGGCCAGGGATCGCATTCTCGGATACATTGATCGTGCCGCCGCCGGCTCGACCAAAGTCCTGCTCGACGGTCGCGGCGTGAAGGTGGCGGGCAAGGAGGGGGGCAATTACGTCGGCCCTACGGTAATCGACGGCGTGGTGCCCGGCCAGGAATGGGCCTGTGACGAGATCTTTGGGCCGGTGCTGTCGATCGTCCGCGTGAAAACGCTGGACGAGGCGCTCGCCATCGAGAACGCCAGCCCCTACGGCAATGCGGCCGCCATTTACACTAGCGACGGTGGCACCGCCGCATACTTCGAGTCGCGCGCCAATGCCGGCATGCTCGGCATCAACATTGGCGTTCCCGTGCCCCGCGAGCCTTTCGCGTTCGGCGGTTGGAACGCGTCGCGATTCGGCATGGGCGACATCACCGGTCGCGACGGCATAGCCTTCTGGACCAAGACGAGGAAGGTCACGAAGAAATGGTCCGCCGCTTCCGCCAAAAACTGGATGAGCTAACCCAATTCCTATCATGAAAGCTGCCGTCTATCTCGGAAAAGAACAACTCCCGGTCCAAAACGTCGCCGATCCCACTCTCGCCGAGGGGGAGATGCTTCTGGCCATAGACTCGTGCAGCGTCTGTGGCACCGACCTGCGCACGTATCGCCACGGGGATGCCAAGATCAAGCCGCCCCGCGTCCTAGGCCACGAGTTCTGTGGGCGGGTTGTCGAGTCTCGCGCCGCGGATTCTCCCATCAAGGTCGGCGACCGGGTCGTCATGTATATCGTGCTGATAAACGGTACTGATCGCTATGTCGAAGCCGGCCGCGCCAACCTCACCGCCAACCGGACCACCATGTCCTATCACCATGATGGAGCCTTCGCGCCGCTCATGAAGGTCCCTGCACTTGCAGTCCGGCAGGGGAATCTTTTCAAGGTCACCAACGACCTGCCCGCCGACCACCTGAGTTTGGCCGAGCCGCTTGGCTGCTGCATGAACGCCCACAGTCGCCTCGGCGTCGGCCTCAAAGACACGGTCGCCATCATCGGCGCCGGGCCCATCGGCATCATGCACGCGACCCTGGCCCGCCTGCAAGGCGCCCAGCAGGTCATCGTGCTCGACAACAATCCCCGCCGCCTCGAGATGGCCCGCGCCTTCGACCTCGACGCGACGGTTCTCGTTCAGCCTGACGGTTCCCACCGCGAGGAGGTCGCCCGCCTCACTGCTGGCTTCGGGCCGGATGTTGTCGTGGTCGCGGTCAGCGCGGCCGCCGCCCAGAACGACGCCCTCGAGATCGCGGGCAAGGCCGGTCGCGTGAATTTCTTCGCCGGTCTGCCGAAATCAGCGCCCACCGCCACGCTCAACGTCAATACGATCCACTATAAGGAACTCGAGATTAGCGGTTCGTATTCCGAGAAGAAAAGCGATTTTCAGGCGGCCTTTGCCCTGATCAACAGCGGTCGATTCCCAGCCGGGAAAATTGTCACCCATACGCTGCCACTCGCCCGGATCGAGGAAGCCTTTCGTCTCATGGAATCCGGCGAGGCCCTCAAGGTTTGCATCCACCCTCAGCTTTGAGCCCGTCTCAGTCACTCCCCTCACTTCCTTTCATGCCACTCACCAAAATCATCCACGACATCCGCAACCTCATCGACGGCCAGCCGTGCCCCGCCGCCGATGGTGCGACCTTCACCATCAAGTCACCGGCCACAGGCGAGGCCGTCGGCCAGATCGCCAAGGCCGGCCAAGCCGACGTCGACCGCGCCGTCGCCTCCGCCCAAAAAGCATTCGTCAGCTGGTCTGCCCTCACGGCTTACGAGCGCCAGAGAATCATGACAAAGGCCACCGCCTTCGCCCGCACTCGCGCCGATCACATCGGTCGGCTCATGGCCCTTGAGCAGGGCAAACCGCTTGCCCAGTCCGTTTCCGAGATCGGCGGCTCCTGCGACACGCTCGACTACTACGCTGCCGAAGGGGTCCGGATCGAGGGGGTCATCAGTCCTACGGAGGACCGTTCCTACCGTTCCTCCATCACTTACCAGCCCATCGGCGTCTGCGCCCTCATCACGCCTTGGAACTATCCCGTTTCCCTCCTTAGCTGGAAACTCGGGCCCGCCCTCGCCACCGGTTGCACGGTCGTCGTCAAACCCACGACCGTCACGCCAATGTCCCCCACGGCCTTCTGCCAGGCCCTCGTGGAGGGTGGCATCCCGGCCGGCGTCATCAATGTCCTCAACGGTCCCGGGGGATCGCTGGGCGAGGCTCTCATGCGGCACCCGCTGGTCAAAAAGATCGCTATGACCGGCTCCACCGAGGTCGGCAAACGCATCATGCAGGTCGTTTCCCCTTTTCTGAAAAAGGTCTCGCTCGAACTTGGCGGCCACTGCCCGGCCATCGTCTGCGCCGACGCTGACCTCGACCTCGCGGCAAAAATTATCGCTTACAAGGGGTTTCGCAACGGCGGCCAGTCCTGCAGCTCCGTCAACCGCGTTTACGCCCATCGCTCCATCCACGACGCACTCGTCGCGAAGCTCAAGACTATCGGCGAAAAGATGACCATTGGGGATGGGATCACCGATCCCAAGGTGGATCTTGGGCCCATGGCCACCACCGGAGGACCCGAGACCGCACAGGCCCACGTGGACGACGCCGTGAAAAAGGGTGCCGCTCTTGTATCTGGCGGCCACCGCTTGACCGGGCCAACCTTCGCCCTAGGCCACTATTACCCGCCAACCATTCTCACCGGCTGCACCGCCGATATGCTCATCATGCGCGACGAGACCTTCGGCCCCGTCGTTCCCTTCCAAATCTTCGACACCCACGAGCAGGCGATCGCGCTCGCTAATGACACCACCTACGGCCTCGCTGCGTACCTCTTTACCAAGGACCACGCCGCCACCGTGAAAATCTCCGAAGCCCTAGAGGCCGGCACCGTTTGCGTGAACCACGGGGCGGTGAACACCAATTACGGCCCCTACGCCGGTTGGAAGGACAGTGGATACGGCATCGAGCTTTCCCGTAAGGCTGTTTTCGAATACCTTAAAACCAAGCATATCAAGACCGCTGTCTGACCCACACTCCTTCCCCCCATGCTTCTCTCACCGCCCCAGACCCGCGCACTCGTCGTCGATGCGCTTCGGCACAAATACGCCGTGCTCGCGGTCAACGCCGACAGTCCGGCCGCCATGTACGATGTCCTCGAGGCCGCGCGTCAGTGCGATGCGTCGGTCATTATTGAAACCAGCCTCTGGCAGTTGAAAGGTCGCAGTTTTGGCGGCGGTGACGCTCGGCTTGGGCTCGCCCGGTATCATGCGGAACTCAGTCTTCTGGCCAACCATGCTGCGTTCCGGCAAGTGCCGGTGGTTCTGCACACGGACCACATCAAGGGTCCGGAGACGACGGCGATCCTGGAGGCGGCGCTGCTGATCTACTCATCCCTGTCGCTGGATTCCTCGGAAATGACCCCGGCGGAAAACATCGCGGCCATCGGGAAACTCTGCGCCCACGCCGCGCAGCAGCGCCAGCCGCTCACGTTGGAGATGGAAGCGGGCGTGGATGCCGGCGTCTCTCCGCTCAGCGACTGCGACACCCTCTTCGCAACCGCCGAGAAAAACCACCCGGGCTACCTCGCTTGGTGGGCCCCGGGCGTGGGCACCCAGCACGGCCCTGGCTCCGACGGGTATCCGACCTTCAGCCCCGAGGCTGTTGCCGCGCACCAGCAGCGGGCGACCGTGCTTGCCGGCCGGCCAATCGGCATTGCCCTCCACGGATCTTCCGGTCTGTCGGCCGCCAGTCTTAAGGCCGCCGTCTTAGCTGGCGTGGCCAAGGTCAACTGGTCCAGCGAATCACTCCTGATCAGATCCCAAGCGGCGCAGGAATTCTTTGCGATCCATGTGGCCCAACTCGACAAGAAACACAAGGATTGGAAGAACACGGCGATGGACAACGGACTGCAGACTTTTGTGGCCGCCCGGTATGTCCCCAAAGTTGTCGAGCGGATCAAATTGCTGGGCGGATCCGCCTCGGGTGCCGCTTTCTTGGCCAGGCTTGGGTACGCATGAGTCCCATTGGCGGTCTACGAACCTTTAGGCGGCCATGACCAACCCAGCCGTTTTGAAATTCTGTCCGCGCTGCGGTTCCCCCAATTTTGCGGCGAAAGCTGCGCACCATTACGTTTGCGCGGCCTGTGCCTTCGAGTGGTATATTAATCCGGCCGTCGCGGCGGCCTGCTTCGTTTTCGATGACCGCAACCAGATCCTACTAATCCGCCGGCAGAAGGACCCGGGCAAGGGCCGGCTGGCGCCCCCGGGCGGATTCATCGATGTCGGTGAAACCGCCGAAGCCGGGGTACGGCGCGAGATGCATGAGGAGACCGGCCTGGACCTTGAAGCCGTAAAGTTTCTCTGCTCGCAGCCGAACACCTACGCGTACGGCGGCTACACCTACAACGTACTGGATATTTTCTTCACTGCGCGGGTGCCGGCCTTCAGCGGCATAAAGACGGGGGAAGATGTTTCAGGGCTAGTCGTGCAGCCCGCGGCAGATATTGATCCTGCGGTTCTGGCCTTCCCCTCCATGCAGACCGCTTGGCGCCACCATCTCAGCGGACGTGGCTGAGTATTTATTCCACGTATTGCCGAGTCCATCATCCTGGACCTTGGGGATTAGAGACGGATTTGTGAGAAGCGGCAAGCCTGCCATCGCGAACAACGCAGATGACGACCGGTACAGGGTTGGTCATCGATCACTTGCGCTCGGATGAATGCTCCTCCGACCACACTGTTCGCGCCTCCAGTCAATTGCACAGGTCGGCCTCCTGACTCTCGCCCTCTCCCGGGGACTTGCTAAAAAGATCCGCTATCGTCACATCAATCAACGATCGGAATAAACACGGTATCAGGTTTCAATCGCACCCCGACAATTATTCAGTATTCTTCGTCATCTGGAATCTCCTTAACCGGCCCCCCATGAGTAATCAAAAAGACATAGCCGCGCTCGCCAAAGTTTCGCAGATGACGGTGTCATTGGCCCTGCGTGATTCGCCCGTGATTCCAGAAATCACCAAGCAGCGAATTCGCACATTGGCCAACCAGTTGAACTATCGGCCCGATCCGCTCGTATCAGCCCTGATGCGCCAACGCCGCCGCAAGGGTCCCCAGAAAGCCCGAGCGAAGATCGCATTTCTTCATGACAATCCCAAGGATCCCTCCCGCTGGGTCAGCGCAAACTATACCACGGGTTGTTTCACCGGAGCACAGAATATTGCTTGTAGCCGAGGGTATCTCTTCGAGGCGGTAAACATCTATCAGGCGCAGCTTTCGGGTCGCCGGCTTAGTCAAATTCTATGGACGCAGAATGTGCAGGGTTTGCTTATCGCCCCAATGCCGCTCAGCGCCACCCTGGATTTGGACTGGCAGAAGTTCGCCGCCGTGAGCCTTGATTACTCTCATGCGGCGCTGAATGTCCATCGGGTCATCGATGATCATACCACCGGCATGACCGAACTTATTACCCAATTGGTTAAATTAGACTATCAGCGACCGGCGCTGGTGATGCGCGAGTCGGTCGACGACCGGACCAACCATCAACGGCTGGGCGCGTTTCTCGCCCAGCGCACCCGCAAATCAGGGCTCGCTGAAATTCCTCCTTTGTTTTTCGACGATTTAAGCTGGGATGCACAAAAATTCCTTCGCTGGATCCGTCGTTTTAAACCAGATGTGTTAATCGCAGGAGACTATCAAGTTGTGCTGGCATTGGAGGAATGCGGCCTGGCGGGGCCCGATAAGATCGGCGTGGTTCTTTACTGCAAGGAGACGCGGACGCGGAACTACAGCGGTTTGTCGATTGATGCCATTACCGTCGGTGAGGTCGCGGCTCGGCAACTCATTAGCATGGTTGAGAACAATGAACGCGGGTTGCCCGCCAAGCCAACCACAACCTACGTGGATGCCACGTGTTGGTCGGAGGGTAACTCCTTGCGCAACCTGAAGGCCACAATGGCCGACCTGCGGCCGAAAGGTCGACGAAGTGCAGGTGAAGCTTTTCGATAAAACTATTCGATCCATTGCCTGGATGGAAAGGAGGGCACAGTGATAACTCCGGTGCCGCGAAATTTCTCGGAATTCCGGCCTCGCTCCAACCCCGCCTGCCATCGGCCGTTCTTCGCGGCTACCCTTACCCAACTGTTTTATGAAATTAGGACTTGTCTGTGGCCCTGATTCAATCCGCATTGCGCAAAAACTCAAAGTTGACGGGGTCTCCTTCAATGCCGCCGACCTGATCGCCGATGGTGGGCGGGAGAAACTGGCGGCACTTCGCGCGATTCAACTTGAGCCCTGCCAGATTGCCGCGTACAGCTTTAATCCCTTGCTGCCGGATTCTGCTGAGCGGAAGCTGCAGGAGCAGCTTCTCGCTGCAGCAATTCCCCATGTGAGGTCCACCGGCTGTCTCGATCTCGTGATCAACGGGGGCAATCGCCACCCCTCTGGTTATGCGGGAAGCCACCGCGACAATTTCACGGAAGGTGTTCTGGATGAGATTGCTCTCAAGCTGGAGCCTTGGGTCGCCCAGTGTGAAGCGGCGGGAGTCAATCTGACCATCGAGCCCCACGTCCAATGTGCCATCAACACGCCAGAACGTTTTCTTCAGCTGAAGAGCCGGCTTTGTTCCAAGCGATTGATGATCACGCTGGATCTGTGCAATTTCCTGGCCTTCTCGGAACTATGGGACCCGACCGCAAGGCTGCTGCGAATTTGCGAGCAACTGCAAGGTCATTACGAATCGGTGCATCTCAAGAATCTGGGGGCCCAACCCGGCACGCACATCCATGTCAATGAAGTCCCTTTTCTCGAGGGGCAGGTTGATTGGGCGCCGGTGCTCAAGGCCATCAGCCAGGGCAATCCCCGGGCCTATCTGATTCTCGAGAAGGTAAAGACTGAGCCGGAAGCGGAAATCGGCATTGCCGCGATTCGGCGCATGATCGCCTGACATAACAGACTACCCCTGCGATGAAAACAGCACTCCAAATAGGCACCGCCGGCTGGGCTTCATCCTGGGTCCCTTTTTACGAAAAATCAGGCGTGTGGCAGTTGGGTGGGGTGGTCAGCCGTTCCGCCGACGCGCTTGAGTCCTTTCACCAAAAACACGGTCGAGGCATGCGCGGGTATACCGACTATGGCGAAGCCCTAAAGGGCGATTATGATGCGGTTGTAATATCGGCCCCGCATCGCGTCCACGTCCCGTTGGCAATCCAAGCGCTGCAGGCGGGCAAGCCTGTATTGGTCGAAAAACCGCTTTCCGATTCCTTCGCCTCGGCCCTCGAACTGACCAAGATTATGCGGCAAACCTCGGGCTTGGTGATGGTTTCTCAAAATTTCCGCTATCGGGAACCGCTCTGGCAGATGCGCGCCACCTGCCGCGATTTGGGTGCCGTTTCTGCGCTGCGCGTTGAGATGATTCAGGAATACGCCTCATACCTAAAGAACGTCGCAAAAAACAACCGGGTGAGCTCGCTTCTTGAGGAAGTTTTCATCCATCAGGCCGATCAGGCGCGGTTTATTCTCGGGGCCAACCCCGTTCGGGTATTCACTCAGGCTTGGGCGGACCGCTGGGACGAAAGTGGCCAAGCCAATAATGCAGACGTGCTCGTGGAATTTTCTAATGGCACACGCTTCAGCTATCATGGATCATGGTCATCCCGTGGGGTAAAAACCACCTGGGCCGGAACTTGGCGGATTCGCGCCGAGCATGGTACCTTGGACTGGGACGGCAGCGACCAAGGGGGGCTTAGTCTCCATCCGCGGAAAGACGCTGCCGTCAATTTGCGGGAGCCCGTGGGATTTCCCGGTTTCGATCGGATTGGAATCCTCCGCGAATTCTCGGCGGCGATGGACGAACGTCGTCCACCTGCGTGCAGTCTGGAAGACAATCTCTGGAGCTTTGGCATGGTGGCGGCGGCGGTCAGTTCGTTGGAGCAATGTCGACCGGTCGATTTAAAGGAACTGCTCGGATGATGATTTTCCGCCATACGATCACCCTCCGAAACGTATATCAGCAATGACTGGTTCTGGACACTCAGTGCGCACTCTTGCTCTCGTCGTCCGTTGAATGATTTGTATTATGGCAATCTCCACACTCGTCTCGCACACGTTGAAGGGCCGTGAGTTAGGTTTCAACGCTGGGCGTAGCCACGGGTTTGGGGCAGGAGGGGAGGGGAATTAGGAGTGTATTGATCGTTCTCCAATTAACTGACGTTAAAGCCTTTTTATCTAATATGACTAGTACCACTTACTGGGGTCTTTCGTTGCTAGATATCGCAACGATCATTCTGTATTTTATTCTCATCATTGTCATCGCCCTACGCACGGCTCGGAAGATGAATAATCGTGAAGACTATTTTATGGGCGGAAGGAGTTTCGGTAAACTGATTCAAACGTTTGCGGCCTTTGGACAAGCCACGTCGGTAGAACATGTTTCCACGACTACGACTATGGTTAATACGAATGGGGCCTCGGGCATCTGGGCCATGTTGGCTGGAGGATTGATGAACCTGCCAGTGTTTTGGATGACCTCCATTTGGTATCGTCGTTTGCGCTTGCTCACGATGGGGGATTTTTTCGAGGAACGTTATGGCTCAAAACGAATGGCGGCCTTTTATGCGGTATGCCAATCAATCTTTTTTGTGCTGGTTGCGGCTATTGGCTTTGTGGCGATGTCCAAAACGGTCTCGGCAATCGCATCCAAGCCAGTCTCTGAACTGTCCGCGATCGAGTGCGTAGCATATCACAAAGCGGTGGAGCGGGAAGACCTGGCTGCGATTGATTTTGCGTTGCTCACTGGCGAACAAAAAACGCGATTGGTTGAGCTGCAAGCGCTCAATCCAAAGAAAGAGTATTCCTATATCAATGAAAACGGGCTTATCTTCATCGTTGCGATAATATCTTTTCTTTACGCCAGCAAAGGCGGACTTACTGCAGCGTTCATGGTCGATTTGGTGCAGGGGATGTTTATTATTATTCTGTCGGTTATGCTCATTCCCTTTGCGATGGCAAAAATCAACCTACAGTTTGGGAGTGAAGGATTTCTCGGCGCATTCCAAACGATGCACGCAGTGTTGCCGGCTTCGTTCATGGATATTTGGGGCTCGCCCAGCCTGATTGAGTTCTCGTGGTTTTGGATTGCCGGCTTCTCGGTCATGATCGTGATCACCACCGCGGTTCAGGCCAATCAAATGACGGCCTGTGGGTCTGCCAAAAGCGACTATGTTGCCCGCTATGGCTTTGTGGCGGGCGTGTTGCTCAAACGCTATTCGAATGTTATGTGGGGTGTCGTCGCGCTGATGACCGTTGTCCTTTACGGAAACTCAATTTCTGACCCCGACTATGTATGGGGACTTGCCACCCGTGATTTACTTGGCCCGTTAAATCTGGGTCTGGTCGGATTGATGATCGCCTGTTTGATCGCTGCATTGATGTCTTCGGTTTCAGCATTCATGCTCACGGCCGCGGCGTTGATCACGAATAACCTGTACCGCCCTTTTCGCCCGAATTGCTCCGAGGCTCACTATATTTGGGTGGGCCGAATATTCAGTGCATTGTATATATTTTATTCGGCTTACATAGCGACGCAATCCAAGGGGTTGTTTGAGCTATTTAAGATGACGATGATGTTCAACAGTATCCTTGCTGCTGCTTTTTGGATGGGGATGTTATGGCGCCGCTCAAACAGTGCGGGAGCGTGGGCCTCGATGGTGTTTATGTTTGTTGCCACGGTTGTCTTACCCTTCGGTCTGCCGTTTCTCTCAGGCACGCGCACTTCAGAGTATCTGAGCAAAACCACGCAGACAGCTCCGGTAGCACGGACCTACACAGCTCGCGAAATGGATGTCCAGCAACGCGATCGCGCCATCGCCACATGGGACAAATTGAATGGTATCGGACAATCCGAGGGTGAACGCCCCTCAGTCCTTAAAGTTGGAGCTAAGTTTGAGAAAGTTGTGTTGCTGCCCAAGAAGTCGATATTCTGGAGCGAGGGCATCCACTTCTCCAATGGGAAAGCCGTTGGGAAAGGTTACCTCAAAGTAGAGCTGATCGTCTTAGATCGGCTGGGTTGGGACTTGTCGAAAAATTCGTATTCGTTGAACGAAACTTTGACTTTTCTTTTTCGCATTATTCCACCCTTTTTGATTCTTATGTTTGTCGCTTTGCTGACTCAGCCGCAGGGCAAGGAACAGTTGGATCAGTTTTATGGAAAGATGCGCACACCAGTGCTGGGAATTTCCAATGTGGAGGATGATCACGAAATGGAGCTCACTCGATCCGATCCGAACCGCTTCAATCATCTCAAGATGTTCCCGCGATCGAACTGGGAGTTCCGCGTGTGGAATCGCGAAGACTGGGTAGGGGTGATTGGCTCCTGCCTGGCTGTAATCAGTGTGGTCGCTTTATTGGTGTTTGTGGTGAGTCTGGGCCGTTAGACCTTTCGAAGGTGATTCTAATGCCTTTCAATGCTCGCTCTGCGTAGAAATGATGCGGTGTTTTCCTCCGCAATGATCAAGCGCGAGTTTTACTACGCGGCGCAAAGCTAGGCGGGTCCGCTCTCAGCAGCTGAATGACGGGATCTTGCGAGGTGAGAGTAGTCAGCCTCGGAGATTTATCCGCGACTAAGCCCTACCCCATAGCGCCATTTGGGCCATACCTCGTCGCAGGGACTCGAACGGCTCATGGTTGAAGCGGTCCTGCTCCAAGATCAGCCATTCGGCCGACGCCACGGAGTCGACCGCCGCGAATACCTTGGGGTAATCGACGGGACCACCGCCAATTTCAGCTTCATCACGAAAATGGATGAGTGGGCAACGCGCCCCCTGTTCGCGTAGAAAGCGGGCCGGGTCATAGCCGGCATAATGAAGCCAGAACACGTCGGGCTCCATCGCCAGATCACGCGGGGCGGCGGCCCCGAGCAGCCAGTCAAGTACCGTGCGCCCGTTAAGCACGGCCAGTTCGGCATCGTGATTGTGGAAACTGAAACGAAGACCGGCCGAACGCAGATTGGCGCCAAATTCCGCCAGCCGCTCACCGATCCGCTCGCAGGCCGCCGGAGATGTATACAGAGTCCGTGGCCAGAAGGCGCAGGTCACATGTTTTGCGCCGACGGTCAGGGCTTCGTCAATGATTAGGTTGAGCTCCCCGAGTTTGGCGGGATTAATATGCATACCCGCGGTTCGGAGCCCGGCCCCATCCAATGCGACCCTGACTCCCCGCGCGTCGAGATTGCCATACCCGGCCAGTTCGACCCCGGTGAAGCCAAGTTCTGCCACCCGTCCGACAGCCGCGGCGAAATCGACCGCGGCCGCCTCCTTGACTGACCAGAGTTGCAAAGCCAGCGGAACACGGCGGATCGGCGCGAGTATCGACATTGGCGCGTATTTAGCAGGTGGGCGGCGCGAGGCAACCGCGGGGAGGGTATTATTGAAAAGTGAATTTGCGGGTGCGGGTTGCGATTGGCGTTGCGGTGGATGCGGGGCAGCGCGTTCGCTTTGGACTGTAATGGACTACCGCACATTCGGCCGTACCGGCATTAAAGTTTCACCTCTGTCCCTGGGCTGCATGATGTTCGGGGGAAAAACGGATCAAGCCGATACCTCGAGGATTATCGGCCGGGCGCTCGACGTTGGCATCAACGTCCTTGATACCGCCAATGTCTATCATGGGGGCCGCAGTGAAGAATTTGTCGGCGCGGCATTGCGCGGACATGGTCTCCGCGACCGCATCATCCTTTGTTCCAAGGTTACTGGGATAGTGCAGGAGGGTGATCCCAATATGCGCGGTAGTTCTCGGCGGCATATCATCGCCCAATGCGAGGCCAGCTTGCGTCGTCTGGGTACGGACTACCTTGACCTCTACCAACTGCACCGGCCTGATCCTGCCACTCCCATAGAGGAATCGCTGGGGGCGCTCGACAATCTCGTACGGTCCGGTAAAGTGCGCTATGTTGGCACCAGCAACTTCGGGGCCTGGGAACTGGTTGAAGCCCTGTGGTGCGCTCAGGCCAACTTTCTCAATCGGATCGTCAGCGAGCAACCACCCTACAATCTACTCGACCGTCGGATCGAGCGGGAGTTGATACCCGCCTGCCGAACCTTTGGCGTTGCTCTAATGCCATGGAGCCCAATTGCGGGCGGTTTACTCACGGGAAAATATCACACCGGGAAGGGGATTCCGGTGGGTACGCGCTTCGCGGACATGTCCTCCAACCCCATTGCGGCTAGCCGCTGGACAGACGCCACGCTGGCCCGGATTGATCGGCTCCTGCCACTGGCCGCAGCCAAGGGGGTGTCACTTTCGCATTTCGCCCTAGCTTGGGTTATGCAACAGCCCGGCGTATGCAGTGCGATTGTCGGACCCCGCACCCTCGAACAGCTCGATGATAACTTACAGGCCCTGACTATTCGATTCACGACTGAGGAGTTGCAGGCGATCGATAAAGTTGTCCCGCCGGGTTCGCACACGTCGCCTTATTACGAGGGCGGATTCCAACCGCATGCTCGTTACTAAACGGCATGTGTATGGGGTTATTTCCTTCCAAGGTGGCACGGGTCACCTGCTGTTTGTCCGGCCCTGGCACGACTTCGAACGATGCCGGCACCGAGCACCCGTGCCGGTTACGAGATTATTGACCGCTCGTTCCTGCTGAATAGGCGCGATGGTGGGTTGATGCTTCAGGCGGCATCACGGCAACTAAATCAGTAGATAATGGTGAAGTGCTCGTCAGTCCGGTAACGAACCTATTCAGCAACACACCGCTTTCCACCCATGTTTGTTAGAGATGTAACGAAAAACTATTCAATAATAGTAACCAGGAAATTGCTTCACCCGCAGATCGAAACATAAACGCAATTGTAGCTTGGACACTGTTGTCAACCCTTACCCCAAAATGAAACTATTCATGCAAGTTCCCGTTACTGTTCGTGTGATGCTCACACTTTTTCCCGTCGTGGTATTTGGCCAAACCGCAGTAAATAAAGCAGAAGATTCCTTGGCCGCAGGGGACAAAGCCATTGAACTCAGCCCTGCGGCTTCTGCCCCCGCTGATGACAAGGTTATTGAACTAAACCCATTTGTTGTCGTCGGCGAACCCCCGACACGCTACCAAGCGGCCGAAGCCACTTCGGCCACGCGCATCAGCGTGAATTTGTTCGACTCCTCATCGACGATCAGTGTTTTGACGCCCGCCTTCATCAAGGACGTCAGCCCGATCAAGGCGATCGATTCGCTTAAATATGTCTCGGGTATTGCCGAATCGACGCAGCCCGTTGGTGGTGACCGGATCCAGGTCCGCGGCTTCCAGACGGACGGTCAGGTGTTGGACGGTTTCGCCCGCATCGGGCCGTATAATCACCTCGAGACTTACCTGCTTGATAGTGTCGAGGTGGTCAAGGGACCGAATGCGATCCTGAATCCCTCAGGACAACCGGGCGGCACGGTTAACTACGTCTCCAAAAAGGCCAATTTTCGCAATTCGGGCGAGATCATGCTTCAGCTTGGCCAGTATGATGCCAACAAGATCGCTTTCGACCTGAATCGGGTGATCGACAAGAATGTCGCCATCCGAGTCGTGGGTGCGGCGATCAACGACAAGGGTTACTTCGGTAACAAGGACAAGTCTTACAACCTGATGCCCAGTGTTGCTTTCCGTTGGGGGGCTTCCAATAGCCTGATCTTGCAAGCTGTTTTTCAAAGGACCTATCGGACATTCGTTGGTGGCGTGCCGATTTCGCCCCTGGCCAGCACCACCAACAATACTACGGCGCTGTGGCCGAACGTGGCCGGCGATGCCAGACTTTATGATGAAGCGAATAATCCGCGCGACGAAAAAGGAAATCACATCCAAGCATTCTATAGCGGCAAGCTGTCGGAAAATCTGAGCATGCGGCTGGCGGGTCATATCCTGTTCGGAGGACACGATGCCATCCAGTTTTCCAACTCGCCCGTATCTGTCGGTGGATTGGCTGTGGCCGGCAATGCCAACATTAATCCGTTTACGGGATTTTACGACCCGACCACGGTCTGGAGCGGGGCCCCAACGTTTGTCGCCCAACCCGCACCTGTTCCTACCAATATGTTTAATCGCAGTTCGTTCTCCGAATTCACGGACGAAGTGATGTATGATATCCAGAACGATTACTCCTATCTGTACAAAAGGGATACGTTCAAGTTCACCACCACCGCGGGTTACTCCCTCACCCATGATCTGGTCAATTATCGGACCAACAACTATTCCCTGCCGGCTTTTGACATGACGGGCCCGTACGTCTACGTGCCGGCGGTAAATCTAGGCACGACTAACCTGGGTAAGCGGACGACAAGCATCACGCAGGTTTATCTCAATGAGAGTGTGGATTTCCTGAATGATAAGCTCTCCATTACCGGTGGCCTTTCGAACAACATCTACCGCTCCCGCGTCGATAGCATTTCGAAGAATGGGATCAATGCCACGAAGACGACCAAACTATTCCCGTCCTATGGTCTCGTTTTCAAGCCCAGCAAGAACCTGTCGTTTTACGCCGGGAGTTCGCAGAGTGCCGCCTTAAATGCGCCTGATGTCGGGCAGACCACCAAGCCCCTGCAGGAAGGTGAGCAATTTGAAGTGGGCGGACGCTATAGGTTTTTCCACGACCATGCCGTCGTTACCGTGAACTACTTTGATATCACGCAGAACAATTTTCAGGTGCCGAATCCCGGTAACCTGAACTTCCCGGCCCCTGTGCCGCCGCTTCCTCCGCTGGCCAGTGACCGCACTGCTTCGGGTTGGGAATTATCCCTCAGCGTGGAGCTCAGCAAGGAAGTCTCCTTCATTGGCAATTATACGACCTTTAAAAACCGCGACTTGAATAACGCGAAGATTCGCGGCACAGCCGAGGAGTCGAGCGCCGCTTGGGTGCAATACAATGCGGCGAAGACCTCGGCTTTGAATGGGCTTAGCGTTGGCGTGGGTGTTTCCTACTCGGGTGAGCGTCCTGGGGATGTGCAGAATGGGTTTGCGCAGGGCAGTGTCATTGCAGGCGCCCCGGTGATCAAGCAGCCGACTTTCTATCTTCCGGCCTATACCCGGGTGGACATGGCTTTGGGGTACAAGTTTAACAAACATTGGTCGACTCATACTTTCGTGGAGAATCTGCTCGACACCCGTTATCTCGCCGGATCGCTGAACAGGAATCAGGTGGTGATCGGCATCCCCCTCAATGTGCGGGCAGATGTCACCTACTCCTTCTAAGTAGTCGGAATTCTCTCTCATGTCACAAAAGAAACTCAGAATGGGTGTTATCGGGCTCGGTATTGGGCGCGGTCACGTCGAATGTTTGCTCGGTGATGAGCGAGTGCAACTCGCCGCCATCGGGGAAAATGCGATCAAGCTACGCCGCGACGGACAACTTACGGAAGATTTCGTCGCCACCACCGGAGCCAAGCTGTACCGGGACGCGCTTGAGATGATCAACTCGGGCGAGATCGACGCAGTCAGCCTGGCCGTGACTCCGCGGCACCGTCTGGTGCTATTGGAGGCCGCAGCCAAGAAGGGATTGCCTGTTCTGATGGAGAAGCCGATGGCCGCGACCCTGGCTGATGCGATCGTTATGGCTCGCATCATCCGGGAGTCGGGCATCTTTTTCATGATGGAGTATCCCATGCGCTACTCGCCGCCGATGGTGAAGCTGCGGGAGCTGATTGATACCGGTGTCGTCGGTCCGGTGCTTTCCGTCAACGCGGAGCTACAGACGGGCTGGAATCCGCCGGAAGGCCACTGGGCTTGGGATCCCACGAATGGAAACGGCCTGCTCAACGAGGCGATTATTCACCTCTATGATACCGCCAACTTTGTCTGCGGGAACCCGGTGGAAGTCTTCGCCGTGGGGCGTCATTATTTCGGCAAGACGAACCTTGAAGATTCAGCCGTGCTCACGATCAAATACGAAAACGGCTCGGTGGCGGTGCTGAATGGCGGAGGTCTCGGGACCAACGCCATGGCGGCCGAGCCGATGTCCATGCATGTATTTGGTGAGAAGGGGGAGGCGCTCGTGACCGGCCGGGACTGGCAGTATAAGGCGATCCAGTTCGCTTCACGTGCCGACAAGGCACCCACCACGATCGCCTGGGAGGCCCCGCCGCGCTTCCAGTTGATGCGCTATAACCTGCGCGAGTTCGTTACCTGTGTCATCAACATGCAGCCGACCGCTTGCGGTCTGGAGGCGGGTTTGAAGGCCCAGTGTGTGGTCGAGGCGATGAAGGAATCAATCCGCACCGGCCAAGTGGCAACCGTCAAGTCGGTCAAGGAATTCATCTCCTGAGACGTGCCAGGCAAATGAGAAAAGCCCAGCCACCCCAACCGGGTTCTCCTCCGACCGACGACTGGCCGGGTCTTCATCCATGAACGAATAACCTGCCGGTCCCACCAGTGCGTGGCAGGGGGAAGCGGCGACCACTACGAAATTCCTACTCTACGATAGAACCTAAGACGAACTTTATGAAAAGAGGGAACTCCAGTGGCAAAAAATCACTCCTCGTCGGCAAGTCGCTGCCCAACATTCCGTGGGAACCCCGCCCTGCGAATTCTCCCACGCTGGTCTGGCGGCATAGTGGCAATCCCATTATTGACCTACACCCCTTCGAGAACGCCCGCAGCGCTTACAACAGCTGCGTCATGCCGTGGGAAGACGGCTATATCGGGATCTTTCGCGTCGATTGGCTATGCATGACGCCTTACCTGCATGTTGGGCACAGCAAGGATGGGCTTGCCTGGAAGTTAAATAAGACCCCAATCCGTTTTATCGGGGGGGATCCTTTGCTGGGTGAGCCAACCTTTGCCTATGATCCGCGGCTCTGCAAAATTGGAGACAAGTATTACGTCACCTGGTGTAATTCCTATCATGGTTCGACCATCGGGCAGGCGTGGACCAAGGACTTCAAGGTCTTTCATCAACTGGAGAACGCCTTCCTGCCCTACAATCGCAACGGAGTCCTGTTTCCCAAGAAAATCCAAGGTAAGTTCGCGATGCTGAGCCGTCCCATGGGCTTGGGCATGGCGGTAAACTACGGCGACATATTCTATAGTGACAGCGCGGATCTGACTTATTGGGGCAAACACCGCATCGTGATGACACGCGGACCGCGAAAATGGGAGCGGGTGAAGATCGGACCCGGCCCGGTGCCAATCGAGACCCGGGAGGGGTGGCTATTGCTATATCATGGGGTTTCCGACACCTGCGACAGTTTCGTGTACTGCATGGGCGCGGCCTTGCTCGACCTCGAGGAACCTTGGAAAGTGCTTTATCGGTGCCAGTTCCCGATCATGTCACCCGAGGCCTTGTACGAGACGACAGGCTATGTGGGGAATGTCGTTTTCCCCACCGCCGCCCTGACCGATAGTGCGACGGGCCGCATCGCAATCTACTATGGCGCGGCCGATACCTGCACGGCCCTCGCCTATGCGAATGCGGATGAGATCATCGCCTACGTGAAAAAGAACGCCCAGAAGAAGTCACCTTAATCAACCAAGGGACCTGCCCCATCGGCAATTTCGCGAAACGCTAAAGCCATCACGCTATGAAAAAGGTCGACGATTTCTCAATGGAGTTGAAATTCACCGAAACTTACCGGCGCAACATGCCTGAGCATATTGCCATCCGGGAGGCAAGTTGCCTACAGGTTCAGTTTCCTGCGACCCTGGGCGCGATCCAGGACGGTGACAGGCTGGCCGGTCGCACCAACTGGGGCTGGGTCGGATTCTCCCCGCATAATGCACCGCCCAACTGTGCCTACGGATATTTCTGCCATGAGCAGAAGATCATCGAGGCCGTCGAGCGGGGAAATATCCCGCTGGAGCAGCGCGATGGGGTCATGGAAATGCTCCACTTTTGGAAGAAAGAGAATTCGAAGGCGAAGGTGGAGGCGGCTTTCACGCCGAAAATGCTCCCGGTGCTATTCCGGGATGAAATCGTGCCGCTCCCGTATAATTTCAAGCCGATGATCGCCCAGCCGATCTATCGGATGGCCGGAGTGTTCGTCGACTACCAGAAATTGGTGGGGCTTGGTCTGCCCGGGCTGCGGCAGGAAGTGACGGCATACCGCGACAAGGCGCTAGCCGCCAAGGGCGATCATTTGCTGTTTGAAGGCATGCTCATGGCCATCCAGGTGCTGAGTGACACCTGCACGCACTTCCAACAGCAAGCCGAGCAGCAGGCGTTGGTCTGCCCGGATCCGAAGCGGGTCGAGCAGCTAGAAAAACTGGCCGCGGTCCTGGCCCGGAATGTTGTGAGCAAGCCGAAAACCTTCTATGAAGCCCTCCAACTGTCGTGGCTCTACACCCTCGTGAGCGGTTCGCTCGAGCTCGGCCGGATGGATGTGTATCTCGGAGATCTATACGTTAACGATGTCGAGATGGGCATTATTACGGAAGATGAGGCATTGTCCTTGATGCATTCGCTCTGGAAATTGATCAATCAGCTGTTCCGCGACGTCGACGGCCGGATCATCATTGGCGGCCGCGGTCGGCCCAACGAAGCCAATGCGGATAAGTTTGCCCTGCTCGCCCTGGAAACGACCCGTACCTATGGCAAGGCAATATTGCCGCAGCTGACCTTGCGCTTCTATGAGGGCATGGATCCTCGTTTGATGGAGCGGGCGCTCTCCCTGATCGGCGAGGGACATACATTCCCGCTGCTATATAATGATGATGTGCTCGTTCCCGGTGTGGCCAGCGCCTACGAAGTCACCGTCGAGGCGGCGGAGCAGTACATGCCACTGGGCTGCGGTGAAATCGTGCTCGATCATGTCGGATTCGGCACTCCCAGCGGGTCCTTGAATGTGCTGAAGGCCTTGGATGTCACGCTGCGCGACGGCATCGATCACATCATGGGCAAGCGGCTTGGCCTGCCGACCGGGGATTTGCGGGATTTCAGGACCTTCGAGGAGTTCTTCGCCGCGTATAAGAAGCAGCTGGCCTTCTTCATTGAAATCCTGGCTGATCACGAGGAGCTCGAGTATGTCGAATCCGGGAAGCAGGCGCCCTATCTCTACCTCAGCCTGCTCTACGACGATTGTCTCCCGCGCGGGAAGGCAATCTTCTCCGGTGGGATCAGGTACCTGGGTGGTTCGCTTGAATCGTTCGGGACCGTTAATGCCGCCGACAGTCTGGTCGCGATCAAGAAACTGGTCTATGACGATAAACTGCTTACCGCGGACAGGCTCATTCTCGCCCTGAACAGCAATTTCATCGGTTTTGAGAAAGAGCGCCGCCTGATGGTCAATTGTCCCAAGTATGGTAACGACGATGCTTATGCGGACGACATCATGGTGGAATTGCACGATTTCATCTGCCATACGGTCCGCGATCAGCGGAAGCGGACCAATCTCGATTGGTACCTGAATGTGCTGATCAACAACAAGCAAAACACGATTCTCGGCCGTTGGGTCGGAGCCACGCCCGATGGGAGAAAGGCGGGCGGACCGATGGCCAATGCCAACACCCCCGCGGGTGGAAACGATAAGAAGGGAATTACCGCGTTGATCAATTCCATCGTCAAGCCGAGCCATGCGATCCATGCTGGAGCGGTGCAAAACATGCGGTTCGGGCATGATTTCTTCAGCAAGGACAAAGCCAAGCTCGAGGCCACCCTGAGTACGTACTTCAAGAAAGGTGGCGCGCAGGCCATGATCACGGTCATCAACAAGGGCGATCTCGAAAAGGCCCTCGTCGAACCCGAAAAATATCAGGATGTATTTGTCCGGATCGGTGGATTCAGCGCCCGCTATGTCGACCTGCCGAGAGATGTGCAGCTGGAGATCCTGAGCCGGAAGACCTATTGAGGTTATCATATTGTGAATGAACGAGGTATTGTTTCCGATATCCAGCGTGCGTCACTACGTGACGGTCCGGGTATTCGGACTACAATCTTCCTGAAGGGCTGTCCGCTGCGCTGTCTCTGGTGTCACAATCCGGAGACGATGTCGCCGCGGCCGCAACTTTTCTTCTCTGCCGATCGCTGCGTGCATTGCGGAGCATGTGAAGGGGCTTGTGCCAAAGCCGTACATCAAGTCTGGGAAAAATCCCATGAGATCGACTTCGAAAAATGTGACTTGTGCGCTCGGTGTGTCGGTGAATGCAATTCGAGTGGCTTGAAGATTGTCGGGAAGGAAATGAACGTAGATGACATCATGCTGGAGGTGATGGCCGACACGGAATTCTATCTTAATTCTGGCGGTGGCGTTACTCTTAGCGGCGGGGAACCGTTTTTTCAGCACGAGTTTTCCAGGGAGATATTGCGGCGTTCCAAACAGATGAAGGTGCACACCTGTGTCGAAACCTCCGGATTTATCGCACCAAAAATATTTGAGGAAATGCTTCGCGAGGTGGACCTTTTGCTCTTTGATTATAAGGCGACTAAAGACGAAGACCACCGTTCGTTTACCGGGGTCTCAAACCAACTCATATTGGCTAATTTGGATACTGCGTACCAACATGGTAAGTCCATTATTCTTAGATGCCCTATCATTCCCGGTCTCAACGACACAGCGGATCACTTTGGGGGGATTAGGGCCTTGGACGAGCGTTACCCACGCTTACGAGGTATTGAACTCATGCCCTATCATGATTTTGGGAACAGCAAGCGGCCGAGCGTCGGTCTGGCCGATGCCGCGTCAAGCCTCCGTGTCCCCACAGAAACAGAACCGAGGAGATGGCTTAAAGAATTAAAAGACTTAGGCTGTAAAAAAGTGCGAGTTGGCTGAAGTTTGGTCGACCTTTTAGCCCTGCGCAGATATTTAATGTACGTACTAGAAAAGTCCGCGGTCGTGAGTCCAGTTTCCAGATGAAGGATGTTCGGCTCGGCATTATTGGGCTTGGTATCATGGGTAGTGCCCATGCTGTAAATGTTTTGGAGGGTCGTGTTCCAGGTTTACGCCTTGCCGCGGTTGCGAATTGTGCACCGTCAAACCCGAGGTGGGAGGGGCAGGTAAAATGCTACTCCTCCCCAGAGTCATTGATTGATGCCTCGGCGGTGGACGCTATCTTAATAGCAACACCGCATGTTTCGCATAAAGAACTGTGCATTCGGGTATTAAAGGCGGGGCTGCATATCATGGTGGAAAAGCCCGTTAGCGTCCAAAAACGGGATGCTGAGGCAATTTGCCAGGCCCGCATAATGCCTTCTCAGGTCATGGCGGTCATGTTTCAGCAGAGAACCAATCCGGTTTTTCAACAGATCCGGAATATTGTTCATCGGCGGGAGCTCGGTGAGATCCGTCGCATCAACTGGATTGTGACCGACTGGTTCCGGACCGAAGAGTATTTCGCCGCTTCAAAGTGGAGGGGAACCTGGGCCGGAGAGGGTGGTGGAATGCTGTTGAATCAGTGCCCCCATCAGCTCGATCTCTGGCAATGGATCTTTGGCATGCCGAGCCGCGTAAGAGCGTTTTGCGGATTTGGGAGATATCACGACATCGAAGTGGAGGATGACGTGACCGCATATTTAGAGTACGAAAATGGGACCACTGGAGTTTTCATTGCGTCGACCGGCGAGTCACCGGGCACCAATCGCCTGGAGATTACCGGTGAGCGCGGACGCCTTGTTTACGAAGGCGGGCAATTGCATCATCAGCATAATGCATCGGAAATGTCTGCTTTTTCGCGGCAGGCTGGCGCCCCATTTGCGGCGCCCCCGTCCAGTCGGGTGAATCACTCGGTCGCTGATACTGGCGGACGCCATACGGAAATCCTCATTAATTTCGTGGATGCCATTATGCGCGGCGTGCCGTTGGTCGCTCCTGTCCACGAGGGGATAAGATCGCTTGAGTTGGCCAACGCGATGATCCTATCCGCCTGGGACAATTGCGCCATTGAGCTGCCTTTGGACGGAGAGCGCTACGCGCGGGAACTTGCGAAAAGAGTCGATAGCTCGCGCGGGTTCACGAAGGCAAAGCGTCGGTTTGATGTGACTCCCTGAAGCGAAACCGGAATAGGAGTTGGTCTTCCATCGCCGTTGCGACCGCCCCTTTCCCCGCCCGGCTCCCACCTAACATTCAACGTCATGAAAGTCTCGCTGTTCTTTTCCGTCCTCACCCTCACCGCCACGACCGCCCTGGCGCAGGTCGAGTACGTCGATCCTACGATCGGCAATGTCGGTTTTCTGCTGGTGCCCACCCGGCCCACCGCTCAGCTGCCCAATGCCATGATCCGGGTGCATCCGTTGCGCGCCGACTTCCTCGACGACCAGATCAGCGGCTTCCCGCTCACGCTGATTTCCCATCGACTCGGCGAGATTTTCACCCTGCAGGCCACCACCGGGGCGGTGACCGACGAAAGCTGGTGCACTCCGATCACCTACGATCACGAGAAGCCGACCCCCTACCACTACTCCGTCTGGCTCGAGGAGCCGGCCCTGCAGCTGGAATTCGCCCCCGGGGAACGCACGGGCATTTTCCGCTTCACCGCGCGCGACCATGCCCCCGTCATTTTGCTCTCCCCGCGCAAGGACGGTGAACTGGCCGCAGCCGGCGCGCTGAGCGTCACCGGCACTGAGCGCTTCAAGGGCATGCAGGCCTACCTCTACGGCGAATTTGACCAGCCTATGACCATGACCGCCAGCACCGGGCCGAATACCCCGGTCCGCCTCGCCGCCACGCCGGAGACCGCCACCGCTCGCGTGGTACAGTTCCGCTACGCGATTTCCTTCATCAGTGTCGAGCAGGCCCGGAAAAACCTGGTCCGCGAAATGACCGCCTGGGACCTCGACGCCGTCGCCCAAGCCGGCCGCGCCCGCTGGAACGAGGTGCTGGGGAAAATCCAGGTGACCGGCGGCACCGCGGCACAGAAACGCACCTTCTACACGGCGCTCTATCGCTGCTCCGAGCGCATGATCAACATCACCGAGGACGGGCGCTATTACAGCGCCTTTGATGGCAAGGTGCATGAGGACGCCCGCCCCTTTTACGTGGATAACTGGATCTGGGACACCTACCTCGCCCTCGAGCCGCTGCAGACGATCCTTAACCCGCAGATGGAAGCCGACAAGATCGCCTCCTACGTGCGGATGTACGAGCAGTCGGGCTGGATGCCGTCCTTCGCCGTGCTCTGGGGCGACTATCCGTGCATGACCGGCAACCACGCCGCCGCGTGGATCGCCGACGCCTGGTTCAAGGGCGTCCGCGATTTCGATCTGAAGTCCGCCTATGCGGGCCTGCGCAAGAATGCACTCGAAGGCACCCTGCTGCCCTGGCGCAACGGCCCGGCGACCAGCCTCGACCAGTTTCACGCCAAGCACGGCTATATGCCCGCCATGCGCCCCGACGAGTTGGCAACCGTTCCGGATGTCCACGCCTTCGAGCGCCGGCAGGCTGTGTCGGTAACGCTCGAACATGCCTTTGACGACTGGTGTCTCGCCCAACTAGCCCGCGAACTAGGCCTGAAGGAAGACACCGAGCTGTTGCTCCAGCGCGGCGGCTGGTGGAAAAATGTGTTCCGCGACGACCAGGGTTTCATGTGGCCGAAGGACGATCAGGGCAAATGGATCGAGCCCTTTGACCCGAAATTCTCCGGCGGCCAGGGCGGACGCTTGTATTTCACCGAAAACAGCGCCTATACCTACAACTGGCATGTCCGCCAGGATCTCGACGGCCTCTTCGCCGCCATGGGCGGTCGCCCGGCCGCCGAGGCGAAACTAGACCGTCTCTTTCGCGAGAACCTCGGCCGCTCCAAGTACGAATTCTTCGCCACTTTCCCTGACTCCACCGGCCTCGTCGGCCAATTCACCATGGCCAACGAACCGAGTTTCGCGATCCCATACCTCTACAACTACTTGGGCTCGCCTTGGAAAACCCAGAAGCGCATCCGCCAGCTGATCGAGGCCTGGTTTCCCGACAATATCCACGGCATTCCCGGTGACGAGGACGGCGGCGGCATGAGCGCGTTCGTCGTATTTTCCATGATGGGCTTTTACCCCGTCACCTCCGGCGTTCCGATCTACAATCTCGGCAGCCCCGTCTTTGACCAAGTCGAGGTGAAACTGCCCGCGGGCAAGACCTTCACGATTGTGGCCAAGTACAACTCCCGCGACCGCAAATACGTCCAGTCCGTAACAATTAACGGTCAGCCGCAATCTCAGGTGTGGTTCACCCATGCCGAACTAACGCGGGGTGGTCGCATCGAGGTGGAGATGAGTGCAGAGCCCAATCGCGTCCTCGGCACGAGTCTCAAGGACCTTCCTCCCTCGCGGCTGACCTTTGATCCTATATCGCTCAAATAGATATCAACGACTCATCACCAGAAGTGTTTGTTGGGCTAAATGTTTCGCTGGCCGGCCGGAGTACCGTTTTCAACTTGCTGAACATCCGGTAGCGCCTGAAGGAACGTAAGCCAGCGAGCCGGGCGTTACGTGTTCGGACGCAATTGCTCCGCTCGCGCTCCAGGAGTCCAAGGAAGACGAGGACATACACCCTGTGCGCCAGTTTCGCATGAGACAAAAAGAACATGGGGTTCAAGGGAGGCAATTCTCACGCCTCCCCAAAATCGGGGTATTGGGAGGCTTGCCCCATAGCCCTCATCGCTCACCCGGTCAGCCGGCATTTTCAAAATAGCCCCTGGCGCATACTCCGGCACAGTGAGGCGGTATGGTGCCCCAAGAATCTTGTAGAGATGGAATTATCGGCGGGCGCGAGCCGACTCGTCGATTGGGTCAATCTGCACGCCGGTAATGAGGGGACCCAGGATGGTGTCGCCTTCCCGGACATCGGCGGATTCGCCGAGGCCGATTTGCACGGCCTCGCCCTGGCTCACTGCCACGTAAACGGGGCGAAGATACCGACCACGGATACGGACCTCGTGGGTGGCAAAGGTCAGGTCGCAGCCGGTTTCATCCTCGGAAAGCTCCACCTGCAGAAGCAACGCGTAGGGAATGGCCACCCTCTGCCGGGCGGCCTCCAGCCGGAGGCAGACTCCGGGCACATCCCGCGTTTCGAGACAGTGGGGATCGCGGGACCGGGGCAAACCGCTGCTGTCCGGATATTTTGGCTTGAGTCCGCTCATAGGCTTAGGCGCGGGCTTTCGCGCGGGGTTTGAATGTGACGATGACTGGGAGAATAAGAACTCCCGGGCGAATGCCGCAGCGGCCGTTCCACCGGCTGCGGCGGGATGACATGGATAATCGGCGGCTCAACGAATTGAGTGGCCGGCTGCCGGGTGAGGTAGTCCGCGATGACGGCACGCACGCGCTGGAGATAGTGCCAGGCCCGGGCGAGGTGCGGGCGGAGCGGAGGCGGAATCGTATGGTGGCGGGTGAATTCCAGCGCCGAAGTGCGCGCCTCGGACCGCAGGCCGTTGGCTTCGAGAAACGCCTCGCGGTCGGAGACAAAGATCCGGAGGGCTTCCCGGCCGCGGGTGGCCGCCACATACAGGCCTTCCCGGGTGGCGGCGCCAGCGAGGAAAACTTTGTCCACGCTCACGCCCTGAGCAGCGTGGGAGGTGAGCGCGTAGCCATACTCGACCTGGCGGCTACGGAGAGTGGAACCGTCGGTGAGTTGGAGCTGCCCCGATAGGGTGAGAGCCTTGACCGTGATAACGGTGCCGTTCGCTAGCCGGCGGGCTTGGCCGGCGGGACCGACAGCGTGGGCGATGGCCCGGAGCCGCAGGCGGTCGCCTGTTGCGACCGGGGTCTTTCGTTCCTCGCAAGCCGTCCAAGCGAGGCCGGCCTGTTTTGGGGAAACCGACAATACCTCCGCCCCGCGTCCGACGATGAGTCGCTCCTGTTCCTTGCGGACGATGCGCAGTTCATCGCCTTTGGCAAATAGCTTGGTGGCCTTGTGGGCGACAAGAATGTCGCCGGGGCGGTAATTGCGAACATCTTTGTTTTTGGCGCGGGTCCAGTCCTTGGCCCGCAGGGAAACAAAGTCCTGGTCGCGCCCGGCAAGTTTATCATCGGCGCGCAAGCGGTGGCGGGCGGTGATATTCAGTTGGTCGATCTCCGCCCAGGTGGGCGCCACCATCAGGGCCGTCTTGACCCGTTTGGTGTTGCCGGAACGGGTGCGGACGGATTTGGTTTCTTGCGAGGCACGGTGCCATTCCTCGACCATTTGCTGGCGGCGCGCCGCCGGGGAGTCGATTTCGACTATGGCACCCATGCGGTCCAGCTTGCGCAGGCCGGAAGTGAACCGGCCGGCGGCCAGATCCTCGGCGGCGGCCCGGTAGGCTGGGTTGGCGGCCTGGCGGTGAACTTGAGATAGGGTGACCACGCGGACCCGCGATTCCTTTTCGATGATCCGAGCGGCGTCGCCGGCCTCGACGCTTTTGTGCTGGTCGGAATCCCCTACGAGCAGGAGCCGCGCGTGCTGTTTTTCCGCAATATCCACCAGCTGCTTGAGTTGGTGGGTGGACAGCAAGCCATACTCATCCACAACCACGACTTGATGGTGCACGGCTTGCTGGAGGGCGGGATCGACCAGCAGGCGCTGCACAGTCTGCGCTGCCCCAAGGACCTGACCGGCCGAGGCCCGGGCGGCGGCCTGCTGGGCTGCACCATCCTGACGCAGAATTCCCACAGCTTGGGTGCTTGGGGCAAAGCAAGCCACGCCCCCGCCATAACGGGTGACGCCCTCGATCACAGCCGAAAGAGTCTGGGTTTTGCCGGTGCCGGCGCGACCGCGCAGGACCGTAACGAAGTCGCGCGAATCAAGGGTCGTATTGACCGCTCGGCGCTGCTCGCGAGTCAGATGGGGTGATTCGTCGGACCGGACGAAGCCGAACCCGCCATCCTCGAAACCCACCCCGGCGTTGAGCTGGCTGACGAGGGAGCGCTCGAGATCGAGGGCCGCCTGCGTGGTAAGTTCGCCGTTGGCGTGTAGCAGGCTCGGTTCGGCTGCTAAGGCCGTCTTCGCATCAGCCAAGGAGTGTGCGCCGTAGGACTGGCGGATCACCTCGGCGAGGAATTCATGCTCAGCGACGACGGTGTGTCGTTCGAACAGGTGATCGGAGGCCCGACCGATGGCCTCGGGCAGGCTCACTGATTCGGCGGCAACGGCTCGCCCGTCGGTCTTGATCGCGCGGAGTTGCTCAAGTTCGCCCTCGTTTACTTGGGCGAGCTGACCCCGCCGGACCTCCTCGGGCGTCAGCTCATATTGCTTTTCGGCACGGTTCTCCCGGACGAGGACCGCGATTTCGTCGCAGGTCAGCTCGCGACCAAGTTCAGCCTCGCGGAGGGCGATGTCCCGGTCGCGCTCCTGCGCGCGTTTCGAGAATCGTGCGAGCAAATCAGCAGAAACCCCGGCAAGCTCAAAGCCGTGCGTCTGCCGCTCGATGCCATAGCCAAGTTGCAGGACTTCCCGGGCCAGAGCGTTGCGGTAAACTTCCGTGGGATACTTGGCTCGTTCGAAGATATTCGAACTTTCGAGGGCAAGGAGCCGGTCCGACTTCGAAGAACTTCGAGTCACATTGAAAATGAATGCGTGCGAATGCATGTGGGGATCGAGAGCGCGGCTTTCACCGTGTCGGAAGACGGCGGCGGCGATTTCGCCGGAGGGGACGTAGCGCTTGTTGATCCCGCGACCGTCTTGGTGGCAGGCAAAGGTTTCCAGTTCGCGCAAAGCCTCCAGGACGGCCTTTTCATGGGCGACGATCAGCCGCTCGTCGCCGCCAACGAAGGCTTGGATCGAGACGGACTTGGGGGCGTTGAAGGTGGCATCGTAGCCGGCGCGACGGCCGGCAGCCATCCGCTCCGTGAGTTTTTGGCTGGTTTTGGCATGGTGATTCGAGGCGACCCGTTCGAAGGCTTCATCGGTGATCGCCGTGCCGGCCTTAAGCCCGACGGCCGGGCAGAGCCGGCCGTAACTGTGGCCCTCGACCTTCATGCCTTCGGCATAGTAATCGGCCTGGCGGAGGTATTCGCTGAGGGCTTTGCTGAAGGCCTTGCAGGTGCGAATGGTCAGCATCCGCCACCTCCGACAACCAAACCTGACCCACGAGAAAACCCATCCAAAAATTGACCGACAAACCCAGGAATCCAACGACTCAAATAAACCCACTCAACGAAAACACCGCGAACAAAGACCAAGCAATCGACCAATTCTATCAACCAACCAATGAGCGAACCCAAAAAGAAACCTGCTTCACCCCAAAATAATAAAACAAAGCAGTAATAGAGGACACCAACGTCCAAGCGTTTCCGCTTAGAGTGCGCCCTAGGCGCTCCCCTTGCGATCCCCGGTCGGCACGCATACTGTGCCTCATTCGCCACCATGTCGCTATCCGGATACTCCCCATCAAATCCTCCTCCACCCACCACGTTAGCCCAAGCTGTAGCCCAGGCGAGGCATCCGCGCAACCACGCGACCGCGCAACTGGAGTCACACCATGAGGAACTATTGCGCCTGCACCAAGCCGGCGAGTCCGCCGAATCACTGGTCGGTGGCTTGCGCTTGATGGGCATCGAAGTTGGCCGAGAGACCATGCGGCGGTGGCTCAACCGCGAGTTAGGCCGGAAGCCGGCCAAGCGGCATCGATCCAAGGTTGCGATAACGGCGCCATCGCAGGACGGCAGCCGTGATCCGTGAGAGGGCTGGCTCACGGTTGTTCAATTCGGGCCGTGCAATTCGCCCGAGACCAGGCTGCGGACTTGCTGGCAGGGAATGCGCTTGTGGCGGATGCCGGGAACCGGGCGGAGGAGGCGGCGGGCCAGTAGCCGGTAGATCGTCGGCTTGCTGACGCCGAGCGCAGCGGCGGATTCCTCGACGGAGTAGGTCAGGCGTTCGACAGGAGTGGTTTCGGGAGCAGATGAATTGGATTCAGATGACATGAAGCCATTATCGCAAACGAGGCTGGCAACCGGAAGCAGGGCGGCTGAACAGTTGGCGCTACATTTATTTGCTGAACGCCATTGGATTGCGCGACGTCGGCTTCAGTTGGCGGTCCAGTCCCGGGCTCGTGGTGAAGGAATCGATTCCAGCAGTTCGCGCAGCGTATGATGGTTGAGTTTGCCTCCCTGGTAGTCCGGTAGGCGTGAGCGGAGCCACGCCCGCGTATAACGGGCGCGCCGCAAGCTGCGACGCTCAAGCACATGGTAGTGCAGCCGGGCGGGCAGGCCGAGTTCATTGGCATAGGCGGCGCGCCATTCCTCCACCAGTGCCGCGAGGACCTTTGGGCTGCCGGCGCGTGCCTGCTGGCGCAGACGGGGCAATTCGTCGAGCAGGTGCGTGCTGGGAATGTCGCGGCGCGAAAACTCGGCATGAAGGCAGCGGACAAACAGCGCCCACCAAACGGGGGTCAGATCGGCGAGACGGAGGATCGGGTGGTCGTAGCGCAGCAGGGCAAAAAGGTCGGGTCTGAGCCATTGCTGGCGCTGGGCGGCCCAATAGGCGCGGGCACAGCGGCGCTCGGCGGCTTGAGCCTGCGGAGCGAGACGATCACGGCTGGCGACGAGGGCGGATTCGCAACGCTCGCGACGGGCAAGACGGTGAGGGCAACTCCCATGACGAGTGACGGATTGCAGGTGGTAGTCCTCGGCGATCTTGGTGGCGTCCCGGAGCGCGCGATAAGTGGAGCCACCGGTTTGCTCATAGGCCGACTCGGCGGCGGCGTGGAGAAGCCCGCACAGTTCGGCCGTGCGGAGCGAAAAGGTCTGCATTCTGATCGCCGACGATACCTCGGCTACGAACGCGGCAGAAAGGGCGGGCGGTTTCCGCAGGCAGCCGGGACACCCGGCCCTCTGAAAGGCCCGAATCACGCACCAGTCGGTGAGTGTGTCGGGCCAGGAGTGAACAATCGTGCGGGGCATGAAATGTCGTAATGAAAGCCAAGAGACTGCATCAGGCAAGGCAGGCTGTTGAGGGGGTGGGTTCGGGGAAACGCGCAGCCCAACACCGGACTAGTGGCCTTGCCTCGCATCGGATTCCGATGCTGGCCGCTCGCCGGGAGCACCGTTCATTTGAGCGAGCGGCGCCGGTGGCGTCAGCGACAGATTTCGTCCAAACGCCAAACGAAGTTGAGGACGTCAGGCCAGGACATCGAACCAGTGGGCTTCCTCCATTACGATTTCTGTAGGATGCGGCAGAATTATCGATTGAGTCGGTGGCATCTAAATTTCCGCGCTTCCCACCAGCTTAAGAGTGGTGCAAGTTGGTCCGATGACCGCATATGGGCATACCGACATCCCAAAGGCCGAAATCGGCGATTTTTACAGGTGTTCTATTATGCCCTTTGGGGGACTCTATTATGCCCTATCTGTTATGCCATGGTCGCCGAAAAGTGGGCTGAATTGGGCTTACACGAGTCTCGGCGATTCTGCTCTAAGTACGACCTTTCAGAGTGGGGATAATATTTGATCAAATAGGCAAAAATGAAGATTTACTTCATGGGCATCTGTGGGACGGCGATGGGCAACGCCGCAGTGCTCGCGCGCGCCGCGGGGCACGAGGTGCGCGGGGCGGACACCGGCGTCTACCCACCCATGAGCACGGTGCTGGCGACGGCCGGCATCACGCTGCACGAGGGCTACGATCCCGTACGGTTGGAAAAATCCGCCCCCGACTTGGTGGTCATCGGCAACGCCATGTCCCGCGGCAATCCCGAGGTCGAGTGGCTGCTCGATACGCGCGCCATCCCCTTCACGTCACTGCCGGCCTTCCTTTACGACGCCGTGCTCTCGGTGCGGAAGAACATCGTCATCGCTGGCACGCACGGCAAGACGACCACGACCGCGCTGACGGCCTTCCTCCTGCGCGAGGATGGCCGCGACCCGGGCTTCCTGATCGGCGGCGTGCCGCTCGACCCGCCGATGGGCAACCACCTGGGTTCGCTCGAGGATCCTTTTGTCATCGAGGGAGACGAATACGACAGCGCCTTCTTCGACAAGCGCAGCAAATTTATCCATTATGCCCCGCACATCGCGGTGCTGAACAACCTCGAGTTCGACCATGCCGATATCTTCCGCGACCTGGCCGACGTCCAGCGGACCTTTCTCCATCTTACGCGCATCGTGCCACGCAACGGCTGGGTCTTGCTCAACGGCGATGACGCCAACCTGAAGGCGCTCGGCCCGCTGGGCTGGACGCGGGTCGTGCGCGTGGGGACGGAGGACGGCAATGACCTGCGCATCGCGGGCTTCCACGAGTCGCCGGCCGGCGCCTCCTTCCGGCTGCTGTGGCAGGGCAAGCCTTGGGCCGAGGTCAAGTGGGCCCACCACGGCATCTTCAACGCCCGCAACGCCGCCATGGCGGCGCTCGCGGCCGGTTTGGCCCTTCATCCCGACAATCCGACCAAGCTGAACCTCGACTCGCTCGCGAAGTTCCGCGGGGTGAAACGCCGGCAGGAGCTGCTGATCGACACGCCGAAGCTGAAGGTCATCGAGGATTTCGGCCACCACCCGACGGCGCTGGCGGAGACGCTGCAGTCGTTCCGGGCGCGTTTTCCGGGGTATATTATCCACGCGGCCTTCGAGCCGCGCAGCAACACGTCGCGGACCAAGGTCCTGCAGACCGCCTTCATGCGCGCCCTGGCGCTCGCCGACGAGGTCTATCTCGGCGCGATTGCTCGCCCCGAGAAACTGAAGGCGGAGGAGCGGTTCGACGTGGAAGCCGTCATCCAGCACCTGGCGACGCAGGGAGTGGACGCCTACACGGCGCCGACCCACGCCGCCTTGCTTGAGATCATCCAGGGCAAGGCCGCCGAGGAAACGGAACGCCCGCAACTCGTGGTCTTCTTCACCAACGGCTCCTTCGACGGAATTATCGGAAAGTTTGTGGCGGCGAACAGCAAGAGTTAGCCACGGATTGTGCCAGTCGGTGGGAGGGGCTTTACGCCCCGACAGGCACGGGTTGCGGTGTCCGCGTCGGGGCTTAATGCCCCTCCCACTCTTTGGCAAACAGCCCCAAATCGCGCCCGGCATTGTCCTCAAGCGACTGGATCCTTCGCTTCGCTCAGGATGACAGGCTACGCTGATTTATCCGTGCCGATCCGTGGTCAAGAAACGGCCCGCCGGGACGCGGGCCCGCCAACGATCCTTTGCCGAACCCACAGGTTTCAGCTTTCAGGTTTCTGTCTTTATTCACTGCGCCTGTTTCGCGACCTTGAACTCCGCAGGCTTTTCGCCCTTGGGCAGGGCGAGCAGGTCGTAATCCTGGTAGCCGGTGATCTTCACCTCGACAAACTCGCCGACCGGCAGGTCGCGCGGCACGTAGACGCGGCCGTCGATGTCGGGGGCGTCGGCCTCGCCGCGGGCGACGCCGGGCTCCTCAACGAGCACCTTGAGGGTCTGGCCGACGTAGCTCTTGCTAACCTCGGCGGCGATCTGACGCTGCAGGCCCATGAGGGTGTGCCAGCGGGCTTCCTTCACCTTGGGGAGAATCTGGTGGGGCATCTTGGCGCCGCGCGTGCCTTCCTCCTGGGAATAGCGGAACACGCCGAGGCGCTCGAACTTGGTCTGCTTGATGAAGGTGCTGAGCTCGGCGATGTCGGCCTCGGTTTCACCGGGGAAGCCGACGATGAAGGTGGTGCGGAGGGCGATGCCCGGGATGCCGGCGCGGATGCGCTTCAGCAGGTCGCGGATATAGTCGCCGCTCGTCTCGCGCTGCATGCGCTCGAGCATGGCGTCGCTGATGTGTTGCAGCGGAATGTCGATGTAGCGGGCGACCTTCGAGCACTCGGCGATGGTCCTGATCAGCTCGTCGCTCCAGTGGGCCGGGTGCGTGTAGAGCAGACGGATCCAGAAGTCGCCCTCGATGGCGTTTAGTTCGCGAAGGAGGGTGGTGAGGGCGGTGCCGCGCGAGGAGTCAACCGGCGTGCGCGGATTAGGGCGCTGCTCCCAGGTGTCCATGCCGAAGAAGGTCGTGTCCTGCGAGATGAGGTTGAGCTCCTTGACGCCTTCCTTGACGAGCTGGCGGGCCTCGGCGACGACGCTGGCGACCGTGCGGCTCCGATGGCGTCCGCGGATCTGGGGGATGATGCAGAAGGTGCAGGGGTGGTTGCAGCCCTCCGCGATCTTCATGTAGGCAAAATGCTTCGGCGTGAGGCGGAACCGCGGCGTGTCGTAGTCCGGGATGTAGGTGGACTTGCCCTCGATGAAGTTGGCCGGGGCCTCCGCCTTGTCGCGTGATTTGGCGTAGAGGCCCTCGATGATCGGCGCGACCTTGGTGATCTGGTCGAGGCCGATAAAGGCGTCGACCTCGTCGTGCAGCGAGTTCGACAGGTCCTTCGAGAACCGCTGCGCCATGCAGCCGGCGACGATCAGCTTCTGCTCCTTACGGCGCTTGGTCATGCCGCGGCTCTGGTGGACCTCAAGGATGTGGCCGATCGACTCCTCCTTGGACGAGTCGATGAACGAGCAGGTGTTGACGATGACGACGTCGGCCTTCTCCGCCTCGGGGATGACGGCCATGCCCGCCTGGTGCAGGTGGCCGATCATGATCTCGCTATCGACGAGGTTCTTGGCGCAGCCAAGGGAGATGAGGCTGACTTTGATCATGGTCTAAAAAACAAAGCGCGCCGCGAAGGGCGCGCGCTGGAGGAAGAAAAACGGGCCCGGGCCTTACTTCTTGGCCTTGGCGAGCTTGGCCTTGAGGGCGGCATTGCGACGCTTGTGGTAAGCGAGGCGGCGTTTCTTTTTGATGTGCTTGTTGGTTTGTTGACCCATGGTAGATGAATTGAGGGGAAACTTGTGCCTGAAAGCCGGGGCCGGAGTCAAGCGGTGGATTGGACGGTGGGCCGTTGCCCTCAACGGCCCGGCGGAGGACGCTTGGGGGCAAGCGCCCCTAGCAGGGATGCGGTGCGTCCATTCTCAATACCGCGCCAAGGTCTGGTCGATTTGCTCTGCCCAGGCGTCGATCCCGCCGGCCACGTTGGTGACGTTGGCGAACCCGTTGGCCCGCAGGAACTGGGTGACCCGCAGGCTGCGGCCGCCATGGTGGCAGAGCACCAAAATGGGCTGGTCGCGGGGCAGGGTGGGCACGTTATCGGGGATCTGGCGCATCGGGATGTGTCGGCTGCCGGCCACTGCGCAGGTGGCCACCTCGTCTGACTCGCGGACGTCGAGCAGCAGGGCGCCTGCGCCCAGCTGTTGCGCGGCAGTGGTGACATCGATTTCGAGCGGTGCGTCCATGGTGGTGGGTTGCGGAACTTGGGAGCGATGGCCCAAAAGGCAACCATCGTTCTGATTGTGGCGAAGGTGGAACCCGGCGTCCGGACGGGTTGGTTAGACGTGCGTCCTGAAACCCGTCCGGAGGCCGGGTTCCACCCACTATGCCGTTGACCCGTGCGGCGGCGGAGTTGTCGTTAGCGCCATGTCTGAACGTTTTGTCGTGATCATGGCCGGCGGCCGCGGGGAACGGTTCTGGCCCCAAAGCCGCGAAGCCACCCCCAAGCACCTGCTGCCCATCGTCGGCGACAAACCGATGCTGGCCCAGACCGTGGACCGGGTCGCCGGCGTCGTCCCGCCCGCCAACATCTTGGTCATCACCACCCAAGCCCAGCTCGCGGGCTGCCGGGCCGCCTGCCCCGGCCTGCCCGCGGCCAACATCGTGGCCGAGCCCATGGGTCGCGACACCGCGGCGGCGACCGGCCTCGCGATGCTTCTGGTCAAGCAGCGCAACCCGGCGGCGGCCTTTGCCATGCTGCCCGCTGACCATGTCATCCACGACACGACCGAATACGCGAAGCTGCTCAACGTGGCCTTCGAGGCCGCCGAGTCGGCGGATGTGCTCGTGACGCTCGGCATCAAGCCGGCCACGCCCGAGACGGGCTTCGGTTACATCCAGCAGGCCGGCCCGTGGAAGAAGATCGGCGGACGCGATGTGATGGCCGTGAAGCGCTTTGTCGAGAAGCCGAACCGGGAGACAGCCCAGGGCTACCTCGCCTCGGGCCAATACTTCTGGAACGCCGGCATGTTCGTTTGGCGCGTGGCGGTTGTCGAGGCGGCCTTCCAGGCCCATGCCGCCGAACTCTACGCCGGGCTGGCCAAGCTCGAGGCCGCCGCCCGGTCGGCCGGCGGCTGGGCGACGGCCTTGGCGGAGGTTTATCCGACCCTGAAGAAAATCTCGGTGGACTACGCCCTGATGGAGAAATCCACCAATGTCGTCGTGGTGCCCGCGACTTGTGACTGGGACGATGTGGGCGCGTGGCCGGCGATCGCCAAGCACTTTACGCCGGACGCCGCCGGCAACGTGTTGCGCGGTCTGGCGATGGTCGAGGGCGGCTCGAACAACATCGTGGTCTCGACCGACGGCCATCTGACCGGGGTGGTCGGCGCGAGCGACCTGGTCGTGGTCCACACGGCTGAGGCGACGCTCGTGTGCCCGAAGGACCGGGCGCAGGAGATCAAGGCGCTGCTTGAGCGCCTGAAGCAGGATCCGGCGAAGAAGAAGTTTTTGTGACGGTTGAACAGCCAGCGGTTCGCTTTTTTAGGGCGGGGTTTCCGAACCCCGTCGCGAGGTCGGCCAGGCGGGATTTGGAAATCCCGCCCTACATCCATGAGATGCCTCGGGATTGATTACGGCACGAAACGCGTCGGCCTGGCCCACGGCGACGAGATCGGCGTCGCCACCCCGCTGCCCGCGCTGACCGACGCGGACGAGGCCGCGCGCTGGGCGAAACTCGGCGAGGTGATCAAGCAGCGCCGCATCACCGACCTCGTGCTCGGTTATCCTTACAATATGGACGGCTCGGTCGGCTTCAAGGCGAAGGAGGTTGATGCCTTTGCCGCGAAGCTGAAGGCCGCCTTCGGCCTGCCCGTGCATCTGGTGGACGAGACCCTCACCAGCAACGAGGCGGAATCGTCGATCGCCAAGAAAGACCGCCGCAGCGTGCGCGCGAGCGGCTTGGTGGATTCGCGGGCGGCATGTTTGATTCTGCAAGACTACTTGGACCAGAAATTCCCGCCGCCGATCCCGGAGGGTTAACCACTAATGGACACTAATCTGTCACTAATTCAGATAATTGATTAGGGAGTCATTAGGGTGGATTAGTAGTTAAAAAGGATTGGGTCTGGGTACTCCTTGGCTTTGCATCTGTGTTTATCCGTGAAATCCGTGGCTAAGCCTCTTTCTCCTGCCCGCTGGAAATGCGTCTGCGCCTACGATGGCGGGCCGTTCAACGGCTGGCAGAGCCAGGAGGGCGGCAACACCGTGCAGGACCTGATCGAGAAGCAGCTGAAAAAAATCTTCGGCCGGCAGATCCGGATCGAGGGCAGCGGGCGCACCGACTCGGGCGTGCATGCCCACGCGCAGGTGTTTCACTTCGACGCGGCGTGGAAGCATGGGGCCGACAAATTGCGCCTGGCGCTGCAAACCGGACTGCCGCGGAGCATCCAGTTGAAGACGCTGCGCGCCGGGTCGGCGAAATTCCACGCCCGCTTTAACGCCAAGGGGAAGATCTACCGCTACCAGGTGCATCTCGGTGCGGCGGATCCCTTCGAGGTGAATTATTGCTGGTCGCTGAACCGCGAGCTCGACTGGCCGGCGGTGCAGGCCGCGGCGAAGGTGCTCCGGGGCCAGCACGACTTCTGGGCCTTTTCCGGCGAGAACGATCGCACCTACCAGACGACGGTGCGCGATCTGCGCCGGCTGGACGTGAGCAAAAAGGGGCAGCGCGTCACTTTCACCTTCGAGGCCGATGGGTTCATTTACAAGATGGCCCGCAGCCTGACGGGTGCGCTGGTCAACGTCGGTCTCGGCAAGCTCAAGCCTGCTGACCTCGCCGAGCTGATCAAGAGCCGCCGCCGCATCCCCATGGTCGTCACCGCCCCGCCGCAGGGTCTGTTTTTGGTGAAGGTGCTCTACTGACCACCCGGAAGCAGGCGGTTTTTGCGGCGGCTGGCGCGATCGGCTGCGGTTTAGGATGCGGAGAACTCCTGCCGTGCAAACCAGGCTCCAACAACTCTGGCGCGACAAACTTGATGTGCTCTTCCCGCGCAGCTGCGTGCATTGCGGTGGGTTGGTGGAAGGCGGGAGGTTGCGGCATCTTTGTCCCGCCTGTGAGCGGTTGCTGTTCGTGGTCTCGCCGCCTCACTGCACGACCTGCGGTCACCCCTTCTACGGCGAAATGGAGGAGAACCGCCTTTGCCCGCACTGCGAGATGCTCGCACCGAAATTCGGCGAGGGGAAGACCGCGATCCTGCTCAAGGGTCCCGGCCGGTCGCTGATTCATAGCCTCAAATATCACCACGGTCTGCAGGTGCTGGAGGACATCGTGGTCATCATGGCTGGGACGCCGGGCTATGTAGACTACCTGCGCGGTGCGACGCTCGTGCCTGTGCCGTTGCACCCGGAAAAAGAGCGCAAACGCACCTATAACCAGAGCCGTTTGCTCGCCGAGTGCGCGGTGCAAGCACTTGATGGACAGGCACGCGTGGAGAAATTGATCCGCCGGGTGGTGCACACCGAATCGCAAACGCATTACGACCGGGCCGCGCGCCAGCAGAACCTGAAAAATGCCTTTGCTTTGGCTCCGGGGGCCACCATTAATCCGTCGCAACGTTACGTGCTGGTCGATGATGTTTTTACAACCGGTTCCACTCTCAATGCCTGCGCCGCGGTCCTCCGCCGGGGCGGTGCGCTGAATCTCGACGTCGTCACCTTCGGGCACGGCTAAACTCTCTGCATGACACATTTCGCGAAGCCCAAGCTGCCGTCCGCCGCCAAGGCGACCGGCACCAAGCACGCCAAGAAGAAGGTCAACACCGAGGGTCTTTGGACCAAGTGCCCGGTCTCCAGCGAGATCGTCTTCAACAAGGACCTTGAGGCGAACCAGATGGTCGTGCCGAAGAGCGGCTACCATTTCCCGATCGGCTGCCGCGAGCGCATCAAGGGCATGACCGAGCCCGACACCTTCGAGGAGTTCGACGCCGGCGTGAAGTCAGCGGACCCGCTGAAGTTCGTGGATTCGGCCGCGTATCCCGACCGCCTCAAGCGCTACGAGAAGGAAAGCGGCCTGCCCGAGGCCGTCATCTGCGGCACGGCCAAGATCGGCGGCATTCCCGTTTCGCTGGCCGTGATGGATTTCCGATTTTGCGGCGGCGCCATGGGCGCGGCCGTCGGCGAGAAGATCACCCGCGCCATCGAGCGTGCGCTCAAGAAGAAGATCCCCTGCATCGTCGTCAGCTCCTCCGGCGGCGCCCGCATGCAGGAGGGCATCTTCAGCCTCATGCAGATGGCCAAGACCAGCGCGGCCCTCGGCCGGCTCGCCGAGGCGAAGCTCCCGTTCATCTCCATCCTCACTTATCCGACCACGGGCGGTGTGACGGCCAGCTTCGCCACGCTCGGCGACATCATCCTCGCCGAGCCGGGCGCCATGATCGGCTTCGCCGGCGCCCGCGTCATCAAGGAAACGACGAAGCAGACGCTGCCGGCCGGTTTCCAGACCTCGGAATTCCTCCTCAAGCACGGCCTGCTCGACCAGATTGTCAGCCGGCTCGAGATGAAGGACCGCCTGACCAGCCTGCTGCAGGCGCTGCACGACCACAAATACCGCCCGCACAAGGTGCAGACGGCTTCGCCGTTTCCGTCGACCGCGGCCGCAATGGCCGGATGAGAAAACTGAGACCTTAAACCTGAGGGTTACGGAATCCTCCACGTGGCAGGTTCCGGTCCGAAAAATTCAGGTCTCAGGTCTCCGGCCCATGACATCAGTGGTTAAATCATTCCCCGATTACGCCTCGGTCACTGAATACCTGTATTCGCTCAAGGCGAGCGGCGTGAAATACGGCATCGACCGGATGCGGCGGCTGGCCGAAGCGCTCGGCCACCCCGAGCGGAGCTACCCGGTGATCCACGTCGCGGGCACCAACGGCAAGGGTTCGGTCTCGGCCATGCTCGACGCCATCCTGCATGCCGCCGGCTGGCGCACCGGACTCTACACTTCGCCGCATCTGGTGAAACTCGGCGAACGCGTCCAGGTCGACCGCCGCCTGCTCACCGAGGCCGAGATCGTCGCCTACGCCAACGAGCTCCGGCCGGTGGCTGCGCAGGCGGCGGCGGATGCCGCCGACGAACATGCGACGTTCTTCGAGTTCATGACGGCGATGGCCTTCCTGCAGTTCCAGCGCAAGCAGGCCGACATTGCGATTGTCGAGGTCGGCCTCGGCGGCCGGCTGGACGCGACCAACGTGGTGCAGCCGGAGATCACGGTGATCACCTCCATCGGTCTCGATCACATCGCCGAGCTCGGTGGCACGATCAGGCTGATCGCCCGCGAGAAGGCCGGCATCATCAAGCCCGGACGGCCGGTGGTGCTCGGGCGGCTGCCCCCCGAGGCGGAAGAAGTGGTCCGCGCGGTCGCCACCGCGGCCGGTGCGCCGGTCCATTCGGTGCGCGAGGTCTTCGGCGATGATGTCAGTCGCTATCCCGTGACCAATCTCGACGGTGACTACCAGCGCTGGAACGCCGCGACCGCGACGCTGGCGGCGCGGGTATTTGC
>Ga0163144_10002041_pt1 | contig 47147 bp, 42 predicted proteins | sample OliLak19BULKMAT1_FD_123175 | JGI IMG/M metagenome (GOLD analysis project Ga0163144, IMG submission 123175) | Freshwater microbial mat bacterial communities from Lake Vanda, McMurdo Dry Valleys, Antarctica - Oligotrophic Lake LV.19.BULKMAT1 | ecosystem: Environmental > Aquatic > Freshwater >... | reverse complement strand
CGCGGACAAGGTCTTGCTCGCGTGCGGGACCCGGCCAGCTCGTCGATCCGACATTCCTTTCGAGGCGCCTCAGGTTTATGATTCCGACGAGTTCATTCAAATCACGGAGGGGGATTTTCCAAAAAGTGTGATTGTCGTTGGGGCTGGCGTCATCGGTCTTGAATATGCGTCGATGGCTGCCGCTTTAGGCAGTGAAGTCACTGTGATTGAGGCACGTGATTCGTTGCTTCAACATGTGGATGCCGAGATCACCGCTGGGCTGGTTTATCAGTTGCGTCGTCAGGGCGTCAGCTTCAGGTTGGGCGAGAAGGTAATTTCGGTGGAAGCGCCCGACGGTAACCCCATCCGGGCCATAGCCAAATTGGAAAGTGGCAAGACCGTGGTTGCTGAAGCTCTACTCTATGCCGTTGGGCGCCAACCAAACACAGACACTCTACAACTGGACCGGATCGGTTTGACCACCACCGATCGCGGGCAGATCGAAGTGAACGAGTCGTTCCAGACCAAGGTCTCAAATGTGTATGCCGCGGGCGATATCGTAGGCTTTCCGTCTTTGGCGTCCACATCGATGGAGCAAGGCAGGATTGCCGCCTTCCACATGTTCGGCTTTGAACGCCTGAACCGGCCGGAGATGTTGCCCTTTGGAATTTACACGATTCCGGAAATTTCGATGGTTGGCAAGAACGAGCTCCAACTGACCGCCGAAAAAGTTCCCTACGAAGTAGGCATCGCACCTTTCGATGAGCTGGCCAAGTCACAGATCTCCGGCGATCAGAGCGGCTTCCTCAAGCTGATTTTTCATGCCGAAACGAGAGAATTGTTGGGCGTACACATTCTGGGCGACGGAGCTGCGGAACTGGTACACGTGGGCCAGATTGTCATGATGAATCACGGCACTGTCGATCAGTTGCAGGACATGGTGTTCAACTATCCTTCGCTGGGGGAAGCCTATCGGGTTGCGGCCGCCAATGGCCTCGACAAACTGCGGCTCAGCAAATCGTAAATGCAAGCTCGATTCAGCGTCAGGTCAGCGCTCAAAAATGGTGGAAGTATAGCTTGTGGCCGAAGCAGTAAGTTCGGGCTTCAGAGTTTGTATTTCCTCGAGCCCAATGTCGCGAGTCGGCAATGAAAACCAAAACCGGCTGCCTTTGCCAACTTCGCTAACGACACCGACATCCCCGCCATGCGCCTTTGCCATGTGCTTTACAATTGCCAGGCCAAGGCCCGTGCCGCCCAATTCTCGCGAGCGAGCCTTATCGACTCGATAAAAGCGTTCAAACAGGCGCGACAGATCTTCCTCCGGGATGCCTGCTCCGGTATCTTGGACGGCAATCTCCACAAACGGGATCTTGTGTTCTGGATGATCAACCAAGCGGGCTTGAAGATTGATTCTTCCGCCGATGGGTGTGTATTTGATCGCATTGTCGAGCAGGTTCGAGATCACCTGGTGAACTGCCTCGGAATCGCAGAACGCTTCGAGCCGGTTCCCATCCGGTTCGAGCGGAACGGGCTCGATTACCAGATCGATTTGTTTCTTGCTGGCAATTGGGATTAGCGATTCCTGGCAATCCTTTAACATGCTCTCCACGTAATAGCCTGCGAACTGAAACTTGGTAATGCCGAGCTCAATGCGGGAGAGCGTAAGGAGGTCGGCAATCAGACGGCCAAGGCGTTCGGCATTTGCACTGATGATATTCAGGAACCGGATGTTGTGAGCTGGATCATCAATCGCGCCATCTAAAAGGGTCTCAGTGTAGCCCTGGATCGATGCAAGCGGTGTCCTCAACTCGTGGGAGACATTGATGATGAAGTCTTTGCGGACGCGCTCCAGTTTTTCAAGTTCTGAGTGTTCCCGCTCGAGCTGCTCAAACATCGCCTCCAGCTTCTCGCCGGTCTCATTCAACTTGTTGCCTAGCACACCCAATTCATCGGAGCCAGTTTCGTGAAGGCGTGCCTGAAAGTTGCCCTGGGCCAGTTGAGCGGCGTAATCGATGATCAAGCCCAGCTTGCGCGAAACCCAACGGGCAAAGAACGCCGTCAGCAAGATGGAGGGGATGAATGCAATGGCCGTTGCGGTCAGCAGATGGCGACGGATAATGTTGACCTGGGTTTGTACTTCCTGGAGGGGGACAGCAAGACGCAAGGCACCCGACGGCGAAGGCACTGCGACGTAGAGGTAGTTGATTCCGACCGAAGCGCTAATGCGTTTGTCGGATCCGACGGCGCCACGCAGTGCGTCAATGATCTCGGTGCGCCTGGCGTGGTTTTCCAGCTTGCTCGGCGATTGCTCTGTGTCTGCAAGGACAATGCCGTCCCTGCGCACGATCGTGATCCGCCCGCCCGCCGCCCGCGCCAAATCGGCCATGCGCTTTGGATTGTTGACCATATCGAATTCTTCGAGGGCAAGAATCCGGCATTTCTGCGTGAGCTCAATCTTCAGGGTGTCGACGTAGGTGTCTTCCGCGATGCGGGATGCCATGAAGTCGACAGCCACGAGCGAGGTAATCAGCACGCCCATAACGGCGGCGATCAATTTCAAAAATATGCGGCCAGTCAGGCGGGGCATGCTTCTTCAGCATATCCATGCGGTGATTACAAATGGGTGACACTGCGGAAGACTCGCTCATTCGAATTGAGAGAAACGGGGTGGACAGGCCACTAGAGCCTCATGCGTCTCCACCTGATTTGGATTCTTTTTGCGACCGTTCTATTCGCCGGTGTTGCTGAAGATAACGCAATTGCCGCAAGGATCAGGCAAAAAATGGCGCGTTCCCGGCTCAAATCCGATGGACTGACTTTTCAGGTGAAGGACGGAGTTGTGGAATGGTCAGGCGCCGTGGGTGTGCCTCAACGCAAAGGCGCTGCGACACGGATGGCAAAGTCGGCTGGGGCCACGAGAGTCGTGAATCGCATAGTCGCCAAAGGCTCCGCGCGCCGAGCTGCGCCAAAACCGCTACCGCGCACGGTAACGGTTAAAATTCCTAAGCCATAGCGAGGGCTCTGGTGTTAGTCTGCAAAGACGTGGAAAATTCAGCCTCGCATTCCAGAAAGATCTCAAAGCCGCTGCTCGCGTGGTTGGCATTGCTGCCGTTACTGATCCTTACTTTCTATCCGGCCCTATCCGGCCCTTTCATTCTCGACGACTCCAGTTCCATTCAAAGCAACCCCGAGATTCGCCGGGTGAGCATTGCAAATCTCGTCAAGCTGTTTCGAGGACACCGAAACGTTGGCGCCTTCGATCATCATCCCGTCTCCGCCTTAAGCGCAATGATCGACTACCAATGGGCTGGGTTGGATCCATTTGGCTTTCATATCAGTAATCTTTTTTACCACTGGCTCACGGCTGGCGCGGCGATGGTGTTGTTCCTGACGATATGGCGCATCCGGCGCGCAAACAACGGTGAAGATCCTGGCGTTGCCGACGGTTTCTGGATGGCTGCCAGTCTGATGTTTGTGTGGTCGATTCATCCCTTTGCCACGATGCCAGTCGCCTATGTCACAGGCCGTCAGGAAACGCTGTTGGTGCTGTTTTATCTCGCCTCAATGATCTGCCTGTTGCGTGGATGGCAGGGCGCGAGTTATGGTTTTGCAATTGCTTCCTTTCTATGCAAGGAAGTCGCTGTCAGCCTTCCGGGTGCTCTCTTTCTCATGGATTGGGCTCGAAGCAACACCAGCATCATCGAAACTTTTCGGCAGAAATGGCGCTTCTATTTCGTGTTGACCGTCAGTTGGCTGATGCTCTGTTTCTACCATCTGCGCGGCGGCAGAAGCCATGAGATTGGCGTCGCGGGCCTCCCTCTCGGGACAGTCGCGGAGTACTTCAAGGCGCAGTGCGGAGTGATAGCCGGCTATGTGGCCAAGATGTTCTGGCCAGTCAACTTACAGTTCTATCCTTACATCAGGCCTGTTGAAAGCTGGACGGAATGGGCGCCTGCTTTGATAGGGCTGGCGCTATATGCGGGCTTGGCCATCTACAGCCTACGCTGGTCGCGATGGCTTGCCGTTGCCTTCGTCTTTCCCCTGCTCGTCCTCTCACCCACCTCTTCGTTCATACCCATTCCCTACGAACCGGCGATGGAGTATCGGATGTACCTTCCGTCCGTCGCGATTTTTGGTCTTCTGCTTGCCGCCCTGTGGAAGATGACTTCGCGCCATTGGCTTCGTTTGGGCATTCCTGCCCTCGCAGTGATCTGCCTGGCAATCGTTAGCCACCTTCGCAGCAGGGACTACGAAACGGTTCGCAAGCTCTACGAGCACGACATCGCAATCAACGACAAGAATTTCAATGCGCTCGAAGCCTTGGGCGGCATCAACCTTGCCGACAAGCGGTACGACCGGTCCGCAGAATACTCCTGGAAGATGGTGGACTGGGCGATGGCGGAAAAGAACAAAGAGTTCGCCTCGCGTGGCTATAACAACCTGGGTCTTGTGGAATTCCACAGGACTAACTACGCCGCCGCTAAAGACTATTACCAGCGGGCAATTTCGCTCAATGGCAGTTGGCACGCCCGATTCAACATGGCCACAACCCATTTGCTTCAAAAAGAGTTTGAACCTGCCGAAAAATTACTGAAGGAATATCTCGTCCATTCGCCGGACCACCCCGACGCCCTGTTGATGCTCTATGAAACCAGGATTTCTTCTGGAAGGATCGATGAAGCGGCGCAGTTGTTTGATCACTTCATGAGCTTGTATCCCGAACGTGTGGACCTCGACTCGCAACGCACCAGGATCTTGAACAAGCAAAGGACGCTGCGCGAGGCTGGCGGACAAAGCCGCTAAATCTGCTTGGGGTCCGGATGGACGTAAGGCTTGCGGTAGGGCCGTCGCAGCAATCGCGTGGCCTCGGTGTCATTCGTAATTGCCATCTTTGCCGGGTCATAGCTCAACGTCCTGCCAAGTTGCATGGACATGTTGGCGAGGATGCAGGCTGCAGTGGAAATGTGGCCCTGTTGTATGTCTGCGACCGGGCGCGATCGTTTATCGATAGCGGCAAGCAGGTCTCTCATGTGGCCGCGGATTGCTGGCGCAACGTGCCTTTCGAGATCCTGCTCCGTCCGGTCTTCGGGATACTGCTCGAATTCAAACGTTACGTCTTTGTGCACCGGGGTTTCGCCCTTGGCAAGCGGGACGTAATCATAACTATTGACGCTTGCCTTGAGCGTAGCCTTGTCGCCGTAGAAGGTTGCTCCCCACGGATACTTCGGATCGGGCGGAGCGCCCCAGGAACGATGTATCCAGATCACCTTCACATTCCCGAAATCGAAACTGGCCTCTTGTGTATCGGGGATGTTTGCCTTCGAGGCTTTGTCGATCAGGATGCCGCCGCTGGATGAGATGCTTTTGGGCCAGCCGAGGCCCATCATCCAGCGCACCATATCGAGCATGTGAACGCACATGTCGCCCATGATGCCGTTGCCATACTCGTTGAACGCGCGCCATCGGCGGGGATGCACCAGCGAATTGTAAGGGCGCATTGGCGCTGGCCCGGTCCACATCTCGTAGTCGAGGTTGGCGGGCGGTGCGCTATCCGGCGGATTTTCAGTGGCCCGCATATGGTAGTAACAGTAAATCTCGACCAGACCAATGTTGCCGAGTTTCCCCGAATCCAGATACCTTTCTTTCGCCTCAATCAGATGAGGAGTGGATCGTCGCTGGGTACCGATTTGAACAACCCTCTTGTACTTGCGCGCAGCCGCAAGCATCGCCTCGCCCTCAATCACATCGACGGAGATTGGCTTCTGCACGTACATGTCAACGCCCGCTTTGGCCGCGTCGATCATTGCCAGGGCATGCCAGTGGTCTGGAGTTGCAATCTCCACGAGGTCCAGATCCTTCTCGGCTAGCATCTTACGGTAGTCCGTAAACAATTTCGGGCGCTTCTTTGAGATCTGGCGGGAGGCAATCAGGTCCGCGGCCTTTTCAAGCATCACCTTGTCCACATCGCAGATCGAGACGATCTCAACCGGGGCAACCTGCACCAATCGCAAAATGTCCGACTTGCCATACCAGCCGGATCCAATCATGCCGACCCGGCGTTTCTTCTGGACATCGAAGGTTTGGGCAGAAGCCTCAAAAGCGAGCGAAGCAGCGGAGGAGGACAGGAAGGAGCGACGGAGCATAGGTTTTACCGATTCAAAGTATATGCTCTTTTTTCGCGAGACCTTGGATCAGAGCGCTTAACCCGCTGCGAAAGCCTTGAGAGGCCCCACTGGCGCCAAACTGTCCTGCGGTTTCAAGCGTCGCAAATCCATGTAGAAATGCCCACACCGCAGCGGTCGCGGCGGGATCCTCCGGATTGCCGGTACTGAGAGCCACTTGTTGAACCAACCAGTTCCAGAACTGCTGATCGTCCGTTCTTGCAACCAACGGATAGAGGGCACTGTTCGATCTCGCAAAGCGAAGATAGGCCTCGCCGACGGCTAGAATTCTCGATGTCCCAGTCTCTATTCCGTTGGCAGATACATGCAGGTCAGACAACAAAGTTTGGGTTGCCCGGCGGCCCAAAGCCGCCTCCAACTCTTTGCGGTCGGTAAAGTGGTGATAGAGGCTCGATGCGCGCACTCCCAACTTACGCCCTAATTCCCGCATCGATAACGCATCCCAACTCTGCTGCTCGACGATTTCAATGGCAGCATCGAGGATCGCTTCGGCATCGGTTTTCGCTGGAAACGGCATATGGAACAGTGTACGTCTTGACGATTCGAAGAATTCTGAATACCAACGCTTCGTAACTTCATCCAGTAAAGTAGACAATAGGTGGTTGTATGAGAAAACTGATCCAACATTTGATGTCCGCCGCCCTCGGGGCTATGTTTGCATTTCAAGGAGCACCCGCAATGGCTGCAGATTTTCCAGAACCCGCTGTCGACGTCAAACTAGCCGCCGCCAAAGGCAAGGCAACTGCTGTACTTGCTGGCGGATGCTTCTGGTGCACTGAAGCTGTCTTTGAAGTCATGGATGGTGTAGAGGACGTGATTTCGGGCTACTCCGGCGGAACCAAAGAGTCAGCCAAGTACGACGTCGTTTCTTCTGGCCGCACTAGTCATGCCGAAGCGATCCTGATTACCTACGATCCATCCAAAGTGACATACGGGCAATTGCTGAAGATTTTCTTCGCCGTCGCTCACGATCCGACGACTCTCAATCGCCAAGGCAACGATATCGGGCCGCAATACCGCAGCGCGATCTTCTACACGGACGAAGAGCAGAAGAAAATTGCCCAGGCCTACATTGCCCAAGTTGATGCAGCCAAGGTCCTGAAGAATCCGATCGTCACCCAACTGGTGCCGCTCGACAAGTTTTATACGGCCGAAGGCTACCACCAGGATTATTCAGCAAACAACAAGACCGGGTATGTGGTCGCTGTCAGCGACCCGAAAGTGGAAAAGCTCAAGAAGCTCTACCCCGGTTGCGTCAGAAAGAGGAAGTAAATGAACATCACACGCAGGAATACTCTTATGGTCACCCTCTCTGCTTTCGGCTTGAACGCCGCACCAAAGAAAATCAAGATTGCCGAGTTTGATTCCTCCGGCAAGCAAACCAGCATTGTCGAAGTCGAAAAGGTCGTGAAGACCGAGGACGAATGGAAGAAGATGCTGGCGCCGGAAGAGTTTCAGGTCGCCCGCCGCCACGGAACGGAGCGCGCTTTCAGCGGCAAGTTGAACAAGAACTACGGTGACGGCCTGTATCGCTGCATCTGCTGTGGCACTGCCTTGTTCGATTCCAAAACAAAGTTCGAATCTGGTACCGGTTGGCCAAGCTATTGGGCGCCTATCGCCAAGGAGAATGTCAAGAACGTCTCTGACACCGCCTACGGCATGGTGCGAGTTGAGAACCAGTGCGCCCGCTGCGATGCGCATCTCGGCCACGTATTTGAAGACGGCCCCAAGCCCACGGGCTTGCGTTATTGCATGAATTCGGCTTCGCTCAAGTTCGTTCCGCGACTGAAGAGCTAATTTTCAACGGCTGGCGATGACCCAAATGTCGGAAAACTTCACCACCACGGCATCTTCGTCGGTTTCGAGTCTCTTGATTTCATTAAGGTGCGCTTCGAATTTCGCCTCGGTTTGAAGTCCTCTCGCAAACATAGGTCCGCGTGTTGATTCCAGTGAGAGCCGGTAAATCCTGCGAAGGTCTCCCGGCTCGATTTCCATTCCGATACTTCACCCGGCCTGAACCGAAGCACCCGCCTTGCGAAACGTAGCTACCAGCCTCCGGCCCATCTCAGGGGTAGCAATAATCCGTTCCAGAGACGCGTCATCTGTTTCAATCCCCAACTGTCGGGGTAGGAAAACTCGTGGCTCGAATCAGGCTCGAACGCGATCGCATATCCTCCGGGCTTTAGAACCCGCAGCGTCTCACTCACAACCGCATCCGGGTCGGCCATGTGGACCAGCAGATAGCGTGTAAATACGACATCGAAGGACCCGTCCGCATAGGGCAACTCCATTGCATTGCCCTGCTTAAACTTAACGCCGGGAGGGTTGAGTTCACGCTCGGAGGCAAAATCAACCAGCTTCTGATCGTAATCAAAGCCAATGCATTCGGCGGGCTCAAGCACACCAGCCAGCAGCCGCGTCGTGTTGCCTTGCCCGCAACCCAGATCCAGACACCGCGCGTTCGGGACTGGGGATGCGGTTCAGCACTTCCATCGTAGGAGGATTCAAGAGCCGGGCCAGCAGAAACTGCCGCTCAGCGTTGACTTCGTCAATCGTAAAGCTCATGCGATTTGGTTAATGTATCCATCGATCGCAGGCAAGGCAAATTGTAATGCAAGGTTTAACGTCCGATGTGCGGTGCTCGTACTTGCGAGAGGGGTTTTGCGTGTTCACATGCACGAATCGGGTGTTTGGAAAATCCTTGAGCATTAGCGCCTGAATCGGATACTCAAGCTGGAACTGGTTGATATCCATGCCGATATCTCGACAGGAAGATCCGTGAAGCGAATCGAGCGCCGATTGATATTTCTCACGCATATCCCAGGTCTTCATATCGTTGAAGTAGAGATCTTCGCGCGAGTATTGAAACATGTTGCCGGGGCCCATCAGCGGCCGGATCCAGCTCTTCAGCAAGGGCAGCCGGCATCCGTCAAGCAACAGCGCGCAGACTGCGATCTGCACGATCATTCGGGCGCGGCTCAACACAACAGCCGCCACGCACATCGACAAGACAAACAGCGGCAGCCACATGCGGGCCATGAAAGGTTGCCATTTCAGATAGAAGCAAAACAGTAAGGCTCCCAGCGCCAAACCAACAAGCAGTGCAAGCAGCCGGGCATCCCGTTTCCATGCCAGCCAACCAGCCACACTTATGAGCAAGCCCAGATGCCACCTGTTATTGGCATCGGTTTCATGTGACGCCTTGCGGGGCACCCTAAACTTTTCCAGCGGCCAGGTTGTGGCCGAATCGTTTTCATCGAGGCCTAAAATCCGGTGCGCGGAGACCGCTATGTCGAACACCTGTTGATTCGGGCCTGCGCTGCCAGACCCGAGCTGCTCACTCAAATGCCGAATCAGATTCGAAGCCGTTGGCTGCCAGCCACCCAATCGATCGTTTCTCCAACGATACTTGCCGTCCGCCTGCGCCGAATCAAACCCAAGTGGCGAACCGCTCAGATCGTAATTTCGCTCGAGAAATGGCCCATGGATGAAGAGCACTGCAAGCGCAGCATGGGGAATCGCGGATGGCAATAACAGCAAAAGCAGCGGCCCGCTAAACAGAAAGGCCGTTCCCTTTGTAAAGCAGCCAAGGCCGCAGGCAATTCCGGCAATCCACTTGTCCCGGCGAAGCGCGAAGTACACCATACTGACCAAAGCAAAGCTCAACAAAGCTTCGTTCTTGGCGCCACTTGCCTGCAGTATCCCGTTTGGCAGCGTTGCCGCCAAAAAAGCCGCCAAGGCCTGACCACGACCTGCAGCCCCCAGCGATTGAGCCACAAGGCTCGCCACCATAATGTATCCGCCAGTGGCTAACCACGATACGCAGTTGGCGAACCGGTCGCCGCCGCTCACGAGTTGAAAATGAAGAGTCACATACTCATGAAGCGGTTGCAGCATGATCTGGTTCAGGTATGGCGTCGCGAAGAATTCGACGCTTCGCTGCTGGATCCAGTAGATAACCCTAGGCATGTGATAAGCCATCGCGTCCGATGAATTTGGCGGACTGACGATCCCGGTCAAGCCCTCGATCAGCCATATCCCCAATGCCAAGACCGCCAGCGCACCTGCGAACCAATCCCACTCCAGCTCAAGCTTTTTCCCGCGAAATCCCCAGACCCACATGGCCGCGATCAGCCCCCAGGTGATCGATACCCCAGCTAATCCGAGTGCATGGAACGCACTCAGCCCCTCAGTGCTCAAAGCGATGATCAGTAAAGTGGCGAGACCTAGTTCAGCCCCGCGCTGGCGCATCGTTGTCCCGCCGCCACCGGATGCTTGTGATCAGCGTGTCGCCACGAAATGGTGTGTCAACCAGAATGTCTCCCAGCGTGACCAGCGTCTCGCGTGGGCCAATGTTCGTAACGTGAAAATTGCCATGCATGGCATCGCCGTCGCGCGGAACCAGGATTCGCTCGGTGGCCTTCAGAAGAACCTTGCGGCGAGTGTCAAACTGAGCCATGTAAGTAGGAGTTCGCCACCGGAACACCTTGTCGTTGCTCGCGTCCTTGCGCGTATACGTCAGATAGAGTCGTTCCCGATGCCTGATCCAGTGCTGTTGGGTCGTTGATGTAACAAGCGGCGTACCGTCATCGAATTGGTGCGTTTCGAGCGCTCCCCAACCAAGCCCGTCGCGAGAAACTGAAAAATGGCCTCGATCATCTTCAGACCTTATGGTCAGCCAGTAGCGGCCATCATGTCGAACAATGGAAGGCTCCATCAATCCACGCTTCACGCCCAGCTTCAACACATTCCCGATACGCTTCGGCTTCAGCGTCTCGCCATCGAACCCGCAAAGAAGAGTGCTGACGCTATGGTCGGTCCGTCCAGCCAGCATCGTGATCGGTATCAGGACCTCGCCACTGGCAAGCGTCCACCGCTGCGAACAACCCGCGCTCATCAGCATGGCCGCCTCGGGATGGACAAACTCAAGCTTTCGCGGCGTGCTCCAACTGCCGTCCGCACGGCGAACGAAGTAGCGGATCCAGCGGTCCTCGCCAGGTCGAGTCAGTTTCTCGTCCTTGTAGTGGACGTCCTGCCCGAGACACAGCACAACCCCGGTGCGCGCGTGATATTCCGGAACAACATCGCTTACGACATCCTCGTAACCGCCGCCGAGCACCTTTCGCTCGAGCGCTGGTATGGGCTTGCGGTCTGTCCACGTCTTGCCGCCATCGAAGCTTTCCGAATAATGCGGCTGGTGCATCACGTCAGAGGCAGTCAGCAATTGAACAGTCATCAAGAGCCGGTCTTTCATCACCGCAACCTTCGGATGGAACCAGCAAGTGCGAGCGCGCTTGCCCTCCCAGAGCAAGCGTGTCTCGATGCTTTCGATCAAATCCTCGCGCCTTGCGGCGAGGAGACTAACCGCGCTTCTTCTCGTAATTAGCAAAGCGTTCCTTGAATTCGTCCCAGCCCGATCGCCCCATCAGCGCGAATGTGAACTTCTTGCCCAACTCAACGCCTTCCTGGTCGAATGCATTGATATTCAGCAACTCACCCATGAATGCGGTCTCGAATTCCATCAGTTGGAAGAAGGCTCCGAGGTGCTCTTCATCGACACGCTCAAGCGTAAAGGTACAATTCGGGCGGCCATTGGTTGCCAGCGCCGCCTCTGTCGCCCGGCGCTCCGCATCGAGAAGCTTACCCATCGATTGCCCGCCCAGATAGTCAAACCCATCCAACCCAAGTTTCGCCTTCGGAATCTTCACCTGTTTCCTGGCTTTGGAAACCACCCAGAAGCTAAAGACTTTGTCGTTCGGACCTTCCATGTAAAGCTGCACCTGCGAGTGCTGGTCTGTTGTGCCCAAGGCCGCGATGGGCGTTTGTCCCACGTGAACCGTTGCGCCCGTGCGATCCTTTGCCTTGCCCAAAGACTCGGCCCAGAGCTGGCGGAACCAGAACGCGGTTCCCCAAAGAAAATTGCTATAGGGAAACGCAACCTGGATGCTCTTCTTCTTTACAGTCCAGATCAGCCAATGATGAAGTGCGGAGCTGAGAGCAATGTTCTCCGTCAGGTCTGTGCTCCATGCCGTCCCGGTCATCTCGGCCGCGCCACGGCAGAGTTTCTTGATGCTGACGCCGATGAGCGCCGCTGGCACCAGACCAACTGCCGAAAGCACACTAAAGCGACCACCCACATTCTCTGGAATGTGGAATGTGACGTAGCCCTCTTTGGTAGCGAGCACCTTCAAATCTCCGCGCCCTTCGCTTGTGACTGCGATGATCCGGTTGGCAGCCTTCTTGCCGAGCGAATTCATCAGCCACTCGCGAACAATCAGGAAGCCACCCATCGTCTCGGCAGTCGAACCAGATTTGGCGATCACGACCACAATCGTTTTCTTCGGCGACATGCTGTCGAGCGCATGGCTCAGAAAGTCGGGGTCGACATTATCGAGAATGACCAACCTTGGTTTCTTGCTCGAATGCTCACCTTGAACCGGGTGCGGACCACGCATCGCGCAATCTACTGCCCAACAACCAAGCGCGCTGCCGCCAATACCGATCACGCAAACCGTGTCGTAGCTGCCATGCAGTTTCTTGGCGGTAGCCTCAATGTCGGCGATCAGCTTCTTGTTTCCGGGCAGATCCGGGAATCCAAACTTGCCTTCTTCCCACTGCGTTCGGAAGCCACTGAGAGCAGCCAGCGCCGCCTCCTTACCTCCATCCAGTTCGGCCTGAGTCAAGCCGTTTTCTTCTCCCACCATCGACGCAAGCAGGTTGCGCGGGTCAAAGCTGATCGACATGAAGTTCTCCTATTGCTTCTGGAACGAAGCAAGTTTACGGGCAATAAACGTTGTATCCAATTTGCCTGCCGCAAAGTCGGGATCATTCATGATCTTCTTTTGCAGCGGAATCGAAGTGTAGATACCTTCCACCACGAACATATCGAGAGCGCGTTTCATCCTGGCAATGGCCTCGTTGCGATCGCGACCGTGCACGATCAGCTTGGCTACCAGCGAATCATAATAAGGCGGAATCACCCCGTCTGTATATACAGCGGTGTCCACTCGAACGCCAATTCCGCCGGGCAGATTGAGGCCAGTGATCTTGCCGGGGCAGGGAGCAAACGTCTCGGGATGTTCTGCATTGATGCGGCACTCCAGAGCATGGCCCGTCAGCGTGATCGGTCCGCCAAGAATGTCTTCCAGCTTCTCGCCAGCCGCAATTCGGATCTGCGCCTTCACCAGATCGATCCCCGTGATCATTTCCGTCACCGGATGCTCCACCTGGATGCGGGCATTCACTTCGATAAAGTACAACTTGCCCTGCTCGTCCATTAGGAATTCGACCGTTCCGGCGTTCTGATACCCAATCGCTTTGAGCGCTTTTTTCACTGCAGCTACGGTCTCCTCGCGCAAGGCGGGAGTCATCGCAGGAGATGGCGCTTCCTCAACCAACTTCTGGTGACGCCGCTGAATCGAACATTCGCGTTCTCCGAGCACTTCGACATTTCCGTGCTCGTCAGCCAACACCTGAAATTCGATATGGCGAGGAGCGCCGATATATTTCTCAAGGTAGATGTCCGGCACGCTGAATGCGGCGCCAGCTTCGTTCTGCGCCTGTGCCAGCAAATTCGGCAACTCTTCGGCCGAATTCACCACTCGCATCCCTCGCCCGCCACCGCCTGCAGCAGCCTTCAGAATGACCGGGAATCCAATTTTCCTGGCGAAATCAAGCGCCTCTTCGGCGCTCGTCAGCGCTTCAGGTGAGCCCGGCAACACCGGCACTCCAGCTTCCTTCATCACTTGGCGGGCCTTCTGCTTGAGCCCCATCATCCGCGTCACTTCCGGCGTCGGACCAATGAATTTGATGCCACTTAATTTGCAGACTTCAGCAAAGCGATCGTTCTCGCTCAGGAATCCGTAGCCGGGATGGATCGCTTGAGCATTCGTGATTTCAGCCGCGCTAATCACACTCGGAATGTCGAGATAGCTTCGCGAACTCTTCGCCGGACCAATGCACACGGCTTCGTCGGCGAATCGCACGTGCAAGCCGTGCCGGTCGGCTTCCGAATATACAGCGACCGTCTTTATACCGAGATCCTTGGCGGCGCAAATGACGCGCAAAGCAATCTCGCCACGATTGGCAATCAGGATTTTCTGGAACATGTCGAATTAATTGGGCCGGATCGTGAACAGAGCTTCGCCGTACTCGACCGGTTTTCCGTTCTCCACCAGGCGCGCTACTACTGTGCCCGATACTTCAGCTTCGATTTCATTCATCAACTTCATCGATTCGATGATGCAGACGGTTGTCTTGGGGCTGACCGAATCACCAGCCTTGACGAATGGGCCCGACTCTGGCGATGTGGATTCATAAAACGTGCCCACAATCGGTGACTTGATCGTGTACAGATTTTCCTTCTCAGTGGGAGGGGCAGAGGCTGCCACGGGAGCAGGCGCCGCCGCTGGTGCAGTTACCGGTTGGGGTGCGGACAGAACAACTTCCCGCTCCAGGCCAGCTCGCTTAATGCGAACCCGGTGTTCGCCTCTTTGTACTTCCAATTCCGCAACTCCGCTTTCATTGGCCAAGCGGATCAGTTCTTTGATCTCTTCTATATTCATCTCGGGGTCTAACATACTATTGTCCAACCTTTTGGGGTCTGTGTGAGAACCTCCACGCCGGTTTCTGTTATAAGCACCGTATCCTCGATCCGAACTCCGCCAAATCCTTCCAGATAAGCCCCTGGTTCAATCGTGATTGCCATGCCAGCCTGGAGTGCGGTTTTGTCACCTTTTCCGAGCCGCGGAGCTTCATGAATTTCGAGCCCCAATCCATGGCCTGTCGAATGGATAAAGTACTGATCGAGGGCGTGTCCTTTGAGCACCTGAACCGCGGCGGAATGGATCTGTTCCGCTCGCTTGCCCGGCCGCACCGCATCAATGGCAGCTTTCTGCGCCTCAAGCACAGCCTTGTAGATCCGGATCGCCTTGCGCGGCATGTCTCCAACTCCAAAGGTCCGCGTCATGTCGCTCATATATCCCTGGAAGCAGGCCCCCATGTCGACCAGCAGGTATCCGCCGGTCTCAATTTTCACCGGTCTCGGCTTCGCATGCGGCAATGCCGAATGAGCCCCGCTCGCCACGATCGTTTCAAATGCAGCGCCTTCCGCCCCCAGTTTCCGCATCTGAAAGTCGATTTCCGCCGCGAGTTCACTTTCTCGCATCCCAACCTTGAATCGCTTCATCGCCCGTTCGAGGGCACTGGAATTCAACCTCACGCTCTTCCGGATCGTCTCAATTTCTTCCGGTTTCTTCACCCAGCGCGGCGATTCCACGGCATTGCCCAGGTTCACCAATTCCCCCAACTCGGCCAGCCCCTGGCAAAGTGCATAAGAAACCTTTGTGTCTTCGATCCCTATCTTCCTGGCCTTGAGCTTTTTGAGCCTCGCGGTGAGTGCTCGCAACAATGGGCCGGTCACGATTTCAACATGGCAATTGGCTTCGTTCGACGCCTGGATCGCATATCGAGGGTCCGTGAAAAGCGTTGAGCCTTTGGCCGAAACCAAAAATAATGCGTTCGATCCGGTGAAGCCCGTATAGTACCGGATATTGGTAAGAGTGGAAACCAAAAGCGCGTCCAGCTTTTGGGAATCAAGAAGTCCTTGGAGTATCAAAGGCAGATTGTAGCATCCGCTTCTGCCGATATGCTTCTATGAGAAGACCTGATCAATGAAGCTAAGTTTGCTTATGACCGCACTCCTGTCTTTGTTAGCGTGCTCCGTCGAGCGCGCTCCGAAAAACCAGGTCGCGGCCAGCTTTCACCTTGAGGAAATGCCTGTCGATCATAAGGTGGACATCAGTAGAAGAAAAGTGTTTCCTTTTTCCATCGTTCCAGGTGGCATTTTGAATCGTCAGGATGTGGAATCGAAAGTTGACGCAGACCAAACGGTCAAGTCGCACTATGGCGGCATACAGGTCGACAAACTCAAGCCCTATCGTTTGACCCAGCCGGCTCACGGATACGTTTCGTATCGAGTCGGAAATCGAGTCTTCTGGACATCGAAGCGGCTATATCTCAAGCCTGGAGAAATGCTTTTGAGCGACGGAGCAAACCTGCTCAGGGCAAGGTGCGGCAATCGGCTCTCGTCGACGCCGCAAGCTCCGGTGATGCCCGTGGGCGAGCCAACCCAGGCTGCGCTCGACCTCCCCAGCTACGACCTTCCGAACTTCCAAGGCCTGCCCGGTGACTTGCCTGCCTTCAAGCTGCAAGGGAACGCTCCACAGCCACTAGCCGCAATGACCGCAAAAGTGCCGGAAGAAGTGTTCAGCGTTGCGCCACCTGTAATCAAACCGGGCATGATTGGCGGCGGTTTGCCCGGCGGACTGCCATCGATTGGCAATGACGGCGGCATCATCCTGCAGAGCGGCTACTGGTTCCTCGTCGCTTATGTGCCAAACATTCTGGAGAACCCTACGTTTTCGTTGCCACCGCTCTCGCCTGTCTTCCTGGCTGTCAATGTGCTTTCGCCGGTCTTTGGAGCCGTAACGCCCATTGGCATCGGTTCCTCACTCTTTCCGGTTTTCCAGCTTCCTTCTCTCACTGGTTCGGTCATTACGATCCCGGGGGAGCTCCCTCCCGTATACAACATCTCGACATTCCAGATTTCCAATGGAACTCCGCCCTTTATCGTTTCGCCACCCAGCTCTGTCGTCCCGCCTGGGGGCTCAAACAGCAATCCTGACCCCAACCCTGGCGGACCGGGCGGAGGCGGTGGCGGATCCAATCCTCCTGGCACTCCCCCAAATCCTCCATCAATAGAAGAGCCGCCAGCCTTTCAACCGATCCCGGAGCCTTCGACTTTCGGGATGGTGGGGCTGGCGGCTCTGATGTTCGTTCTGGTTAAGCGGAAGCTTTAGCCGCAGCGAGTGCCGTATCGTAGTTCGGGTGCTCAGCGACTTCGCCGACATACTCCACGTGCTGAATCACGTTGCTCTTGTCCACGACAAAAATGGCGCGGCTTTCAATGCGAAGCGGTTCAATCAACGTTCCGTAATTGGTTCCGAAGCTGGCGGTCTTGTGATCGCTCAACATCTTTACCTTATCTACTCCGAACGCTCCGCACCAGCGGCTTTGCGCGAACGGAAGGTCCATCGAAACCGTAAGTATTTCAACACCTTCCATCTTTGAGACTTCGTCATTGAATCGTTTGGTTTGAGCATCGCAAACCGGGGTATCGAGGCTGGGAACCACGCTGATGATACGGACGGTTCCACCTGCTCCAAGCGTCACCGGCTTCAGATCCGAGCCGACCAATTCAAACTCCGGCGCCTTGTCGCCGACCTTGAGTTCAGGGCCGACCAGCGGCAGGGGATTTCCCTTAAGTGTTGTTACACGTGCAGACATGAGCCTAGTCTAACAGTGAAGTCCCGGATCGACCCTAAAGCTACGGACTGACGAGCATAAACGTTAGCCGCTTTTCAGAGAGATCCACCTTGACTAGCGCGACCCGCACCTTTTCTCCGATCCCGAATGACCTTTTTGTGCGCTTGCCTACGATGCGCCGAGCGTTCTCAAGGTAGGCATAATCATCCTTGGGCAGGGTGTCGATTGGAATCAACCCTTCGATAAACAATTCTTCCAGCTCGACGAAGCAGCCATATTTGGTAATGGAAATGATCAAAGCGTTGAACTCGTCCCCAACGCGATCACTCATGAAGCGCATCTTCTTCCACTCCACCAACTCACGCTCGGCTTCCGCAGCCCTTCGCTCGGTGAAGCTGGTGTCGTCGCCCATATCACGAAGGCTCTCCTCGTCATACCGCATGCCGGCCAGGATGCGATGCACGATCAGATCTGGGTATCTGCGGATCGGGGAAGTGAAGTGAGTATAAGCCTTCGATGCAAGCGCAAAGTGACCCTCGTTGTCGCTTGAGTACTTGGCCTGCTTGAGAGATCGCAGCATCAGAAAACTCAAAATTCTTTCCTCGGGTTTGCCCTCGATCTTTGCCACCAGCTTTTGATAGTGCTTCGAACTTACAGTTGCCGCAGGATTGCCGACATAGACATCCTTGCGAAGTTTACGGCCATCCCGGGTGCTCTTGATATTGGAGAATTTCTTTACTGCAACTCCGCCAAGCCCCAATGACACGCCAAACTTCGAGGCGGCTTCTTCAAAATCCGCCACCCGCTTGGCATCGGGAGTCTCGTGGATGCGGTAGAGGCTCGGAATACCCGCCGACTCCAAATGAGTGGCCACCGCTTCGTTGGCAATCAACATCAACTCTTCGATCAGCCGGTGCGCGATATTGCGCGGGCTGCGCGATACACCCACCATCTCGCCAAACTGATCGAATTCAATGATCGGCTCCGGCAGATCAAAATCGATCGAACCACGCCGTGAACGCATGCGATTCAATACCAGTGCGAGTTCCTTCATCAGCTCGAAGCGGCGCACCAGGGGAGCGTACTGAGCGCGCAGTTCGGCCTGTTCGGCAGGAGTGCCTTCGAGCAGCTTGTACACATTGGTGTAGGTCATCCGTGCCCTGCTCTTGATGACACCGCGGCAGAATTCCTGACTGACAATTGATCCCTGCGCGTCGAGCTCGAGAATGGCGCTCGTCACCAGACGTTCCTCGTCCGGGCGCAGACTGCAGATATCCGTCGATAGCTCAACCGGCAGCATCGGTACGGCGCGATCGGGGAAATACACGCTTGTGCCCCGCATCGCCGCTTCCTTGTCGATTGCCGAACCGGGACGCACATACCAGCTCACATCGGCGATATGCACCTGCAACTGGTAATGTCCGTTGTCGAGCTTTTCCACCCAAACGGCATCGTCAAAGTCCCGCGCCGTTTCTCCATCGATCGTGACGATATCGAACCCACGAAAGTCGGTGCGGTCTTCCCATTCCCTGGGCCCGATTTCCCTCGAAACAGAGCGGGCCTCCTCAATTACTTCTTGCGAGAACTGATGCGGCAGATGGTGCTTGCGGATCATGATCTCGACATCCACTCCGAAATCATCTTCAAAGCCAAGCAGTTCGATCACCCTGCCAACGCCATTGGCATCCTCATCGGGGAAATCAAGAACTTCGACAGTCACCATCATCCCGTTCAAGTCTGCAACCTGCTCGACCTTGATTTCCTTCAGCCCGACGCGGTCTGGATTTACATGCGGCGCCGGGATCTCAAAGCCTTCAGGAATCTGAATCCATTGCTTGATCTTTTGGTCATAGGGCACTACAAAGCATCCGCGTTTGGTAAGTCGAAACTGGCCCACCATCGTCTGGTTTGCGCGCTGTAGCACTCGTGCAATGTCACCGTGTACACGGCCATCATGGCCAACCTTGCCTAACCGCACGAGAACGCGGTCGCCATGCATGGCCTTCTGCGCCGCATCCTGATTGATGAACACATCGCCTTCAATGCCCTCTGGCTTCTGATCGAGGATTACGAAACCGAATCCGTCGCGATGCATGCGCAAGGTGCCAGCGGAAAACTCGCGCGCCTTGGTGGCCAATTGATAAGTGTTGTTGCGCAACTCGATCAATGACCCCTTGCGCGTCAACCGGTCGATCGTCCGCTCCACTTCCTCGCGGCGTACCCCCTTGTTGCCCAATTCGCGGGTCAGCGTTTTCAGCGTGGCGCGACCATGCGGCAGCCGGTTAATGTGCGCAAGAAGCGCGTCGTCTTTCACATAATCATTGTCGGATAGAATCTCGTCATGATTACACGACGCGCTTTGTTACCAATGTTGACTGCCCCACTGCTGGGGCAGGGGCGAAAGCCCAACGTCGTGTTTATTCTTACCGATGACCAGGGTTATGGCGATCTGTCGATCCACGGCAATCCGCATTTGAAGACACCGAATCTCGATTCGATCGCAAATGACGGTGCCCGCTTCACCCGATTCTGTTCGTCTCCGGTTTGCAGCCCTACGCGCTCCAGCCTTCTGACGGGCCGCTACAACTACCGAACCGGCGTCGTAGACACCTATCTAGGCCGCAGCATGATGCATTCCCGCGAAGTGACTCTCGCTGAGATGTTGAAACCAGCCGGCTACAAAAGCGGCATATTTGGCAAGTGGCACCTGGGCGACAACTATCCGTTGCGATCGATTGATCAGGGTTTTGACGACAGCGTGGTGATCAATGGCGGCGGGCTGATGCAGCCGGGAGATGTTCCGAAGGAAATCAGCGGCGTTGAGCCGTCCTACTTCGATCCGGTGTTGAGCCGCAATGGCAAATGGGAACAGCAAAAGGGGTATTGCACCGATGTCTATTTCCGGGAGGCGATCCGCTTCATCGATGAGAACCGCACTCGTCCATTTTTCTGCTATTTGCCTACCAACGCCCCTCACACTCCCTTGCAGGTGGCTGAAGAACTCGCCGAACCTTTCCGCAAACTGGGCCTGAACGAAACAACTGCGAAGGTGTACGGCATGGTCTCGAATGTGGACAAAAATGTTGGCAATCTGCTCGAACACTTGAAGTCACGCGGGCTCGATCAAAACACGATCGTAGTGTTCATGACTGACAATGGCCCGCAACAACCGCGCTTCAACTCTGGATTGCGTGGCCTCAAAGGGAGCGTGTACGAAGGAGGAATTCGAGTCCCATTCTTCGTTCGTTGGCCGGGCCGGATTGCTCCCGGTACCGTTGTTGACCGGCTCGCCGCCCACATCGATTTCGCTCCCACCGTGCTTGATGCCTGCGGCGTCAAAACGAAGTCAGCCGTGGATGGCCGCAGTCTGATGCCGCTGCTCACTGGCCAGAAGACCAACTGGAGTAACCGTTCCTTATTCATCCAATGGCACCGCGGCGACGCGCCTCGCGCTTTTGAAAACAGCGCGGCCATGACTCAGCGTTACAAACTGATCAACGGCAAGGAACTTTACGATATCGAAAAGGACCCGGCCGAAGCGAAAGATATTGCCGCTGAGCAACCGAGTGTCGTTCGCCAATTGAGGATTTCTTATGAGTCCTGGTTTAAGGATGTGTCCGGAACGCACGGCTACGCCCCACCCAGAATGATCCTCAACGGCAAATCGCCTGTTCTGTTGACAAGGCAAGACTGGCGCGGGCCGAATGCCTCTTGGGACGCAAAGGGAGTTGGACATTGGGAATTGGACGTTGTCTCGAAGGGCCCCTACAACGTCACGCTACTTTTTGAACCGCAGGCCCAGCCGAGCCAACTGGAATCGAACTGGCTCGGCAAGCACCGACTCGAAGCCGGGCAGCGAAGGCTCGACCTCAAGGGCGCAACTCTGCCTGCCGGACCTGGCAGGTTTGAAGCCGTCGCCGGAGGCAAAGGGCTGAACTACGCCTGGTTCCACTAAAATCCGGGCAGGCGCTGATTGGGTTCGTTTGTTCGTTTTTCAACCTTCTCTCGCCAGCAGGCAAGCGCCAGCGCCATCACAAGGTCGTCGTGCGCATCTTTGTCAAAAGCGCCGTATTTATAACCGAAGCCAACGCGACGAATTTCGACCGTCAATAATTCCTGCTTCAACTCGCGACTGGAATAACAGTCCTCCGGGATCTTTAGCTTCTCCTGCTCGAGATTCGTTTCAAGCGAAGCATACATGTCGCGCTTCAGATCATGCGTGATCACTACGCCTTCAACATTCGATCCTCGAAGATGCTCACGGATCATCTCAAAGACCGCGTCACCCACGCCGGTCTGGTCAAACACCAGCACGCAGCGCCCGAGCGATTCCACTTTCTTGAAGACGGAACCTACCTCTTTCGCCACATCGCCATACGGAGTGCCCAATTTCCACTGGCGAGCGTATCGCACCGTCAGAAAAGTTTCCCATTTGGTGTAGGCATCGATGTAGCGGGTATTCATTGCCCGCAGCGATCTCTCGACGACGACAAGCGCGGAATGGTCCTGCTTGCGGCCGAGATCGAGGCCCAGAAAGTATTCGTTCTTCTGCAATTGATTACTCATGACAGATCCTTATAGCCTCAGCGCCTGCACATCGGATGTGAAGGCGGCTTCCACCCAGGCGCGCGGCAGAAATGTATTTTCGTTCTCGAGGAACTGGCAAAGATATTCCTGCCTGAACCAGGATTCGCCCATGGATTTGCGCTCCCTCTCGAGGAATGCCGGGTCAAAGCGAGGACATTCGGTGGCTGGCGTTTCCAGCCTTTCCCAACCTTCGCCTCGTTCCCACTCTTCCCAGAAAAAGCCCCTGGTTCCGTAGGGCGTGGACATAATGGCCATGCGTCCATTTCGAGAGGCGGCCAGGAATGGCCGGACGCTGCGGTAAAGAGTGTCGGCTACCTGGCTTGCCTCATCGATGATCAGCAAGCTGGTGCCTGAGAATCCGCGAATCGTCCCGTCTCTCCCGGGAAGTCCGACGATACGGGACCCATTCGGCAATTCGACGGAAAGAGTGTTGACGCCGTCACCCTTCTTGCGGATTCCCAGTGCGGGAAGGTATTGGATGATCTTTCGGATCAACTCGCCACTTTGCCGCAGCGTCGGGCTGACCACTAGTACGAGGCTCTTGGCATGGAAGTAAGCCTGATGCAACGCCAGAATGCTCGAAACGGTGGATTTGCCCCACTGCCGCGAACAATTCAGGATCATTTGAGGCGCGCGCGACCTGAGAACGGTGGATTGCTTTTCGTCAGGCTCAATGCCAAGAAAGAAACGTGCAAAGGCCACCGGGTCGAGGCGGCTTGCAATTTGGCGTAAAACAAGATCCCGATCCATTAGGGCAGAATCCTGGTTTCGCTGATTGCACCGAGTTCCGACAGGATTGTGCTCGACACGGCAAGACGCGCTTCAGGGTAATCTTCGAGCGCCTTGGAGATCACATCAAGGACAGCGCCGATGCGCACCGTTCCGGTTTCAGCCACTTCAACCGGGCTTGCAATCAATTTTGAGGACGTCATGATCCCATAGCACTGGGGCGTTGATGGTTTTTTTCGAGCCATGCTAGGACTCCCTCGATTTGCTGGTGCGGGGAGACTTGGGAGTCGACCACTTTTCGACGCGCGTCGATAACGAATTGAGAGTCTTGATCGTGTCGAGGTGTTGTTTGTTCATCAAAATGAAAGTCTTCTCGCCGAGACAAGTGCGATAAGCAAACAGCAGGCGGCTGGTGGTGTCGCCGAATTTTTGCAAGTTGGGCATACGGATATGCAAATTGAGTTCGCTTTCGATCAGATTGTTGACGCGTTCCGAACTCCAGCGCAGTTGACCCATCGAATTGAGGTCGCCTTCTTGCTGCACATTGCCAGGACACAATTCTGCGAACAGGCGCTCCATTAGATTGGAATGGCAGCGCCGGTCTTCGACGTCATTCACTTGTACTGGCGGCACCGACGCATAAGAGTTCCGCTTCCGCGTCTGTACTTCTGGTTTGTCGATTGGAGATTTCTCATCATCCACGTGATTCATAATTAATTCCTCGTTGAGGCGATCCATATTGGTGAGACATAAGCTCACACTCGATGGCAAGTTAGCAGCAGCCTGATCGGAGTTTGCGCCATATGATCGGGAAGTCTTTTGGAATCAACGGAATAGAAAAAGTCAAATTTACGTGAATGATAAAGTTCTCATCACGCAAAAATGCTCAAATCGCAGTCAGCGGTGCTAGCCTTAAGAAATGTGTGTCGCACCTGCAATTCTGGCTCTCCTGATGGCGCAAGCCCCCGCCGCCAAGTCACCCGCCGTTCCGAAATCGGCTCCTGCGAAAACCGCGGCTGCAACTGCGGGAACCCCAACGGCCAAGACGGGAGCGCCCAAGTCCGCTGTCTCGCCGAAGACCGTCGGCGCGCCTGTCAAGACTGCTGCCAAAACTTCTGCCAAAACTGCGGCTAAGCCTACAGCTCCGGCCGCGGCATTGGCAACCGATGAGCAGAAAACGATCTATGCTCTCGGGCTCTCTATTTACCGCTCGATTTCGAATTTTGACCTGTCGCCAGCCGATATTGCTCTTGTCCAACGAGCGATTGAAGATGCATCGCGCAAGCAGCCCGCAGTGGAACTGAACGAATGGGGTCCGAAGCTGCAGGCACTTCAGCAGAGCCGTCAGGCAGTGGTCGCAGAGAAGGAAAAAGCAAACTCAACCGCTTACCTCGCCAAGGCAGTAACAGAACTGGGAGCTTTGAAAACAGAATCTGGCCTCATCTACAAAGAGGTGCAAGCCGGGGCAGGGGAATCGCCGAAAGCGAGCGATACCGTGAAGGTTCACTACCGCGGCACTCTCATCGATGGAACGGAATTCGACAGCTCGTATAAGCGAAACGAAGCCGCGCAGTTCCCGTTGGGACAAGTGATTCCTTGCTGGACCGAAGGAGTTCAGAAGATGAAAGTCGGCGGTAAAGCTAAATTGGTGTGCCCCTCCGGCCTCGCTTATGGCGACAGCGGTAGACCCTCGATTCCAGGTGGGGCGGCGCTCCTGTTCGATATCGAATTGCTTGAGATCGTAGCGGCCAAATAGCTGAAGAATTGTTAAAGCCGGGTGGCGCCGTTCCGATAACAGTAGATGGAACGCCACACCCCTATGTCAGCGAATAAAGCCCAACGCGAGCTGGAAAACGAATACTTCACTTTGACGCTGCAAATCGCAGAGTTAGTGAAGCGCAAAACTTCTTTGGCGCACTTGGATGTCGAGATCAGCCAGACGCACCGGCAACTCATGGAGATGGCCAGTGACTCCGATTTTCTTGCCACCGCAAACCAGGCCCTAAAACTGTTGCGAGACAAATCGCGCGTTCACACCATCGAATTGGAATTTCAGCAAATACGAAGTCAGATGCAGGAACTTGGCTGCAAGTTGGGCTGGTCGGGGCAGCTCGATGCTGATTCGCCAGAGGACGATCAATTTTCTGAACGCATGTCACGGCTACAGAGTGAAATTGAGCAATTGCAGACGAGCTTGGTCTAACCAATGTCACACCCGCAACAGCAGGCGAGGGAATTATTCGAAGAATTGAACCGGCAGGCTGAGGCCCGCAAACAGCATGTCAAGCAGCTACTGATCGAACGTGGCGAAAGTACACCGAATCCGAATCATGCACTGGGCGCCAGAATGTTGAAGTTGGAAGAATCCTTCTCGATGCTGGCTCGCACGATTACGGATAAGTTAAACCATGGGACCCGCATACAGGCTGTGGAAGCGCAGTGTCGCAGTCTTCAAGCCTCAGTCCAGGAACTCACTGAAAATCTCCATTCAAGCCTGGCGGTTGCACTCAACGCCGCTGATGCATTGGCGAAATCCCATAAGGCTACCGTTTCCAATGAGGAGCGCACGGCGACTGCCGGTGTGATTCACAGCCTCAATCGGCTGGTCGAAGGCATGCGAACACAACAAGAAGGCAAGTCTGGCTGACCAATCCTCGTCGTCCGGTATCATGCAAAGTCAGGCGACTGTTTTGCTCGATTCAAGCGGAATTTCTCGAAGGCGACCAACGATTATCCATCCTTCAGTTTTTCGGACTGGACTCGAGTCAACAAGCAGCGTCTTTTCAGGGAATGAATTCGGTCGAAGAAATTTCTCTTCGAGTTTCAAGCATCTTGCTGGACGACACTCAGCGTTGGCGCGCCCTCGTGCCGGCAACCAGCGGCCCCACCGGTGCACCAAAGCGGTTCGCTCATGAGCGCAAATTCCTTGAAGCGGAAGTCGTAAGCTGGCGCCAACTACTCCCCAAATGCGTGCCGCGTGATCACGTTGATTCCAAGTCATCACATGTACGGTTTGATCTGGACAGTGCTTTGGCCAAACTCTGCTGGGTTGCCGGTTGTCGAGGCACGGGCGTGGAGTGCGGCCCAGTGGCAAGAAGAATTGAGGGAAGGCGACGTGATTGTGGCTGTGCCGATGGAGTTGCCGGAATCAGCAGTGACCGGAGAATTGCCCCAATCCACATGGGCATCGGCGGCCCAGCAGGGATTGCAGCGCATGGTTGAGGTATACGGATCCACGGAAACCGGCGGCGTGGCTACGGGGGAGGGTCACGGCAAACCATTCGAGCTTGCACCTCATTGGCGAGAGCGAAAGCGCGATTTGGTTGCGGAATTGCCCGACTACGTCGAGCCACTGGGCGAACATCGATTTCGCCTTCGTGGCCGCAAAGATGGTGCCCTCAAGATCGCGGGTCTACTTGTGCAAACAGACGATTTGGAGAGACTGATTCGAAGATGCAGCGGCGCTTTCGATTGCCAGGTTCGGATTCGAGATAGTCAACTCGAGGCACTCATTGCGACGGACTTACAGCCTCTAAGGCGTCAAGAACTGGAGCTTGAAATTCTCAGCACTCCGGCGGGAAAACTTCCTGCCGGCGCAATGCCAAAGCAGATCCAGTTCGTGGATCAACTGCCTATGAATGCGATGGGTAAAGTTGTTGGATGGTAGATCAAATCACCTAATGGCTTGAGTCCGCCATTTAAATTGACTGCCTGCCAGGAGAATGAATCCAAACGCTGCTGCTGCAAGGCCCGGACGGAAACCCTCCGGTGAGTATGTCCACTCGACAGTGTGTTCACCCTCAGGCGCCACGACTGCCCGAAACGCATGGAACACGTTCAGCTTTTCAGCGCCTGCCCCGTCGACGGTTACGCTCCAGCCAGGGTCGTCAGAATCCGCCAAGACCAATATCGACCTGCAAGCGGACTTTGAACGAATCACGACCCTGCCCGGATCATGGCGCAGCACAATCGCCTCCCCGTTTGCACAACTGCCAAGGCCAGAGATCTTGTCCTGACTCAACACCACTTGCCGCAGATCCAGCGTTTCAGTTTCTACTAGCATCCCGAACTCAGACGTGTCTCGGTACCCCATGCTTGCATTGGCAAGCCACGCTCTCGGAAAAGGCGTTCGAGGATAGGCCCAAACATTGACCCCGCCTGACCCGGTGAACAAAAGGGCAGAGCCTTCAATCCTTGCAGTGGGGCCCACATGGTATCCGACGCCTGCCAGTTGAAGAGCGCGAGGAGTGAACCAGTCGGCGTCGGCGTGAGTCTTGGTCAAGCTGGCCAGATACCCACCCATCACTTCGATTCCGTGCCAGTCGCCGAAGTTGAATGGAATCTCCTTGTCATCCACCGTAATCCGCACAGGAGCAGGTCTGGTAGCCAGAAACTCCCGGACATCCATCTGCTTTGACATCGGTTCCAGCAATTGAGGAGCATTCTTGTCGTGGCGACTGGCCATGTTGTAGTAAGTCATGTTGGCCGACTCAATCAGGACTGCGCACAAGAGCAGCATGGACAGACTTCGCTGACTGATTGCCCCGGATCGCACTGCCCGAAAAGCCATACCGGCCAGCAAACTCACGAACGCGACTGCCAGCCAGCGCTGTTCAAGCTGGGATTGATTACCCGGCAGCAATTTGGCCACCGAAAATAACCCGATCACCGTACCCGCGAAGGCCCAATGCATTCTTTCCATCAACAGCGGCGTATGCTTCAGCCGTAAAGCTTCCATCCCGATTGCCGCCAAGGCGGAGAACGATAGCGTAAACATGGCCGCCGCCATCGAAGGGCTACGCGCTTTTTCGACCATCGGTACAAGACTGTAGAACAGGGGCTCAAGCCCGCCAGACCTGCCCATTGAATACAGCAAAGTTCCAAGGCCGATACTGAACAGGATTCGGATCTCGACTCGCGCCCATTGCGTGCGCAAAGCCCAGACAGCCAGGCTCAATGCAGTCATGCCCAGAAAGAGGCTAGTGTGCGTTTCCGCGCCGGGTAACAGCAGCGAAAGTAGCGAGGATGGAGGGCTTGCATACTGATCGTGAACGTAATAGGAAACTTTTTCTTGCCAGCCGACTGGGTGCTCCATGCCAACCCAGCGCACGGCTAATTTCCCGTATGCCAGCCCTGGCAATAACTGCGGCGCTGCGATCAGACCCGCAATCGCAAAGCTCAAAGCAGCCGGATAAAGCCTCAAGGCGACAGCAGCCGCAAGCGCGGACAGGCTCACGAAAATGGGCAACTGGTGATGGCCGCTCAGCCAGCACAATCCCAGGAAAAATCCGGCCCAACCTGCATCCCGCAATGGCAACACACTCTTGGCTGAGCGGAACAGAAACAGCAACACCAACGGCGCCCAAACGACTCCATTGATCATCTGCGGCCAATCGTTGGAACCGAGAAAGCCAAATAGGCCAAAACACAAACCACCAAGCACGGCGGGAATCCGGCCGGCGCCAAGGAATCTGGCCAACCAATACAAGTTCAGCGCTGCGACGAAGTGCAAAAGAAAGAACCACCAATGAAGGACTCCTTCTCGAAGCCAGCCTCTTCGCAGAGGGGAAGCAAAAAGAATCCAATTCAAAGGGCTCAGCACTCCGGGCTGCCCTTGACCCAAGAGATTCTGCCCAGCCCATTCGTAAGGGGACCATAACGGCAACCGGCCAGCGTGCCATTCTCCCGCCTGAAACTGCAGCCAGGGCAGGACCTGGCTGGTCAAGTCAGAGCCGTTCATCCAGGAATACTGATCCGTGAGAAGAATCCGCCAATACGCGAGAACCATCAAAAGAAAGAGGAGGCCGGGCCCTGCCATCCGGCTCACTAGAGCCATGAGTGGTTGAAAAGCACCAGTCACAGGGAGCGTATGGGTGCGCAGGAAGTTCACAAAAGCTAGTATCCCCAACGAGTTAACCGTTTGGCAAAGGAAATGTAAAGAGGATGTATAGAAGGAAGAACGCTATGCGACGCTTGCTATTCACAATTTCCACTCTTGCTGGCTGCCTGATGCCGGTTTTTGCGCAACAGGACGATGACTCCTCGCGCGGTGTGGCCCGAGTCAGCGTGATCGCCGGTGACGTTTCAGTTCGAAGGGGAGACAGTGGTGACAATGTTGCCGCAACTCTCAATGCTCCGCTGGTTGGACAGGACCGGTTGCTGACGGGCCCTGGCGCCCGGGCCGAAGTGCAGTTCGACTTTGCGAATATGGCCCGGCTTGGCGCCAATACCGAGATTCGGCTTGCAGAGCTCCAATATCAGCGTTTCCAGATCAACCTTGCCGCCGGTCTGATGACCTATCGCGTCTGGCAGAACAACAACGCAGAAGTTGACATCAATACCCCCGTTGCCAGCATCCGCCCCATGCGAAAGGGCGAGTATCGCGTTCAGGTACTCGAAGACGGCTCAACGGAAGTGACCGTGCGCGATGGAGAGGTCGATATCTTTACCCCCCAGGGTTCTCGCAAGCTTGGAGAGGGCAGAACGCTGACCATCCGTCGCGAGGGCAATGGCGAATCCAGCTTTCAGACTTCGGCTGCTTTGCCGATCGATAGCTGGGATCAGTGGAACCGCAGTCGTGATCGCGAGCTTTCCTCTTCGCGCAGCACACAACATTTGCCACAGGGAGTATATGGTGGCGAGCAGTTGGATTCCTACGGAGACTGGACGTACAGTGCCCCTTATGGCTATGTCTGGAGTCCGAGGGTTGACGTTGGCTGGGCTCCATACCGCGCAGGGCGCTGGTCGTGGCTCGATTGGTATGGCTGGTCTTGGGTGAGCTCTGACCCTTGGGGCTGGGCGCCTTACCACTATGGACGCTGGTTCAACAACGCAGGTCGCTGGTGCTGGTGGCCTGGGGCTGGCGGGTCGCGCCATTACTGGTCACCTGGTCTAGTGAGCTTTGTCGGGTTCGGCCGTGGAGGCATTGGTGTGGGTTTTGGATGGGGCAACGTGGGCTGGGTCCCATTGGCTCCGTTTGAAACTTACAACCGCTGGTGGGGCCGTGGCATCTACGGCAACCGCGGGTTCAACAACGTGACTGTAGTCAATAACGTGAATATCACCAACATCTACCGGAATGCTCGTGTGGACGGTGGCGTGAGCTACGTGGAAGCAAACAACTTCAATCGAGGTATCGGATACTCCAATAGCAACAATGGCGGCGTGCGTGCTGCCAGGATGGCCGACCTAAACAACGCGAGCGAGTTCAGAGGCCCGGTTGGGATCGCGCCGAGCCGCGAGAGTGTTCGATTTGCAGCGAACGATGATGGCGTCCGCGGCAGCGGCGCTTCATTCTCAAGCCGAGGTGATCAGGCGTTTACGGCGAGACGGCAGGCTGCCTCCGTTGAACGCGTGCCGTTCGAACAGCAGCGGCAGAATATTGAACAGATGGCCCGTACGTCAGGGATGACACGGTCCGATGACGGCGTTCGAGGCGCGGGCGTCAGCAATGGCGCTAACGACGGGTTCCGGCGAGTTGGCGAACGCTCCGCAGACGGCATGGTCCAGCGCGACAACGGTGTTCGCGGAGCGCAGGCGCAGTCATTCCGCGGACAGGGCGGCGAGCAGAATTCGGCTCCTGTCGAACGGAACACCGGTGTGCGCGGCTCCGATGGGTTTGTCACTCGCGGCAGCCAGGGCTCAACCCGGGGCGGCGCCGCGGAAATCAATCGGACTGAAGGCGTTCGTGGCTCGGGCCAATCCGAAAGCGGCTGGCAGCGCTTTGGCAATGCAGATGTGAATTCTGCTGGCCGGGGTTCGAGCCGCACAGGCGATGGGTTCGTTCAGCGCGAAAGCGGAACCCGCTCTGTCGACCTAAATAGAATTGAAAACGGTTCGCGGTCGAGAGGCGTAGGTGCTGTGGATATCAGTCCTCGCATTGTGGAACGCGGCTCGCAGCCTGCAGACAACGGATCTCGCGGTTCTGGCTCGGTCAGCCCGCGTGCTGAACGCGGCAACGAGAGTTCGGGCAATCCTTTCGGTGGCAATCGGCGCGGTGGTGATTCCGGATGGAGCGCATTTGGCGGAGTCCGGGGTGGTGGCAATGCTTCGCCGCAACGCAGCGAACAATCCTCCCCTCGCATGCAACAATCCGCTCCCCGGATGGAGCAGTCCACACCTCGCAGCATGCCTGACAGCGGCCGGGGCAGTTTTGGAGGATTCAGTCGCGGCGGCGGTTCCGCTCCGCAAATGAGCGCTCCTTCAGGTGGCGGATCGCGTGGTGGTGGATCGGTTGCGCCTTCAGGTGGCGGTGGCGGAAACAGGGGTGGCGGCACCGCTCCAGCCAGCGGCGGATCAGATGGCGGTGGCCGCGGCGGTCGCGGCCGAAATCAGTAACGTTCTTCTCCCGAGATCAGACCCGAATTGAATCGGCTGTTCTCCCCTCAAGACCCGCCGGTGGGACCTCACTCCCCCGGCGGGATTTTTTTTGTGAATTGGAGCCGGAGCGCGGCAGGTCCTGTCAGTTCGTATGCGCGCCCGCGCAATACGACTGGACCGTGCCGGTCTCCGGGAATGGCGGGTTCAGCTTGGAGAGGTGGCATGCGGGCAAACCATAACCGCATACCGCTGAAACCGCCGAGACGAAAACAAAGGGCCGGAGCGCGGCAGGTCCTGCCAATTCGCATGCGCTCCCGCGCAATACGACTGGACCGTGCCGGTCTCCGGGAATGGCGGGTTCAGCATGGAGAAGTGGCATGCGGGCAAACCAGAACCGCATACCGCTGAAACCGCCGAGACGAAAACAATGAGCTGAAGTCAAATTTCAGGCAGCCCGATCCACATCCAACAAAGGATAAGGGATGAGTCGACGCTTCTTATGTTCCATTGGCCGTGAGACCGGGAACGGAATGACGTTTGCCACTCTTTCCGGGTCCTGCAATGCGGCCCCTGATGGCATCTGCTCCGGATTGCCCGTTAAGCTCAATTGCCGGCTGACCGGTTTGCCAATGTATGTTTCGATCGCGGCAACGACTTCCATTTCAAATAGCGGCGCCAGGTAGGACAGATCCTCTCCACGGCGAAAGATTTCATTGAGCGCGATCGAGGTCTCACGTCTTGCCTCATCCAATTGCTTCTGCGTCGGCTTCTTTCCAATCAAAGGCACCCAGGCATGAATGATGCGCGCCTCCCTCGCCAACAGGTCATAGAACATCTTGCCGTTGCGCTCAATTTCAGTGACAAACCAGGACGCATGCGATGGGTCATAGAAATCCGCCAGATCATGGCGGCCCAGGATGCGAAGCGGATTCGACGCGCGGGCCAATGCGTCCGGCATATCTGAGCGGATGCTGCGATCGATCATGTTTGTCGACCAATCGTCGAGCAGATCGTAGGCATACGCATTCTTGTACTTGGGTACGAACGGCTTACAAGCCAGATACGCCAGCAGCTGAGGCGACTTCGTCGTATCTGAAAGGTTTTCGACATCTGCAAACCAGTGCATCTGCAGCCAACAACGCAAGGTCTTCTGTAATTGCACGGACACTCGCACGGCAACCTTCATGAAGCCAGGTTCCCCATCGGCTGGGACCGCCGTCCAGGCATCCTCAGCATTTCCCTGATGAACTACCGACATCTCCAGGTTTACCCGGTTGGCAAGCACTGACTGGTCCAGGCCTGCTCTGTAATGGTGCAGCAGCGGCGTGAGCACCGAAGTCATCGAAAGCGCGTCAAGCGCAACTGAATGTTTGAACTGATCTAAATTCATCACGAGCCAAAGCTAGCAAACGAGAATCGAAAAACCGTTCTCGACCGATTCAATTGTGTGCAGCAGAAACCCGGCTAACCTTAAGAAAATACATATAGTTAAAGTTTATTTTAAAAAAAATATAAATCCCGTGAACGAAAAAAATCAACGGCGAATCGCGTGGCAAGAAATGGGCTTTCAAATCCAGAGTCTGCACTCAGTCGTAGGAGACTACAATAAGAGAATATTTCCATGAGCTCGTCATTGTCACCGTCGGAACTGCAGAAGCTTTACGCGAAGCGTTTCGAAGGCAAATCCGTCTATCGCAATCAGGTCTGGAGGGTCCTCGTAAGCGAATACTTTTCGCAGTGGATTTCTCCAAAGGCTGCGGTCCTCGATCTCGGTTGCGGCCACTGCGAGTTCATCAATCAGGTAAGCGCCGCGAAATGTTATGGCATGGATCTTAACCCGGATACTCTCCTCAATGCCGCCCCCCATGTCCAGATCCTCTCCCAGAACTGCGCGGAACCATGGTCACTGCCCGATGAGTCTCTCGATGTGGTTTTTACCAGTAACTTCTTCGAACACCTTCTAACCAAGCAGGACTTGCGCAACACTCTCCTTCAGGCACACCGATGCTTGAAGCCAGGGGGTAAACTCATCGCTCTTGGCCCGAATATTCGCTACCTCCCGGGAGAGTATTGGGATTTTTACGATCACTATCTCGCTTTGACCGAACTCTCGCTTGCTGAAGTACTAACCGAATGCGCATTCGAGCCTTCCGTGCAGATCCCTCGCTTCCTGCCGTACACGATGTCCCAAGGTGTCGAGAAGCCTGTCTGGATGTTAAGCCTTTACCTAAAGTGCCCCTTTCTCTGGAGATTTTTCGGAAAGCAGTTTCTTGTAGTCGGCATAAAACGCTAAGGCAAAGCTGGCGCGCTGAGCATGCCACACCCAAATCCTGACCAGAACTGCGGCGAGTCCGTCCTCGTCGCACCGCAGCAGGGATTGAATGTAACCGAAAGCAGATGCGAGTGGCTTGCCAACGGGCAAATCAAACAGATGATTGGACTTATCAAAAGTCTCAATTAGAGACTTTCAGGCGGAAGTGTTAACCTCAGCGTAATCCACGTTTGCCAGCGCCCCGTTTTGCTCTGACATCTTGAAAATGTATGGCTTAAGGGGTTCTACGTGAAGTTAACACTACGTTCTTCGCTTTTTCTTTTAGTGCTGAGTCTTGCTTCGACCAGCCTGTTTTCTCAAACTTTTCGCGGTTCGATTGCGGGAAGTGTAATCGACGTTTCAGGAGCCGCAGTGCCTGAAGCCAGCCTCAAACTAATCAACGATGCCACCGGGTATACTCGTGAAGCGTCCACCTCCGCCAATGGCGAATTCAATTTTCCCGATCTTCCTCTGGGCTTCTATACGCTCACTTTCACCAAATCCGGCTTCCGGACAACCAAAGTCGACAAGGTTGAGGTCGCTGTAAGCCGCGTCACGAATCTGCCGGTAAAGCTTGGCATTTCGACGCAAGCAACCACTGTTGAAATCAGCGCTACAGCCGCCTCGATTGAAACCACCTCCACAACTCTCGCCAATGTCGTAAATCCTCAGATGGTGCAGGACATGCCCATGAACGGCCGCGACTTCCGGCAAATGCTAAAGATGGCGCCCGGCGTCAATCCTTTGAACAACAGCGTCAACGGCATGCGTACCTCTGGCAACAATTACCAGATTGACGGCGCTGACAACAACGACGCCTTTCACAACAGCTCTGCTGTAAACCAGGGCGGAGTCGCCGGCATCGCCGGAACGCTGCTGCCGGTCGAGGCGATCGACCAGTTCGCCATTGCCACCAATGCCAGCGCCGAGCAGGGACGCAACGGTGGTTCGAATGTGAACCTCGTAATCAAGAGCGGCACCAATGAACTGCATGGCAGCGCTTACTACTTCAACCGCCGCGAAGCCCTCGCTTCACTCACACCGTTCCAGGCCCCTGGCTCCAGGAAGCGCGTGGTCCGTAATGACCAATACGGCTTTTCCCTTGGCGGCCCTGCAATCAAGAACAAACTGTTCTACTTTATGACCGGCGAAGCCCAGAAGGCCATTGCCGCAATCAGCTTGCTTGATACCCATCCTTCGACAGCATTCATCGAAGCAGGCCGCGCGGTTCTGCGTCGTTACAACATAACGGAGAGCCCGCTGGCAACGCGCGTACTCTCGGCCTGGCCGACCCGCTACAACGGCCTTCCCGCTACAGCGAACAATTTGAACGCAAGCGATCAGAACATTTACGACAGCTACAACGGAATCGTGAAAGTCGATTACAACATCAACGAGAAGCACACCATTGCAGGTCGCTACTACGGTGGCACCGGCAAACAGATTGCCACGACTGGCGGCGCTTATCAGGAATACTTCCAGGTAGCCCCTAGTCGCATGCACAACGTGAGCGTCGTCGCCAACTCGGCTCTATCGCCGCGTATGTTCAACAACCTGATTTTGGGAACCAACTACTTCCTTCAGGTGTTTAACGACAAGGATACTGGCTTCAACCCGGTCGCGCTGGGGCTCAATACCGGTGTGACTGAAGCGAGCCTGATCGGTACGCCATCGCTGCGCATTACAAATTTCGCCGGCGCGGGCTTCACCCAGCCGCTCGGCCGCATCGACACCACTGGGCACATCACAGACAACCTTAGCTATACAGTTGGTCGCCATCAGCTCAAGTTTGGCGGTGAGTACCGCCGGGCTGTGCTGGACGTATTCTATGACACCAACAAGCGCGGTAGCTTCACTTGGGACGGCACTGCCGGCCCTTGGGCTACCGATACTACGTTGACCCCCCGTGAGCGCAGCATTGCTGACTTCCTTGCCATACGTACAACTGCCAACAACGGCGCCAGCATCACCCGTGGTCAGTTGCAGCGTGACTATCGCCAGAACAGCTTCGATTGGTGGATTCATGATAACTTCCAGGTGAGTCGCAAACTGAACCTCAACTTCGGCGTGCGTTACACCTTCCATGGTGTTCTCAACGATGTCGACAAGACCATCACCAACTTCATCCCCGGACGTGGCTTCGTCACACCCGGTAAGGATATTGACAGCCTTTACCCGAACGACTTGAACAACTTCGCTCCCCGCTTTGGTCTCGCCTACCAGCCCTTTGGCTCTGGCAAGACGGTCGTGCGAGCAAGCTGGGGCCTCTACTACGATGCTCCGCCGCTGAACTTCATCGTCGCCAACACGGGCGCGGGTAACGGCGGCGCCGCTGGTGTCCATGCCAATCCGGGTGGTCCCGAGCCGGTATTCAATATCAACCTCACCGGCACACCCACCCAGATCATCGCCGGCCAACCGATCTTCGGTACAGCCAATCCAACGCCTCCCTTCGGCGCCTACGGTATCAATCAGGACTTCCGCATGCCCTACGTGCAGAATTACAACCTGAATATCCAGCAGCAGCTCGCCAACGGAATCATCTTCCAGACCGGTTATGTAGCGTCGACAGGCCGCAAGCTCAGCCTGCTGCGCAACATCAACGCACCAACGCCCGGCACCACGGGGGTTCTCCAGGCTCGCCGCCCCTTCAACACCGCTTATCCGACTACAGCGGCGATCAACATGCTTGAGACGATCGGCAATTCGCAGTATCATTCCTGGCAGTCTTCGATTCGCGTCACAAATTGGAAAGGTTTGATGGTGAACGGAAACTACACCTGGAGCCGCCAGATGGACAATGGCACCGATGTGCGTAACACCTTGCCAGCCAATAGCTACGACTTACGCCGGGAGTATGGTCCGGGATCCATCGACCTCGCGCACATCGTCACCGGCTATGTCGCTTACGACATCCCCAAATACACCCAGCATGCAAAGCTCCTTACCCAGGGCTGGCAGCTCGGTGCGCTCTTCCAGGCAACGACCGGCACGCCGATCGACATTACCGCAGGTACAAACCGTTCGAATTCGTTCGACAATAAGGACCGCGTCGATGTCGTCAGCAAGGCGATCACCGGTGTTCAGGATCCTGCCACCCCAGGCGGCGCCCGCCGTTACTTCAAAGCGGACGCTTTTGCATTGCCTGCCGTCGGCACCTTCGGCAACATCGGTCGCAACGCTCTGCGCGGCCCCGGTTTTTCCGCCACCGATTTCTCCATCTTTAAGCGCACGCCAATCACAGAGCGTCTCAGGACGGAGTTCCGCGTGGAAATTTTCAATATCTTCAATCTTGCAAACTTTGCCAATCCGGGGACCAACTTCAATGCTGCAACCAGCTTTGGCCTGATCACCAACACTCGCAACGGCAGTGGCGCTCCTGGCCTCGGCCAAGGCGAACCGCGCAACATCCAGTTGGCTCTCAAGTTGATCTGGTAGTTGCCTATGATTCGAAGCAACCTCATGAGGAGCCTGTCAGCGTTTGCGCTGGCGGGCTTCTTTTTATTGCCTTCGATATCATGGACTTGGTGGAAAAGGGGTACACTCCCAAGATGATCGCCAGGATCTACAATGGCAATTTGATTCGCGTTTCCCGAAAATAGAAAAAGTCTCGGCTTCGATGAAATAAACCATTGGCAAACCTCAGCTCACCCTTCGAAAATTATCAATTGGAAGGCGCCTTCGACGAGATGTTCGACGGAGATGGCGTTGTTCGGTCCCACTATGCTCCACTGTTCGAAATGCTTCAGGAATCTCCAGCGGGAGAACTGAAACGGGCCAAACAGGAAAGCGACCTGATCTTCCTGAACCAGGGGATCACGTTCACCGTTTACGGCAAGGAAGAAGGCACCGAGCGGATATTTCCGCACGACCTGCTGCCCCGCATCGTCACTCGCAAGGAATGGGAGCATGTCGAGGGCGGCCTCAAACAACGCATCACCGCGTTGAACCTATTCCTCCAGGACATTTACCACGAAGGCCGTATTCTCGATGACGGCGTTGTCCCGCGCGAGCTGGTCTACACCTGCAAATACTTTCGCCGCCAAATGCGCGGACTACGAGTTCCCAAGGGTGTCTATATCGCTGTTACCGGCACGGACTTGATTCGCGATCTTAATGGCGATTTCATGGTGCTCGAAGACAACCTGCGCGTCCCCTCCGGCGTCAGCTACATGCTCACCGGCCGCCAGGTGATGAAGCGCATTTTCCCGAAAGTCTTCCGGCAAAGCGGCGTGCTTCCTATCGAGGGTTATCCCCAGGCGTTGCTGCAAAGTCTGAACGCACTTGCTCCCGATGGCCGCGACGAACCCACCATCGTCCTGCTCACCCCGGGGGTCTTTAATAGCGCTTACTTTGAGCACACGTTCCTTGCGCGTCAGATGGGTATTGAACTGGTGGAAGGCCGCGACCTGATTGTTCACGACAACATCGTCTATATGCGCACCACATCCGGCCTCACCCGGGTGGATGTGATTTACCGCCGCATCGACGACGATTTCATCGACCCGCTGGCTTTCCGTTACGATTCGATTCTTGGCGTGGCGGGCCTGTTCAATGCCTACCGCGCCGGAAACGTCACTTTGGCCAACGCTATCGGCACCGGCATCGCCGATGACAAAGCACTCTACGCCTACGTTCCGCGAATCATCAAATATTACCTGGGGCAGGACGCGATCCTGCCAAATGTCGAAACCTACATCCTGGCTGAAGAGGGAGCCCGCAAGTACGTCCTCGACAACCTCGAGAAAATGGTCGTCAAAGCCGTGGGCGAAAGCGGCGGTTACGGAATGCTGATCGGGCCGCATGCCAGCAAGGCCGAGATCGAAGAATTCAGGCTTAAGATATTGGCCGATCCCCGTAATTACATCGGACAGCCCACATTGATGTTGTCTCGCGCACCCTGCTTTGTGGATGGCGATTTCGATTCCCGGCACGTCGATCTGCGGCCATATATTTTGTATGGCGACAAGATCACGATTGTACCCGGAGGCCTGACACGCGTTGCCTTGCGCAAGGGCTCGCTGGTTGTCAACAGCTCGCAGGGCGGGGGCAGCAAGGATACTTGGGTCGTCGATGAATCTTAGAGGAACTGGTATGTTGTCTCGCGTTGCTGACAGTTTGTACTGGATGGCCCGTTATCTCGAGCGTGCCGAGCACACCACGCGTCTGCTCGACGCCAATATCCAGTTGATGCTTGAACAGAAACCTCAGGCGGTGGAACGGCAGTTGCGCCGCATCAACTTGAGCCTTGGCGAGCCGATGAAGCTCGAAGGCAAACTCAGCGTGCCTGCCCTCGAACACGCGATGATTTTCGATACTCGCGTTAAGTCTTCGATCATCAGTTGCGTGATGCAAGCACGTGAGAACGCAAGGCAAGTACGAGAACAGATCTCAAGCGAAATGTGGAGCGAGCTGAATGGACTCTACCACTTCGTCAAGCGCTACGATGCCGAAGATCTCGAGCAGGACCTTCCGCTTGAATTCTTGAACGAAGTACGCCGCAACATCAGCCTTTTCAAGGGTGAAACCGACGCTACGATGTCGCATGGCGAAGAGTGGTGGTTCCTGCAGATCGGACGCCATATTGAGCGGGCCGTGAACACTTCAACTTTGCTGCAGGTGCATGCCGCCGAATTGTGCGGCGAAGCGGACATCGAGCACTTGGAGCTTCTTGCATTGCTCAGGAGCTGCAATGCCTTTGAGGCCTACCTGAAGAAGAACACCGCCGAGTTTTCGGCGGAAAACATTATTGAATTCCTGTTGTTGAATCCGCAGCACCCACACTCCATCCTATTCAGCGTACAGCGGCTTGAAGATTCCATCGCTGCGCTTCCTGACATGTCCGCTCGCGGGCAACGTGGGCGCGTGGAACGGCTGGCCGGCCGGCTCGTCGCGACCCTCAGTTACTCAAGCGTCGATGAAATTCTATCGAGTGGCCTCCATCTGGCCCTCGAGAACGTAATCCGGCAATGCGCTCAATTGCATTCAGCGATTCATCAGGCCTACATAGACTACCCGATCGAGACTTCACTTCCCGCCTAATGTACTATTCGATCCAACACCAAACCCGCTTCCGTTATGATGCGCCCGTCAGTGAAAGCATCATGGAATTGCACATGCAGCCTCGCAGTGAAGGCCGGCAGCGTTGCCTGACTTACTTCGTAAAGGTCAACCCCAAGGCGCGCGTGTTGCAGTACCGCGACCACCTCGGCAATCACGTGCATCACTTCAGCGTGGCGCCAAAACATACCCAGTTGCTGATTACTACCGAAGCTACGGTAGAGAATCTGGAACCTGACCTGCTGCCTGGTTTCCTTCCAATCCATGCCTGGGATGACCTGGATCGCATACTCTCCCGCGAAGACCATTGGGAATTCTTGATGCCCAGCGACTTTGCCGGTCCAACCGAGCTACTCACAAATTTTGCCAGCGAGGTGAGGGCATTCCGCCGGGAGGATCCGCTCTCGCTGACTCTAGAATTGAACGCAGCCATGTACAGTGCGTTCGAGTACGTTCCCAAGCACACACACGTCAATTCTCCGATTGACCATGCGCTGGCAGACCGCAAGGGTGTCTGTCAGGATTTCGCCCACATCATGATTGCGTTGCTTCGCGGCTTGCATATCCCGGCGCGGTATGTTTCAGGCTATTTGTTTCACGGCGAGAAGCACCAGGACAGAAGCGCTGCTGGAGCCAGCCACGCCTGGGTGGAAGCCATGTTGCCGGGCCTGGGTTGGGTTGGTTTCGATCCCACGAATAACCTTGTGGCCGGCGGAAGGCACATTCGAACAGCGATTGGCCGGGACTATTCCGACGTACCTCCTACCCGCGGAACCTTTCGGGGCGGTGCTCAAAGTGAGCTCGACGTATTGGTGCGCGTCACCAACACGGATGCCCCGATGATGGAAGATCCAGCCAAAGAACTCCTGTTCAATTCCAACCCGCCCGTTTTTGGCGAGCGAATCTCACCTCTCGACGAGGCGCTCGCTCAGCAGCAACAGCAGCAACAACAGCAATAGCTAAGGCCGATTCTCAAACACCATCAGGTTCTGCGTTGACCCGCCGATGCAGGCCAAATCCGGTCGCTTGTCGCCGTTGAAATCCGCCGTGACGCAAGAGCTGGTAGCGATCTTGCCATCGAGAATGGAGTGTATCTTCCACTGCTTGGAGGTCTTGTCGTAACGCACATATCGCAGTGTCACTTCGCCCATCCGCGAACCGTAAACCACCTCATCGTTTCCGTCCCCATCCAGATCCACCGCCAGTACAGTATGCCCCTGGTTCAAGTTCGATTCCAGCACGGCGCGCTCGTACCCCTTGCCCTTCGGCGTGTAGATGGCAAACTCATGTCCATGCCAAGGGTCGATCGTCGCGAGAAATTTCTTGCCGGCCGCGCGAGCCACTGTCACATCGCTGGATCCTGATTTGGGCCACGCCGTTGCGTTGCCCGCGTGCAAAATGCGGCGCACATACTTGCCATCCTTGCGCGCCTCAAGCAACGCAATGCCATTGAAGCTTGCCGTCAAAATGTCCATCAGCCCGTCTCCGTTGAAATCATCGACGTGCAGCCCATGCATCACGCCAGAGTCTTCATCGTTGATCAGAACGGGCTTCAAGGTCGGCGCTGAATACGCAGTCAATGGAATCTTGCCGCGGTATTCAGGCGGCGCCGTGGAAGGGTCGGCCAGCGGCGCGTTGATGAATGCGCCATTCGCTATCTTCAACCGGTGCGAAGTAGGGATGGCATCGATGTCTCGCCTGGTCCATGGCCGCGTCACATCGCCGTCATGAGTCAACAGTGTTACTGTCCCTTTCGACTTGGCCGGCGTGCTCGAAAACTCATGCACCAGCATGATTTCAGGCACCCCGTCTTTATCAACGTCGAGCGCTGCCACATTGATCGGCTGGCTTAGGCCGCTCACCATGGTGTGCCGCTTCCAGGTCTGCCCGCTTGAGCCGGGATTTTCGAACCAGTCCAGCCGGTCCATACCCTGGGCAAGTCCGATCAGGTCAGGCTTGCCATCTTTGTTCAAATCCACTGCCAGCACTTGATACCCGCTGCGAAGATCAGTGGCCAGCGTAGTTGGCTCAAAATGCTGGGCCATCGCCAGCAGCAACAAAAAGTTCATGGATAGTAGCCTATCCCAGAAAAAACGTTCACAACGAATTGCTCCTTTGGCTCTAGAGCCCAGTTCGGTCCTGCGTGGCATTTGAAATCATTTTTTTGAAAGGACAATCGCACTGACGGCATTCTCCCCATGAAAGGAGAGTGTATGAAACTCTGGAAGATGATGATGGCGGCCTCGATGGTCGCGTTGGGGGCTGCCCCGCCGGACTATGGTTCGGGTGCGCTCGTTCGAATTACTCCACAGGGGCGAACGCTGGAATGCCCCCTCAAACATACTGATGTGAAGGCCGAGGTCAGCGGGCCGATGGCCAGCGTGGTTGTCAGGCAGGATTTCGTCAATGAATCGCAGGAAGCGATTGAGGCGATTTACAATTTCCCTTTGCCGGTGATGGCCGCAGTCAACGGATATGAGATCCATGTGAACGACCGGGTGGTCAAAGGCAAAATTGCAAGGCGCGAGGATGCGCAGAGGGCTTTTGACGAAGCCAGGCGCAGAGGTCAGACCGCGGCAATGCTGAATCAGCAGCGCCCCAATGTATTTCAGCAATCGATTGCCAACATTGCTCCTGGAGCGAGAGTCAGCGTCGAAATCCACTACGTCGAGCTCGTCACCTATGAAGCGGGCGCCTACGAGTTTGTTTTCCCCATAGTGGTCGGCCCTCGCTATTTTCCACAATCGATGGCTGGTCAACAAGGCAGCATCAATCCGCCTGTGGCGCCCAAACGTATGCGAGCCGGGCACGACATTTCAGTCCAGGTGAAACTCGCGATGGGCACTCAATTGGGCAAGGTAACCAGCGAAAGCCACGCCATCACACAGAAGCGTTTCAATGACTGGTATGAGGTGATCAACCTGGCGCAGGCCCGGGAGATCCCGAACAAGGATTTCCTGCTTAAATACCGCATCGCATCGAATCAAATCACGCCTTCGCTCCTCACTCACCGGGATGGACAGGACGGATACTTCAGCTTTGTCATCGACCCACCTGCGATTCGCACTCTGGAGGCGAACATCTCGCCAAAGGAACTCGTGTTCGTAATCGACACTTCGGGCTCCATGCACGGCTTTCCGCTCGATAAGGCGAAAGAGGCGATGCTCCAGGCAATCGATGGGCTGAACCCGCGCGACACCTTCAACCTCATCACCTTCAGTGGCGATACCGAGATTCTCTGGCCGCAACCAGTAGCGGCAACTCCTGAGAATGTAGCCCGCGCCAAGCAGTTCCTCACGTTCAAACGCAGCGGCGGCGGCACTGAAATGATGAAAGCCATCCGCGCTGCCCTCGACGGCACCGACAGTCAGGAGCACGTGCGCATCGTTTGCTTCATGACTGACGGATATGTCGGCAACGATAACGAGATCATCGCCGAGATCCGCAAACATTCCAATGCGCGAGTCTTCAGCTTTGGCATCGGGTCCAGTGTCAACCGCTTCCTTCTCGACAAGATGGCTGAAGCCGGTCGAGGGGAAGTCGAATATGTTTCGCTCAATAGCGACGGTAGTGCGGCTGCCCGGCGGTTTCACGAACGAGTTCGCAATCCGCTCCTTACGGACATTTCGATCGACTGGAACGGCCTTCCGGTTACCGACGTGGTTCCTGGCAGGATACCCGATCTGTTTAGCGCTAAACCGCTGATTGTAAGCGGGCGCTATAGCGGCGAAGCTCGTGGCAAGATCCGGATACAAGGCCGCATCGGAGCTCGTCCCTACTTGCGGGAGATCGAAATCAAACTGCCAGGATCGCAAAAGGAAAATTCCGCCGTCGCTTCCATCTGGGCCAGACGCAAGATCGATGCCCTCAGCATCGATGCGAATGAAAACCGGGAAGCGATTACCCAACTGGGTTTGCAGTACAGCCTGATGACCAGCTTCACCAGCTACTACGCCATCGAGGAGCGCATTGTGAACGAAGGTGGCGGGCAAAGGCGTGTAGAAGTTCCGGTTGAGTTGCCCGAAGGCGTCAGCCACGAAGCCAAATTTGCTGTTGCCGACATGGCTGCTCCGATGAGGACGAGGCAATTTGGTTCCACCAACCAAGCTCCGTCCGCTTACCCCGTGTCCCCTGCACTCAAGGAGGAGAAAATTGTGGAGAAAGCCCATGCCGGTACCCGAATCCAGGTCAGACTGCTCCTCAAAGAGGTGTCTGAAGGGACAATGCAAAAGTTGAAGGCCCTGGGTTTCATCGCGGATCCTTCTGCTGCCGGCGCAAGGTTTCTGACTGGCACAATCGATCTGGCAAAGCTGCCAGATTTGCGCAAACTCGAGCAAGTGCTTCGGATCGAGGAGATCCAGTGATTCCCTTGCTACATTAAGGAGCGTGCTCGGTAAAGTTCTGGTTGCGAACCGTGGTGAAATCGCGGTCCGCGTCATGCGGGCGCTCCGCGAAATGGGAATGCAAAGCGTGGCGGTCTACAGCGATGTGGACCGCCACGCTTTGCATGTACGCATGGCCGATGAGGCGATCGCCTTGGGGGGAGCTGCATCGAGTGAAAGCTACCTGCGAGCCGACAAGATCATTGCGGCTGCGCGCGAGAGTGGCGCTGATGCAATCCATCCTGGTTATGGCTTTCTGAGTGAGAACGCTGAATTTGCCGCACTCTGCGAGCGTGAAGGCATCATCTTTATCGGGCCTCCTTCAACGGCAATCGAGAAGTTGGGGTCCAAAACTTCCGCCCGGGAACTGGCCAAAAGAGCTGGCACGCCTATCCCGCCGGGCACCGAGCAGGCGCTTGAAGATGCCGCCGAAGCTCGAATCATTGCTGCTGAGATTGGCTACCCGGTCATTCTCAAAGCTGCATCTGGCGGTGGTGGAAAGGGGATGCGCCGAGTAGATCGAGAGCAGGATCTCGAAGCCGCTTTCCGGGACGCTTCAAGCGAGGCCGAGCGCTCCTTCCGCAACGCGGCAGTCTACATCGAAAAGTTCATCGTTCGGCCACGGCACATTGAAATCCAGATTCTCGGTGACCACCACGGCAACATGATCTACCTGGGCGAACGCGAATGCTCCATCCAGCGCCGCCACCAAAAGGTCATCGAGGAGGCTCCTTCTCCCTTTGTTACCCAACACCCGGAACTGCGAAGCAGGATGGGCGAGGCCGCGGTGGCTGCTGCGCGGGCAGCCGGTTACACCAATGCCGGCACTTGCGAGTTTCTAGTCGATGAGTCCGGCAGCTTCTACTTCCTCGAAATGAACACGCGGTTGCAGGTTGAGCACCCGGTGACGGAGTGCATTACCGGGATTGACCTCGTAAAGTGGCAACTGCGAATAGCGGCAGGTGAGAAGCTGACTATCAGTCAAGAGGATGTTTCCATACGCGGCTGGGCCATGGAGTGCCGCCTCTACGCTGAAGATCCCGACCAGAACTTTCTCCCAAGTCCTGGTGAAATCACTTCGCTAGCCCTTCCAGGTGGGCCCGGAGTGCGAATCGACAGTGGCGTATACGAAGGCTGGATCGTGCCGCTTGAATACGATCCCTTGCTGATTAAGTTGATCGCCTGGGCTGAAACCAGAGCCGAAGTAGTCGCCCGGCTGGAGCGGGCATTGACAGAAACCCACATTGGAGGAATCCGCACAAACATTGAGTTCTTCCTCGATGTATTGGGGGATGAGCAGTTCCGAAAGGGAGACATCCATACTGGATTTCTCGACGAATGGTTTCTCCGCCGACGGAAGTACGAATTCACGGAAAGGCAACTGGAAATCGCACTGCAAGTGGCAACGATCGCATCGAAGCAAAATCAAAGGCCAGCCGCTACGCCCCGTGCGAAGTCGAACTGGAAGGAACTCCGCCTGCGATGAATTCTGTCAACGTTCAACCCGGTGTCTGGAGCCTGATCGATGGCATCCGCCAACACGAAGTGCGAGTTGAACGCGACGGCGAGGATTACGTCGTAACAGTTCAGGGCCGCTCCACGCGAGTAAAGATTCAGGATCCTCGCGCCTGGACTGCCAACGGATCGGGCAAGAATTCCACCGGCATTGCAAAGATCAGCACTCCAATGCCGGGTAAAGTGGTTCGGATTTTAGTCGCTGTTGGGAGTAGGGTAGAGGCAGGAGATGGTGTTGTCGTTGTTGAAGCAATGAAGATGCAAAATGAGATGAAGAGCCCGATTGCCGGGGTTGTGAAAACCGTGAGCGCTGTCGAAGGCGCGACCGTGAATGGAAATCAGGTTCTGGTGGTGATTGAAGCCGATGCCAGTTGACAACTGTCCGCGCTGCGCCGGCAGCGGCTGGATTTTCAAGACTGTCGAAGAGCAGGAAGTGGTAACTCGCTGCACCTGTGATGAAGAGACGCGCGCCGAGCGGTTTGCCTTGCGCAGCGGTATTCCTCCGCTCTATCAAAACGCTTCGACTGAAAATTTCATCCTTCCCAAGGACAATCCCATTGCGCATCGCGGCCTCGCCAGCGCAATGCTGAGCGTACGCACCTATGCCCGCGAGTTTCCAGCCGTTGAGAAGCCTGGACTATTGTTGATTGGGGAAACCGGGGTAGGGAAGACTCACCTTGCCGTGGCTGCTCTGAACGCCCTCATTCTGCGTGGATTTGAAGGAGTCTTCTTCGACTATCAAACACTTCTCGATCGGATACGTAGCGGCTACGATCGATCGAGTGGCTCCATGGATAAGGAAGCCTATCGACTGACACTCGATTGTCAGATTTTGCTACTAGATGACCTTGGCGCTCACCGGGTAACCGATTGGGTCGAAGACACAGTGGCATCCATCATCACTCACCGTTGTAACTTCAAGAAGCCTGTCATCGTAACAACAAATTTGCCCGCGCCGGGCAAGGAGTCGAACAAAGCGAAGGATTCGCTAAGTGACCGCATTGGGGCGCGGGCATGGAGCCGGCTGAATGAAATGTGCAAGCTGGTAGAAATGCCAGCCGTTGAAGACTTCCGCGTGCGCGCTCGCCGCTAGGCACCCATTGGCTCGTCGGCGCTGCCACCGTAGATCGAAGGACACTTGCCGCCCATGGCCCGCAGGTAAGTCGATAATTGACCACGGTGATGGATCGTGTGGTTGCTCATGAACTGCAGATACATGACTGCCGGAAACTGGAACATTCCAAAGAAGTCCACTGGCGTTCCCAGTTGCTCTGGGGTCATGGCTTCGATCTTGGGGAGACCCGCAGCCAATGTCTTTTCATACCAGGCGGCCACATCAGCGCCGGTCTTGACGTCTGCTGGCTGATCTGGAGGCGCAATGCTGAAGTTGTGTCCAACAATGGCGTCAATAAACCAGAGGTCCGTCGCTGCAACGTGCCAGGCCAGTTCAATGCCTGTCTTGGACTTAGGATCTGGACGATAGTCCACGTTCTGATCGGGCAGCGCCGCAAGCACTTTGGCCGTTACCGGGACCTCGGATCGGATCCGCTGAACGAATATTCCACAGATTGATTTTAGAAATTCTGGAGTCATAGTTCAGACAGTATGGCATAGGAAATAGATTGTGAAAAGACACAGTCTTGTCTCATACAAGATGAGCCTGGAGAGGGAGGCCGATTCTCATACAAGATGAGCCTGGAGGAAGAGGGGTGGTGCAAGCTGGGGATTGATCATCAGCATGCAAGGTGGCGAGAAGAT